>Ga0105242_10000085_pt1 | contig 64353 bp, 57 predicted proteins | sample KBSM24metaG_FD_81521 | JGI IMG/M metagenome (GOLD analysis project Ga0105242, IMG submission 81521) | Miscanthus rhizosphere microbial communities from Kellogg Biological Station, Michigan, USA - KBS M2-4 metaG | ecosystem: Host-associated > Plants > Roots > Rhizosphere > Soil | place...
CTGCCTCCCGTAGGAGTCTGGGCCGTGTCTCAGTCCCAGTGTGGCTGATCGTCCTCTCAGACCAGCTACCCATCGTTGCCTTGGTAGGCCGTTACCCCACCAACAAGCTAATGGGCCGCGAGCTCCTCCCAATGCGGAGGCCGAAGCTTCCTTTAGTACACAGGCTTAAACCTGTGCACCACATCCGGTATTAGCCCGAGTTTCCTCGGGTTGTCCCGGTCATCGGGGCAGATTACTCACGTGTTACTCACCCGTTCGCGGCTTAGCCCCAGGGCAAGCCCTGGTTCGTCGCACCACTTGCATGTGTTAAGCACGCCGCCAGCGTTCGTCCTGAGCCAGGATCAAACTCTCCGTGAAAGGTACTCACAAAGAGCTGTCATGCCTTGATGGCCGCCGAGTACACAAGTACGACGGCCGGTATGACGGGTAAATCAGACCATCCGGTGCGCTGGCGCGCCGGATGGATCGGGCTCAAACATTCCGCAGACCTGTTGATGGGTCCGCGGAGTGCACGCTGCTCAGTTTTCAAAGACCGCTGCGCCTCAACGCCGGGTTTCGACGCTCTTCACGCATGGGGCTCCAAACAGGCAGCCCCAGAAGGACGCGGGAGTATAGCGCTCCGGCGGACGTTTGCCTAGCGCCCGGCCGCGAAGCTCAGGCGGCGCTGTCGTAGAGCTCGAGGAAGCGTCGCTTCCCGACCTGCAGAACCCTGCCGTCAAGCGCTTTGCGGGGCAGCTCGAGGATATCGGGCGCGACCGTCTCGCCGTCGATCTTGACCCCGCCCTGCTTGATCAGGCGCCGCGCCTCGCTCGAGCTCAGCTCGAAGCCGGAGCCGATCAGCTTTGGCAGCAGGACCACCCCGGGCTCGCTGCCGGCCGCCGGGTCGATGTCCCAGCGGGGGATCTCGGCGGGCACGCCGTGGTCGCGGATCACCCGGTTGAAGTGCTCCTCCGCCCCGCTCCCCGCCCCCTCGCCGTGGAAGCGGTCGACGATCCGTCGCGCCAGCTCGCGCTTGGCCTCGTTCGGCGGCGAGGCCGGCGGCTCGGCGCTGAGCAGCAGCCGGTAGTACTCGGCCATCGCCGCGTCGGGGATGCTCATCAGCTTGCCGAACATCTCCTCCGGGGCGTCGGTGACGCCGACGTAGTTGCCGAGCGACTTGCTCATCTTCTTGACGCCGTCGGTGCCGACCAGGATCGGCATCGTCAGGATCGACTGCGGCTTCTGCCCGTAGGCGGACTGGATGTCGCGCCCGAACAGCAGGTTGAACTTCTGGTCGGTGCCGCCGAGCTCGAGGTCGGCCTCGACCGCGACCGAGTCGTAGCCCTGCAGCAGCGGGTAGAGCAGCTCCAGGGCCGCGATCGGCTGCCCGGCCGCGAGCCGCTTCTGGAAGTCGTCGCGCTCGAGCAGGCGGGCCACGGTCGTCTGCGCCAGCAGCCCCAGCAGCGCCTCGGGCTCCATCTTCAGCCACTCGCTGTTGAAGCGGACCTCGGTGCGCTCGCGGTCGAGCAGCTTGAAGGCCTGCTCCTGGTAGGTGGCCGCGTTGGCCTCGATCTCCTCCGGAGCGGGCAGCGGCCGCGTGCTCGAGCGCCCGCTCGGGTCGCCGACCTGGGCGGTGAAGTCGCCGATGATCAGGACCACCGTGTGGCCGGCCTCCTGGAACTCGCGCAGCTTCTGCAGCACGACCGTGTGGCCGAGGTGGATGTCGGCGGTGGTCGGGTCGATCCCCAGCTTCACCCGCAGCGGCCGGCCGCCGGCGAGCTGCTCGGCGAGCCGCCCCTCCGGCAGCACGTCGACCGCGTTGCGCGTCAAATCAGCCATTTCGCGAATGCTAGACTGCCGCCTCCGCTCGGCGGGCTGAGCTACGCCGAGCCGTGACCTCTTTCGATGGCGCCCCTAGGAATAAAGCGCCGGCGGCGTGGCGACGAAGTTCCGCCCGCCCCCCCGGCCTCCGCGACCAAGCCAGCCAAGCCCCGGCTGAAGAAGCTGCGCGTGCTCTTCGTGCTGCTCGGGCTCTCGGTCCTGGCCGTGGTCTCGATGGTCTTCGGGATGATGGCCGCGGTCTCCCAGGACCTGCCGGCGATCTACAACTTCGCCCAGTACAAGGCCTCGAAAAACAGCGAGGTCTACGACGCCACCGGCGAGCCGATCGGCACCCTGACCAGCGACCAGAACAAAATCCTGCTCAGCTCCGGGCAGATCTCCCCCAACATCAAGAACGCGGTGGTCTCGATCGAGGACTCGCGCTTCTACGAACACAACGGGGTCGACTTCCAGGGCATCGCCCGGGCCCTGGTCAAGGACGTGCTCAGCCAGAGCGCCCAGCAGGGCGCCTCGACGATCACCGAGCAGTTCGTCAAGAACGCGCTCGAAGCCCAGGGCACCCGCACCCTCTTCGTCAAGTTCAAGGAGGCGGCGCTGGCCTACCGGCTGGAGCGGCACTGGAGCAAGGACAAGATCCTCACCGAGTACCTGAACACGATCTACTTCGGCGAGGGCGCCTACGGGATCGAGGCCGCCGCCCGCACCTACTTCGGCGATGCCCACCCCGGCTGCGGCACCTCCACCGAGCCCTGCGCCTCCGTGCTCGAGCCCTGGGAGGCGGCGACGCTGGCGGCGATCATCGCCTCGCCCTCGGCCTTCGACCCCAAGGTCTACCCGGAAAACAGCCTCGGCCGCCGCAACCTCGTGCTCGAAAAAATGTACGAACAGGGCTACATCTCGCACGAGCAATACACCGAAGGCGTCAAGCAGGCGCTGCCCTCACCGCACGACATCGAACCGCCGACGCTCGACTCCAAGGCGCCCTACTTCACCGCCTACCTGCGCCAGCAGCTGGTCGAACGCTATGGCGCCTCGAAAGCCTTCTTCGGCGGCCTCAAGGTCAAGTCGACGCTCGACCTCGGCCTCCAGGAAGCGGCCGAAGAAGCGGTCAACTCCTATCTCGGCTACTCGCCGGCGACCGCCTCGGTGGTCGTGATCGACAACCACAACGCCGGCATCAAGGCGATGGTCGGCGGGCCCGACTTCGACACCGTGCCGTTCAACCTAGCCACCCAGGGGCACCGCCAGCCCGGCTCCTCGATCAAGCCCTTCACCCTGGTCACGGCCCTGGAAGAGGGGATCTCGCCGGAAACGGTCTACCCCTCCGAACAGCGGACCTTCTACTTCGGCAAGCACGACCAGGAACGCTTCGAAGTCAGCAACGACGAGGACTCCTATCTCGGCTCCTGCTCGATCATCTGCGCGACGACCTACTCCGACAACTCGATCTACGCCGCCCTGGCGCTGGAAGGCCTGCAGGGCAAGACGGTCCACGACCGCACCAGCTCGATCGCCGGCACGATCCACAAGATGGGCTACGACGATCCGATTTCGACCAACCCGGCGATGGTCCTCGGCGGGCTCGAAATCGGCGTCACCCCGGTCGGCTGGACCTACGCCTACAGCACGCTCGGCAACAACGGCGATCGCGTTAGCGGCACCCTGGCGCCGCGCCCGGGCGACAGCCCGGTCTCCTACACGCAGGTCACCGACAAGGACGGCAAGACGATCAAGGGCGGCGACAACGACTCCACCCACGACCAGGTGCTCGACCAGGGCACCGCGGAAACCGCCAAGAGCATCCTCGAAACGGTCGTCTCCAGCGGCACCGGCACCAACGCCCAGATCGGCGCCGAAGGCCAGTGGGGCAAGACCGGGACGACCGAGAACAACGGCGACGCCTGGTTCTGCGGCGGTGTCGGCGACGAAGTAACCGCCTGTGTCTGGGTCGGCTACCCCGACACGACGACGCCGATGACGACCCTCTACAACGGCGGGCCGGTGATGGGCGGCACCTTCCCGGCCCTGATCTGGGCCAGCGTGATCTCCGCCTGGGAGGAAATCCAGAGCGAAAACGCGGCCGCGAAGAAGGCGAAGAAGGAAGGGCGCGAAGCCGACGAAAGCGGCGAAGGCGGCTCCGGCGAAACCGAAACCTACGTCCCGGAAGAAACCGAAGCGGCGCCCGAAGGCGAAGAAGTCGAAGCGGCGCCGGAAGCCGAAGAAGCGCCCGAAGCCGAAGCGACGCCGGAAGCGACCCCCGAAGCGACGCCGGAAGCCGCGCCGGAATCCAGCGGCGGTGGCGGCGGCGTCACCGCCGGCTAGCACCGGCGCGAGATCCGCTCCGGCGACTAGGGCCGCGGGCGCGAGACGAAGCGGCTGCCGGCGGCGCTGAAGCGCCAGGGGCGATCGACCGCTTTGGTGATGCCGATCCGCGGGCCGGTGACGACCGCGGGGGCCGGACCCTCGGGCCCGAGCAGGAGGAAGGGATCGCGGGAGAGGTCGGCGCCGTTGCGCTCGAGTCCGATCCCCAGCGCCTCGGTCAGCTTGCCGGGGCCGGAGCAGAGCTCGCCGTCGGGGCGCTCGCCGCGGCGCTCGCGCATCGCCTCCAGCCCGGCGGTCGGCTCCAGGGCCCGGATCAGCACCGCCGCCGCCTCGCCCTCGGGTTCGCAGACGAAGTTGAGCAGGCTGTGGATCCCGTAGGAGAGGTAGACGTAGGCGAGCCCGGGCGGGCCGAAGAGGGTCTCGGTGCGGTCGGTGAGGCCAACGTAGGCGTGGCAGGCGGGGTCGTCGCGCTCGTAGCTCTCGGTCTCGACGATGGTGCCGCCGACGCCGTCGAAGAGGAGCCGGCAGCCGACCAGATCGCGGGCCACCTCATGGACGGAGCGGTCGAAGAAGGCCTGCTCGAGCCGCCGCCCCGCCACTTTCGGCGCCGGGGTCAAGAGCGCTCGTCGAGCACCCGCGCCCTGACCGCGGCCAGCGTCTCACCGGCCTCGCCGAGCTGGGCCGCGAGGGGAACCGAGCCGGTGCCGCCGGCGATCCGCTTCGACTCCAGCCAGCTGCTGCGCTCCAGCACCTCGTAGAAGGAGTCGTCGAGGTGCTCGGAGCGGGCGCGGATCTGCTCCGGGGTGAGATCGGAGAGCCTGCCGCCCTGCTCGACCGCGTCGCGGACCAGGCCGCCGACGATCCCGTGCGCCTCGCGGAAGGGCACGCCGCGCCGGACCAGGAGGTCGGCGACCTCGGTCGCGGCCAGCATCTCGTCGCCGGAGGCGTCCTCCATGCGCGCGCGGTCGAAGCGGATCCCGGCCAGCATCCCGGCGGTCGCGTCGAGGCAGAGCTCGACCGTTTCGATCGCGTCGAACAGCGGCTCCTTGTCCTCCTGCATGTCCTTGTCGTAGGTCAGCGGCAGCGCGTGCATGACCCCGAGCAGGGTCGCGTAGCTAGCGGCCACCCGCGGGCTCTTCGCCCGCAGCAGCTCGGCCGAGTCGGGGTTGACCTTCTGCGGCATGATCGAGGAGCCGGAGGAGAAGGACTCGTCGAGCTCGCAGAAGCCGAACTCGGTGCTCGACCAGATGACCAGTTCCGAGCCCAGTCGCGAGAGGTGCATCGAGCAGGTCGAGGCGGCGGCCAGGTAGTCGAGGACGAAGTCGCGGTTGGAGGCGCCGTCGATCGAGTTGTGGCTGACGTGCTCGAAGCCGAGGTCGCCGGCGACCGCCTCGCGGTCGATCTCCCAGTTGACCCCGGCCAGGGCGCCGGAGCCCAGCGGCATCACGCTGGCGCTGTCGAGCGCGAACTGGAAGCGGAGGACGTCGCGGGCGAGCATCCAGAAGTAGGCGAGCAGGTGATGACCGAGGTAGACGGGCTGAGCGCGCTGGAGATGGGTGTAGCCGGGCATCGGCCACTCCTTGTGGGCCTCGGCCAGGGCCAACAGCTCCGCCATCGCCGCGCCGCAGAGCTCGATCGCCCGCAGCGAGTGCGCCTGCACGACCATCGCCACGTCGGTCGCGACCTGGTCGTTGCGCGAGCGGCCAGTGTGGAGCTTGCCGGCGAGCGGGCCGATCTCGTCGCCGAGCAGGCGCTCGATCGCCATGTGGATGTCCTCGTCGGCATCCTCGAAGGCGAAGCCGTGCTCGGCCATCCGTGCCCGCACCCGCTCCAGGCCGGCGTCGATCTGGCGCAGCTCGTCCTCGTCGAGGACGCCGATCCCGAGCAGGCCGCGGGCGTGGGCCTGCGACTGGTCGATGTCGTAGGCGGCCAGCTGCCAGTCGAACGGCAGCGAGCGGTTGAGCGCCCAGAAGCGCGGGTCGGGCTCTTTGCGGAAACGACTCACGAGCGGGCGATTATCCCGTTACCGGCGACTGACCGAGCGCCGCCGCCAGCTCCTGGCAGACACGGTCCACCTGGGGCTCGCTCATCGCCGGGAAGAAGGGCAGGGCCAGCGAGTGAGCGGCGGCTGCTTCGGCGACCGGGAACTGGCCCTCGCGGTAGCCGAGCTCGCGCAGCTGCGGGAAGAGGTGGATGCAGGGCAGGTAGGCCTTGCTGGCGGTGCCGTTCTGGGCGAGGGTGGCGATGACCGCGTCGCGGTCGACCTCGTCGCCGAGGCGGACGACGTAGACGAACCAGCTGCGGCGCTCCTGGCCGCGAGCGGCGATCGGCACCTCGACGCCCTCGAGCCCGGACAGCCGCTGCTCGTAGAGCGCGGCGACGGACGCCCGCCGCTCCAGCAGCGAGTCGAGCTTCTCGACCTGGGCGACGCCGAGCGCGGCGGCGAGGTCGGAGAGCCGGTAGTTGAAGCCGAGTCCCTCGTGCTCGAGCCAACCCATGTCGGCGGCACGGCCCTGGTTGCGCTCGCTGCGCAGGCGCGCCGCGACGTCGGGGCCGGAGGGGACGATCATCCCGCCCTCCCCCGTCGTCATCTGCTTGTTGGCGTAGAAGGCGAAGGTGGCGAGGTTGCCGCGGGTGCCGACCCCGCGGCCCTCGTAGTCGGTCGCGCCGATCGCCTCGCAGGCGTCCTCGAGGATGCCGAGGTCGTGCTTGGCGGCGAGCGCCTCCAGTTCCGGCATCGCCGCCGGGAAGCCGAAGATGTGGATCGGCAGGATGCCGGCGGTCCGCTCCCCGACCGCCGCCGCGGCGGCGTCGCGATCGAGGTTGAGCGTGACCGGGTCGACGTCGCAGAAGACCGGCCGCGCCCCCTCATAGAGCAGGCAGTTGGCGGAGGCGACGAAGCTGAAGGGACTGGTCAGGACCTCGTCGCCCTCGCCCCAGCCGAGCGCCCGCACCCCGAGGTGCAGGGCGGTGGTGCCGCTGGAGACCATGACCGCGTCCTCGACCCCGAGCCAGGTGGCGAGCTCGCGCTCAAAGCGCTCGCCCATCGGGCCCAGCGAGAGCCGGCCGGAGCGCAGCACCTCCAGCACCAGCTCCTCCTCACGCGGGCCGATCTCCGGCTGGGCGAGCTGGATCTGTTCGAACCCCTCGCTCACTGGAACGCGAACTCCAGCGAGTCGACCAGGGCCTCCCAGGAGGCCTCGATGATGTTCTCCGAGACCCCGATCGTGCCCCACTCGCGGTCGCCATCGGCGGAGTCGAGCAGGACCCGGGTGACGGCACCGGTGCCGTGGGCTTCGTCGAGGATGCGGACCTTGTAGTTGGTCAGCTCGATCTCGGCCAGGTGCGGGTAGCGGTCGGCGATCGCCCCGCGCAGGGCCTGGTCGAGCGCGTTGACCGGGCCGTTGCCCTCGGCGACGCGGACGTAGCGCTCGCCGTCGACCTCGACCTTGATCGTCGCCTCGGTCTCGACCTCGCCGCCGGCCCGCTTCTCGGTGACGACGCGGAAGCTCTCGAGCTTGAACAGCGGCTTGTAGCTGCCCGCCTCGCGCCGCAGCAGCAGCTCGAAGGAGGCCGGCGCCGCCTCGTAGTGGTAGCCGCGGTGCTCGCGCTCCTTCAGGCGTTCGACCGCGCGGGTCGCCGCTCCGTCGTCGAGCTCGAGCCCGGCCCGCTCGGCCTGAGCGCGGATCGTCGCCTTGCCGGACAACTCGGAAGCGAGGATGTCACGCTCGTTGCCGACCAGGGCCGGGTCGATGTGCTCGAAGGTGCTGGCGTCGGTGGCGACCCCCGCGGCGTGCATCCCCGCCTTGTGGGCGAAGGCGTTGCGGCCGACGTAGGCGCGGTCGGAATCGGAGGCGACGTTGCAGACCTCGTCGAGGTAGTGGGCGGTCGGGGTCAGCGCCGCCAGCTGCTCCGGCGTCACCACCGCGAAACCGAGCTTCAGCTGCAGGGCAGGCAGGATCGAGGCGAGATTGGCGTTGCCGCAGCGCTCGCCGTAGCCGTTGACGCAGCCCTGGACCAGCCGCGCGCCCGCTTCGACCGCGGCCAGCGAGTTGGCGACGGCGCACTCGGCGTCGTTGTGGGTGTGGATGCCGAGCTCGACCGCGTCCCCGACCGCGTCGAGGACCGCGGCGGTCGTCGCGGCGACGAAGCGCGGCAGGCTGCCGCCGTTGGTGTCGCAGAGGGTGACGTTCTCGGCGCCGCCGTCGACCGCCGCCCGCACGCATTCGAGCGCGTACCCGGGGTCGTCGCGATAGCCGTCGAAGAAGTGCTCGGCGTCGAAGACGGGCCGCTTCCCCTGCGCGCGGCAGAAGCCGATCGAGTCGGCGATCATCGCCAGGTTCTCCTCGCGTGAGACCCGGATCACCTTCTCGACGTGCAGGACCGAGCTCTTGCCGACCAGGCAGACGACCGGGGCGAAGGACGCGGTCAGAGACCTCAGCGCCTCGTCCTCCGCGGCGGCGCGGTCGCGGCGCCGGGTCATGCCGAAGGCGGCGATCGTCGCCGTCTCCAGCTCCAGCTCCGCCAGGCGCTCGAACAGCTCCGCTTCCTTCGGGTTGCTGCTGGGAAAGCCGGCCTCGATGAAGTGGGCGCCGAGCCCGTCGAGCGCCCGCACCACGTTCAACTTCTCGCCGACCGAGAGCGACATGCCGCGACCGCCCATGCCGTCGCGCAAAGTCGTGTCGTAGAGCTTCACCTGTTCCATCTGCTGCCTTTCGAGTCTGAAGTTCGGGGAGAGGCCACGGGGGCCTGCCTGCGCGGCACGGAGCCGCGCCAGCCGCTAGGCGGCTGCGGTAATTCGCCCGATCGACTCGATGCAGGAAAGGCGGATCATCAGGAACTCACCTTACTCGCCGCGTCCACCCCGGCCGGCTCCTCGACGAAGTCGAGCCACTCCAGATACTCCTCGGCGCGCCCGTAGAGAGCGTCTTCGAACTTGGCCTGGACGTGAGTGGTGATCTCGCCCGGCCTACCCTCGCCCAGCGGGTGGTCGTCGATCTCGCGCACCGGCACCAGCTCGGCCGCGGTCCCGGTCAGGAAGACCTCCTCGGCCAGGTAGAGCTCGGCCCGGGCGACGTCGCGCTCGACCACGGTGTAGCCGAGGTCGCGGGCGATCTGGATCACCGACTTGCGGTTGATCCCGTCGAGGATCGAGGCCACGTGCGGCGGCGTCACGATCTCGCCGTCGCGGACGAGGAAGATGTTCTCACCCGAGCCCTCGCAGACGAAGCCGCGTTCGTCGAGCAGGATCGCCTCGTCGTAGCCGGAGTTGGCCGACTCGGTCTTGGCGAGGATCGAGTTGAGGTAGGAGCCCGAGGCCTTGGCGTGCGGGATCGAGCCGCCGGGGCTGATCCGGCGCCAGCTCGAGACCTTGGCGCGGATGCCGCCGTTCTTGCTCTCCTCGCCCAGGTAGGCGCCCCAGGGGAAGGCGGCGACGATGACGTCGATCGGCGCGTCCTGGGCATAGAGGCCGAGACTGCCGTAGCCGCGGTAGGCGAGCGGACGGATGTAGGCGGAGCGCAGGCCGTTGCGGGTCAGCAGCTCATGCGTGGCGAGGCGGATCTGCTCGGCCGTGTAGGGCAGCTCCAGGTAATAAAGCTCGGCCGATTTCTGCAGCCTGGAGAGATGATCGGCGTGACGGAAGATCGCCGGTCCGCGCTCGGTCTCGTAGCAGCGAATTCCCTCGAAAACGCCGGTTCCGTAGTGCAGTCCGTGGCTGAGCACGTGGGTCTGAGCCTGCTCCCAGGGCACGAACTCGCCGTTCTTCCAAATCAAATCGACCTGATCCATGTTGCAGGAAGTATGCCCGATCAAACGCAGGGCTTCACCCCCGAAGCCGCGAAAGACGGCTGAAAGCAACAGAAGGAGGCGTAGGACCCAATGAAATCGAGACTTCCGCAGCTCAGCTACTCCAATGTCATCGCCACGATCGCGCTGTTCATCGCGCTCGGCGGCGCCGCCGTCGCAGCCGGCCTGCCCAAGAACAGCGTCGGCTCCAACCAGCTCAAGCGCGGCGCCGTGACCGCGGCGAAGCTGAAGAAGGCCGCCGTGACCAGCGGCAAGCTCGCCCCGAAGGCGGTGATCGCCGGCAAGCTCGGCCCCAACTCAGTGCTGCCGGGCAACATCGGCAACGGCGCCATCACCAGCGCCAAGATCGGCGGCGGCGCGGTGATCGCCAGCTCGATCAAGAACAACGTCATCACCACGAACAAGCTGAACAGCAAGGCCGTCACCACCGACAAACTCGCGGCGGGCGCGGTGACCGAACCGATCATCGCCAACGGCGCGGTGACCCCGGCCAAGCTGAGCAAAGAATTCGGCCCGATCGTCTCGACCCTGAAGAGCGGGCAGACGCTGCGTGGGGTCTTCGACGTCGGCGGCAGCAGCACCGGCACCGAAGCGGCGAGCTTCCGCGCCGCGGAAACGTTCCAGTTCCCGCTGCTGGCCGCAGCGACCCCGAACGTGGTTCCAGCAGGCACCACCACCCCCGCCTGCGCCGGCCTCGGCGGCGGCAACACGACCCCGCAGGCGGCCGCGGGCCAGCTCTGCGTCTACCTCACCGGAGCGACCTCGGAAGCCGAACTCGGCATCGACACCGGCAGCAACAGCCGGCTCGGCTTCGGCCTCCTGGCCAAATTCAAAAAAGCCGATGCGGACAACTTCGTCCAGGGCGTCTGGGCGGTGACCGCTCCGTAGTCAGTTAGGCCGCGAGCGCGGTGAGGACCGCGTCGGTCATCTCGGCCGTACCGACCTCGACCTCGGCGGGGACGTCTGGCATCGGAGGCTTTGCCAGCGTTCCCGCCGCCAGGTCCGGGGTGCGCAGACCGCGTTCCAGGACCGTGTCGACCGCGGCCTCGATCCGGGCGGCGTCATCGGGACGATCGAGCCCGTGGCGCAGCATCATCGCCACCGAGAGGAAGGTCGCCAGCGGGTTGGCGATGCCTTTGCCGGCGATGTCGGGGGCGGAGCCGTGGACCGGCTCGAAGAGCCCGGGAGCACCGTCGGCGCCGAGGCTGGCTGAGGGCAGCATTCCCAGCGAGCCGGTCAGCATCGCCGACTCATCGCTGAGGATGTCGCCGAAGAGGTTCTCGGTCACGATCACGTCGAAGTCGGCGGGGCGCGAGACCAGCTGCATCGCCGCGTTGTCGACCAGCAGGTGGTCGAGGGCGACATCGGCGTAGTCGGGGGCGATCCGGGTGACGACCTCGCGCCAGAGCCGCGAGGTCTCGAGCACATTGGCCTTGTCGACCGAGGTCACCCGGGGCGAGCGGCCGGAGCTCTCGGCGCGGCGACGGGCCGCCTCGAAGGCGGCGCGGGCAATCCGCTCGATTTCCGCCGCCGTGTACTCACAGGTGTCGTGGGCGCTGTCGCCGTCGCGGCCGCTGGCGCCGAAGTAGATGCCGCCAGTGAGCTCGCGGACGACCAGCAGGTCGGTGCCGGCGATGCGCTCCTCGCGCAGCGGGCTGGCGCCGACCAGGGCCGGGCTGGGTCGGACCGGGCGCAGGTTGGCGAACAGGCCCATCCCCTTGCGCAGGCCGAGCAGGCCCTGCTCCGGGCGCGGTGCGTCGGGATCGGTCGTGTCCCACTTGGGGCCGCCGACGGCGCCGAGAAGGACCGCGTCGGCGGCGCGGCAGGACTCCAGCACCTCGTCGGTGAGGGCGGTGCCGTGGGCGTCGATCGAGCAGCCGCCCATAAGCAGCTCCTCGAACTCGAACTCCCCCAGCGACTCCAGCAGCTGCTGGGCGGCGGCGACGATTTCAGGGCCAATCCCGTCGCCGGGCAGGACGACTATGCGGGGGGAGTCGCTCACGCGGCGGGACTCTAAGGGTTCGGCGCCGGGCCGCGCTAGGCGGCGACGGCCTCGATGTTGAGCCGCACGTAGTCGAGCACCAGCGGCTGCTCGGACTGCTCCAGGATCGCTTCCGCGAACGGACGTCGCAGCTCCTCCGGCAGCTGCGCCAGCAGCGGGCCGAGGGTGACGGTCGAGGTGAAGGCGAGCGGGTCGGGCGGCTGCACCGGCTTCGGCTCCAGCCAGCAGCGCGCCTCGGTGAAGCCGGCGTTGCGCAGGCGGGCTTCGGTCTCCTCGGCCCCGGCGAAGTTCCACATCCCGGTCGCGCCGGCGAAGTGGGAGGCGAACTCGGGGCGGGCGACGACGGTGGCGATCACCTCGGCGTGCCTGGCGACGTTGCCCTCTCCCCCGCACTGGGCGACGAGGCGGCCCCCGGGGCGGAGCGCCGCCCGCAGGCGGGAGAAGAGCGCGTCATGGTCGAGGATCCAGTGGAAGGTCGCGGTCGAGAAGACGAGGTCGACCCGCTCGTCGACCTCCAGCTGGGCGAGATCGGCGACCAGGTAAGAAGCGCGGCCGCCAAGGCGCTCCCGCGCTTTGGCGATCATCGCCGCGGAGCCGTCGATCGCCAGCAGGCTGCCGCGCGGCAGCCGCTCCAGGAGCTCGGCGCTGACCCGGCCGGAGCCGCAGCCGGCGTCGAGGGCCGCCTCGTCGCCGCTCAGCTCGAGTCGCTCCAGTACCTCCATCCCCCAGCTGAACTGGGGGTCGGAGACGGCGTCATAGGTCTCGGCGTCCCACTCGCGGGCGCTGCTGTTCATCGGCCGCCCGGCGCCGGCGCCGCTCACAGCGCCGTCGTCACCGGGCCGCGCTCAGCGCCGCCCGCTCCCTCGAAGCGGTCGATCGCCGCCCCGTTCTCGAGCGTGATCGCGATGTCGTCGAGGCCGTTCAAGAGCCGGTGCTTGACGTCGGGCTCGACCGCGAAGGTGAAGACGCCGGCGGCGCAGGTGACGGTCTCGTCGTCGACGTCGATCCGGGCCTCGCCCGCTTCCGCGACCAGGCGGCAGTGCTCCTCGTCGAGGATCGCCGGCAACAGCCCGATCTTGGTGCAGTTGGAGTAGAAGATGTCGGCGAAGGACGGCGCCACGATCGCCTGGAAGCCGAAGTCCTCCAGCGCCCAGGGGGCGTGCTCGCGGGAGGAGCCGCTGCCGAAGTTGCGCCCGGTGACCAGGATCGGGTTCGGCTCCAGCTCGATCTCGCCGTCGCGGATCCAGTCGTAGAAGAGGAACTCGCCGAAGCCGGTCCGCTCGACCCGCTTGAGGAACTGCTTGGGGATGATCTGATCGGTGTCCACGTCGTGGCGGTCCAGGACCGACACCCTGCCCTCGATGACGTCAATCGGCCTCATCTTCAGCTCCAGTTCCTGATGTCGACGAAATGTCCCTCGATGGCCGCCGCGGCCGCCATCTTCGGGCTGACCAGGTGGGTGCGCCCGCCCTTGCCCTGCCGTCCCTCGAAATTGCGGTTCGAGGTCGAGGCGCAGCGCTCGCCCTCGGCGAGCGTGTCCGGGTTCATCCCCAGGCACATCGAGCAGCCCGCCTCGCGCCATTCGAAGCCAGCGCCGCGGAAGACCTCGTCGAGCCCCTCGGCTTCGGCGGCTGCTTTGACCTGCTGGGAGCCGGGGACGACCATCGCCCGCACCGAGCCGGCGACCTTGCGGCCGTCGACGACCGCGGCGGCCTCGCGCAGGTCCTCGATCCGGGAGTTGGTGCAGGAGCCGATGAAGACCCGTTCGGGGGCGACCTCGGTCATCGGGGTGCCGGCCTCCAGGCCCATGTAGGTGAGAGCGCGTTCGGCCGACTCGCGGTCGGCCGGGGACTCCATCGCCGCCGGGTCGGGAACGCTGTCGGTGACCTCGCAGACCATCCCCGGGGTCGTGCCCCAGGTGACCATCGGCGAGATCGCGCCGGCGTCGACCGCGACCTCGGTGTCGAAGCTCGCGCCCTCCTCGGTCGGCAACAGGCGCCAGCGCTCGGCGGCGGCGTCGAAGTCGGCGGGGGCGCCGGGACGGCCGCGGACCCACTCGACGGTCTTCTCGTCGGGGGCGATCATCCCGGCTCTCCCCCCGCCCTCGATCGTCATGTTGCAGATCGTCATCCGGCCCGGCATCTCCAGGGCCTCGATCGCCGGGCCGGCGTACTCGACCGCGTAGCCGGTCATGCCACCGGTGCCGAGGCGGCCGATCGTGGCCAGGATCAGGTCCTTGGGGGTGACGCCGGATCCCAGCTCGCCCGAGTAGGAGATCCGCATCGTCTTCGGCCGCTTCTGGACCAGGCACTGGGTCGCCAGCACGTGCTCGACCTCGGAGGTGCCGATCCCGAAGGCCAGCGAGCCGAAGGCGCCGTGGGTGGAGGTGTGGCTGTCGCCGCAGACGATCGTCATCCCGGGCTGGGTGACACCCAGCTCCGGGCCGATCACGTGGACGATCCCCTGGCGCTCGGAGCCCAGCGAGTAGAGCGGGATCCCGAACTCCTCGCAGTTGCGCTCCAGCGTTTCGACCTGGACGCGCGAGAGCTCGTCGGCGATCAGGCGCGCCGCCATGGTGCCGTCGGTGGGCGTGTTGTGGTCGGCGGTGGCCAGGGTCTTGTCGCGGCGACGGACCGGCCTGTTGGCCAGGCGCAGACCGTCGAAGGCCTGCGGCGAGGTGACCTCGTGGACCAGGTGCAGGTCGATGTAGATCAACCCCTCGGAGACCTCGTGGGCCTCCCAGATCTTTTCGAACATGTTCTTGGGCATCGGTTCGCTCTCTTCCTAGCCGCGCCTGAGGCCAGCGGCGATCACGGCGAGGAACCTGGTCGGCTCCTCGCCATCGTTCTCGAAGTGGTGGGGCAGGTCGGCGTCGAAGGTGACGCTGTCGCCGCTGCCGAGGTCGTGGCGGGCGCCCTCGACGAACAGGGCCAGGGTGCCGTTGAGCACCACGGCGGTCTCGCGACTGCCCGGCTCGTGCATCGGCGGGTCCTCGCGACCGCCGGTGGCGGCGCCCGGTTCGAGGGTGTGAATGGACACGTCCGCGCGCTGCCCGGGCAGCGGCGGCGTCAGCTCCTCGAAGCGATGGCCGCCGCGCTCGGAGTGGCGGCGCTCGCCGGCGCGGCTGACGGCGACGTGCTGGCCCTCGTCCAAGCGCAGCAGCTGCGACAGCGTCAGCTCCAGACCGGCGGCGATCTTCTCGGCGACAGCCAGAGTCGGGCTGGTCTCCCCGCGCTCGACCTGCGAGAGCATCGGCGCACTGACCCCGGAGCGCTCGGCCAGGTCGCGCAGCGAGAAGCCCATCGCGTCGCGCAACGCTTTGATGCGGGAGCCGGCGGTGGCCGAGCCGGGGCTCGTCGAGGCGGCGGGTTTCGTGGAGGTGGTGCTCATCGGCTTCGTACGTTATCACGGACAATTGTATTTGGCAGCAGCGCGCTGAGATCGGAGGCGATCGCCTCGGGTTCTTCGTCCAGCTGCTCCGGCGCGATCCGCATGACTCCATAGCCGGCGACGCGCAACTTGCGGTCGCGGACGCGGTCCGCCCGGAACGCGGTGCGGGTCCCGTGTGCCGCGAAACCGTCGAGTTCGACCACGACCCGGCCCGGCCATAGGCAATCGACCTGGATGGTCTTCCCTCCCACCTGAAGCCAGACGTTGAGCTGAGGTCGCGGCAGCCCGTGGTGCCGCAGGAACGGCAGGAACTCGCGCTCGAGCCAACTGCGAGCGCGACCGGCCGGCATCTCGGCCCGGCGACGCAGGCACTCCCTGACGATGGGAGAGCCGCGGCGCCTCGGGTAGCGATCGAGCAGATCTGACAAGGAGAGCCGGTCGTGCAGGCGCAAGTATTCCGACTGACGCAGCGCATGCTCGACCACATCGGCGGAAGAGACCGCGGCGAGGTCGAAGAGCGTCCTCGGCACGGTCGTGACCGGGATTCCACGCTCGATCGTCACCTCGTCGGCCGGGAGAACCGCGAAATGGCGCTGGATCGCGCCTCGCGAGCGGCTCTTCCGTGGCGTCGTCACCTCGATCGCATGGCTCCCGGGATCCCGCATCCGCCAGAGAGCCGCGGCCGAGCGGTGGCTGAGAACAGCGCCAGGGCCACAGGCGAGAACCGCCGCCATCCAGCGTGCCTCGCGGGAGAGCGCCCGATGGCCGACCGCGAAGACCCCTCGGTGCAGCCGATATAGGCGACCCATCCGTACCCGCTTCTCAATCGACCCCTTCCCGACTCCGAGCGGCTCCAGTTGCCAGCGCGCCACCACCCCATGCTGCCGCTCAGCCAGCTCTCCGATTCGACCATCGAGACCACGCGTCTGCTCCAAGGCACCCATGGGATGCCTAAGTGCAGACGCGTGCTGGTCTCACCCCCTCGGGGCGGGCGCTACGGGCCGGGGGTGCGTTCGACGGCGGCTTCGGCGGTGGCCGATTCGGCCTCGCGGGTGGCGGCGCCTTCGAGGGCGTTGGACAGGGCTCGCACGTAGGCGCGGGCCGAGGCCTCGAGGATGTCGGTGGCGACGCCCTGGCCGGTGGCCAGGCGGCCGGCGGTGCGCAGCATCACGGTCACCTCGCCGAGGGCGTCCTCCCCCCCGGTCACCGCCTCGACCGTGTACTGGGCCAGCTCGCACTCGGTCCCGGTCGCCGACTGGATCGCCCGGAAGATCGCGTCGACCGGGCCGTCGCCGCCGGACTCGCCGACGACCTCCTCGCCGGAGGGCAGGGTCACCGCGACCCTGGCGACGGGCTCGCGGCGGGAGCCCGCCTCGACCTCGAACCAGGCCAGCTCGTGGGCGTCGGAGCGCTCGCGCATCTCGTCGGAGACGATCGCCTCCAGGTCGAGCGCGGTCACCTGCTTCTTGCGGTCGGCGACCTCCTTGAAGGCCTTGAAGGCGGCGTTCAAGGCGTTGCCCTCGACCTGGAAGCCCAGCTGCTCCAGGGCGTCTTTCAGGGCGTGGCGGCCGGAGTGCTTGCCCAGCACGATCGAGTTCGACTCCAGGCCGACCTCGGTCGCATCCATGATCTCGTAGGTGCTGCGCTCCTTCAGCACGCCGTCCTGGTGGATCCCGGACTCGTGGGCGAAGGCGTTGCGGCCGACGATCGCCTTGTTGGGTTGGATCGCGTAGCCGGTCAGGCGCGAGACCATGCGGCTGGTGCGGGCGATCTCGCGGGTGTTGACGCCGGTGGTCAGCCCGTGCACGTCCTCGCGGACCTTGACCAGCATCGCGATCTCCTCCAGCGAGCAGTTGCCGGCCCGCTCGCCGATCCCGTTGACCGCGCACTCGACCTGCCGCGCCCCGGCCAGGACGCCGGCATAGGAGTTGGCGACCGCCATCCCCAGGTCGTCATGGCAGTGGACCGACATCTCGACCCCGCGCAGCGCCGGCACCAGCTCGTACAGGCGGCGGAAGTAGTCGGCGTACTCCTCCGGCGTCGTGTAGCCGACGGTGTCGGGGATGTTGACGACGGTCGCACCCTCCTCGACGGCGATCGCGCAGACCTCGGCGGTGAACTCGATGTCGGCACGGGTCGCGTCCATCGGCGAGAACTCGACGTCCTCGCACTGGGCCTTGGCGTGAGCGACAGCGGCGCGGGCCTGGCCCTTGACGTCCTCGCGATCGGTCTTCAGCTGGTGCTCGATGTGGATGTCGGAGGTGGAGATGAAGGTGTGGATGCGCGGGCGAGCGGCGTCGCGCACCGCCCCCCAGGCGGCGTCGATGTCGGCCTTGTGGGTGCGGGCGAGGCCGCAGATCACCGGGCCCTCGACCGTCCGCGAGATCTTCTCGACGGCCTCGAAGTCGCCGGGCGAGGTGATCGGGAAGCCGGCCTCGATCACGTCGACACCCAGCTTCGCCAGCTGCTGGGCGATCTCCACCTTCTCGGCGGTGGTCGGCTAATTACCGGGCGACTGCTCGCCGTCCCTCAGGGTGGTGTCGAATATGTGGACGCGGTTGGCGTCAGATGCGGGTCCCATGCGGACCTCCTCCTTCTCTGCTGCGTTTGAATGACCTCTGTCTCTCGCGGCTATCGCGCCGCCCAGCGCTATTCCCCCCGAGGGGGGAGGAGAAGGAGAAGCGCAAGGCTGTCGAACCGGTGGGTCATTCGCTCCGTGCAGGGTAGCGCAGACGCGCACGGCATCGGCGGCCTTTCGTAGGGTGAGCCGCATCGAGGCCTCCTCGCCACAGCGGATCAACTGGCTCGCCCTATTCGCGATGGGGATCGCGGTGCTGGTGATCGCCAACGACTTCTCCGCGATCAACGTCGCCCTGCCGACGATGGAGAAGGACTTCGACACCGACATCAACACGATCCAGTGGGTGGTCAACGCCTACGCGCTGACCTTCGGGGTGATGATCGTCACCGGCGGCCGGTTGGCGGACATGTTCGGGCGCCGCAACGCCTTCTTCCTCGGCACCGCGATCTTCGCCACGATGTCGGCGCTCGGCGGAGCCGCCCAGTCGGAGGCCTGGCTGATCGCCTGCCGCACCGTGATGGGGATCGGCGGAGCGCTGATGTGGCCGGCGATCCTCGGCATGACCTTCGCGATCCTGCCCGAAGACAAGGCGGGGTTGGCGGGCGGGATCATCCTCGGCGCGGCCGGGCTCGGCAACGCGCTCGGGCCGTTGATCGGCGGCGTCCTCACCGACACCCTGAGCTGGCGCTGGATCTTCTTCCTCAACGTCCCGATCGCGATCTTCGCCGTCGCCGTCACCTGGTTCCTGGTCCACGTCAAGGAGCCGGAAGCCAGGGACCAGCGGATCGACTACCCGGGCATCGCGGCGCTCTCGATCGGGCTGGTCTCCCTGCTCGTCGCTCTCGACCAGGCCAGCGACTGGGGCTGGAGCGATCCGCGGGTGGTGGGGCTGCTGGCGGTCGCCGCGGTCCTGGTCCTCGCCTTCGTGCCGATCGAGCGCCGCGCCGGCACCCACGCCCTGGTCCCGCGGGAGATCATGCGCAACCGCAGCTTCACCGCCTCCTGCGTGGCGATCCTCTTCATGTCGGCGACCTTCTTCGCCTCGCTGCTCTACCTGCCGCAGTTCATGGAGAAGCAGTTCGGCTACTCGCCGCTGCAAGCCGGGGTCGGGATCCTCCCCTTCCTCGGCGTCTTCGCCATCGTCTCCTTCATCGCCGGGCCGCTCTACAACCGGATCGGCGCCAAGCCGCTGGCGGTCTTCGGCGCCGCCTGCATCACCATCGCCCCGTTCCTCTTCTCCCAGGTCGACGGCGGCTCCAGCTACGGCTCGCTGGTCCCCGGGATGGTCGTGCTGGGACTCGGGGTCGGCAGCTTCTACCCGACCGCGACGACCGCCGGGGTCACCTCGGTCGACGACTCGCAGACCAGCCTCGCGGGCGGCATCGTCTACATGTTCCAGATCGCCGGCGGCTCGATCGGGCTGGGCCTGACCACGACCGTCTTCTCCGCCGCGATCCCGCCCTTCGTCGACGGTGTCCAGGCCGGCTTCCGGCTCGACGCGGCACTCTCGCTGGTCGGATTCGCGATCTCGCTGCTGTTCGTCGGCGGCAGCCTGCTCTCGCGCCGGCGACCGGCCGAGCGATCGGCCTGAGGCCCTACTGCACGATCGCGTTGTTCCCGGGCCCGCCGACGATTTCGTCCTCGCCCGGGCCGCCGTGCAGGAGGTCGTCGCCGCTGCCGCCGTTGAGACGGTCGTTCCCGGGCCCGCCGTAGATCGCGTCATCGCCGCCGCGACCGATCAGGGTGTCTTCGCCGGGGCCTCCGACGAGCTTGTCGGAGGCGCCGCCGCCATAGAGGCGGTCGTCGCCGGGGCCGCCGCGCAGGGTCACGGGGACGAGGATCTTCGACGAGACGATCGCCGAGTCGTCGCCGCCGCCGGCGTTGATTTCAAAGCCGGCGATCATCGTCGCCGGGCAGAGCAGCCGGTTTTCCACCGCTTCGGGGTGGGTGCAGATGGCGCCGCCGACTTCGAGCGGGGCCATCGAGTCGATGACGTATTCGCGCCCATCGGGACTGAGCTTGATGTCGAGCACGTTCTGCTCGGCACCACCGGCGATCAGCAGGTTCACCGACGGTTCTTCGGCGTGCGCGAGCGGCGCGGCCAGGGCCACGACCAGCGTCAACGCAATCAAGATCGCCCTCTTCATCCGTCGCCTCTTCGTCGCAAGGTCGCCCGCCACAGCCGTGCGGGCACTCTTCTATGGGAACAACACGACCTTGCCGACGTTGCGGCGCTGGGCGATGAATTCGTGGGCCTCGCCAGCGCGATCGAAGGGGAAGGCCTCGGCGACCACCGGCTCCAGCCGGCCCGCCTCGAGATCGGCCAGCAGCGGCTCGGTGACGCGGTCGAGGTTGCCCTCGCGTTCCCACCAGCTCAGCATGTTGAGGCCGAAGACGCCTTTGTTCTCGTTCATCAGGAAGAGGCTCCGCCACCACGGCATCGTCGCCAACGGCATCTTCGCCATGCTCTTCAGCGTCGCCGGAATGCTGCGGACGCCGTTGTCGGAGTTCTCGGAGAGGCCGTACATGACCAGCCGCCCGCCGGAGCGCAGCAGCCGGTAGTCCTTGCGGAAGGAGGTGGGGCCGAGGGCGTCCATGATCAGGTCGACGCCCTCGCCGTTCGTGATCCGCATCACCTCTGCCTCGAAGTCCTGGCTGCGGTAGTCGATCGCGTGGGTGACGCCCTGGGCGCGGATCGCGTCGTGCTTGGACGGTGAGGCGGTGCCGAATATCTCCGCCCCCACGTTGCGGGCGATCTGCGTCGCCGAGATGCCGACCCCACCGCCGGCGGCGTGGATCAAGACCCGGCTGCCCTCACGCAGGCTGCCCATCAGGATCAGCGCCGCGTAGGCGGTGCCGTAGTTGACCGGGAAGGCGGCTCCCTGCTCGAAGCTGAGGCGGTCGGGCAGCGGCAGCGCCTGGGCGGCATCGACGCTGACCAGCTCTGCCTGGCCGCCGAAGCGGGTGCCGGCGACCACGCGGTCGCCGAGCGCGAAGTCAGTCACCCCCTCCCCCACGGTCTCGATCTCGCCCGCGACCTCGTAGCCGAGCACGCAGGGCGTCTTCGGCGCATCGGGATAGAGACCGATCCGAGCCAGAGTGTCGGCGAAGTTGATGCCGGCCGCGCGGACCGCGATCCGGACCTGGCCGGGGCCGACGGATGGGTCGGGCCGCTCCTGAACCTGGAGGACCTCGGGACCGCCGGTCCCCGTCAGTACAACCGCCCGCATGAGCTCACCCTAGCTGGACTAGAGATCGACCGAGCGGCCGACGGCGAAGCCGCCGAGCCCGAGGATCTTCTCGATCGTCTCGGCCCGCACCGGAGCGTCGGTGGTGAGCGCCATCACCGCCTTGTCGCCGCCCTGCTCGGCGCCGACGGCGGCGGAGACGATGTTGACCCCCTCCTCGCCGAACATCGTCCCGACCCGGCCGATCATCCCCGGCTGGTCGGCGTAGCGGAAGACGGAGAGATGCTCGGCGAAGGGCAGGTAGAAGCCCTCGCCCCAGACCGAGACGAGGTAGGGCTCGTTGCGAGGGCCGACGCTGGTGCCGGCGACCTCGACCTCGTGGTCGCCGGAGCCGACCCGCACGGTGACGAGCTCGGTGAAGTCGTCGGTACTGGTGTCCTTGGTCTCGACCAGCTCGATGCCCCGCTCCTCGGCCATCTGCGGCGCGTTGACGAGGTTGACCGGCTCCTCGGTGTTGCCGGCGAGGATGCCGGCGAGGACGGCGATCCCGAGCAGGCGGGTGTCGTGGCCGGCGATGCGGCCGCGGAACTCGGCGCTGACGCGATCGACCGAGCCGTCGCCGAGGCCGGCGGCGAGGCGGCCGAGCTTTTCGCAGAGCGGCACGAAGGGCGCCAGCGCTTCCATCGCCTCGGGACGGACGGCGGCGATGTTGACGGCGTTGGTGACGACGCCGCCGCTGAGGGCCGCGGTCACCTGCTCGGCGGTGACGACGCCGGCGCGATCCTGCGCCTCGGCGGTCGAGGCACCGAGGTGAGGGGTGACGACGACGTCGTCGCGGGCGAAGATCGGGTGCTCGGTGAAGGGCTCCGAAGGGAAGACGTCGAGCGCGGCGCCGGCCAGCTTGCCCGACTCGAGTCCGGCCATCAGCGCGTCGAGGTCGACCAGCTCGCCGCGGGCGCAGTTGACGAGGCGCGCACCGTCCTTCATCGCGGCGATCGTGGCGGTGCCGATCAGGTCGATCGTCTCCGGCGTCTTCGGCACGTGCAGGGTGACCAGGTCGGCGCGGCCGAGGACCTCCTCGACGCTCTCGAGCCCTTCCACCCCGAGCTCGCGGAAGCGCTCGGCGGAGACGAACTTGTCGAAAGCGACGACGTCCATCTCGAAGCTCTGGGCGCGTTTGGCGACGAGCTGGCCGATGCGGCCGAAGCCGATCACGCCGAGGGTCTTGCCGTAGAGCTCGGCACCCTTGAACTTGGCCCGGTCCCAGCGCCCGGCGACGAGCGATTCGTGCGCCTGCGGGACGTTGCGGAAGAGTGCCAGCGCCAGCGCGATCGTGTGCTCGGCGGCGGCGACCGAGTTCGACTCGGGCGCGTTGGCGACGATGATGCCGCGGCGGGTGGCGGCGGGGATGTCGACGTTGTCGACGCCGGTGCCGGCGCGGCCGATCACCTTCAGGTTGGTCGCCAGCTCGATCAGCTCGGGCGTCATCTTCGTCGCCGAGCGGATCAGGATCGCGTCGTACTCGCCGATCCTCGCCCGCAGCTCGTCGTCGGACATCTCCAGCCCGAGGTCGACCTCGAAGTTGGCGCGCAGCAGGTCGACGCCGGTGTCGGCGATCTTCTCCTTGACCAAGACCTTCACTTGGCGACTCCCTCCACGTTGGCCAGAACCCAGTCGATGCAGGCGATGAGCGCCTCGACGTCAGCGGGCTCGACGGCGGGGAACATCCCCACCCGCAGCTGGTTGCGGCCGAGCTTGCGGTAGGGCTCGACGTCGACGACGCCGTTGGCGCGCAGGGCGGCGGCGAGCGCGGCGGCGTCGACCGAGTCGGCGAAGTCGATCGTGCCGACGACCAGCGAGCGCTTGGCGGGATCGGCGACGAACGGCGTGGCGACGTCGCTGGCCTCGGCCCAGCCGTAGAGGCGGCCGGAGCTGTCAGTGGTGCGCTCGACGCACCAATCGAGGCCACCGTTGGCGAGCATCCACTCGACCTGGTCGGCCAGCAGCAGCAGGGTCGCCAGCGCCGGCGTGTTGTAGGTCTGCTGCTTGCGCGAGTTCTCGAGCGCCGTCTGCAGCGAGAGGAATTCCGGCTGCCAGCGGCCGGCGGCGCCGTCGAGCTCCTCGATCCTGGCGATCGCCGCCGGGCTCAGCAGGGCCAGCCAGAGCCCGCCCTCGGCTCCGAACGACTTCTGCGGGGCGAAGTAGTAGGCGTCGGCGTCGGCGACGTCGACTGGGAGGCCGCCGGCACCCGAGGTGGCGTCGATCAGGACCAGGGCGTCGCCGGCGTCGGCCGGGCGCTCGACCGGGACCATGACGCCGGTCGAGGTCTCGTTGTGGGCCCAGGCGATCACGTCCGCGGCCGGGTCGGCGGTCGGGGCCGGCGCCTCGCCGGGGTTGGCGTTGACGACGATCGGGTCGGCGAGGAAGGGCGCGCCGGCGGTCGCCTTGGCGAACTTCTGCGAGAACTCGCCGTAGGTCAGGTGCAGGGCGCGCTCACGCACGATCCAGGCGGCGGCGGCGTCCCAGAAGGCGGTGGTGCCGCCGTTGCCGAGCGCGACCTCGTAGCCGTCGGGAAGGTTGAAGAGCTCGGCCAGGCCCGAGCGCACGCGGCCGACCAGGTCGCGGACCGGCTTCTGACGGTGCGAGGTGCCCATCAGGTCCGAGCGCTCGGCCAGCGCCGCCAGCGCCTGCGGCCGCACCTTCGAGGGCCCGCAGCCGAAACGGCCGTCGGCCGGCTTCAGCTCGGCCGGGATCTGCGCTGTGTCGGTTGCCGGGGTCGCCATCGGGTTGGACAGGTTATTGACCGTCGCGGGTGGACTCCGGCCGGGGTCGGGGATAGGCTCGCGGCGCCGTGCCGGCAGTCCCGTCCAACCCGAGGGAGAACCGTGTATCCGATTAGCTACGAAGCCGATTTCAACCCGACGCCGAACCGGTGGACCACTTTCTTCCGCCTGCTCCTGGCGATTCCGTGGTTCATCGTCGCGACCTTCTGGCTGATCCTCTTCGCCTTCACCCACCTCTTCGCCTGGGTCGCCGTGGTCATCCTCGGGCGCTACCCGCAGTGGCTGTACGAGTTCAACTCCGGCGTCGTCCGCTTCATGATCCGGACCTCGGCCTGGATCTATCTGCAGACCGACGTCTGGCCGCCGTTCAGCCTCAGCGACGACTCGAGCTACCCGATCCGGGTCAACTTCGCCCCCGCGGCCTCACGGCAGAGCCGGCTCAAGGCCTTCTTCCGGATCGTCCTCGCCTTACCGGTGCTGCTGATCGTCTCCTACGGCACCCAGTACATCCAGCAGCTGGCCGCGGTCGTCGCCTGGCTGACGATCGTCTTCCGTGGCTACCTGCCGGAGGCGATCAACAACATGATGACCTTCCTCAACAGCTTCCACGCCCGCGTCTTCGGCTACCTGGCGCTGCTGACCGACGACTACCCACCGATCGGACTCGAGCGCGCCAAGGGCGCCGACACCGCGGTCGCACCCCCCACCCCGCCCGCCGCTCCGCCGGCGATGCCAAGCCTCTAAAGGAGACCGAGATGAGCGACGCGACCGACCAGAACGTGACCAAAGGCGAGGGCTACTCCGTCGCCAACCTCGACGGCCTCGGCGAGGGCCCGGGCTTCCGCAAGATCCGCAAGGAGCTGGGAGTCACCGCCTTCGGCGTCAACGCGATCGTGTTGCCGCCGACGTACGAGACCGGCAGCCACTTCCACGACGAGCAGGAGGAGCTCTACTTCGTCCACAGCGGCGAGGTCGAGTTCACCTTCGGCGACGGCTCGACCCAGCGCCTCGGCCCCGGCGGCCTCGCCTGGGTCGACGCCCCCACCTCCCGCAAAGTGAGGAACGTCAGCGACTCCGAGGAGGCCGTCTACGTGATCGTCGGCGGCAAAGACGGCTATGTGGGGCGGGACGGCAAACTGGCGGAGGGTGAGACTCACAGGTAGCCCCAAGGGACGGGATGCGTAGTGGGTGAGGAACCCCTTTCCCGAAGACCGTCGCGCAGCTGAGCTCGCTCCAAGGACGCCTTTGTGGTTTCTGGAGCCTTCGTGAAAGGGGTTCCTCACCCACTCAACAGGCCGCCGCAAGGGCCCAAGGTGCGTAGCTCTCTCCCGAGGTCAAGAGAGATGCCGTCCCGGCCCAGGCGCCGAAGCTGAGAAGCAGGGCTCGATCCGTTGGAGAGGGACGGGTACCCCTCTCACGAAGGCTCCAGAAACCACATTGGAGCCCAGTGGGCTCGACCAGCTGCGCGACGGTCTTCGGGAGAGGGGTACCCGTCCCTCTCCTTCCGACCAGCGACTACTTCGTGTCTTTGAACCCCTGATCGATCCACGGCATCATCGTCCGCAGATCCTTACCGACGTCCTCGATCTCGGCCCCCTGCAGCTCCTCGCGCATGCGGTCGAAGTTCTCGTTGCCGGCCTTGTTCTCGGCGATGAACTCGCGGGCGAAGTCGCCGGACTGGATCTCGGCGAGGATCTGCTTCATCGCCGCCTTGGTCTCGTCGGTGATCACCCGCTTGCCGCGGGTGAGGTCGCCGTACTCGGCCGTGTTGGAGATCGAGTAGTGCATTCCCTGGATCCCCTTCTCGTACATCAGGTCGGCGATCAGCTTGAGCTCGTGCAGGCACTCGAAGTAGGCCAGGCGCGGGTCGTAGCCGGCCTCGACCAGGGTCTCGAAGCCGGCCTGGACCAGCTCCGAGGCACCGCCGCAGAGGACGGCCTGCTCGCCGAAGAGGTCGGTCTCGCACTCGTCTTTGAAGCTGGTCTCGATCACCGCGGCGCGGCCGCCGCCGATCCCGGAGGCGTAGGCGAGGACGAGGTCGTGGGCGTTGCCGCTGGCGTCCTGGTGGACGGCCATCAGGCAGGGGACGCCGTTGCCTTCCTCGTACTGGCGGCGGACCAGGTGACCCGGGCCCTTGGGCGCGACCATGCCGACGTCGACGCCGGCGGGCGGCTCGATCTCGCCGAAGTGGATCGCGAAGCCGTGGGCGAAGAGCAGCAGGTTGCCGGGGGCGATGCCGTCGGCGATCTCCTCGCGCCAGACCTCGCCCTGCTTCTCGTCCGGCAGCAGGATCATCACCAGGTCCCCGCGGGAGGCGGCTTCGGCGATGTCGAGCACCTCGAGCCCGGCCGCCTCGGCCTTGGCGCGGCTGCCCGACCCGGACCGCAGGCCGACGACCACGTCGACTCCGGAGTCCTTGAGGTTGAGGGCGTGAGCGTGCCCCTGGGAGCCGTATCCGAGGATCGCGACGGTCTTGCCGTCGAGCTTGCCGAGATCGGCGTCTTTGTCGTAGAAGATGTCGTCAGTTCGCATGGCCGGGGAGGCTATCGGAGCGCCCTGCGCATCAGCTTGCCCGAGGGCGTGCGCGGCAGCGCCGCCGCCAGCTCGACCCGCTTCGGAACCTTGAACCCGGCCAGCGATTCGGCGCAGTGGCGGCGCAGTTCGTCGGGAGTGACCTGCGAGCCGTTCTCCAGCACGATCACCGCCGTCACCGCCTGCTGCCACTCCGGGTCCTCGCGGCCGACCACCGCCGCGTCGGCCACCTCCGGGTGGCGCAGCAGCACCTCCTCGACCTCGGCCGGGATCACGTTCTCGCCGCCGCTGACGATCATGTCGTCGATCCGGTCCTTGACGTAGAGGAAGCCCTCCTCGTCGATGTGGCCGAGGTCGCCGGTGTGCAGCCAGCCGTCGGCGTCGGCCCGGCCCGGGGCGACGGTCGGGCCCTGGACGAGGATCTCGCCGTCGAGGATCCGCAGGTGGGTGGTCAGCAGCGGCCGGCCGGCGGAGCCGAGCTTGCGCCTGGCCTCTGTCGGGGCCAGCGTCGTCACCTGCGAGCAGGTCTCGGTCAGGCCATAGGTCTGGACGACGGTGGCGCCCTTCGCGGTCGCCTCCTCCAGCGGCCCCTCCGGAACGGGCCCGCCGCCGACCAGGATCGCCCGCGGCCCGGAGAGATCGGCGCCGGCCTCGAGCAGCCGGGTCAACATCGTCGCCACGACCGAGACGACGGTGATGTCCTCGCGTTCGAGGGCGGCGCCGGCGCGGTCGACGTCGAAGCCGTCGTGGACGACCGCGGCGGTCCCGTAGATGACCGAGCGCATGATGATCCCGAGCCCGGAGATGTGGCTCAGCGGCAGGCAGCAGAGCCAGCGGTCGGTCGGCTCGACGCCGATGTTGAAGGCGGAGCCGACGGCGCTCCAGAGGAAGTTGCCGTAGGTGAGACCGACCGGGTGCGGGGTGCCGGTGCTGCCGCTGGTGAGGACGCGGGCGCAGACCTCGTCCATGTCGTGCTCCCCCAACAACGGCATGTCGGCCTCGGTCTGGGTCAGCTCGCCGGCGTCGTCGAGGTCGACGATCGGCTCCTCGGCGGCAACGATCTTGGCCCGCTCCTCCAGGGTCAGCCGCGGACTCAGCGGCAGCAGCCTGGCGCCGACCTTCATCAGCGCGTGGGCGAGCACCACCTGCTCGCGGCGCGGGTGCATGGTCAGGGCGGCGGTCGAGCCGCGGCGGACGCCGTGGGCGGCGAGGCGGCGGGCGACCCAGGTCGCCTCCGCCTCCAGCTCGGCGTAGGTCATCTCGGCGCCGTCCGCCACCAGCGCGGTGCGGTCGGGGCAACTCTGCGATCTCTGGGCCAGCCAGTCGTCGAGCTTCATCGGACGGATATCGTGCCCATCATGCCCAAACGCCACAAGGACGCCCCGCCCGAGCAGGACCTCTACGCGCCGATCGAGTGGGAAGGCACCGGCGAGTACGAGGACATCCGCTACGAGACCGCGGACGGGATCGCGAAGATCACGATCGACCGGCCCGAGGTGCTCAACGCCTTCCGGCCGCAGACGCTGGTCGAGATCTCGGCCGCGCTGGAGCTAGCCCGCGAGGACACCGCGATCGGCGCGATCGTCCTCACCGGCGAGGGGCCGAAGGCGTTCTGCTCCGGCGGCGACCAGAGCGTCCGCGGCGACAGCGGCTACGTCGCCGAGGGCGCCTCGATCGGGCGCTTCCACGTCACCGACCTGCAGGTGCAGATGCGGCGGCTGCCGAAGCCGGTGCTGGCGATGGTCGCCGGCTACGCGATCGGCGGCGGCCACATCCTCCACGTCTGCTGCGACCTCACGATCGCCGCCGACAACGCCGTCTTCGGCCAGACCGGGCCGCGGGTCGGCTCCTGGGACGGCGGCTTCGGCGCCTCGCTCCTGCGCGACCTGGTCGGGACCAAGAAGGCGAAGGAGTTCTGGCTGCTCTGCCGCCAGTACGACGCCGAGGAGGCGTTGGAGATGGGCCTGGTCAACGCCGTCGTCCCGCTCGACGAGCTCGAGCGCGAGACCGTCGCCTGGTGCCGCGACATGCTCACCCTCTCCCCCTTCGCCCTGCGCCTGGCCAAGGCCAGCTTCAACGCCCACGAGGACGGCTACGCCGGGATCCAGCAGCTGGCGCACGACGCCAACCTGCTCTTCTACGGCAGCGAGGAGGCCGCCGAGGGGCGCGAGGCCTTCAAGCAGAAGCGCCGGCCCGACTTCTCCAAGTTTCCCCGCCGGCCATGAGGATCTGGCTGATGGCGGCGCGGCCGCGGACGCTGCCGGCGGCGATCGCGCCGGTCTTGGTCGGCACCGCGGCGGCGGTGCAGTGGGTCGGGCACCTGCCGCGGGTCGGCGCCTTCGTCGCCGCCCTGATCGGCTCGATCTTCATCCAGATCGGCACCAACCTCGCCAACGACTACTCCGACGCCAAGCGCGGCGCCGACACCGCCGACCGGCTGGGACCGGTGCGGGTCACCTCGGCCGGGCTGGTGACGCCGCAGCGGGTGCTGCGGGCGACCTGGATCGCCTTCGCGGTGGCGGTCGTCTGCGGGATCTACCTGGCGACCGTGGCCGGGATCGTGATCATCCTCGTCGGCATCGTCTCGATCGCCGCCGGCGTCCTCTACACCGGCGGCCCCCGGCCCTACGGCTACGCCGGCCTCGGTGAGGTCTTCGTCTTCCTCTTCTTCGGCCTGGTCGCCGTCAACGGCTCCTACTACGTGCAGGTCGAGCAGCTCGACGCGCTGCCGCTGGGGCTCTCGATCTCGCTCGGCTTCCTCGCCACCGCGATCCTCGTCGTCAACAACGTGCGCGACCTCGAGACCGACCGGCGGGCGAGCAAGATGACGCTGGCGGTGCGGATGGGTCGCGCCAACGCGGTGATGCTCTACCGGCTGCTGGTCCTGGGCTCCTTCGTGGTCCTCCCGATCGCCCTCTGGGCCGGCGAAGCGAGCGCGCTGCCGCTGATCGGGCTGCTGGCGCTGCCGATGGCGTTCGCGCCGATGCGGGCGATGACCAACCGCACCGACGGGCCGGCGCTGAACGGCGCCCTGGCGGCGACCGGTGCCGTCCTCGCCGTGTACAGCCTGCTGGTCACCGCCGGCCTGCTGATCTCGAGCTGAGCCGGCACCCACGCGCGATCGTCGGCCGGGGACCGCGGCCGGGTGAGAAGCTGTGGGCGTGCGCATCGCCTCCGTCGAGGTCATCCCCTACGCGCTGCCGTTCCGCGAGTTCTACGTGACCGCGCGCGGCAGCCTCGCCCAGCGCGAGATGGTGCTGCTGCGGCTGCGCTCCGAGGACGGGCTGACCGGGCTGGGCGAAGCGGTGCCGATGTCGCTGCGCGGGGGCGCCAACCTGGCCCGGGTCGTGGGCGAGCTGGAGCTGCTCTCCGAGCTCTCGGAGCTCGACGAGGCGGGCCTCGGCGGCGGCATCGCCAACCTCTCGGCCCCGGCCCGCTGCGCGGCCCTGACGGCGCTGATGGACCTGCGCGGCAGGCGGGCCGCGGCCGGGGGCCGTTCGACGCCGACGAGCGGCGAGCCGGTGCGCTGCAACGCGACGCTGGTGGCGGGGGAGCCGGCGGCGGTCGCCGAGGACGCCCTGAGCTGGGCCGCCGAGGGCTTCTCCACCTTCAAGCTGAAGCTCGGAACGGGCGACGACGCCGGCCAGGTGCGGGCGGTGCGCGAAGCGGTCGGACCGCGGGCGCGGATCCGGGTCGACGCCAACGCCGCCTGGGACGTCGACGCGGCCAAGCGCACGCTGGCCGAGCTGGAGGAGCTCGACATCGAGCTCGCCGAGCAGCCGGTGGCGACGCTGGAGGAAGCGGCCGAGGTGGCGGCGGCGACCGCGATCCCGCTCGCGGGCGATGAGAGCGTCGAGAGCCGCGCCGACGCCGAACGGGCGATCTCGCTCGGGGCCTGCGACTTCGCCGGGGTGAAGCTGACCAAGGTCGGCGGGCCGGAGGAGGCGATCGCGGTCGCCGAAGTGCTGCCGTCCTATCTCTCCAGCGCCCTCGACGGCCCGGTCGGGATCGCCGCCGCGGCCCAGGTGGCGCAGACGCTGCGCGAGAGCGCGCCGGCGGGGGCGCTCGACCTCGCCCACGGGCTCGCCACCCAGCGCCTCTTCTCCTCGACCGTGGCCGCCACCGAGTGCGAGCTGCGCGACGGCATGCTGCACCTGCCGCCGGGGCCCGGCCTTGGCGTCGAGATCGACGAGCGCGCGCTCGACCACCATCGGCTTTAGTCCGTCGTGGAGGACTTTGCCCCACCATCGTGTGGTCAAGTCCTCCACCTTCGGTTGATCTAGGTTCTCCAGGCGTGGACCCGACCAACGCCAACACCGCCCTCGCCTCGGCCTTCGTCGAGGAGCTCGCCCGCGGCGGGCTGCGCCACGCGGTCGTCTCCCCCGGCTCGCGCTCGACGCCGCTGGCGGTGGCGCTGTGGCGGGCGCCGGAGATCGAGGTGACGGTGATCGTCGACGAGCGCTCGGCGGCCTTCTTCGCGCTGGGAGCGGCGCAGGCGAGCGGGGTGCCGGTAGCGCTGCTCTGCACCTCCGGCACCGCGGTCGCCAACTACCACCCGGCGCTGATCGAGGCGGACGAATCGGGCCTGCCGCTGGTGGTGCTGAGCGCCGACCGGCCGCCGGAGCTGCGCGGGATCGGTGCCGGCCAGACGATCGACCAGATCAAGGTCTTCGGCGAATCGGTGCGCTGGTTCTGCGAAGTCGGGACCCACGGGGCCGATGACAGCGGCCTGCTGCATTACCGCTCGGTCGCCTGCCGGGCGCTGGCGGCGGCGCGCGGGGAGACCCGGCCCGGCCCCGTCCACCTCAACCTGCCCTGGCGCGAGCCGCTGGCGCCGGTCGCGATCGACGGCGCGGTGACCGCCACCGACCCGCTGGCCCTGGAGGGCCGCGACGGGCGGCCGCTGACCGCGGTGACGCGGATCGACCTCGAGCCCTCGGCCTTCCTGCTGGAGGAGATGGCGGGCCACATCGGCGACGCGATCGCCGGGGTGATCGTCGCCGGCCGCCAGCTCGACCCGGAGCTGCGGGAGCCGCTCGCCCACCTCGCCCGCGTCTCCGGCTTCCCGATCCTGGCCGAGCCGACCTCGCAGCTGCGCCAGGGGGCACACGACCGCTCCCAGGTGATCGCCGCCTACGACCTGCTGCTGCGCGATGAGCGCTTCGCCCGCTCGGTCGTCCCCGACTTCGTCCTCCGTTTCGGCGCGATGCCGACCAGCAAGCCGCTGCGGGCCTGGCTGGCGGCGAGCGGCGCCAGCGAAATCGTGATCGACCCTTACGGGGGATGGAACGAGCCGAGCAACCGCGCCGCGGCGATCCTACGCGCCGACCCGACCGAGCTGGCCTCGGGCTGGGCGGCGCGGCTGGAGAAGGAACCGCACTCCGCTCCCGCGATCTGGATCGCGGCCGAGGCGGCGGCGCAGGCGGCGCTCGACGGCGAGCTGGGTCGCGCGGCCGTGGATCCCGGAGGAGACCCGGGAGGCGCGGCGATCTCCGAGCCCGCCCTGCACCGTGCTCTCGGCGCCGCTCACCGCGACGGCGACCTCGTCTACACCGCTTCGAGCATGCCGATCCGCGACCAGGAGGCCTTCCTCGCCACCGGCGACAGCGACGTTCTCTTCCTCTGCAACCGCGGCAGCAATGGCATCGACGGCCTGATCTCGTCCGGGATCGGCGCCGCCCGGGCCAGCGGCCGCCCGACCACGATCGTCAGCGGCGACCTCGGCCTGCTCCACGACCTCGGCGGCCTCGCCGCCCTGCGCGAGGTCTCCACCCCGGTCCGCATCGTCGTCATCGACAACGGGGGCGGCGGCATCTTCCACTTCCTGCCCCAGGAGCAGGCGCTGGGTGGCGAGGAGTTCGAGGCGCTGCTAGGCACCCCGCGCGGGGTCGACATCGCCAAGGCCGCCGCCCTCTTCGACCTCCCCCACCAGCACCTCGAGTCTCTGGGTGATCTCCCAACAGCTCTTGCCGCCGGCACCGGCCTAATCGAGGTCAGGACGGAGCGCGCCACCAACGTCGCGCTGCACCGACGTCTGGCGCAGCGCGTCCATGACTCGCTGCCAAGTTCCTGATCCAGCGCAGATATGCCCTCTTGGATAAGACCCGCCAGTCGATAACGGCGGGGGTGCGGTCGGCCTGGCCCGCCGGGTCGACGGCTTTGACCTGGAACCGGTGCTTTCCCACCCCGACTCTCTTTCTGTAAGGGGAGGAGCAAGTCCGGTACGGACCGCGATCGAGCTTGCATTCGAAGCGGGACCCGAGCTCGTTCGAGCCGAAGACAAGGTCGACGACTCGCAGCGGAGTCCACCTCGGGTCGAGGCCCTCCACTTCGCGGTCGAACTCCAGCTGCACATCGGGGACGGGGTCGACCGTGGAGGCGCCCGGTCTGAGCTCGTCGGCGCCGATGTCCGGCGCCGCCCCGATCGTCCGCGCCTCGCCGTCGACGTCGAGAGACCCGCTCGCCGCGTCGGCCGCACCCGCGTCCACGGTCGGCGATCCCGGCAGTTGGCGCAGGTTACCGGCGGCGAGCAGCGGCCAGGCAGTGGTGTTGCCGCCGGTCCCCGGCTTCGTGACCGAGACGGTGCCCCCGTCCTCGGCGTCGGTCGCGACCGTTGCGTAATCAGAGGACCGGAGCCTGACGCTGATGTCCGCGCCCCGGCCTTTGTTGAGCGCCAAGGCGTTGGCGATCACGTCCTTCTCCTCGCCCCTGACAATCACGCCGACGGCATCGATGCTCACCGTCAGGCCGCGTTTGAAGGCGCTGAAGGTGAGGTCCATCCCGACCGAGTCAGGCCCGGTAGCGATCAGCGTGCTGTCGCGGATCAAGCCCGTCAACGCACCCTTCGTCGCGGTGTTGTTGACGCCGATCGCCGAGCCTCCGCCCGAGTTGATGCAGGCACTGTTGAGCACGATGCCCGAATCGAAGCCGCAGGCGAAGGTGTTGGACCTCCCGGTCGAGCGGGCGATCACCCGGTTGATCGTTCCTCCCGCGATTTCGATCGCCGATCCGTTCACCTCGTGCCGGTTGCGGATTTCCACGTCCGCGACTTCCGCCGCGGCGGGCACGCGGAAGGCGCTGTAGCTGTCGCCCTCCTCCGGAATGAGAATGACCGGCTTGGGCTTCCCCGGTTCACCTCGAACGACAACCCCTTCCGCCAGGCCCACCGGTGGGATGTACCCGAATTCCCCGTCTTCCTCCGCGTGATATGTGCCCGGCGCGAGTTCAACCACATCCCCCGCCTTGATCGTCGAACGCGGCGCGCTCTCGGCGGCGGCGGTGTAGACCGAACAAGGACGGGCGCGATTGGCGCAGGGGTCTGAGCCAGTTCCTCCCGGCGCCGCGTAGCGGACCGCCGCGCTCGCGACCGATAGCCCTCCACCGAGCGAAAAGGCCGACGCTGCGAGCAGCACCAGGCAGGCCGAGAGGCATCGGGAGAGTATCGGCGGAGCCTCCCCGCTGTTGCTCCGCCGATGCTCTCCCGATGCCTCCATCCCTACTCCGCCAGCAGCGGCAGCAACGCCTGCAACTTGACCTCGGTCTCCGCCAGCTCCGCCGCCGGATCCGAGCCGGCGACCACCCCGACGCCGGCGAACAGATGCGCCTCGCGGTCGCGCAGCAGGGCGCTGCGGAGGGCGACGCAGAACTCGCCGTCCTCGGTCGCGTCCATCCAGCCGACTGGGCCGGCGTACCAGCCGCGGTCCATGCCCTCGAGCTCGGCGATGACGGCGGCGGCCTCGGGCCAGGGCTCGCCGCCGACAGCCGGCGTCGGGTGCAGCATCCCGGCCAGCTCGATCGCCGAGTGGGGATCGGCGAGCTGGGCGATCACCGGCGTCGCCAGGTGCTGGATGTTGGCCACCTTGACGATCTCCGGCTCGGGGGCGGCCTCGACCCAGACCGCGTGCGGGCGCAGGGCGCGGACGATCCGCTTGGACACGATCCGCTGCTCGCGACGGTCCTTGTCGCTGCGCAGCAGCTGCTCGCCGAGGTGGTCGTCGACGGCGGGGTCGGAGCTGCGGCGGGTCGAGCCGGCGAGGGCGACGGTGGAGACGCTGGCGCCGGAGCGGCGGACCAGCAGCTCGGGGCTGGCGCCGATGAAGGCGGCCTCGGGCGTGCCCACGCAGAAGCAGAAGCAGGCCGGGAACTGCTCGCGCATGGCGCCGAACAGGCCCGCGGGGTCGTGGGCGGCGGCGGCGCTGACGACGACCTCGCGAGCGAGCACGACCTTGCTGATCCCGCCCGCCTCGATCCGGGCTGTGGCGGCGGCCACCGCCGCTTCGAAGTCGCGCGGCGGGCGGGCGCTGCGGATCTCGGCGTGCGCGGTCGGGTGCGGGTCAAGCATCGGTAGCGGCGCCCCGGCCCGCAGCCCGGACAGCCGCGCGGCCAGCGCGGCACTGCGTGCCTCGGCATCGTCGCCGGGCTGGATCACCGCGTTGGCGGTCAGGAACGAGCGCTCGCCGCCGCGACAGGCCGAGAGCTCCGGCAGCACCAGCGAGCCGGGCGAGAGCGACGACCAGGACGAGGACGCGCCACCCTCGGAATCGAAGGCGAAGCCGCCGAGCCAGACCGGCCCGGCGCCGGCCGGCAGCCCGCGCGGCTCGTCGAGGATCGCGTCGCGGCCTGTTCGCAGGCACTCCTCGGCGACGTCGGCGAAGCGCCCGGGGCCGCGCGAGGCGGCCTCGTAGGCGACCCCCAGCCCGGCCAGCGCGAACCCGCGGTCCGGCTGCTCCCAGCAGAACCAGCGGTCCGACGCCAGCCGCGAGGCGAAGACCGCGGCGCAGGGGTCGGCGAGGTCGGCCTCGACCGTGACGCTGACCAAGGTCCGGCGATCTCGCCGGACCGCCCGCTCGACGCTCTCGCGCAGGCGGGCCGCTACTTCGTCAGTCGCTGCCTCGCGCAATTGCGATCTCTCCGGTCCGAACCATTTCGACCAGCCCGTGGGGGCGGATCATCCGCTCGAAGGCCTCGATCTTGTCGGCTGAGCCGGTCACCTCGATCGTCATCGTGCGGCGGGCGACGTCGACGATCTTGGCCCGGAAGATGTCCGCGAACTGGATGATCTCGGCCCTGTTCTCGACCGCCGAGGAGACCTTGAACAGGGCCATCTCCCGGGCCACCGTCTCCTCCGGCCCCATGTCGCGGATTTTCAGCACGTTGACGAGCTTGTGCAGCTGCTTGGTCACCTGGTCGATCGGGTGCACGGCCCCGTCGAGGGTGAGGGTGACGCGGGAGATGCTGGGGTCGTCGGTGGGGCCGACCGCGAGCGTGTCGATGTTGAAGCCGCGCCGCGAGAAGAGCCCGGCCACCCGGGCCAGCACGCCCGGCTTGTTCTCGACCAGGATCGAGAGGATGTGCTTGCGCCCGCTCAGCTGCCCGGGCAGGTGCAGATCCTCGAGCTTGACCGCCTGCGGGGTCCCGGCCTCCATCAGCGCACCGCCCTCGGCGCCTCGACCATGTCGCGGGCGGCCTGGCCCGGCGGGATCATCGGGTAGCAGTTCTCTTCCTGGGCGACGCGGACGTCGAGCAGAACCGGGCCGTCGGTCTCCAGCGCCTCCACCATCGTCTGCTCGAGGTCGGCCGAGTTGTCGCAACGCAGGCCGGTGGCGCCGAAGGCCTCCGCCAGCTTCACCCAGTCGGGGCTGGCGCCCATCTCGACCGAGCTGTAGCGGCGATCCCAGAACAGCTCCTGCCACTGGCGGACCATGCCCATGTAGCCGTTGTTCATGAGGAAGATCTTCACCGGGATCTCTTCGGTGACGCAGGTGGCGAGCTCCTGGATGTTCATGATCAGGCTGCCGTCACCGGCCACGCAGACCACGGTCTCCTCCGGGCAGGCGACCTTGGCGCCGACCGCCGAGGGCAGACCGAAGCCCATCGTGCCGAGGCCGCCGGAGTTGATCCAGTGCCGGGGTTTCTCGAAGCCGTAGTACTGCGCCGTCCACATCTGGTGCTGGCCGACGTCGGAGGTGACGATCGCGTCGCCCTTGGTCGCGCGGTGCAGCGCCTCGATCATGAACTGCGGCTTGATCTCGCCGTCCTTGCCGGGCTCGTAGTAGAGCGGGTGCTCCTGCTGCCAGGCGCGGATCTGGCTCCACCAGTCGTCGAGCCGGGAGCTGTCGGTCTGCAGCGCCCGGTACTCGCGGGTCAGGTGCGGCAGCACCAGCTTGACGTCGCCGACGATCGGGATGTGGGCGCCGACGTTCTTGGAGATCTCCGCCGGGTCGACGTCGATGTGGATCACCTTCGCGTGCGGGGCGAACTCGTCGAGCTTGCCGGTGATGCGGTCGTCGAAGCGGGCGCCGATGGCGACGATCAGGTCGGCTTTGTCCATTGCGTAGTTGGCGGTGACGGTGCCGTGCATCCCCAGCATCCCCAGCCAGCTCTCGCCCGAGGCCGGGTAGGCGCCGAGGCCCATCAGGGTCGAGGTGACCGGGAAGCGGTCGGAGGCGGCGAGCTCGCGCAGCTCCTCCGAGGCGTTGCCGTTGATCACGCCGCCGCCGCTGTAGAGGATCGGCCGGCGGGCGTTGGCCAGCGCCTTGGCGGCGATGCGGATCTGTTTGATGTTGCCGCTGGTCGAGGGCTTGTAGCCGGGCAGCTCGACCGGCTCGGTCCGCGGGGCATAGTCGATGTCGGCGCGGGAGAGGTCCTGCGGGATGTCCAGCAGCACCGGCCCGGGCCGCCCGGTCGAGGCGATGTGGAAGGCCTCGTGCACGTACTCGGGGATCTGGCGGGCGTCGGTGACCTGGAAGGAGTGCTTCACGAACGGCAGCGTCGCGCCGAGGATGTCGGCCTCCTGGAAGCCGTCGGTGCCGATCAGGTCGGTGCGGACCTGGCCGGTGATGAAGACGGTCGGGACCGAGTCCAGCATCGCGTCGGCGATCGCCGTGACCAGGTTGGTGGCGCCGGGGCCGGAGGTGGCGAAGGCGACTCCCACCCTGCCGGAGGCCTTGGCGTAGCCCTCGGCCGCGTGGCCGCCGCCCTGCTCGTGGCGCACCTGGACGTGGCGGAAGTCGGCGTCGACCATCGCGTCGTAGGTCGGCAGGTTCGCCCCGCCGGGGATCCCGAAGACCTCTTTGACGCCCTCGGCTTTGAGGGATTGCATGAGCGTGTCCGCAGCGCGCATCGGACTGGCGATGCTACCAGCGCGCAGGCACGGCCCGGGCAGCCGGGCGAGCCCTGGTTATGCCCGGCCGGCCGGCGATTTCGCCGGGTTCCAGCGGGTGTGGGGATCGATCGAGCTCTCGATCGCGTTGCCCTTGTAGCGCTCGATGATGTGGATCATCGACTCGACCAGCTCCTCGCCCAGCAGGGTCGGCTCGAGGCCGAGGTCGAGCAGCTTGGTGTGGATCGCGTTGTAGTAGTGCTCTTCCTTCTCGACCCGCGGGTTCTCGTAGTGCTGGATCTCGACCGCGTAGCCGAGGTGCTCGCCCGCCTGCTTGACCAGCCCGGCCAGCTCCAGCACCGAGAACTGCTCGGTGAACTGGTTGAAGACACGGAAGTCGCCGCGCTCGGCCGGGTTGGCGACCGCCAGCTCGACGCAGGCGATGGTGTCGCGGATGTTGAGGAAACCGCGGGTCTGGTGGCCGGCTCCGTAGACGGTCAGCGGGTGACCGATCACCGCCTGCAGGCAGAAGCGGTTGAGCACGGTGCCGAAGATCTCGTCGTAGTCGAAGCGGGTGATCAGGCGCTCGTCGCCCTCGGTCTCCACGGTGTCGATGCCGTAGACGACGCCCTGGTTGAGGTCGGTGGCGCGCAGCCCCCAGACCCGGCAGGCGAAGTGGATGTTGGTCGAGTCGTGGACCTTGGAGCAGTGGTAGAGCGAGGCCGGCAGCTTCGGGAAGGGCAAGGTGTCCTTGCGGCCCTTGTGCTCGATCTCGATGTAGCCCTCCTCGATGTCGATGTCGGGCTGGCCGTACTCGCCCATCGTCCCCAGCTTGACCAGGTGGCAGTCGGGGACGTGGTCGCGGATCGAGAAGAGCAGGTTGAGGTTGCCGATCACGTTGGCGTGCTGGGTCTCGACCGCCTTCTGGCGCGAGGCCATCGAGTAGGGGGCCGAGGCCTGCTGGCCGTAGTGGACGACCGCCTCCGGCATCGTCTCGGCGACGACGGAGTCGAGGAAGTCGCCGTCCTCGATCGCGCCGACGTAGCTGCGGATCTCCTTGCCGGAGATCTCCTTCCAGGCGGCAAGCCGTGGCTCGAGGTCGGCGATCGGCGTCAGCGAGCCGGTTCCGGCTTCCTCGTGCCAGCGCCGGCGCGAGAAGTTGTCGACGACGGAAACCTCGTGGCCGCGAGCCGAGAAGTGCAACGCCGTCGGCCAGCCCAGGTAACCGTCACCCCCGAGGATGAGGATTCGCATAGGACGCGGCAGCTTAGAGGGTTGGGCGGGCGCCAGACCAACCGTCCTAGTTGAATCAGCCCGATGGAAAACGGACTGGCGGCGAGAAACGGAGGCCGGGTCGGCCTCGCCGCGCTCGCCGCGATCCTGCTGCTCGGGATCGGCCTGCGGTTCGGCGAGGCCTGGGACGGGCGGGCGCCGGTCTACGACGCCGCCGCCTACGCGGCGATCGCCGCCAACCTCGATCGCGGGGACGGCTTCACGGTGGGCGCGGCGGCGACCCAGCCCTCGAGCAACTACTCCCCGGGCCTGTCGCTGTTGGTCGCTGGTGCCTACGAGGTCACCGGCGGCATCCACGAACGCACCGCCCGCGTCCTGCTCGCCCTGATCGGCTCCCTCGCCATCCTGTTCACGTACCTCCTGGCCCGCCGCCTCGCGCTTCTGTCGATTAATGGACCCCAGAGGGTCACTAAATCGACAGTTGCGGGGTTGATCGGCGCGGCCGCGGTGGCGATCTACCCGGCGCTGCTCGAGTACCAGGGGATGCTGATGAGCGAGCCGCTGGCGGCGACCCTCCTGTCCGGTGCGGTGCTCGCGATGCTCTGGGCGAACGACGCGGGGGGTGCTCCGGCGAGCGGGCACTCCGGGGAGGGAGGCCTGCGGGCGGGCAGGTGTGTCCGTTCTCGACCTCCCTCCCCGGATCGCCCGCTCGTCAGATGGCTGCTCCCGGGTGTGTTGCTCGGAGCCCTCGCGATGGTGCGGCCGGAGTACTTGGGGGTTGCCTTGCTGCTTGGAGTTGTGGTCTTCGTCAGCGGGGTGAGGGACGGGTGGCGTGGGGCGCTTGCTCGGGGCGCGGTGCTGCTCGCGGGCGTCGTTGTCATCGTCGCGCCATGGACGATTCGGAACGCGGTGGCGCTCGACCGGGCGGTGCCGATCTCGACCGGCGGCGGCCAGGTCCTCTTTGCGGGTTCGTACCTGCCGTCGGACGGCGATCCGGAAAAGGTCGGGTCCGAGGTGGTGGCTCGCCATCCAGGGCTCTTCGATCCAGACGACGCCGAACGCCTGCGGCTGGAGCAGATCCTGGCGCGGCTCGCGGCCGCCCGCTACCCGCAACTCGAAAGCGACCGGGCGCTCTCGCGGATGGGTAAGGACCAGCTCTGGGACGACGTCTCCGAAGAGCCGCTCGAATACGCCGGGTTCGTCGCGACCAAGATCGGGCGGATCTGGTCGCACGGACCGCGGGCGGTGATGCGCGAGCCCGGCTGGGAGGCGCTGCACTGGGCGCTCGTGGGATTCGGCCTGCTCGGCCTCGCGGTGCTGGCCTGGCGCCGGCGCTGGGAGGCGCTGGTCCTGGCCACGGTCTTCGCCTCGATCACCGCCCTCAGCGCCCTGCTGGTCGCCTCCCCCCGCCGGGTACTGGTGATGGTGCCGCTGGTCGCGGCCCTGGCGGGGGTCGGCGCGGTGTGGGCCTGGGGCGCCGCGCTGGGAAGGCGCCGGAACGACGCCTCCCCAGACGAAACGCCGGACTCGCTCAGTCCTGGTCGTACTTGACCTGGAAGACCAGCTTGATGAAGGTGGCCGTGTCGGCGCCTTTGAACGTGCACTTGTAGGCGACCACGTCCGGTTCGGTCGACTTCACCGTCGGCACGCAGTAGAAGGCCTTGGTCGAGCGCGGCTCCTCGATCCGCAGTTCGGTCGTCTTCACCATCACCTTCTTGGCCTGGGCGCAGGTGGCGAAGCGGGCCTGCGAGGAATCGACGTTGCTCGAGGTCAGGGTGCCCTTGACGGTCTTCCCGATCACGTTCGGCGAGCTCGCCGTGCAGGTCTTGGCGGGCGACGGCTTGGCGGCGGCGCTCGCGGCGGGGACGAGCAGCGCGCAGGCGGTCAGCGCGGCGGCGATTGCGAAATTACGGCGCATCGGTGTTCTCCTTCTCGGTTGCGGGTTCTGCCGAGCAGAGTTCGCCGCGGCGGCCGCGCGCCCTGCGCGCCGCACGCCCGCGGCCCGGCGGCCTGCCTCACGGATAGCCTGAGCCGGCCTTGAACGCCGCCGCCATCTGGATCCGGGCCCTGCCCGAGCGCTTCGGGAAGACGACGCTGATCGCGCTGGCGCTGATCGCCGTCCTCGGGCTCGGCGTCCGCGCTTACGTCGTCGTCAACCCGGTCGCCAACCCGGCCGACGACTCGCACGCCTACTACGCGCTCGCCAAGGCCCTGTATGTGGAAGGGAGCTTCGGCGGGCCGGAATTCCGCGACTCCAGCGACTGGTCGCCGGGGGCGCCGCTGCTCTACGCGGCCGCCTTCTACGCCACCGGCGGCGCCCGCGAAGGGACGGCGCGCATCGTCGAGGCGCTGCTCGGAGTCGCCGCGATCGTCGTCGTCTTCCTGCTCGGCCGCCGGCTTGGGGAAACGGCGACACCCCGGGCCGGGCCACGGCTCGGATCCGCCGTCGGGCTGCTGGCGGCCTTCGCGGTAGCGGTCTATCCACCGTTCATCCACTCGACCGGCGAGCTGATGAGCGAGCCGCCGGCGATCCTCACCCTGCCGGCGGCGGTGCTCGCCTTTCTCTGGGCGAGCGACAGCGGGCGCTCGCGCTGGGCCTGGCTCCTCCCCGGCTTCCTCTTCGGCCTGACGGCGATGTTCCGGCCCGAGTACCTCTTCGTCGGCGCCGCCTTCGTCGTCCTGGCGGCGATTCGCGCGGCCACGAGGCCTCCGTTCGTCGCTTCTCGGGGTATAGCCGACAAACGACGACCGGAGGGGCGGGGGCGCGGCTGGAAGCCCGGCCTGGCCGCCGGCGCGGCGCTACTCGCCGCGCTGCTGCTGCCGATCGTGCCCTGGAGCATCCGCAACGTCGACGTGCTCGGGCGCGTGGTCCCAATCTCGACCGGCAGCGGCAAGGCGCTCTACGTCGGCACCTACCTGCCGGCCGACGGCGAATACCAACGGGTCAAGGCACTCCTCTACCAGCGCTACGAACACAAGTCGCTGCCGCCAGACTCCGAAGCGCTGAACGAGATCGATCCGAGGCCCCTCTTCGACCGCGTCGCCGCGCGCTATCCCGACCTCCCCCGTGACTCCGCCCTCGGCAAGATCGGCAAGGAGAACTTCTCCAAGTACTTCGGGGAAGACCCGGTCGGCTATGGGGCGATGACCGCTCGCAAGGTCGGCCGCATGTGGAGCAGCGGGGTCGGCGAAGCGATGAGCAGCGGCGTCGGACGTGCCATCCAGATCCTGCTCGTCGCGCTCGGGCTGGCCGGCTTCGTCCTGCTCGGGAAGGACGGCCGCTGGTGGGATCTGGCGGTGCTGGCGACGCCGATCGCGCTCGTCACCCTGATCGGCGCCGCCTCGCTGGCGGCGCCGCGGCGCAACGAGGTGCTGATGACGCTGGTCTTCCCACTTGCCGCCCTGGCGCTGTCGCGGGGGGTCGCGGCCATATCCTCCGGTCGCGAATGGTCCCCAGAGCAGGCATCTTCCCCGCCGAACTGACGGCGCTCCGCGGCGGCGGGCTGATCGTCGCGATCGGCCTGATCGCCTACGCGATCCTGCGCCGCCGCTCCCTGCGCAACGTCGACGTGCTGCTGCTGCTCGCCGCCGGGCTCGGGCTGACGCTGGTCTCGGGAACCGAAATCGTCGACGGCCTGCTCTCCGCCTTCTCCTTCGAAAAGGGCAACGGTGGCCGCATCCTCGGCCTCGCCGTCTTCGCCATCTTCATCCTCTTCTTCCTGATCCTGCGGGCGCTCTCGGTCGCGGCGCGCAACTCGCGCCAGCTCTCGGCGGCGCTGGAGGGGCTGGCCTGGGAGGAGTTCCGCCAGGCGGGGCTGCCGGAGCGCTTCCGCGGCAAGATCGCGATCCTCGTCCCCGCCTACAACGAGGCCGAGAACATCGGCCACGTGCTCGAGCAGATGCCGGCGGCGGTCTGCGGTGTCGGCACCGAGGTCCTGGTCGTCGACGACGGCTCTCGCGACGGCACCGGCGACGTCGCCGCCGAACACCGGGCCGCGGTGGCGCGTCACGTCACCAACCGCGGCGGCGGAGCTGCCCTGCGCACCGGCTACCGGCTGATGGTCGAATCGGGGGCCGAGATCGTCGTCACCCTCGACGCCGACGGCCAGCACCTGCCCGCGGAGATGGAGCGCCTGGTCAAGCCGGTCCTCGACGGCGAAGTCGACATGGCCCACGGCTCCCGCGTGCTCGGACACGCCGACAGCAACCACTTCGCCCGCGAGCTCGGCATCGTCTTCTTCAATCGCCTCGTCTCCTTCATAACCCGCACCCACGTCACCGACTGCTCCAACGGCTACCGCGCCGTCCGCACCACCGTCCTCCCACAGCTGGTCCTGCGCCAGGAGCAGTTCCACACCTCCGAGTTCATGATCGAGGCGATCAAGCGCGGGATCCCCGCCAAGGAGATCCCGATCACGGTCGAACAGCGGCTGCACGGCCACAGCAAGAAGCCGGCGGTATTCCGCTACGGGGTGGGGTTCGCCAACGCCATCGTGCGCACCTGGCTGCGCTAGAGCTCAGGGGAGGGGCCGGGGTCACCCTCGCCCTCACAACGGCGGGGAGGTTCGGTTGAGGGCGACCCCGGCCCCTCCCGCAAGCGCTCGCTCCTAGCGAACGCCCGGATGACGAACGGCAGCCGGGTCCGGCAGATAGAGGTCCGTCCCGCAGCGTGGACAGACCTGCACGTAGAGCTTCAGCTCTTTGTGGCAGGTCGGGCATTGGCGTTCCGGTTCGTTGTTCTCGACCCGGTAGAGGATCGCGGCGACCAGGCCGAGCAGGGGGATGACGGCGCCGACGACGAACCAGATCCAGAAGGAGCTGCCCTTGCCCTTGGCGACGAAGCCGGTGGCGAGGCCGAAGCAGAAGGCGATGACGAGGTACTCCATGCGCCCATTTTGACGGTTTCAGGCCATGGGCCGTACGTCCAGACGGGCAAACCTGCTTAAAGGGACGTCATCGCCTGCCGACAACCCGGAAGAGCCCCACCGGGTCTTTCCGCGCATGGCGATTCCGAGAACTCCAGAGAAGGCGGCGAAACCGAAGCGGCACCACCGCCGCCACCGCCTGCACGTCTGGAAGGACAAGCACTACCGCTGGGTGCCGGACGGCAACGGCGACTGGCGAGTGCAGGGGTACATGTACCGCCATCACCACAAGCCCAAGCGGGGGCACTTCCGCGGTCCGGGGAAGAAACCGGCACGGCGTGCGCCGGCGCCGGCAGCGGCGGCCACGTTCAACCCCGATCCGCGGCCGCCCGGCGCCTACCAGGGCCCGTTCGGCGTCGAGCAGGCGACCAGGCTGATCAACCGGGCCGGCTTCGGGCCGGTGCCGGGGCAGGCCGAGCACCTCGCCTCCCTGGGCCTGGTCGGCGCGGTGCAGTCGCTGACCCGCCCCAGCGGCGCCGCCACCCTCAGCGGCCCGCCGCCGGTCGACGACGACGGCGCGCCGATCGCGCCCGCCGACGTCTGGGGCCACGACCACATCTGGTGGCTCGACCGCATGGTCAGGACCGACCAGCCGCTGGTCGAGCGCATGGCCCTGGTCTTCCACGACTGGTTCGCGACCTCGATCGACGGCGTCTCCAAACCGCAGCAGATGATCGACCAGTCCAACCTCTTCCGCTCCGCCTGCTTCGGCTCCTTCCTCGACCTCTTCCGGGCGGTGACGATCGACCCGGCGATGCTGCAGTGGCTGAACGGGGCCGAAAACCGCAAGGGCGCGCCGAACGAGAACTACGCCCGGGAGATGATGGAGCTGTTCAGCCTCGGCGCCGATCGCGGTGCCTACAGCGAGGACGACATCCGCGAACAGGCGCGGGCGCTGACCGGCTGGCGCTACGACTGGTCGGGCGAGCAGGGCGCCCACAACTTCCGCTTCGACCCCCGGCTTCACGACACCGCCAACAAGACCGTCTTCGGCCAGACCGGCAACTGGGGCTGGGAGGACGCCTGCCGGCTCTGCGTCGAGAACCCCCTCCACCCCTCCTTCTTCGTCGCCAAGCTGTGGAGCTACTTCGTCCCGCAACCGCCGTCGGCGGCGATCGCCGACGGCCTGATCAGCACCTACCGCGGCTCCGGCTGGCAGATCCGGCCGGTGCTGGAGACGATCCTGATCAGCCCCGATCTCTACGAAGGCCCGGCGATGGTGAAACCGCCGGTGGTGCAGCTGGCGGGGATGCTGCGGGCGCTCGGCCGCTACGTCGACACCGACGCCTGGACCTGGCTCTGCGAACCGGCCGGGCAGGTCCTCTTCCGGCCGCCGAACGTCTCCGGCTGGGACGACACGCGCTGGCTCGACACCTCGCGCATGCGGGCGCGCTGGAACATCGTCGACTACGCCCTCGACGGGATCTCCGTCGATGCCTGGAACGGCAGCTACAGCACCACCGAGAGCGCCGACGAAGCGCTGGCCCGGGCGGTCGCCTCCTGGGGCTCTCCGGCGCTGCGGGCCGAGCACCGGGCGGAGCTGCTCGACTTCTCCCAGCGGGCCGAGAAAACGGTCGCCGCCAGCTGGCAGCGCGGCCCCTACCGGGCGATGCGCCAGAACGCCCTGCTGCAGCTGATTGGCATCAGCCCGGACACGATCCTGCAATGAGCCAGCGCCCCCACAACTGCTGTGGCGACTACACCCGCTCCCAGCTGCTGCGCTCGGCTGCGGCCGAAGCCGGCAAGGGGCTGCCGATCATCGAGCCCGGGATGCCGGAGCCGGCCGGGACCGGGCTCTCGCGGCGCAAGTTCCTCTCGCGCAGCGCCGGCCTGGCGCTGGCCGTCTACGGCGCCTCGAAGATCCCGCTCTCGGCCTTCGAGACCGGGATCGCGCAGGCGGCGACGGGCGACAAGGTCCTCGTCTCCGTCTTCTTCGACGGCGGCATCGACGCGCTCAGCGTGCTGGCCCCGGTCGGCGACCCCCGCTACTCGCAGCTGCGGCCCAACCTCGCCCTCTCCCCCGAAACCGGGACCCCGTTCAGCGAGGACACCCGGCTCAACTGGCACCCGGCGGCGGCGAGCCTGGCGACCCTCCACGCCGAGGGCAAGGTCAGCGCCTTCCCGGCGATCGGCTATGACCATCCGGATCAGTCGCACTTCACCTCACGCCATTTCTACGAGGTCGGCGAGCTCGCGGTCGGCTTCCGCACCGGCTGGCTCGGCCGCTACATCGACCTCGTCGGCGATTCCGAGAACCCGCTGCAGGGCCTCTCGATGGACGGCTCGCTGTCGCCGATGATCGCGACCGCCGAGAAGCCGGTGGCGGCGATCGACAGCGTCGACGGCTACGACCTCTGGGCCCCGGTCAGCGACCCGATCGACAGCGAGATGTACCGCAGCTTCGCCCGGTTCGGCGCCCTGCCGGCGGACTCACCGGCGCTGGCGCAGGTCCGCAAAGCGACCGCCCAGACCGACAAGCTGCGCCAGGACCTCGGTGGGATCGGCGGCTTCACCAGCCCGGTCGCCTACCCCGACACCTACTTCGCCCACAAGCTCGCCGGCCTCGCCGCCTTCATCGCCGCCGGACTGCCGATGCGGGCGGTGACGATCCGCGCCGCCGGCGGCTACGACACCCACTCCGACCAGGCCGGCGACCTCGAAAGCAACCTGCGCGAGACCTGCGAGGGCCTGCTCGCCTTCCAGCGTGACCTCGAGGCGCGTGGCCTCGCCGACCGGGTGATGACCGAGATGTGGAGCGAGTTCGGGCGTCGCCCGGAGGAGAACGGGTCGGCCGGGACCGACCACGGCGCCGCCGGCTGCGCCTTCGTGATCGGCTCCAAGGCCAAGGGCGAGATGGTCGGCGAGTTCCCCGGGCTGGCGAGCCTCGACGCCAACGAAAACGTGCGCGTCACCAGCGACTTCCGGGCGATGTACTGCGCCCTGCTCGAGCAGTGGCTGGGCCAGGACGCCGGCCCGATCATCCCCGGCGCCTCCGGCTTCGCCCGGCCGACGCTGGTGAAGGCGTGAGCAGGGCGCTGGCGGCGGCGGGGCTGGCGCTGGCGTTGAGCGCCGCCTTCGGCCTGGCTCCGGAGCTCGGCCCGGGGGGCGGCGACCGCGCCGCGGCGGCGGACTGCGCCTGGCAGCGACACCCGCAGCGGATCGTCAGGCACGTCAAGCGCAACGGCCGGGTGCGGAAGGTCGTCCGTACCCGGAGCCGCTGGACCTGCGAGCCGCTGGCGCAACCGCCCCCGCTCGGCGTCCCGCCGGCCTCGCTCCCCAGCCCCGCGCCGGCGCCCGCGCCCGCGCCCGAAGTCGAACCGCCGCCCCGAGCGGTGAGTGCCACGGTCGACGACGGCACGCCGGAAGCGTTCAGCTTCACCCTCTCGCGCCTCTTCGTCGTCTCCGGCAATGTCACCGTCGAGCTCAACAACAGGGCGGGCCAGGACGCGCACAACCTCGAGGTCCGCCCCAAAGGCAGCGAGGAAGAGGGGCTGGAGGTGGGCGAAGCCGGCCCCGGCGAGAACCGGGTCGCGCATCTCGACCTGGCCCCCGGCACCTACCAGCTCTTCTGCAGCCTCCCCCAACACGAGGAATGGGGCATGAGCGTCGACCTCGAAGTGCGCGCCGGCTAGCCGAGCCGCTTCGGGTGGCCGATCTGGCCGAGCTCGGCGAGGTCGCGGCCGAAGGGCAGGCTGGTGGTCCAGTCGATCACCGCGTGGGTCTTGCGGGCGACACCCGGGATCTGGCTCATGTGGTAGGTCCGGGCCATCCACCAGGCGGGAAAGCCGCGGAAGGTGCGGTCGCCGACCTTGCCGACCGCCTTGTAGCGGCCGAGGTTGACGAAGGAGGCGCTGCTGCGGTATTCGAACGGCGCGGCGCTGCCGATCCCCAGCTCGGCGGCGATGTTGCGCGCCGCCACCGGGCCCTGGCGCACCGCGTGCTGGGCCGTCGGCGGGCAGGTGCCCCCACGCGGGTCCGGCGCCGCCGCGCAGTCGCCGATCGCCCAGACGCCGTCCATGCCCTCGACCCGCAGGTGGTCGTCGACCGGGACCCGGCCGCGCTCGTCGAGCGGCACGTTGAGCTCGCGCAGGCTCGGGTGCGGGGTGACGCCGGCGGTCCAGACCACGGTTTTGGTCGCCAGCGTCTCGCCGCTGGAGAGGCGGGCGCTGCCGGCGGTCACCTCGTCCAGGGTGGTGCCGAGGCGGATGTCGATGCCACGGCCGCGCAGCTCGCGCAGGGCGTAGTCGGCGAGCTCGATGTCGATCTCCGGCAGCACCCGGTCGCTGGCCTCGACCAGCATCCAGCGCATCCCGTGCAGGCGCGCCCGCGGGTAGCTCTCCATCGCCTCGGCGGCGAAGTCCTGCAGCTCGGCCAGGGCCTCGAGGCCGGCGTAGCCGCCGCCGACGAAGACGTAGGTGAGCAGCTCGTCGCGGCGGGCCGGGTCCTCGCTGGCGTTGGCCGCCTCCAGCGTCTCGATCACGTGGTTGCGCAGCCAGATCGCGTCGGCCAGGCCCTTGAAGCCGATCGCGTGCTCAGCCAGGCCGGGCACCGGCAGCGTCCGTGAGACCGAGCCGAGGGCGAGCAGCAGCTGGTCGTAGGGAATGTCCTCGTCGGCGCCCTCGTGGTTGTGCACCCGCACCGTCTTCGCCTCCGGGTCGTGGCCGGTGACTTCGCCCAGCCGCAGGTAGGTGCGCTTGAGAATCTCCCGCAGCGGCGTCACCACGTGCCGCGGCTCCAGCGTCCCCGCCGCCGCCTCCGGCAGGAACGGCGTGTAGAGCATGTAGTTGACGTCGTTGACGAGGCTGAGCCGCGCCGACTGCCGCGGCATCGCCTTCTCCAACTCCCGCGCGGCCGCCGCCCCTCCGAATCCACCACCGACGATGACGACGTTCCAGGCCATGCCCTGAAACTAGCACTTTGTAACAACGTGTTACAAAGTGCTTGAGAGCACAAGCGCGAACGGGCGGAGGCGGTTTGACCCGCGCCCGACGCTCCGTCTACTCTGCGACTGCGAACCGCGCCAGGCAGCGGTGGACGATGTCCAGGATCCGACCGACCATGCGAACCCCAAGTCCAGAGCGCCGGCGCCGGAACCGCCCGATCGGGGCGGTCGTCGGCCTGCTCCTCCTGCTCCCCATCCTGGGTGCTACCAGCGCCTCGGCCCAGACCGCTTACGTCACCAATCTCAGCGAAGCCAGCGTGACGCCGTTCGACACCGAAACGGGGCTGGTCGGAACGCCGATCCCGGTCGGCAGCTCACCGCGAGCGGTGGCGATCACCCCCTACGGGTCGATCGCCTACGTCGTCAACCTCGAATCCGACGACGTCACCCCGATCGACACGGCGACCGGCACCGCCGAAAGCCCGATCGAAGTGGGCGACGCGCCGGTGGCGATCGCGGTGGCGCCCAGCGGGCAGACCGTCTACGTGGTCAACGACGGCTCCGACACGGTCACCCCGATCGACGTCGCGGGCGGAGTCGCCGAAGCTCCGATCGCGGTCGGCGACGCGCCGTCCGGTATCGCGATCACGCCCGACGGCTCCACTGCCTACGTGACCGACCTCAGCGACGACGCGGTCACCCCGATCGACCTCTCGACGCGGACGCCGATGCCGCCGATCGCAGTCGGGGACGCGCCGTCCGGTATCGCGATCACGCCCGACGGCTCCACTGCCTACGTCGCCAACCTCGCCGACGACACGGTCTCGCCCGTCGACATCGCGACCGGGATCGCGGGACCCGCGATCGAAGTCGGGGACGGGCCCCAGGAAATCGCGATCACCCCGGATGGGAGCAAGGCCTACGCGCTGGACATCATCGCCAATGAAGTGACCCCGATCGACCTCGCCACCGGCACGGCGCTGCCGAGCATCGTCACCGGCGCCGCTCCGTTCGCGGTGGCGATGGCCCCGGACGGCCGCACCCTCTACATCACCAACGCCGAATCGAGCACGGTCACGCCGGTCGACACCGCGACGGATGCGGTTGGCACCGCGGTCGAAATCCCGGTCGCCGCCGGGATCGCCCTCGTTCCCTACCAGTCACCGGTCGCCGCTCTCCACGCCGAGTCGAACGTGGCCGGGGCCGAGGCCCATTTCGATGCCTCCGAATCGTCCGAGCTGGGCGGTCCGGGGGCCACCTACTCCTGGGACTTCGGCGATGGCAGCACGGCAACGACGACGACTCCGCTGGTCAGCCATACCTACACCTCCGCCGGTGACTACACCCCCACGCTCACCATCACCAACGCCGGCGGCTGCTCGACCAAGCTGGTCTTCACCGGCCAGACGGCCTTCTGCAACGGCAGCCACGAAGCTCGGGCCCAGTTGGACCTCAAGATCTATCCGGTCTTCCCGCGACCGGTGTCATCGGAGCGCCGCTGCCCGCCGCGCGCCGCCGCCTGGAGCTCTCCGACCCGTCCGACTCGCGCGGTCCCGGGCGTGCGCGCCGAGATCACGGCAGATCCGCTCGCCGTCTCGACGGTGACGGCGACGCTGGCCTACCGGCGCAACGGCCACGCCCACCAGGCCTCCCTCGGCCACCTGGCGCTGCCGGAATCGGGACGTATCGCGGCGCCCTTGCCGGCGAAGCTGCGCAGGGTCCTCGCTCCCGGCTCCCCGGTAAGGCTGGTGCTGACGATCAGGCTCGAGCGCAGTTGCGAACCGCCGGCGCTGAGCCAGCGCAGCATCCGCACCCGGGTGGTGACGCTCAGCCCCCCAGCTGCTCCCGGATCAGGCGGTTGACCTCGCCCCCGTCGGCGCGCCCTTTGGTCTCCTTCATCACCGCGCCGACGATGGCGCCGATCGCCTTCGGGTTGCCGGCCTTGATCTGCTCGGCGGCCTCGGAGTTGGCCGCGACGGCGGCGGCGACGATCGACTCGAGCTCGCCGCTGTCGGAGATCTGAGCGAGGCCCTCGCGCTCGACGATCGCGGCCGGATCGCCGCCCTCGGCGACTAGGGCCGCCAGCAGGGTCTTGCCGCTGCCGTGGGAGATCTTCTTCTCGCTGACGAGGCCGATCAGGGCGGCGAGGGCGGCCGGCTCGACCTTGGAGTCGGCTGCGGCGACCTCGTCCTCTCCCTGACGCAGGGCCGCAGCGAGCTCGCCGGTCACCCAGTTGCCGACGATCTTCGGCTCGACCCCGGCCGCGGCGCCGGCGGTGGCCTCGAAATAGGCGGCGGTCCCGGGGTCGGCGGCGAGGGTGGCGGCGACGTCGCCCGCCAGGCCCATCCCCTCATAACGCTCGATCCGCGCCGCCGGCAGCTCCGGCAGCGCCTCGCGCGCCTCGCGCAGCATCTCTTCGGTCGGGACCAGCGGCACCAGGTCGGGCTCGGGGAAGTAGCGGTAGTCGTGCGACTCCTCCTTCGAGCGCAGCGAGGTGAGGCTGCCGCTGACCGGGTCGAAGTGGAGCGTCTCCTGGGTCACGGTCCCCCCCGCGCCGATCAGCTCCCGCTGGCGCTCGAGCTCGGCTTCGACCCCACGCTGGAGGAAGCGGAAGCTGTTCATGTTCTTCAGCTCGGTCTTGGTGCCGAGCGTGTCGGAGCCGGCGGGGCGCACGGAGACGTTGGCGTCGACCCGCAGGCTCCCCTCCTCCATGTTGACGTCGGAGACGCCGAGCTGGCGCACCGTCTCGCGCAGCAGCCGCGCCCACTCGGCCGCCTCGGCGGCGCTGCGCAGGTCGGGCTCGGTGACGATCTCGACCAGCGGCGTGCCGCCGCGGTTGAAGTCGACCAGCGAGGCGCCGGAGCCGTGGATCCGGCCCGAGCCGCCGACGTGGATCATCTTCGCCGCGTCCTCCTCGAGGTGGGCGCGGTGGATGCGGACGTCGCCCAGCTGTCCGTCGCTGGCGATCGGAATGTCGAACTGGCTTATTTGGTAGGCCTTGGGGCTGTCGGGATAGAAGTAGTTCTTGCGGTGGAAGATCGAGTGCGGCGCGATCTCGCACTCCAGCGCCAGGCCGATCTGCAGCGCGTAGAGGATCGCCTGCTCGTTGGGCACCGGCAGCACCCCCGGGTGGGCGAGGCAGACCGGGCAGGTGTGGACGTTGGGCTCGTCGCCGAAGGAGAGCGCGCAGCCGCAGAACATCTTCGTCCTGGTCGCCAGCTGGACGTGGATCTCCAGCCCGATCACCGCCTCCAGCTCGTGTGCGCTCTCAGCCATCGACACCCTCCGGCCGCGCCTCGAAGCCGATTCCCCGCTCGAGTGCGTACGCCGCCTCCAGCAGCTTCTGCTCGGCGAAGGCAGGGGCGGCGATCTGGAAGCCGACCGGCAGTTCCGGCCCGCCCCCTTCGGGTGCGGCCAGCCCCGAGGGGATCGAGATCGCCGGGATTCCGGCCAGGCTCATCGGCACCGTGAAGAAGTCGTTGAGGTACATCGAGAGCGGGTCGTCGGTCTTCTCGCCGAGGCCGAAGGCGACCGAGGGCGAGGTCGGGGTGACGACGAAGTCAACCGCGGCGAAGGCCTGGGCGAAGTCTTCGGCGATCCGGGTGCGGACCTTCTGGGCCTGGCCGTAGTAGGCGTCGTAGTAGCCGGAGGAGAGCGCGTAGGTGCCGAGCATGATCCGCCGCTTCACCTCGGGCCCGAAGCCCTCGGCGCGCGTGTTCTCGTACATCTCCAACAGATCCGCCGAGTTCTCCGAGCGCCTCCCGTAGCGGACCCCGTCGTAGCGAGCCAGGTTCGAGGAGGCCTCGGCCGGAGCGAGCACGTAGTAGGCGGAGATCCCGTGCTCGGCGCTGGGCAGGGTGACCTCGGCGATCTCGCCGCCGAGGCTCTCAATCTTTGCCAGCGTCGCCTCGAAGTTCTCGCGCACGCCGGCGTCGAAGGCGTCGCCGGAGAGCTCGCCGGGGACGCCGAAGCGCAGGCCGCGCAGATCCTCGCGGCTGGGAGCGGCGATCCCACCCTCGATCCCGACCGAGGTCGAGTCGCACGGGTCGCGGCCCTGCAGCGCCGCCAGCAGCAGCGCCGCGTCGGTGACGTCGCGGGTCAACGGCCCGCACTGGTCGAGCGAGGAGGCGAAGGCGATCATCCCGTAGCGCGAGATCGAGCCGTAGGTGGGCTTGAGGCCGACGATGCCGCAGAGCGAAGCCGGCTGGCGGATCGAACCGCCGGTGTCGGTGCCGATCGCGCAGGGCGCGAGTCCGCCGGCGACCGCCGCCGCCGAGCCGCCCGAGGACCCGCCGGGGACGCGGTCGCGGTCCCACGGGTTCAGCACCGGCCCGTAGGCCGAGTTCTCGTTCGAGGAGCCCATCGCGAACTCGTCCATGTTGGTCTTGCCGAGCACACGGGCGCCGGCGGCGTCGAGTTGGCGCACCGCCGTCGCCGTGTAGGGCGGCCGGTAGCCCTCGAGGATGCGCGAGCCGGCCGTGGTCGGCGCCCCCTCGGTGCAGAAGATGTCCTTTACCGCGACCGGGATCCCGCGCAGGGGGCCGTCCTCGACCTCGTAGTTGGCGGGGTCCTCGACCTGCCAGAGGTAGGCGTTGAGCTCGTCGCCGGCCGCGGCGCCGTGCCAGGCCTCGAAGTACTCGGCGGCGGAGATCTCCCCGGACGCGATCTTCGCCGCCGCCTCGGCGACGGTCAGCTCGAGCAGGCCGGCCATCAGGCGTCAGCCTGCGGCGAGGGCACGCGGAAGGCCCCGTCGAGCGGTTCCGGCGCCGGCGCCAGGGCGACCTCGGGAGCGAGGCTCGGCCGCGGCACGTCCGCCCGCAGCACGTTCTGCAGGGCGACGACGTGCGTGGTCGGCTCGACGCCCTCCAGATCCAGCTTGGCGATCCGGTCGACGTGCTCGAGGATCCCCGACAGCTCCCCCGTCATCGTCTCGACTTCCCCCTCGGAGAGCCTCAGCCTCGCGAGCCGCGCGACGTGCAGCACCTGGTCCCGGTCGATCATCGCGGAGATTCTAGGCGGCAGACAACTGGCTGCCCAGCCAGTTAGAGTCGGGCGCGATGCAGGGGCCGCGGGCAGAGAGATTCGTCGTCGTCAGCCTGCGCCTGCTCGCGCTCAGCTTCGCCGTCGTCGGCATCCTCTTCATCGCCGTCCCCAACGGCACCCTCGACGTGATCTCCGACTTCGGCGAATGGTTCGGAAACCACACGCGGGCGCCCCACGGGGAAGAGCAGCTCTGGCTCTCGCTCGGGTTCGCCTACATGGTCGTGATCACCGGCATCTGCCTGGTCGTCCAAGCCGACGTCGTCCGCTACCGGCCGCTGCTGCTGGTCCTCGCCGTCGGCAAGACCGCCTCCTCGCTCGCCACCCTCGCCTTCTTCGTCTTGGACGAACAGGTCTTCGCCTACCTGCTCAACTTCCTCCTCGACGGCTCGCTGGTGCTGATCGCGCTGGGGCTGTGGGTGCTGGCCGGCCGCGTCGGTCGCCCCGTCGACCCCGGTTGACAGCGCCCGCCGGGGCTCTCAGCCGCTGAGCAACGCACCCTGAGCGCGATCTGCGCGGCGATGGCGCCGGGCATCGACGGCCTGCCGGTCGCCGAGCGCGACGTCGACGTCTCCGGTCCGGTGGCGGAGTTCCTCGGCTCGGTTTCACCGCGGGTCCTGACCCGGCTCAGGCTCGGGCTGCGCGCCTTCGAGTGGCTGCCCTTCCCCTGGCGCTTCAGCCGCCTCGACCCGGCGGCCCAGGAAGACTTCCTCCACCGCCTCGAGGGATCCAGGCTCTCGCTCCACCACGACCTGCTGCTGATGGCGAAGCTGTTCTCGACCCTCGGCTACGCGGTGACGCCGCAGGTGCAGGAGCGGATCGGCTTCGAGATCCGCTGCGCCACCGCCGACGGGATCCTGCCGGAGCCGACGGGGAGCCTCGGCGACCTGGAGCCACAGGGCGAGGGCGAGGAATGCGACGTCGTCATCGTCGGCTCCGGCGCCGGCGGGGCGGTCGCGGCGGCCGAGCTGGCGGCGGCCGGGCTCGACGTGATCGTGCTCGAGGCCGGAAGCCACTACGACCGCGACAGCTACCCCGCCGACCACCTCGACGCGATCGCCGAGCTCTACCGCGACGGCGGCCTGACCATCGCCGAAGGCCGGCCCCCGATCCCGGTCCCGGTCGCCAAGGTCGTCGGCGGCACCACCGTGATCAACTCCGGCACCTGCTTCCGCGCGCCCGAGCCGGTGCTGGCCGACTGGCGCGAGCGCTTCGGCATCTCCTGGGCCGGCGAGATGGACGCCGACTACGCCGAGGCCGAGCGAACCCTGCGGGTGACCCAGCTCGACCCGGAGACGATGGGCCGCAACGGGCAGCTGGCGATGGAGGGAGCGGCGGCGATCGGCGCCGGCGGCGCCCCGATCCACCGCAACGCCGGCAACTGCGACCAGTGCAGCTCCTGCCCGTTCGGGTGCGAGATCGACGCCAAGCGGGGCATGCACGTCAGCTACCTGCCCCGGGCCGTCGCCGCCGGCGCCCGGATCCGCGCCGGCGTCGAGGCGGAGCGGGTCATCGTCGAGGACGGGCGCGCGGTCGGGGTCGACTGCTCGACCCGGGCCGGGGGCCGGCGGCGCCCCTTCACGGTCCGCGCCCGCCGCGCCGTGATCGCCGCCGGGGGCTCCTTCGGCACGCCGGAACTGCTGCTGCGCTCCGGTCTCGGCGGCCGCCAGGTGGGCCGCAACCTCCACATCCACCCCGCCTGCTGGGTCGGCGCCCGCTACGAGGAGGAAGTGCGCGGCTGGGACGGGGTGATGCAGAGCTACTACGTCGACGAGTGGGAGCACGCCGGGATCCTGCTCGAGGCGACCTTCACGCCGCTCGCCTTCGGCGGCGCCTGGCTGCTCGGCGCCGGCGAGTCGCATCAGCGGGCGATGCTCGACTTCGGCCACGTCGGCTCGATCGGGGTCCACCTCAACGACAAGTCCTCGGGCCGGGTCGGGCTCGGCGCCGAGGGCTCGCTGCGGGCGAGCTACAAGCTGACCAAGGGCGACGCCGACCGCCTCGCCTTCGGCATCGCCCGCGCCGCCGAAATCCACTTCGCCGCCGGCGCCACCGAGGTCTACCCCAACATCGCCCGCGTCGGCGTCCTCAAGCCCGGCGATCTAGCCACGTTCGAGGCAACCAGCTTCAAGCCCGCCGAGCTGCGTCTCGAGGCCTTCCACCCCATGGGAACCGCCCGCATCGCCGCCGACCCCGCCCAGGGCGTCTGCGCCACCGACGGCTCCGTCAATGGAACCTCGGATCTCTACGTTGCCGACGGTTCCCTCTTCCCCACCTCCGTGGGGGTAAATCCGATGATGACCATCATCGCCTTCTCCAAGCAGATAGCCAGAGGGCTAGCCGAAAACCGCGGCTAGCCCTCTGGCGAAACGTTTCTCCTACTGAGTGGGAGGCGGTGGCGGAGGGGGAGGCGGCGCCCCACCGCTTTGCGGAGGCGGTGGAGGTGGCGGTGGAGTCCCCGCGCTCGGAGGCGGCGAACCGGCACCGGGACCACCACCCGACAGCTTGTCCGCGGTGCCGCTGAAGGTCGAGCCCTCTTCTTGCATTCCTCGATAGCCGCCGTAGGCGATGCCGGCGCTGGCGATCAGGCCGAGGAAGATGCCGAGTTCCAGGGTGCCGTCGACGGAGACGCCGCCGAAGCTGCCGAAGCTCGGCGGGTCGACGATCCGGAACAGGACCAGCAGCACCGAGAGGCCGCCGAGGATGGTGACCGCGACGTTCATCGAGACCGGCGGCTCGTACTCGGAGTCGCTGAGGCGGAGGAAGACGTTGATCAGGGCGACGACGATCGCGATCACGAGGACGATCGGGATGAAGTCGAGCGCGTCCCAGGCGCTGCCGCCGGCGCCGGGCACCTCGCCCGAGAAGCCCGCGGAGCCGGAGACTTCGACCCCGAACCAGGTGAAGAACATGAAGATGAAGAGGAGGACGGCCGAAACCCCGGCGATCTTCTCTCCGGTGTTGAGCTTGTCTACGTCCATCAGGCGTTCCCTCCGTCGAAGCTTGGCCGGGCGGTCCGACCCTGTATATCCACCACCGCACCTATTCGGCAGCGAAATGGCCGACCCTTCTAGGCCGGAGTGGACGACGTGCGTAGGCGCGCCGCCTGCAAGGTATTGACCAGCAGCATCGCGATCGTCATCGGCCCGACCCCGCCGGGGACCGGGGTGATCGCCGCGGCGATCTCGGTCGCAGCGGCGAAGTCGACGTCGCCGCGCAACCCGTCGTCGGTGCGGTTCATGCCGACGTCGATCACCGCCGCGCCCGGCTTGATCGCGTCGGCGCCGAGCAGCTCCGGCACGCCGACCGCGGCGACGAGCACGTCGGCGCGGCGGCAGGTCGCGGCGAGGTCGCGGGTGCGCGAGTGGCAGATCGTCACGGTCGCGTTGGCGGCCAGGAGCAGGCGCGCCACCGGCACCCCGACCAGCTTCGAGCGGCCGACGACCACCGCCTCGGCCCCTTCCAGCTCGACGCCCTCGTGGGCCAGCAGCTCCATCACGCCGGCCGGCGTGCAGGGCACCAGCCCAGGCGTGCCGTGGGCCAGGAGCCCGGCGTTCAGCGGCGTCAGGCCGTCGACGTCCTTGCGCGGGTCAAGCGCGGCGACGACGGCGTTGGGGTCGATCTGATCCGGAACCGGCATCTGCACGAGGATCCCGTCCACGTCGTCGTCGGCGCCGAGGGCGGCGACCAGCTCCAGCAGCTCGCCCTCGCTGGTCTCCGCGCCGAGCCCGTGGTGGGCCGAGCGCATCCCCGCCTCCTCGCAGGCGCGGTGCTTGTTGCGCACGTAGATCTCCGAGGCGGGATCGTCACCGACGATCACCGTGACCAGGTTCGGGGTCCGCCCCGCCTCCGCGGCGTAGACCTCGACTTCGCCTCGCACCCGCGCGCGCACAGCGGCGCCGACCGCTTTGCCGTCGATGATCCGCGCCGCCACCTTCAGCGCTTCCGGATCGGGGCGTAGTCGGCCATCAGCTTGCGCTCGGAGCCGTCGGAGGAGAAGCGGACGATGACCACCCCGCCCGGCTCCACCCCGGTGACCACGCCCTCGCCGAAGCTGGCGTGGACGACGTCGTCGCCGGCCTGCATCTCCAGCGCCGGGCCGGGATCGACCGGCTGGGCGGGGTCGGCTCCCGGCGAGGGCTCCCAGGTCATGCCGCCGACCGTGCTGGAGACGGTCGCGTGGCGCTCGGTCAGCTCGACCGGCAGCTCGTCGATGAAGCGCGAGGGCAGGTTGCGCTCGGAGCGGCCGAACATCCGCCGCTCGCGCGCCCAGGTCATGTACAGGCGCTGGCGGGCGCGGGTGATGGCGACGTAACAGAGGCGCCGCTCCTCTTCCTCGCCCCCCTCTTCCAGGGCCATCATGTGCGGGAAGGAGCCGTCCTCGCAGCCGATCACGAAGACCGTGTCGTACTCGAGGCCCTTGGCGTTGTGCACGGTCATCAGCGTCACCAGGTCCTGCTCCTCCTCGATCGAGTCCTGGTCGGAGAGCAGCGAGATCTGCTGCAGGAACTCCTCCAGCGGCGGCACCTCGCTCTCGCCCTCCTGCTCGCGGTTGAGGTCGAACTCGGCGGCGGCCTCGGTGAAGGCGTCGAGGTTCTCGATCCGCCCTTCCGCTTCGACCGTGCGCTCGGCCTCGAGCGCCTCCACGTAGCCGGTCTCGCTCAGCACCGCCTGGACGACGTCGGCGACCGCGGCGCCGGACTCGACCCGCGCTTTCAGCAGCTCCATCGTCTCGAAGAAGCGGGTGACGTTCTTGACCGCCCCCGCACTCAGCCCCGGCACCTCCTCGGCCCGTTCGGCGACCTCCCAGATCGTCAGCCCGGCGGTGTTCGCGTAAGAGGCGAGCCGGCCCTGGGTGGTGTTGCCGATGCCGCGCCGGGGCGAGTTGACGACGCGCAGGAAGGAGACCTGGTCGGCGGGGTTGAGCAGCAGGCTGAGGTAGGCGACGGCGTCCTTGACCTCGGCCCGGTCGTAGAACTTGGTGCCGCCGATCACCTGGTAGGGAACCTCGTAGCGGACCAGCGTGTCCTCGATGATCCGGCTCATCGCGTTGGTCCGGTAGAAGACGGCGACGTCGGCGCGCCCGACCCCGTGCTCCTCGCCGAGCCGTTCGATCTCGGCCGCGACCCAGCGCGCCTCCTCGTGCTCGTCGCCGAGCTCGGAGAGCTGGACCAGCTCGCCGCCCTCGATATCGGTCCAGAGCTCCTTCGGCCGGCGCTCGCGATTGCGCTCGACGACGGCGTTGGCGGCCGAGAGGATGGTCTGGGTGGAGCGGTAGTTCTGCTCCAGCTTGACCACCTCCGCCTCCGGGAAGTCGTGCTCGAAGTCGAGGATGTTGCGGATGTCGGCGTGGCGGAAGCCGTAGATCGACTGGTCCTCGTCACCGACCACCATCAAATTTCCGTGCTCTGAAGCCAGGAGCTGCAGCAACCGGTACTGAGCGTGGTTGGTGTCCTGGTACTCGTCGACGAGGACGTGGCGGAAGGTGCGGCGCCAGCGCTCGCGCACCTCCTCGAACAGCTCCAGGGCGTTGACCGTGCGGACCAGCAGGTCGTCGAAGTCCATCGCGTTGGCCTCGAGCATCCGCTTCTCATACAGCGGAAAGCATTCGGCGACCACCTCCTCGAACAGGCTGCCCTGCGTTTCCGCGTACATGTCGGAATCGATCAGCTGGTTCTTGGCGCCGGAGATCTTGTTCTGGATCGCCCGCGCCGGATAGCGTTTGGGGTCGACCCCGAGCTCGCGCATCACCCGCTTCAGCATCCGCAGCGAGTCCGACTGGTCGTAGATCGTGAAGCTGCGCGAGTAGCCGAGCCGCTCGGCGTCGGCGCGCAGCATCCGCGCGCAGGAGGAGTGGAAGGTGGTCACCCACATCGCCCGCACCGAGCGGCCGACCAGCTCCCCGACCCGCTCGCGCATCTCCGCCGCCGCCTTGTTGGTGAAGGTGATCGCGAGGATCTCCCCCGGGCGGGCGGCGCCGGTGGCCAGCAGGTAGGCGATCCGGTGGGTGAGGACCCGGGTCTTGCCCGAGCCGGCGCCGGCGACCACCAGCAGCGGCCCCTCGGTGTGTTCGGCCGCCCTGCGCTGGGGCGGGTTGAGCCCGGCCAGCAGCCGCTCGACCCGGTCGGCGCCGGCCTCGGTCGGCGCCCCGCCGAGCGGATTCTCGGCTTCGGCGGGGATCTCGAACTCAGCCTGAAACGTCACCCGCCGAGCATAGTCAGGGGCTCGGCGGGGCTCGGCGGGCGAATCCCTATTCGCAGCTTTCGGCGAGTTCGCCGAGCGCCTGATTCGCCGGGTCGAGGACGAATTCTTCGGCTTCTTCCTTTGAGGCTTCTTCGATCCCGCTGACGATGCAGGCGGTTATTTCCGGTTCCACTTCTTCGCCCTTTTCGAGCTGTTCGGCGAAGACGTTCGCCAGCTGCCCCTGGTCGAGCTTCACGAAGCCGGTGATCTGGTCGAGCTTCCACTGGCCGTCCTCTTCGACCAGTGCGAGCGAGACCGTCTGGCCTTCGAGGCTGCCGCCGGTGATCGCCGCGTTTGCCGTCGCCTTCGAACCGTCGACTTCGACCTCGCTCACCGCGACCGATTCCGCTTTGCCTTCAGGGTCCTTCGCTTCTTCTTCGCAGGCTTCGGTGGCGGCCTTGCCGCTTTCGCCGGAGCTCTGTTCGGAGAAGTTGAGCGTCTCCAGCTTCGTGCAGTTGGCGGGGTCGGAGGCGGTGGCCGAGGTTTCGATCGCTTCTTCGATTTCCGCTTCGTCGTTGCCGCCGCTGCTGCCGCAGGCGACGAGTGCGAGCGCGGAGACGATCAGCGCGCCGAGGAGCAGGAGGTGACGCTTGTTCAAGGGATGCCTTTCGGGCGAGGGCTGGACGGAACCCGCGGAGGGGCTGGCGCGGAAGCTACCTCAGCCGCCGGCCGGCGAACGACCGGTGCGGGGGCTGATCTCGGCCTGCTCCTCGTCCGTGGGCCCGTTGCCGTCGAGCTCCGCCAGGCGGCGCTCGATCTCGGCGAGGCGGCCGGAGAGGCTCTTGATCGCCTCGGCGATCGGGTCCGGCAGGTGGATCCAGTCGGTGTCGGGGCCCTCGACCCGCTTGCCCTCGACCCGGACCAGGTGACCGGGGTTGCCGACCACCGTCGCGCCCGGGGGCACGTCCTCGACCACGACCGTGTTGGCGCCGACCTTGGCGCCGTCGCCGATCGCGATCGGCCCCAGCAGCTTGGCGCCGGAGCCGACGGTGACGTTGTCCCCGAGTGTCGGGTGGCGCTTGCCGCGCTGGAAGCCGGTCCCGCCCAGCGTCACCCCCTGGTAGAGGGTGACGCGATCGCCGATCACCGCGGTCTCGCCGATCACCACCCCGGCCCCATGGTCGATGAAGAACTCGCGGCCGATCGCCGCCGCCGGATGGATCTCGACTCCGGTCACGGCCCGGGCCAGATAGGCGATGACGCGCGGCAGCAGCGGCACCCCGGCCCGCAGCAGCGCGTGCGCCGCCCGGTGCGCCAGCAGCGCCTGCACGCCGGCCCAGCTGCTGAGGATCTCGAAGGTCGAGACGCCCTGGGCGGCGGGGTCGCGATCGCGGGCGGCAGCGACGTCCGCGCCGACCTCGGAGGCGACCCGCTTCCACCGGCTCATGGCGAGAAGAACGGTAGGGACATGTAGCGCTCGCCCGAGTCGCAGACGACCGTCACCACCCGCTTGCCGGCCAGCTCCGGCCGCGCCGCGATCTCCAGCGCCGCCTTGATGTTGGCCCCGGCCGAGATCCCGGCCAGGACGCCCTCCTCGCGGGCGACCAGGCGCGCCGTCTCCAGCGCGTCCTCGTCGCTGACCGCGACGATCTCGTCGATCACCGAACGGTCGAGCGCCGCCGGCACGAAGCCGGCGCCGATGCCCTGGATCTTGTGCGGCCCGGGAGCGCCGCCGGAGAGGACCGGCGAGCTGGCCGGCTCGACCGCGACCACCAGCGCCTCCGGCGCCCGTTCCCGCAGCATCTGCCCGACCCCGGTGATCGTGCCGCCGGTGCCGACGCCGGCGACGAAGGCGCCGATCTGCCCGTCGGTGTCGGCCCAGATCTCCTCCGCCGTGGTGGCGCGGTGGGCGGCGGGGTTGGCGGGGTTGGAGAACTGCATCGGCATGAAGGCTTTGCGCTGCTCGCGGATCTCTTCGGCCAGGGCGACAGCCTCGTTCATCCCCCCCAGCGAAGGGGTCTCCCGCACCTCGGCCCCGTAGGCGCGCAGCAGCTTCGCGCGCTCGCGGCTCATCCCCTCCGGCAGGGTCAGGATCAGCTCATAGCCGCGAGCCGCGCAGACCATCGCCAGCGCGATCCCGGTGTTGCCGCTGGTCGGCTCGACCACCACCGAGCGCCCCGGCTTGACCAGCCCCTGCTCTTCGGCCGCGTCGATCATCGCCACCCCGATCCGGTCCTTGACCGAGCCGCCGGGATTGAAGTACTCGAGCTTGGCGCAGACCTGCCCCGCCAGCCCGTCGGCGAGCCGGTCGAGCAGCACCAGCGGCGTGCCGCCGACGACCGCGGAAGTCTCCGCCCCGATCCTCATCAGATGAAGTACATCCCGCTGCCGGACTCTTCGGCCTCGCGCCGCGCCACTTCGGCGATCGTGGTCTGGCCGAAGACCTTGCGCAGCGCGGTCACGCCCTCGGCCCAGATGCCGCCGGCCTCGTCGGCCTCCTGACCGATCTTGCCGTCGAGGGCCTGGACGACCTCGAGCACGGTGATCTCTTCGGCCGGCTTCGAGAGGGTGTAGCCGCCGCGCATGCCGCGGTGGCTGGTCAGCAGGCCGGCCCGGCGCAGGGTCGAGAAGAGCTGCTCGAGGAACTGCTCGGGGATCTCGCGGCGCTCGGCCAACTCCTTGATCGGGACCGGCCGATCGCCGGAGCGGGCGAGCTCGGCGAGCGCAACGACCGCATAGCGCGACTTTGAGGTGATCGAGATCACCGGCCCTTTCTACCGCACCCTTCCGCCCTGGGCTAGGATCGGAACCGATGGGGTCCCCACCGGCAGACGGGCCCTCCCCGCAAACGAGTGATCGGAACGCAGTCCTGAGCGAGCGCCCCAACTGCCTTGTGATCGACGATCACCCGCTGGTCCGGCTCGGAGTCCGCGGCGTGCTCGGCGACGACTTCGAGGTGCACGAGTCGGTCACCCGCGAGGAGGCGCTGGAGCTGGTTCGCGACATCGGCGACTTCGACGTCACGATCGTCGACATGCGCTGGCGCCAGAACGGCGAGGTGGCGGCGATCAGCGGCCCCGAGGCGATCCGGATGCTGCGCCGCTCCTCGCCCGGGATCGGCATCGTCGCCCACGGCGAGCGGCCCGAGCGCCACATCGCCAGCGCCGCGATGCAGGCCGGCGCCAGCGCCTACGTCGCCCGCACCGCCGGCACCGAGGAGCTGCGCCGCGCGGTCGACGCGGCCGCCGCCCAGGAGACCTTCGTCGACCCGGCCGTGCCGCCGAAAGGCAGTCGCGGCACCCTGACCCAGCGTCAGCGCGAGATCCTGCAGCTGCTCGCCAACGGCGAATCGACCACGGTGGCCGCGCGCGAACTCGGCCTCAGCGAAGAGACCGTGAAGACCCACATCAAGACCGCCCTGGCCCGGCTCGGCGCTAGGAACCGGACGCACGCAGTGGCGATTGCCCTGCGCGAGTGCCTGATCGACTAGCTGTAGATGCCAGCCACGTTGTTCCCGGTCAGCTCCCGCAGCCGCGCAATGGGCGGCCGGTGACCGAGGGCGCCATGTCGTCGCCTGAAGTTGTAGCGCTCGACCCAGCCAGAGAGGGCCGCGGCCCTCTCTGGCGATGAGCCGTAGACGGCGGCATAAGCCCACTCGCGCAGCATCGTGCGGATGAAGCGCTCGGCCTTGCCGTTGGTCTGGGGCCGATAAGGCCGGGTTCGGATGTGCTTGATTCCCATCGCCCGGCAGGCGAGGGCGTGAGCGGCTGAGCGGTAGGCGGAGCCGTTGTCGGTCATCAGCCGTTGAACCACGATGCCGTGGGACCGGTAGAAGCCGACCGCCCGTTTGAGGAAGCCGATCACCGTCGCCTTCTTCTCGTCGGGCAGAACCTCGACGTAGGCCAGGCGGGTGGCGTCGTCGACGCAGACGTGCACGCACTCCCAGCCGGTCTGCAGGCGACGCACCCCCTCGGCGTCAGTGCGGGTGCGCCCTTCCCTGGCCCAGCCGCGGCCGAGCATCCGGTGGCCGGCCCCGTGGGGACCGATCCGGCCGAGCTTCTTGACGTCGATGTGGATCAGCTCACCCGGACGGCTCTTCTCATAGCGGCGGATCGGCGCCTCGGGCCCGAGGCGCGAAAGCTTGCCAAGGCCGATCCGCTTGAGCACCGCGGAGACGGTCGAGGTCGCCATCTCCAGGAGCTCGGCGATCTCGGGGCCGGTCAGGCGCAGGCGCCGCAGGGCGGCGATCGCCTCGACGCGCTCGGGCGAAGTGGCGTTGTGGACGGTGCGTGGGGCGGAGCTGCGGTCGAGCAGGCCCGCCTCTCCTTCAGCGCCGTAGCGGCGCACCCATTTGCCGGCGGTCCTCGCGCTCACTCCGGCGGCCTCGGCCGCCTCCGCGAGCGCGATCCCTTCCTCGAGCACTCGCCTGACCATGATCGCCCTGCCCTTCGGGCCGAGGGGCGCGTTAGCGTGGAGCTTCATCCGGTTCCTCCTTGTTGCTGGGGCTTCGACACCGCCAGCCTCCAAGGAGGTCCGGATGAACAACGTGCTTAGGAACTACA
>Ga0105242_10000093_pt1 | contig 62344 bp, 100 predicted proteins | sample KBSM24metaG_FD_81521 | JGI IMG/M metagenome (GOLD analysis project Ga0105242, IMG submission 81521) | Miscanthus rhizosphere microbial communities from Kellogg Biological Station, Michigan, USA - KBS M2-4 metaG | ecosystem: Host-associated > Plants > Roots > Rhizosphere > Soil | place...
CACCACAGGAGCCGCACTTGCAGAGGCGCCTCTCTCGAGGAACTTTTGTTCCTGTGGCAAACAACGTCCGTGTTTTGAACACGGTTTGGACTTTGAAGAGGACTGCAAGCCTCACGAGAGCTCTTAAGCTTCTAGCTAGCTATTTGTCAAGCGTTTGTCAAGCAGTTAGACTTAGATAGACGAGAGGACTTTAGCAGCTCTTATAACTACTATAGCTATGATGAACAGAGTAGTTAGACTTAGTTAGAATAGGAGGACACGATGTACGAAGAAGAGTTGGAGAAGCTGCGTGCGGAAGAAATTGACCACCTGTATTGTGGCCATTGCGGTAGTGTCGACAACGTGCAAGAAGTGAATCTGATCGAGGCCGTTCGGCACCTTTGTGAGAAGTGCCGCAAACACATTTTGGAGTGGATTTAAGATGGCTAGGTTGCCTAGTGAGAAGTACCTAATTCAACAGGTCGAGGGTGAGGTGGTTTTGTTCCACGCCAACACCAATACCGAGATCGGCAGGTTCAACCCACACGATGGACCCGCAACTGCACAGTTCCAGAAAGTCATTTACGATAGCAATTTGTCGGACGAGGACAAAAGCTTTGCCCACTTCTGGTGCGGCTACTTCTTCGCCCACGCTACCCACAACAACAACAACAACAACGACGGAGAGTTCTAAAATGCATCGTCATCGTAAGCAGCACTTCGGCATCATTCGAGCCTTCCAGGCTAAGCACGGACTGTTCCGGTACTGCGGGTGTAAGTTTTGTACGTACCAGGGAGGCACTTGGCGACAGAACCACTCGAGCCTCAAGTACGTAACGCCTACCTTCCTGCGGCCGTTCGACGAGACACGATTTGTTTTTGAGATGCTGACGCGGACCATTCAGTCCCTGTGGAGCTTTGTAGCATGATGAAGGGGCACGCCCACTACGGGCCAAAGACGCGTTCGCCGCTGACTCGTGTGTGCCCTAAGTGCGACGCAAGGGTAGGTGAACGCTGTTGGAACCTCAAGAGCACTACCTATCCCGTTCCAGCAAAGAAATGCCACAAAGAGAGGTAACCTAGATGGCACGACAAGTAGCTGTGAAGAAGATGCTAGTCGACGGCTTCGGTGAAGAGAACGTCGAAGTCTACGGTCCGAACGATGCAGGCATGTACGTCGTTAAGACTCGACACGGTGGGTTCATCGTTGACGCTGAAGGCAACATCAAGTACCCCGACGGTTGTCCCGACGAACTTTGCTACTGGATTGGTGTCGACTTGCAGTCGCTAGACATTCTACGCGAAGAAGAGAAGTTCAAGGCACTTGAAAAAGCTGTTCACGAGGAAGAGGTGGCTTACCACCCTGAGACGTTCTATGCGGATGGTGACTGGTAAAAATTTGGCCAAAATGCCTAAAGATCCCCACTAGATTTGCCAAAGATTCCAATGTATAATAAAAGAAAACAGCAAAAACTGCTACGGATCGGAGTCGTATCATGCTGATCAAGGCCGTATGTAAGACGCATCCTGAAGCAACTGTTTACCTGCTGGAAGCGACGACAGCGTACAAGAACGAGAACAACAAGTACGTCGACGAAGACACGGAGCGCGCGTCGTACGTTCAGCTTGACGAAGGCAACTTGTACTGCACGAGCGAAGAAGATCCGTACAAGCACGACGTGCAGTTCGAGATCGTCAAGAGCGGTACGACCTGCGGACACGAAGAGAACATGCAGTACGGCATTGGCCGCTGCAACGAGGTCCTCTGTGAGAACTACTGGAACGGTGCACGCGTCTGACGGATTGCTTCGCGTTCAGGACATTCAGTGTCGTGAATGCGTTGTTGTCTAGCAGAAAGGTAGGCACATGAACGTACCAATCATTATGGGCTACACGGATTCGTTTCCGAAGCCTGCGCAAAAGGCTGTAACGCCTTCGCTAGAGACGTCGTGGTTCGAGCAGAAGTTTGTCATGCTCGGTACCATCGTTATCGCATCGTCTGCGGTAGTGTTCTCCATCGTGCCTGTGTTCGTGTAAGGAGAAAAGATGCCATTCTGGGACAGGTTCGGTAAGCAGTACGTTCCGCAGCAACACACCTTCCAACCGTCGCGACAGATGACGTACTCTCAGCGGCAGGACGATATCACGTCGCCGCTGACGATCGTCGTGCACAACACAATGAACGCGCAGATCGTATTCTCGAATCTCGAGGATTACCTGGAGAGGTTGGAGCACGACAAGCGTTCGCGGTACGACGGCCACCCTGACTACTGCGAAGAGGACGAAAACTTCCTGACCGATGCTATCGATCGCACGCGCATCATGATTCACCACCTTTCGTTGCAGCACTCTACGCTCGTAAGGAAGATGTAATGGTCCAGACATTCGAGATCGACATTGCAGCTAGTGTGTGTCCGCCGCTGACGGAGCAGGAAGTTCAGGACGCCATCGCTCGAGTGATGTTCGAGAAGGAGCGCACACAAGGCATGGGCTCGATGAAGATCGAGGTCAAGCAGACGTTCGGCACGTTCGCAATGGGAACGGCAGAATATGGACGGTTGCGGTGAGCTACAAGGAGGATGTAGCTAAGGCAGTTGCGGATCCTGAGTGGCAGAAGTTTCGCCTGTCGCTGAAGGGTGAATCGACGAAGTACAAACTCGAAGCGCTACGTCTCTACTACGTGGAGGCTTCCAATCGCAACGACGATCTCAAAGATGTAGCGATTCGCGTATACAACTACCTCACGGCACTCGCACGTGGTGGACAGATTGCAACGACGATGAACTACGTCGACGACCTCGAGAACGGGCAGCTGAAGGTGTTGAAATGAACCTGAAGAGGTATCGTGAGTATCTTAGCGACCAGAGTACGTCCTACGTGCGTGAAGAGGTCGTGAGGGTTCGTAAGAGCGCCAGCAATGCCACCGCGCTTCGTACGCGTGAGGCGTGGGAGAAGCTCCTAGAGACCGCACAGGCTGTGCTGAAGGTTATGGAGGCAAAGGATGAAGCTCGTTCTCGTAAGTGAGTTCACGTTCATGAACTACGACGGGCCGATGCGTGAAGGCGAAGAGAACGCACCCGCACGCGTCACGCTAACCTGTATCAACCACCAGTTCCTGCGGTGGTCTACTAAGAACCCATACCAGCGGACCATTCACTACCTCGGACCCGTTCAGTACGCAGACTTCCTCGAGGGCAAGACGAAGGAGCTTAGTATTCCGCAGGAAATGCGTAAGTATCTGCACGAGGAATGCAACTGCGAGTTCGACGACCTTCGAGTGATCGTCGATGAGTAAGATCTTGGAGTGGCTAATAGCAAAGGCGACGCAGGCAGCAATGCCTAAGGGCAACGACAGCAAGAAGCCTCGGCCGCCAAAGAACAAGAAGGGGAAAGGGCGCCATTCATGAACAACAACGACGAACGTGACTACGAGGAAGAGCAGGCCAACCGCCGCCTGATGGAAGAAGAGGACTACGATCCCCACATCGAGACGCCTCACCAGGACTGCGAGAAGGTCGTAGCAACGGCACCCGTCGAGCAGGTGGTGCAACACTGGTATGTCACCTTCGGGTACGACCACCGGGACCCTGTGACTAACGTTCGATTGCTGCACCGCTACTGCATCGTGGAAGACACCTATGAGGGCGCACGTGACCAAATCATAGCGCGCTTTGGCACGGGATGGTCGGTGATCTACCCGAACGCCGAGGACCTGCCAAGCGCGCAAAGGATCGTCAACGGGCAAGAGCTGCCGCCCTACAAGTGGCGTGGAGCGGGCGTCGAGAAGCACGGATTGACCTACTTCGACCACCGTTTGGAGGAGCCAAAGACGTACGAGCAGGAGTTCGTGGAGGTTCACGGCTTCACTCCGGACTGGAAGGAGATCGATCGCGAGAAGGCTGGCTACTACGATCCAGACGAGTAAAAATTGACCCAAAAATTCCAAAGATCCACACTAGATTTGCTAAGTTATCCCATATATAATTAAATCACACAGCAAAAAGCATGCAGCAAGGAGGGTGTAAACGTGAAGCTCGACACCAAGGAAAAGTACGACGCCTGGGTTCTTCGGAAGAAGCACACCAAGCAGCCCAAGACGCGTCCGTCGGACAAGTATGGCAAGTTTAGCACCCGCTGGGAGACTAGCGACCTGTACAGCATCGGCCGCAAAGCCAACCACCACGAGAGGTACGTCGACATCACCCACTGCTTCTCGTCCAAGTACCTGTAGGGTTTGGCTGGCCCCCAATCAACATAGTCCCTGTGGAGATCTGTACGATTGGGGACCGGCCTGGCAACTACAGGAGTTGTCAAGGAGAAAGGGAGTAATCATGTCCATCAACGTTGACCGCATCGTCAAGCTGGCCGAGACGGTCGAAGTCACCGACGAAACCGAAGGCTACACTGGGTATGGCATTGCGAAGGTCATCAACGACACCTTCAAGCAGCTGGGTGTCGACGTCGAGGTCACCGCGCACGCCGTGTACAACGACGCTCACAACGGCCGCATCGACGGCGTGAAGTACGCGTCTGGCGCGAAGATGCGCTTCGACGAGGAGACGGTTACGCTGTACGCCGCGAAGTTTGTCGCCAAGCACGTGGGTCGACCGACCAACGCCGTCGAGGAGCAGGACCCGCTCGAGGGCATCGTCGATGACGACGACCTGGTCGAGGTGGAGTTCCCGCAGGAGGACGACAACGAGCAGTTCAACAACGACGCCAACGAGTTGGTCGAGCGTGACTCCGAGGTCGATGACGTGAGCTGAGTAACAGGACTGGCCGCCCTAAGCGGCCGCACGTCCCTGTAGCTCAATTGGAAGAGCACCCTACCCGCGGGCACTGTAACGGGTGTATGCAGGTTCGAATCCTGCCAGGGGCACGTAGTAACGACAGAGGAGGAAGCTATGCCGGCACAGAAGATTGCCAAGAAGCTGCCCAAGCGGGTTGGTAACGCCAAGCGCAAGCAGACCCGTGCGGACAGCTGGAACAGGAGCCGCAAGGCCAAGGATGATCGCAAGGTTGGGCAGGCGTCGCGCGAACGGCACAACGCAACCGTCGGCTGCACGGGCAAGATGCGCCGCTACAACGAGAATCACAGCCACCTCTGTGTGCGTGGCGAGCACGTCGCCAAGTAGCTTTATATCCTAGTTTGCGCCTTGGGCGGGCGTATGGAGCTAGGGGGACACCTGTGATCTGGGCCGTGACCGACACACGGAACGGATCCACCTACTTGCAGGGTAAGTTGGAAGCGTGGGTTCGATTCCCGCCAGGTGTACTGTCGGTAGCTTGTGGGTTGGTATCCGTACTGCCAAGACGCGTATCAGCGTTAAACCGCGACGACGCGCGTGCGAAAGCTATACGTAACCCTCACCACTACTAGGGAGGCAAGGTGAAGAAGCGAGTCACGATCGTAGTACTGGTAAGCGCACTAGTGCTGACTACAGGTGCTAAGGGCTGCAACAAAGACACACCTGTTACGCCTAAGTCACAGTGTCAGGACGGCAAGAGTCGCACGCGTACCGTGCATCACAAGCCTGTGTACGAAGAGTGCCATAACAACGAGTGGCTAAGGACTACGCCGCCTAAGAACCCGTAACACAATGTATTCCTTCCCGTCGGTGCGTAAACAAATCACCACAGGGCAGCACAAATGCAGAGGCGACCAGAGAGGAAGCTAAAATGCAGGTTCGCGGTTGGTGCAGTGCACACGAGCAGGTGCTGGATGTCGAGGGCACCATCGTGTTCCCGACTGATGGTCTGCCTGAGCCGGACGAGAACGGCTGGATGACACTCGACCAGTCGGACATGTACTGCGTCAAAGAGAACAACTCCTACGAGTCGTGTAGGGCATTCTGGGAATGGCAACTGATCGCCAAGTAAGGAGAAGGCAATGGGAGAGCTCAGACCAGGCAAGGGCGCTCATCTCGATTTGACCGAGGAGACACTGGACTTCCTGCAGGGGTGCTTCACGGACATTTGGCAGGCTGCAGTCGTCGGCGAAGAGGCTGCTGAACGGAGTGGTGAGACGCCACTTGACGAACTGATCGACAGCGGTAACGGCATGCAGTTCCTCAAGGACATCAACGCTTCGGCTACGCACTGGAAGAAGGCGCAGGACAAGTTCGGCGTCAAGCTGTACAAGGCCCTCGAGTGGGGTGATGGCGAGATTCGTGTGACCGTCGTTCTGAACGGTCAGGGTGCCCTCAAGGTCGACGTGCGCTACTGGTTCGACCCCGACAACGCGCCGGCTAACAACTGGCGGCAGTAATGTCTTGGTTCGAACTGGGACTTGTGTTTTTCGGGGGCTGCCTAGTAGGGTTCATCACCTGTCTACTCCTACTTCTACAGGACCAAAGGCGGTATAGGTAATGCGTTGTGCACTCTGCGGGGAAGAGGTACCCGAACTACAACTGATCGAAAGCATCTACGAATTCGACCCTGAGGCGGTAGCGCGCGTCCTGGGTGACGACGGGGTGTTAGCGAATACGCTAGGAGCAGACACCCTAGCTGTCTGCCCTGATAAGTGTGCAGACAAGCTGCGTGCGAATAGTATTACCATCCTCCGTGACGAGCCTTTCAGGGGACAAAAATGAACTTCGCCCAACCCACGCCCAAATGTACAATCTGCGACGAGGTAGGTATCGTCGAGCTCACTGAGGACCAAGTAACACGCTACGACAGGTGGCAGAAGAAAGAAGGCCGCATCCAGGACCTGCTGTCCGATCTCGATGCACCACAACGTGAGCAGCTCATGACGGGTACGCATCCCGACTGTTGGAAGAGTCAGTTCGCAGAGGAAGAGTGTGCAATCGATTGCGATGGCAGTTCGCACGAAGGGCTTTACTGCAACTGAAGGTCGAAACCTGATCGTCGGGAGACGTACAGGTTCACGGTTAAGGACCGTGCCGACGAGACCAAGGAGGAAAAATGGCAACAAAGCAAGTAGCAGTGAAGCATCCTGAGTTGACGTGGGATCGTATCCTGAAGATGACCAAAGCGTACAATGCCGGCAAGTCTATTCGTGAGGTGGCTAGGGAGTTCGACTACAGCTACACGGGGATGCATACTATCCTCTTCAACGCAGGCGTTAAGTTCCGTAAGCGGGGTGGCCCGCGTCGAGTGCGGACGACCAAGTCTCGCCAGCCGCGCCGGTAGCTATATAAGAAAGGAATGCTATGTTCATCGAGCGAGCCAAGATCGACAAGCTCACGGAGAACATGATTACCTGGCGTGACATGGGACATGAGAGCTACGCTTTCGCTAGGGACCTGGAGCATTCATACATTGAAAGGGCCAAGCAACGTGGCGATAGTAGCACCGTAGGCGAATTTCGCGCATTAGATGATCGGCGCATTACCAATGCTGTCGCTAACAGCCGGATGTACGACAGGTTCGCTACGCGTGATGCGTCAGTACTAGCAGCCCTAGCAAGTCTGGTGACCGCAGGCCTCCTAGAAGTGCGTGATTGACGATCATTTTTTGGGCCTAGCTTCTCCAAATAATCCCATATATAATTAAATCACAAGCAAAAACTAGGAGGGAGGTAACCGGATGACCGTTGAAGGAGTGGACTACGCCTGGGCCAAGCCTAGCATTTCGGCGCTTGTCACAGCGGGTAAGAAGTTCGCCTGCCGATACGGTGGGCCGGGGTCAGAGGGTAAGCAGATCACCGCAGCGGAGCTTCGGGCGCTACAAGCAGCTGGCATAGCTGTTGTCGCCAACGCTGAGGGTGCAGCAGGAGGCTTCCGCGGGTTTGACGCAGGCAAGAGTTGGGCACAACAAGCGGAGACACACTTCCGTAACCTAGGAATGCCCAAGGACCGCCCAATCTACTTCAGCGTCGATTGGAATGCCGATGCAAGTGATTGGCAAGAGATCGACCAAGCGTGCGATGGTGCAGCATCCGTCATTGGACGTAACCGCGTAGGCATCTATGGCGGTTACTTCACTATCAACCACGTCTACAATGCTGGAAGTGCTAAATGGCTCTGGCAGACCTATGCGTGGTCAAAGGTTAACGGTACCACGAAGTGGCATCCCGGTGCACACATTCGCCAGCGTGCCAATGGTGTATTGCTTGACGGAGCAGATCTCGATCTTGACACAGCTATGAAGGCTGACTACGGTCAGTGGGGACTACAGGAGGACATCGTGACACCTGACGACGCAAAGATGGTTGCTGCTGAGGTAGTCAAGCAGCTGACGACTGACACCAACTTCCCTGACGCACTTGGCGGTAACCACAACCCGCTCTCAGACGCAGTCTGGGACGCCCAGCAGATTCCAGGACCGGACGGCAAGCGCATCCACGCGTGGCAGGTAATGCAAGCAGCTATGACCGCTGCTGGTAACACGAACTCAGCTGTATCGCTGCTTCAGACACTAGCTGCTCGACCCGATGTCGACGAGACGCAGCTGGCTAGCGACCTCTCGGCCGCGCTCGTTCCGCATTTGCCCTCTGGCAACGTCGACGCAGCTTCCCTGTCTGAAGCTTTCAGGATCCTACTCACGCAGGCCCCAACCGCGTAGTCAACAGCCCCCGTGGAGCTTTTAGCCAAAGGAAGGGTCCCCCGCTCAGAGACCTTACTGGTGAGTAAAAACTGTATAAGAAAAAACTTCGTTGACGGTAGTGATTCACACCAAGATCCGTGATATGATTGATGAAACGAGGAGCTGTGAGTAGACACCGCAGCAAAATTTCAAGGGAGCTGAACGCGTTGAGTAACCCATTCGACACCGACACCAAGACCGAAGAGCCTGTCGTGGACCCCGAGAACGGTTGGACCGCCGACGAGGCGGCGGCAGTTGGAAGCACCGAAGAGCTGGACGAGATCGACACCCCTGAGGCGCTCGACGACGAGGCCGAGGACACTGTAACGCCGGAGGCTGCTGCGACGGCTGGCGAGGGAGCCAAGCCGGAGAAGGCTCCGAAGGCGCCCGCTCGCCCCACTCCGCCGGAGGGCCTCATCACGCCGGTGCAGTTCGCCAAGGAGCTGACCAAGCACCTCGAGGCGCAGGGTAAGAGCAACAAGAACGGTCCGATCACGAGCAAGTCGGCCGAGTCGCCGGGCAACCCGATCCCGCCGCAGTACATCTACTCGATGCTGAGCCAGAGCGCGAAGGCGGGGGCTAAGAACCCGATTCCGACCTACGTTGCGGACCACCAGGGCAACGTCTTCTCGACGGCTGAGGCGCCCAAGGACGATCAGGGTAACCTCAAGCCGCTGGCGCGAGTCAACCTCCTGAAGCTGGACGAGGCGCTGAAGTGGTGGGACGAGAAGGACGCTCGGGTCTCCGCGAGCAAGCAGGCGAAGGCTGAGAAGGCTGCCAAGGCTGCCGAGAAGGCCTCGGAGACTCCTGCACCCGTCGAGGCGGAGGCTGTGACGGAGACCGAGCCCGTCGAGGAAGCCGAGTAATAGGCGGGGTAGTGTCTGCGCCCAAGGCTAACCGACACCGTAGTACTCGGTGGGGTCACGTGATGAGCGGACCAACCGGAGCCAGCGAAGACGTTCGCAAGTGGGCACTACTCTGAAAGCTTCCACAAAAAGTGGAAGGTGGGCTACTAGATTTCTGTCCTGACGCTACTAGTAGCCCACTTTAAACTTCCTGCATTGCGGGAAGACGGACTACCAGCTATACTTCCCCGTTGAGGCTGGTAGTCCGTTTTAAGTTTCCAAGCAAGCGGCTGAGACGAACGAGCAACCTTGAGTAAACACACACGAGGCTCTGGTCTAGTAATCCGCAAAGCGTCTGCTGCTGGAAAGTGGTTCCTAGTAGCTCAAGCGGTCTACGAGCTGACGTAACTAAGCCTTACCCGTAAGCGTTACGGCCTTCAGGGTGGGCACGCAGGTTCAAATCCTGTCTAGGACGCGTCCCCCGCCAAGACTCTGCCAAGATCAGTCGAGGTGGGCGTGGAAGCAAAAAGGGTATGGCCAGTTTTACAAACCAGCGTAAGTAGCAGGCAACAGCTAAACTGCACTGGTCGGCTGTCCATACTCTTTTTGTAAACAGCGTGGACTGTAATACAATTGCACAAAATTGCCACTAGAGTTTTACAAGGTCTTCATATATAATAGAGGTAGGTGATTAAGACGGGTAAGTTCAACAGGCTCGAACTGATCGTGGACAACTTCGAAGAGGAAGAAGTCGAGTTTCTTCTCGAGATGGTTGAGCCTGAACTACACGAGGGCAAGCAGACACTGCAGATACACCAGGAGGAGGAACTTGTTGACGTCGACGACATTGAGTCGTTCATGAACAACATGGGCAGACAGGAACGACGGATGAAGTTCCTTACCGAGCTTCGCAAGGCACTAGAAAGGAGTAACAGTGACTGATACCGACGATCGCCCGATGAAGGCGCTATACGACCACTGCATTACGGTCTTCGATGAGATGTTCAAGGAGGCCGAACCAGAAGTGGACATCTCCATTGCGGACGTTAACGAGGGCGAAGCCCCTTCGGGCTACATGATCTGGACTGGACACACTACGCAGCTCTTCGCCCGCCTAGGAATGGCTACGCCCTACTACACCACTGTAATGCAGGCTCTAAAGAAGATGAGTTGCGTCGAGCAGGTCAAGCGTGGTGGCGGCAACTCGATGAGTAAGTGGCGCCTGGTTCGACGGCCCGAGGAAGAGTTCTTCGAGGCTGCCGAGAAGCTGAAGAAGCCTGTACAGGGTGGCCAGAAGGCCCTCGAGCAGCAGGTACGTGATCTGAATCAGCGCGTGTTGACTCTCGAAGACATGGTACAAGATCTCATCCAGGCAGACAAGGTAGCGTAATGAAGACGATTCACTACGTGGCCAACCTGGTCATCAAGCGGGTCGAGGTCGAAGATGGCAATCATCCTGGCCTGTCACCAGCAAACTCCCCTAAAGCGGGACGCAGGGTGGGCGACGTGATCAGTCTGGTCGTTCGCAGCGGTGACCTAGAAGCGCTCAAAGATCAACTGAAGAACCATCTCCTCGTCGCAACTGATGATATCAACGTACCGATCGACGAAGAAAAGGTAACCCGATGATGCTGCTCCCCTGCGACCGGGACGGTGGCGAGTGTGCTGACCACGTTCAGCACTTCGCCCTCGACGGCGTACCAGCGGGCGAAGAGATTCGCATGAAGGATGTCTCCGACGGTCATCACTCCTTCCGAGACCTCTACATGCACCGCATGGCGTTGACGTTGGCTCTTGCTCACTCAGGACCTGGACGTGCTTGGCGTACGAAGCTGCATCATCCAGACGATAGTCCCATGTTCGAAGGCATGTTCCTTGTAGGCATCGAGCTGGCTGAGGCACTACACGACGATCAAGGTGGCCTGATTCTGTACCACCACAAGCTGCAATACTGGGATTTGTTCGATGGCATTCCTGAACGTCGTCACGCGCCCAAGTGGGACGGCGCAGGACCTGAGGTGACGGTGGAACGCCTTCTGAACTGGCGCAAGGGTTGGAAGGTATTCTGATGGCTAACGCGACCTGGTCAGACGCCATTCAGTGTCCTAAGTGTGGGCTTACGGGCGAACACATGCCGAAGGAGTCGAGACAGGTTGGAACTCGAGACAGCTCCGGAAACCGAATCCACGGCGTCACACCCGGAGCTAAGCTTCACAAGATCTACTGTCGTAACTCTCGCTGCTCATGGTTTAACACCAACTGGACGGTTCAAGTCAATCCGGACAACTCTATTCCAGAGCCTGATGAGCACCGTCGTCCGCGACAGTATGCCGCTCCCGACGCTGCCCTCGCTGAGCAGATGCGACTACGGTTCGACGCTATCGAAGCTGCTACGAGAGAGGGAGGTGAAATCCGTCGATGAGCAAAGCACGTAAAGTTCAGCTAGCCGTAACCGCCGCACTAGTAGCGGGCTCAATCACCTGGGGGGTAGTGTTCGGCTGGAAGCCGTGGTGGGCGCGATGAAGAAGTTCATCACGATGACCAGGAAAGTCTGGAAGCAGCACAACCGCGAAATGGTGGAGGCCTCACGCAAGCTGCAACAGGCAGAGTACCAACGAGGTCTAAATCAAGGTCGCAGAGACGTTGACACCCTCGTGGCGGCGCTGGCAACCGCACTGGAAGCACTACGTATGGACACGGCATCAGTTGACATTGTCGATAAGGATCTCGTCGGTCGACACGCGTATGGCGTGCTGCGTTCGGGGGAGCAGCTTACGGTACACATCTACCCGAAGAGCTTGCTGCCTGAGTAGCTAATAGACGCGCGATTAGACTGAGTCTAATATAGTTCTAACTCGTGACTTTAGCGCTTGCGCAGCCTACTAAGGCCTCGAGGATCAGAGCTGTTAGACTTAGTTAGAATCGCAGGACCTGTAGCACTACAAACCACCACAGGGGCTGAATGCAATGGCCAATCACTACGTTAGTCCAGAAGGACTGTTGTATGCGAATGAAGCATACTACCTGGCGGAGAAGCAGTGCGAAGGCAGAATACACAAGCTCAATCCGAACGATCCAGGCAGCCTTAAAAGCTTGACCTACTACCTCGACCAGAAGCTTATGGACAAGGCAGCCCTCTTCAAAGAGTTTTATAGTTACAGCTATAACCCGAAAGACGTGGAGGTAACAATGAGTATGTACAACGCGACAGAGTTTGCCGACCAGGAGTTGCGGGAGCGACTCGCTGAGCGTCAGCAGAAGGAACTCGTCGAGAAGAAGCTGCAGCTCGTCGATCAGTACGGCGACGACACCTACGCCAACGGCACGATCCTCCAGTTCGACAAGAAATTCACCAAGGACGGACTGGTCTACACGTACGCAGCCCTGAAGACTAACAACACTTGGTACGTTACGGGCGAGCGTGGCCTCTTCGGATTCACAAAGGGTAGCTGGGAAGAGCTCGTCCTTGGTCTGGTCGGCGGAGAGTTCCCGGTAGCAGCCGAAGAGGTCGCTATCGCTTCGAGCGTCACTCCGCTGTTGGACAGCAACACCTCCTACGGCCCGCAGAACCACCAGGAGTGGAAAGAGCGCGTCGAAGAGGTGCCTTCAGTTCGCCACGAGGATGATTTCCTAGACTAAGTAGGAGCCCGTTATGGGCATAGATGATCTATGGGAACAGATTCAGGCCGATGAATTAGCTGACAAGATCGAACTAACAACACACGCGACACCAATCGAATATGCACGCAGTAGAGGTATGTCTCCGCAGAAGGTGTACTATACCCTACGAAATCACGCGGACAAACTGAATACGGAACAATGTAAATGCGGCAGACGTGTACTAGATATCACAAAGGCCGACATCTACTTTGGAATCAGCAATGTCACAACAACGGATGAAATGGTTTCAGACGGAGGAGACGAAGATGGCGAAGACAGGCTACCATAGGGGTAGGCAGAGCGACGTGCTTACCTACATTTTCGACAAGCCAGCAGGTAAGCACGTTACGATCAACGAGCTGGAGAAGCACTTCAAGGGCAAGTACGACCGCAACCAGATCATGGCTACGATGGCGAACGTTTGCGGTCGTAGGGCGGATCGGTACGGTCTACCTATCGAGAAGGTCACTCAGGGTGTCTGGAAGGTGATTGGGAACGATAACGGCAGCAAGCCAAAGCAGGAGGAGCTGCCTCTCAAAAGCGGTTACGATACCCCTGATGCAGAATCGGACGCGATCATTGCCGGAGATCCAGGTACCCCCGGCGACGAAGTTGTTATGGGCCCTGCAACGAGCTTCATGCAAGACGTCAAGCAGGTGCTCGGCGACGAATCTACATCAGTCCCTGTGGAGCCCTCGAACGATAAGGGGGTCCGGGTCAAGGCACGCAATGGCATCCTGTACGTGAACGGTGAGCCGGCGAACCTTGAAGTGTTTATTGCCGGTCTGCGTCTCGCGGTAAGAATCAGCTAATGTACATTCTATTGCTAGCGATACTTGTTGCGTTGCCAGCATTAACAGGCCTGGCACATCTATGGATGTGGTGGAAGGAGCCTAAAGGATAGATATGCCTACACTCGACGATTTGTTCGACTTCCAGCGGGAAGCCTACGACAAGCTTCTACGTGAGCCCTCCGTCATTATCGGCGATGACATGGGCCTCGGCAAGACCGTAGAAGCTGTCGCACTAGACGTTGGACGGAGGCAGTTCACACTCGGCATCAAGAAGACCCTTGTGCTGTGTCCGCTGTCCGTCATCTCCAGCTGGGAAGATCATTTCGCTGCGTGGGCGCCCGAACTCAAGACCATTTGCATTGACCGTAAGAACCGTGCAGCGTTCGAGAACGCCATCAAGAAGGGGTCGCACGACGTCTACATCATGCACTGGGATGTCGTGCGACTCATTCCTGAGCTCGCCAAGCACAAATGGTTCCACATTATCGCTGACGAAGCCCACCGCGTAGGAAATCGCGAGGCACAGGTCACAACTAAGGCCAAGAAGATCCCACACCAGTACCTGTCTCAGCTGACCGGTACGCCTTGTACGTCGAAGCCCCAACAGTTTTGGTCACTGCTTAATTGGGCTAAGCCTAAGCGATTCACCAGCTACCACCGGTTCTTCAACCACCATGTCGTCTCGGTACAACACAGTGCTGGGGGTGATTGTCCAGCGAGGATGCCTAACGGAGAGCAGTGCCTAAAGGATCACAAGGCACCCTTCAGCGTAATCATAGGCATTGCACATGAACAAGAGCTGTTGACAGAGATTGCGCCCTACTACGTCAGGCGCCTGAAAGAGGACGTGCTTGACGATCTGCCTGATAAGTACTATACGACGATTAAGGTAGATCTGGGTCCGCAGCAGCGTCGTGTGTATGATCAGATGAAGAAGGAAATGCTCACCTGGGTGGGCGAACACGAAGACGAACCACTCGCTGCTAGTCAGGCAGTTGTCAAGCTAATTCGGTTGCAGCAACTAGCCTGTGCGTACGCTGAGATCGTTTGGGACAAACAACGAAAGAGGGTGTTCACTGCAGAGCAGGCAGCTGCTCTCGGTAGGGCTACGGGAACAGCTGGACCAGCTCAGTGGAAGATTGTAGACGTACGTAAGGTAAGACTGACCGATCCTAGTTCCAAGCTCGACGCAGTGATGGAAATACTTGATGCAAACCCTGAAAAGCAATTCGTTGTATTCAGTCAGTCAAAGCAGGTTATCAACCTCCTCGAAAAGCGACTATTCGCTAAGAAGATTTCGCACGGGATTCTTACTGGTGACACAGGACAAGCTGATCGTGGTAACTTGGTCGCTGCCTTTCAGAGGGGTGATCTCCAGGTTTTTGCGGGTACCATCCAGGCAGGAGGTGTTGGAATTACGCTTACCGCTGCCTCAACCGTTATCTTCCTCGACCGATCCTGGTCACCTGCCATCAATAAGCAGGCCGAGGATAGACTCCACCGTATTGGACAGAAGGAAGCCGTCCAGGTAATTGACATCGTAGCCAAGAACACTGTTGACCTTGGTAAGCTAACCAAGTTGGAAGCATCCTGGAGATTTATTAAGATGCTACTTGGCGACAAGGTTGAGGAGAGAATCCCGGAGGGGGCATACATCTAGTGGCTAACAACAACGACTGGCCAGGGGTAATCTTAGTTATCTTTTGTGTGCTTATCATCGCGGCTTGTATTGTAGGATGTGGATGGGAACTACTTCAGATAGGACTACATCAGTGATGCATCATTACTACCATTCACATGTGACCGATCTCGCAGTCATGCGAGATCAGGCCAATGCACGCCGGAAGCCTGGTAACAAGTATGGTGGACACGGCGAGTCTGTCATTCACATACACAGGTCTACCGACCCTTGCAGGGGCAAGGAGCATGAGTTCTATCCGCTGGACAATGATCAGGAACTGCCCAAGCGTTTCTGGGAAGCCGTCGAAGAAGCTGAAGAGATGGAGACTACACGATGATTCGAATCACGTACACTAGCGTCGTCGAGTACGATATCAAGGAGCAGGATCTCGGTTACTACAGCGACCAAGACGTCTACAACGAAGACAAGGCAGCGCTACTGGATGTGAAGGAGTTGGAGAAGGGATCCTTCAAAATCAACGATATCGATAGTAGTAACTTCGAAGAGACTTGGAAGGTCGAAATCGTCGACGACAAGGGTGACTCACGTGAGCCCAACCCCGACAACGACGAACGCAACTTGGAAGTCTTCCCCATCGAGGAAGAAGAGAAGACAGGCGAAGACGCTGAGCCGCATGTTCCTGAGGCAGGTAACTTGCAGTAGGTAGGAGCAGGCGCCGTGCTCCCGCTAGGGAGCCTCCCGTGATGGACCTAGGGAAGTTGGAAAGCGCAGGTTCGAATCCTGCCGGCGCCCCGAGGAGGTAATAATGGCTAGGTTCGTAATGATTCGTTTCGAAGACAACGCCGAAGCGGATACCTTTGTTGAAGCCGCACGAGGAGGTACAGTAATGCACTCTGTACCCAGCCAGGCGGCAGAAGGCGAATACGAAATCAAGATGTCGAATGCGGAAGCCATCGCAATGTGGGCTGACCCGACCAAGATGTGTGAATGCCATCCGCCGTGGAAGCTGCCCAACCCTATGCACAAGGAACAGGGCCTGCAGTGCAACCCAGCGCGGTCGGCAAAGTTCGGTTGGCTCGTTTGCACGAACGTAGTCGACGGTAAGGTGTGTGCTAAGCCTCACCCGCATCAGTTCCAGCACCCGAAGAACCTACTCAACCCTGACGAGACGCCTCAGACACGTTTGTACTGTCTAGGCTTCCGTGCCGATCGAAGGGCAGGAGCGTAATGTCGCAGCACAAACTTCCTACTGGGATGAACCTCAGTGTACCTGATTTGGGGCAGCTTAGGCCTACGAAGGATCCCATCGCCATCAAGGTGCAACCAGGCGACCACGTCATGGTGCTCCTTCCGCAGCAGGCCTCTGCACAAGAGGTCGGGAATCTCAGCGCTGCCCTCCGTCAATGGGCACCGGGAACTGAATTCCTTGTTCTTTCCGGACCGGAGAGCATCACGGTCATCCCCGCCCCCATTGAAGAGGACAAAGCACCACAGGGCCAGAATGACAAGCAGTCAGACTGTACTTGCAAGGGTGACTACCACTACGCCGGAAGTAACGGCCTGTGTTACGGTGAGTGAGCATTAAACTGACATCTAGCTTTTTAAATTGTAAGTCTATATAATAGATAAGTGAGGGGAGGTATTAAATTGAACATAAACGAATACATCGAAAAGAATCTAGTTCATTCAATCCATGTATCTGAACGAAGAAGCTTCCGCGGGTGTCGGCGACGTTGGGCCTGGATCTTCCGGGACATGTGGTATCCGACTACGACTGCCAAGCCACTAGAGTTCGGTATCGCTTATCACAAGGCGTGTGAGTACTGGTACGACCCAGACTTCTGGGGTAACGACCGCGAGATCCGAAAGATCGAAACGCTACAGGTCTTCAAGGTCGAATGTTACAAGCAGTCGGCGGCGTACAAGCAGGGTGTCCGCGACGGTAAGATCCAACAGTTCGAAGAAGACGAGGTCATCGAACGTGACTACAAGGAACGTATCGAACTGGGTCAGGGAATGCTTCGAGAGATGTTCAAGCAGTCTGCTGAACTGGATCACGAAACGTACACACCAGTAGGTGTCGAAGTCAAGTTCGAAGTCCCCATCGCGGACGAAGACGGTAAGACGATCTGGTGTAAGTGTGAGCGCTGCTGGAAGAAGTGGCGAAGCTACTGCCTCAGTCTTCCTGATGGTGAAGACGGTAAGTTGCACCCTTGGAAGATAGCACTTGATGATCCCAGCAAGCGTGCAATATGGAGTGGTCTACCCGTAACGTTCGGTGGCCGCATCGACATGCTGGCGCAGGACATCTACGGCCGGTATTGGATCTTCGACTGGAAGACAGCTGCTCGCTTGTCCACCGGAGATCCAGGTTCGCCAGATGACTTCCTCTGGTTCGATGATCAGATCACTTCGTACTGTTGGGCTCTCTGGACTCTAGGTATCGGTGTGGCCGGCTTCGTCTACCACGAGCAGAAGAAGGCCATGGCCGAAGAGCCTGAGCCTCTGAAGCGTCCGTACAAGGGTGCTATGTACAGCCAGAACAAGCAGAACACGTACGACTACGAAGTCTACAAGAAGACCGTTGAAGAGAACGATCCAGCAGGTTACCTTGCAGGTATCTACGATGAGTACCTTGCGTACCTGAAAGAGAATAGCAATGGCTTCTACAAGAGGCACACCATCCACCGCAACGAACACGAACTCCAAGCTGCCGGTATTCAAATTGCCTGGGAAGCGGAAGAGATTACTAATCCTGCGCTCCGCCTCTATAAGTCGTCGGGCCGCTTTAGCTGCGGCAACTGCGCTTTCAAGGAGCCTTGCCTAGCAAAGGATCGCGGCGAGGACTACCTGTACACACTAGAGAGTCTCTTCGAGAAGCGTGAGAAGCTCTACTATGAGACAGCTGAATCGAACACTGATAAACCACAGAAGGGATGACAATGACTGAACACAACTGGCCCGAAGAGGGTGTAGGGGACGAGTTCGGTGAACGCGAACAAGGATTCATGGAGGCCGGCCAGTCGCACCTCGCACCTGCTGCCGAACGGCATGTACATCATGAGCACTTCATCGAGCGTGAGAGGGCACGTGTCTTCGACGACCCTCGTGAGCTGCGAGCCTGGTGTGTTAGCAGCGCAATCTCGACGAAGAGTAACACCTTCGGTGTAAAGGACGACGAACTCGCCGAAGCGGCAGAAAAGATCATCGAAGTGGCCAAGGTGTACGAAGCCTACATCAACGGCGGTGCAAATGGCTGAGTGGGTGACACCCGAAGAGCCTTCGGCGGACGAGGAACGCTACCTCCGAGCGTTGCATGCCCTGCAGTCAGGCGTTGCGTTCGAGATGAACTACACTGACACGCAGTCAGCTACGCAGCCGAAGCACCTCCGTGTAGGCGTTAACAACGCTCTCGTACAGCACAGCGCGTTAGTTAAGCTCCTAGTCGAAAAGGACCTCTTCACTCAGGAAGAGTACTGGAAGGCTGTAGCTGACGCGATGGAAGATGAAGTCAAGTTCTACGAGGAGCGAGCCCGTACCCGTCTGGGTAATCCCAATGTGAGCTTCGGATGACAGGTGCAATCACGAATCTAACTCCTACCTCCTTGGGTGGGATTAGGATTCAGAAGCTCGGTGATCTGGCTCCTAGAATCAATGCCATCATCTACGGCTTGCCGGGTGTTGGTAAGACGCGTCTTTGTGCATCAGCTGATGCCGTGCCGCAGATGCGTAGGGTACTTCTTCTCGACGTTGATGGCGGCGCGCTGTCGGCGAAGGATCTGTATCCAGGTGTTGAGCGTGTGCCCATCACTACATGGAAGCAGATTGTAGACGTTCAGAGGGATCTCGCGTCTGGTATGGATCACGGCTTTCAGACGGTGATTCTCGATACGGGTACCGAGGCACAGAAGTACGACCAGGCATCAGTCATGGCGCAGGCGGCCAAGATTGCTGCTGACAAGGGCGAGGTCAGGGACGAAGCAGTTCCCAGCTTCCGTGAGTGGGGAATTACCCAGGATCACTTCAGGCACATGGTTCGTGGCTTCCGTGACCTACCGCTGAACTTCCTGATGACTCTCCACGTCAAGGACCAGCAGAACGAAATGACTGGTAAGGTATCGAAGAGTCCTGATCTGCCTGGCAAGCTGGCACGACAGATCGCCGGCTTCTTCGATGTGGTCCTTTACATGTACGTTAAGGAGGTAGCTGATCCGACTGCAACTCCCGAGAAGCCCAAGCCTAATATCGAGAAGCGTCTGCTGCTGAGCTCCGCGAGCGAGCTCATCATCGCAAAAGACCGCTCGGACAAACTGCCCCCCATCATCCAGGACATCACTATGAAGAGCATCTACAACACGATCTACGGAGCGAAGAAATGAGCGACAATATGGACACCGAAGAGAAGCTGGAAGGAACTGTCGAAGCTGTGTCATCTATTCCTGTTGCTACTTTCCAGGAGCCTGAGACTGTGACCGACGACGCCGAGACCGGCTGGGGCGACGACGCCGATCTGCTTCCTGACGGTGCAGGCGGTCCCAGCAACGACGAGTGGGACAACGAGAGCGGCATGGAAGAGATCGACCTCTCCGACCTTCGCGTCAACCTCTCAGCCCAGGAAGCTGAAGCTGAGTCGTTCCCAGATCTCGTCGTCGGTAAGTACCGCGTGGCGATCTTCAAGATTCAGGTACAGCGATCGAAGTCTGAAAAGAACTTCGGCAAGCCCATGTACAACGTGACCTACAAGGTCCAGGATGGGCAGCACAAGGGCGCACAGATCTTCGGTGACTACTGGTGCCTCTGGGAAGGTGCCATGTACACCTACGTGCAGGCTGTCAAGGCCCTTGGGTACCCCGTTGCACAGGGCAGCGTGAAGATCGTTCCCCCGCGTGAGTTGCAGGGCAAGACGCTGATCGTCAAGCTCGGCATGGGTAAGTCCAACACTGTCGTCGACAAGGTGTCGGGCGAGACCAAGACTTACGAGGCTCGCCTGCAGGTGAAGGGCTACTTCCCCGACAAGAGCTCACAGGCTATGAACGCAAGTAGCGCGGACTCGCTCCTCCCGTAACAACCACAAGCGCGAAGGCCGTCCCTGTACTTTAGGTGAATAAGGTCGACTGCTCATCACCTTAGAAGAACCTCGACCAAAATTGTACAGGGACGGCCTTCGTTTCACACTAGATTGGGGGTGACATGGAACTTGGTGGTTCACCCGACGATGTTCGGAGAGGCTTCTTTAGATCTGCACTAAGCCATGCTAGTGGATGGTTCTGTATTACCACGCTCACGCGTAGCGCCGCCAAGCGTATGACTGAATACTGGTATCACCTGCCAGATCAGTTCGACGTAATGGTCGACGCAGTAAACAACGACATCGTACATGGTGAACACGACGTATACTTTTGCCCCCACACATTCAAGTCAAAGCAACGCACAGGTGATAACGTAGAAATTTGTCCGACTGTCTGGGCCGATCTCGATGAGTGCCGCCCTGATAGTATAGAACCATTACCGACACTGTCTTGGGAAACGTCGCCGGGACGCTTTCAGGCCCTGTGGTGCTTGGACGATTTAACGTTGGACCCGATTGACGTCGAAGACATCAGTAAGCGCCTAGCGTACGCTTATGCTGAGCAAGGTGCTGATAGGTCGGGTTGGGATCTAACGCAACTCCTCCGGGTACCATTAACTAGGAACTACAAGTACATTGATACCGATGCGGGCGAAGCAGTGGTTGTTACGCTGCTCGAATCGGCAATGTCTTGGTACCGTGTAGATGAGTTTGCACATTGGCCAAAGGTAGTTGGTACTAGTCACTCTGCACTGCCGTACCCTGAAAACATACCAAGCTCCACAGGGCGTGAAGTCATGGACAGCTTCAGAGCGAGGCTGCCGACTATTGCCTTCTCGTTGCACGATGATGTACCAACGGGAGATTGGTCTGCAGCGCTTTACAAGCTTGAGCTGTACTGCTTCGAAGCTGGTATGACGCGTGAACAGGTACTTAGAGTCGCACTGGATGCCAGGTGTAACAAGTTTGCCCGTGATGGTTTAGGCAGTGAGTACGTTTGGTCGGATGTTTGCAGGGCATCGGCACAACATGATAAGCACATACACCAACACGACGTTGTCTCGCCCATTCAGGACAAACTACTCACGGATGAAGAATATGAACAAGTCGCAAACGTTCGCACATTCGTTGAAGATTACATCGATTGGGCTTCTGGTCTGGGTGATGCAGCGACTCAGTACCACCAGGGCGGTGCTTTTATTATTCTTAGCAGCTTGCTTGCTGGGAACGTTTCTCTTCCTACTGCTTTTGGACGCATTGTCCCCAACTTGTGGTTCATGATCCTTGCTGACACTACGCTGACACGTAAGTCGACAGCCATGGATATTGCAACAGACTTGCTCATTGAAGTCGACAGTGACATCGTGATGGCAACAGATGGTTCCATCGAAGGCTTGATGCAGGGCCTATCCACTCGGCCTGGTAAGCCTTCCATGTTCCTACGCGACGAGTTCAGCGGTCTACTCGAGCAGATCACGAAGAAGGACTACTATGCAGGAATGGCAGAGACTCTTACTAAACTATACGATGGTAAACTGCAGAAGCGAATGCTCCGCAAAGAAACAATTGAGGTTCGCGATCCTGTCCTTATTGTGTTTGCTGGAGGTATTCGAACGCGTGTGCAACAACTCCTCAAATTCGATCACATCAGTTCAGGGTTCATCCCTCGTTTTCTCTTCCTCACTGCAGAATCAGATGCGTCAAGGGTTAAACCACTTGGCCCACCAACCGAGCTAGATACATCCGGCCGCGAAGCGCTTATAGATCAGATGACTGAACTGTACAACTTCTACCATGCACCAACGATGACGGTGCTCCAGAACGATGTACGGATTCCAGGTCAGCGAAAGACGGATGCGGTTCTGACACCTGAAGCATGGGATCGCTACAACGCATTCGAAAGGCAGATGCTTGATGCAGGACTAAAGACAGAACGTCCCGAGCTGATGACGCCTCTGTTCGACCGCCTTGCTAAGTCAACGCTCCGCGTAGCAGTGCTGCTAGCTGCTTGTAGGAAGCTGCAAGATGAAGTAGAGGTCGGCGTAGATGACGTACTGCTAGCAATCAAGTATGCACAAGGGTGGCGTGAGTACGCTATCGACGTAGTCAATGGCGTAGGCAAGAGTGTCGCAGAGAACCAGCTCGAGACTGTAATGGAAAAGATCAAACACTCACCCGGTATTAGTCGAAGCAGACTGATGCGTAACTATCACTTGACAGCTAGAGAAGCAGACGCAATCTTTGCAACCTTGGAACAACGTGGGCTTATATCGATCAACAAACAGGGGAGAGGGTTCTTCTACCATGCAGTCTGATTGTGTAGCGATCTTCAGTGGAGGGCTCGACTCTACCACGCTCGTGTACGAACTCATCATTCAAGGACACGAACCGCACCTGATCAGTTTCAACTACGGCCAGCGTCACGCTAAGGAACTGATCTTCGCAGGCAACACAGCTTTCAAGCTGGGCCTGCAGCACGACATCGTCGACCTCACGGGACTCACGCATCTGATCAGTAACTCGGCCCTAACCTCGCAGCACGTGGACAAGGTAGGAAATCCTACCTTCGCCAACGAAGGCTCTTCCGAACCGGTGATCGACGTACCTGAGGGCCACTACGCCGAAGACAACATGAAGCAGACGGTCGTTCCTAACCGTAACATGATCATGCTGTCCATCGCTGCAGGTGTTGCCGTCAACAACAACTACAAGTTCGTCGCTACAGGTGTACACGCTGGCGACCACGCTGTATATCCCGACTGTCGCCCCTCATTCATCTACGCCGTAGCCAAAGCCCTTTGGGAAGGGAACGAAGGCTTTGCTGCCTGGGAACAGGGCGGTCACGGGGTCAAGGAAGATGAAGGCGGAATCGTTCGCGCGCCCTTCCTCTACAAGTCGAAGACAGACATCGCTAAGCGTGCCTTCGAGCTCGAGGTCCCCTTCGAGGACACGTGGAGCTGCTACAAGGGTGGCGAGAAGCACTGCGGCAAGTGTGGTACCTGCGTAGAACGTCTTGAGGCCATTCATGATGCAGCACGCGCGCTCTATGGCGAGAAGGCTTCAGACATGGGCATCTTCGACAACACGCAGTATGAGGACACTAGTTTCTGGCGGCAAGCGATCGCCAGTAGGTAAGGAGAAGTAACATGAAGTTATGGCACAAGCTAGGGACAGGTCTTGCGGCGCTGTCTTTGGCAATCTTCGGCTTCGCTGCACCGGCCTCGGCAGCCTCTTGGCACAACTGTCCGGATGACACTATCTGTCTGTACCAGTGGCTGAGCTACGGCGCTCCCGCTGGAGATGCCAACCCGGGGTGGAAGTCCTCGTTTTACAACCTCTTCCACTGGAACGCCGGGTGTATCAATCTGACTCAGCCGGCCGCTTACTGGCCTAACGGAACTCAGGTGTGGGACAACTCTGCATCGCTCGTCGTGAACGGAAGCGGCGCCTACGGTCAGCAGGACTCAGTCAGTTTCTACAACGGTCTGAACTGCAACTCGAGCACGGGCGTCACTAGCGTCAATGCAAACTGGCTAACGGGCTACTCCGACCTGCGCCAGGTTCCGATGGGCTACAACGGTAACAACGCGTACCACACCATCGCCAGTATCGGTTGGCGGGAGAACTGTATCCCGGGAGTTCCACCCAACGGTTGCTAAGATGACCGGGGCCCCTGTTTGTTTGAGCCGGGCGGGGGCCCCCTTAGCACTACAAATCACCACAGGGACTTGACTGCTTCTCTATCCAGGAGAAAAAGAATGCGGCTGAAGATTTCGCACAACATGGAGATAGCACACAGGCTGTCTCTGGCACCTGAGAGTTCCAAGTGTTACAAGATTCACGGGCACGGTATGCAGGTGGAACTCCTGTTTCTGGTTGAGCAGGGAGCAGATGGTATGGCTGTCAATTCGGCCAACCAACCGATGGAGTACGGCGACATGAAGAAGATGTTCCGCGATCACATCGATGGCAAGTATGATCACCACCTAATTCTGAACGAGGAGGATCCCTGGGCTGTTACACTTATCGACCGTAACAAGGGCGTTAACGGTGTTGAAGGTACGTTGCCAGGACTCGTTACCGTTCCGGGAGATCCCACCACTGAGAACCTTGCTAAGTGGATTGCCGAGTGGGCTTGTGGCAACTACCGTTGCGATGTGATCTGTTGTATCGACGAGACACAAACGAATGGTGCAGAAGTAAAGTATCACTGGAATAGTTTTGGCGCTAGCATGATTAGGGGTTCAATCTGATGCTTAAGATCAACGAAATCTTCGGTCCGACTATTCAGGGCGAGGGAGCTGCTGCAGGTCGGCACTGCCTCTTCGTCCGTGTTGCTAACTGCAACCTGGAATGCAGCTGGTGCGACACTGCCTACACCTGGGCCTTCACGGAGCACAAGGCGGCGAAGCTGGAGATTCCCGTCTCGGCGCAGCTGCCTGGACATGATGTCTTCCCCTTGGCCGAGAACCTTAAAGAGATGTCAGCCGATGAGATCTTCCAGGCGCTGTATCGTCTTTGGGATATCAAGCAACGTCCGACTATGATTGTCGTCTCGGGTGGTGAGCCTTTGATGCAGGGAAGGGAACTTGTACGGCTGGCGTCGCAGCTCGTAGACTACGACAACATGATCCACATCGAGACGGCTGGCACGCTGATTCCGCCTCCCACTCTGGATGCGCTAGTCAGCCAGTACAACGTCTCACCCAAGCTGGAGCACTCCGGTAACCGTCTTGCCCTCCGCCGAAAGCCTGACGCGCTGAAGTTCTTCGGCAGCAACGACCGTGCTTGGTTCAAGTTCGTTATGCGTGATCCGTCCGACTTCGCCGAGATCGATGAGATCGTGGACATTTCAGGCGTCGATCCTCACCGCGTGATGGTCATGCCCGAGGGCGTAACGGCGGAGAAGAATATGGAAATCGCCAAGACGCTCGTTGATGGTGCTACCGAACGAGGTTATGGTCTCACGTACCGTACGCACATCCTCCTCTGGAAAGACGTAAGGGGCAAGTAGTGTTTGGTTTTGGTAAGAACAGAACGGTCAAGTCAAAGGCTACCCTTGCAGGTAAGCCCGTACGTGTGGTCTCAACTGTCACTAAGGGCAAAGGCGGAAAAACAGGTTCAGTTAAGATTGTAAAGAACCATTCTGCTAAGGCCAATGGCAAGAAGTAAGGAGTCGGATGACGCACGAAGAGTTGACAACGTTGTCAGGTAAGAAGCTTACCTTCGGCATTGGTGAGCCACGTCCGGAGAATGATCTCTGGTACGGTTCCGCCCTAGGCGTTCTCAGTAACCATGCAGGCCTCGACGTCTCAACGGAGCATGGTAAAGACACACCAAAGCGATTCATTGCCATGTTGGACGAACTGACGAAGTGCAAGGACTGCGATGGCTCCTGTATGAAGTGGAAGGTGTTCCCTTCTGGTGTTGATCAAATGGTCGTCGTCAATCGAATTCCGTTCTCCTCAGTGTGCAACCATCACGTTGTACCGTTTGTCGGTTACGCCTGGATCGGTTACATTCCAGGAGGAAGAATTGCAGGTCTCTCTAAGTTCGCCCGCGTTGTACACCATTTTGCAAAGCGTCTCCAAGTCCAAGAAGAGCTCACCCAACAGGTTGCAGACTTCCTTGACGAGGAGCTAGAGCCTGCAGGTGTCATGGTTGTACTGGAGGCAGAGCACCTATGTACGACGATCAGAGGTGTACAGACCCCGGGGACTATTACGCGTACGGTAGTGACGACTGGTGTCTTTGCCGATCACACACGGACCGCAAAGAACGAATTCTTGATGGGTATAAAATGATGGAAGAATGGCCTAACAACGCGCCCGTAGTAGGCAAGTACAGTCTTGTGCAGATGAATCTGGGTTACCTCATACAGCAGTGTGTAGACGACAGTGCTAAGTGGTTCCCCAACTACCAGTCACTACCTCATCAGGTGCTGTGCCTTTCCGGCGAGGTTGGTGAAATAGCCAACATGGTCAAGAAGATCGTTGAGCATCGCCTGTCGCTGGCTGACGCGCTTGACATCGACTACATGTCAGCACTTGACAAGGACACTCTGCAGAGCGAGATCATCGACGTACTGGTCTATCTGTGCAACCTGATGGGCAACCCCGCATTCAAGGACGTGCCCTGGAAGGACATTTGGGATCAGAAGCGTCGCTACAACGCTTCACGCTACGAAGACAAAGCACCACAGGGACAAGATGCAATGGAGGAGACCCCGCATGAGTGACGAAGCAACTGAGGCTGTTGCCGACTTCAACCAACTGACGCGTGAAGCGTCAGAAGTCTTCTTCAACATGATGCAGGAACGGCACGTCATGGGCGAGGAGAAGTATGGCCCCATCAAGTTCATGGAGGTCAACACGCTCGAGGAGGCCCTGGAGGAGCTGGCTGACTTCGGCAACTACGTCATGTACACCTTTATGAAGGTCTACGTGCTGAACCTGCAGCTGAAGAAGCTTCTGTCGAAAGAAGGTCACGAGCCTCTCGGTGCTGCTTCCTTTATGAAGTCGGGGCAGTAAATGCAGGTGGCATTCATTCCGCCTAAGGGCCTAGTACACTATGCTGAACGCGGTGACATCGTCATGTGTCTGGCGCAGCTGCTCAACAACGAAAATGACACTCAATACACAGAAGCAATGACGCGCCTGAGCAAGGAGAAGTTTCTGCTCCTCGACAACGGTGCTAACGAAGGTCGTGCCCTGAGTAACCAAGCACTAGCAGAAGCTGCGAGGTGTGTACAAGCAGACGAGGTGGTACTGCCTGACGTACTAGGTAATAGTAAAGGAACATACGCTGCTGCTACTGACTTCTTGAAGTACAGCGAGAAGTACAGCGTCTCCTACATGGGCGTAGTGCAGGGCACTACATTCGAAGAGCTACACAACCTAGTCGACATGTATACGATGCATTCAGGTATCACTACGCTAGGTCTACCACGTTTGCTGCTTGACAAGTTTAGTCAAGATTCAATCCGCATTGACCTAGCACAGGGCATCGAAGAGCTCTATCCCAAGCGCTTCAAGATCCACTTCCTAGGTGCTTCATCGCGTTGGATCAAGGAACCTTACTTCACAGCCAAGTATGCGCCCTTCGTTCGATCGATCGACACCTCGGCACCATTCAACTATGGCTTGGAAGGTGTATGCATAGACAGACCTTCCAGACCTATTGACAGGCCCGAAGACTACTTCACTAAGCGGTACGCCCTAACTGGGCGCACAACTATCATGCATAACATAAAGGTCTACAAGGAGTGGTGCAATGGAGAAACGACACCCACCGTTTGACATAGCTTGCTGGCTAGCGGGTCTGATTAGTGCTGATGGTACCATTAAGAAAACGCGTCCACCTGAAGTAATGATCGCAGTGGGTCACAAGGACCAAGAGTGGGCTGATCAGATAATTAGGGTTTGCACCGAATACGGTAACGGCCTACGTGCTGTACAAAGTAAGGTCTACATGCTTAACGAATCCCACCCCATTGGAGGTGGTAGCAGTCATATTACTTTGCAACCCTTATATCGTGTATACGGGTACCTCAAGCTAGCAGAAGACTTCGTCATAGAACGCAAGATGGCCATCCTAAATGAATACTTCGCGGGTACTACCGAAGAAAACCTTCAGGCATACGCTTATGATAAGATGTACGAACTCATCGGTGAAGGCATCAGCGTGCCCGCAGCAGCAAGAATCGTAGCTGCCGAGACGCAGTCCGAAGAGGCAACACTTCGACGGTACGTGTATCAGAATCGTAAGCCTTGGCTTGTACGTCGAAGGGAGAAGCTCGATGCAGCGCAGACATCCCTTGGCAGCATGTGAAGAGTGCCCACTCTTTGATCCTGGCAATGCTTTTGTACCTAGTTACATTCCCCCACATCCCAAGATCATGGTAGTAGGGGAAGCGGCGGGTTATCAGGAAGCTCAGAGGGGCCGACCTTTCGTCGGCCCTTCGGGGCAGCTCATCAAAACAGTACTCAAAAACTACGGATGGAAACCAAGCGAAGTAGGATTCACCAATGCTTGCCTTTGTCGGCCGCCAGGTAATGCGACTCCTCCTAAAGCGGCAGTTAATTGTTGCCGAGGACGTCTGGTACACGAGCTCCGCGAGTCAGGTGCCAATAGTGTGCTTGCGCTTGGAGGGACTGCAGCGTCTGCGACACTGGACGATAATCGTTCAATTACCCACCTGCGCGTTGGACCACCTAAACCCCCCACACAATCCCTTGCTGGCTCATCAGTGGTCCGAGTTGTACCTACCTGGCATCCTGCATACTGCCTCCGAAGTGCAGATAACTTTCCTGCGCTAGTTACTGACGTAGGGAAGCTGCGAGAGTCAACTAGGCCTGCGTGGGAGCCTCCATCGTTCGTAGTCGCTGACAGCGAAGAGTCTGCCCTGGAAGCCATTCGCATCCTGCTTCAAACCAACATGGGCAAGCCACTTGTCGTTGACATCGAAACAGGTCTCGACAAGGATGTGTCTTTCGATCACCCTAACAACTACGAGCTGCTCTGTGTCGGCATCGGGTATGCGAAGAACCAAGTGCTTGTTATCGGTGAGCAGGCACTTCAAGCCCCTGTGGTGCTTTTAAGGCTGAAGGCGCTGCTGCAGAACGTTAAGATCATTTGTCACAATGGCAAGTTCGACCTAAAGGGTCTCTTCCCAAAGCTCGGTGCCCTGCAACTCTGGTTCGACACAATGTTGGCACACTACTCACTTGACGAGCGCACTGGCGCTCCTATTCATGGTCTAAAGGTATTGGCTGTTGAAGAACTAGGGGCCCCACAATATGACCTTGAGATCGCCACATACGTGCCACGTGGAGGAAATTACGCCAATATTCCTCGGCCGTTACTCTACAAGTACAACGCGTATGACGTTGGTTGCACTTGGGATCTGTACGATCTGTTCAGTGAACGAATGGATCGAAACGACGTTCGACGCGTCCATGACCACATGGTCAGAGCATCTAATGAACTCATGTACTTGGAACTCAATGGCATTACTATTGATCGTGAATACTCCAATGAGCTACAAGCTGATTACCAAAAGAGGCTCAATGCGATCGAGTCTGATCTCTGCGCCCTCACAGAGATTACCACATTCAACCCCCGTTCGCCCAAGCAAATAAAAGAGTTCCTTTATGGCCAAGGTATCAGAACTGAAAGTACGGACGTCGATCATCTTGTACAAATCCAACGCAGGATTGATCGCACTAGTACTGTCGGCAAGTTCATTGAAACGCTTCTGGTCTACCGAAGAAAGCAAAAGCTCTCCAGCACCTACGTCGTTGGAATTCGCAAGCGTATGTACCGTGGTAGAGTATATACCACTTACAACCTTCACGGAACCACTTCGGGACGCCTGGCAAGCAAGAATCCGAACCTACAAAACATCGTACGTGATAACGCCATCCGCAAACAATTCACTGTTGCTTCCCCTGACAATGTTCTAATGCAGGCTGACTATAAGAACGTCGAAGCGCGTGTCATTGCATACCTTGCACAGGACGAATACCTCCGCCAACTACTTAGCAATCCTGATCCCAACTATAAGCTGTTCAATGAACTCTCCGATCAGTTGTACGGCAAAGGCAATTGGGACAAGACAGGGTACGTTCGATCGAAGGCATACTTCTATGGCATCAGCTACGGCCGCGAAGCATACTCGATTGCCATGGAGCACAATATTCCTCTGATGGAAGCCAAACGTAGGTACGCCGACTTCCTCAACCTCATTCCCGATGTAGTTCGCTGGCAAGCAGAGACTCGTCGCAAGGTTCTCGCGGGTGAGGATCTCGTTACATCCTTCGGCCGCAAACGGCGTTTCCACTTGATCACGGAAGAGAACCAGAAAGACGTCCTCAACGAAGCTCTGTCGCACCTGCCGCAATCCACTGCCAACGACATATGTCTTTCGGCCCTCATTCGCTTGCGACCGATGCTTAAAGGTATTGGATGGATTCGGCTTACGATCCACGATGCACTTGTCGTGGAAACGCCTAAGAAGAATCTCGAGGTGTGCAGAGATATGATGAAGACTGTAATGGAAGAGGAAGGTGCTAAGTACACTGACTACGTGCCCTTCCCTGTTGACTTCACCGTCGGCCAATCATGGGGTGACCTCTGATCATGAAAACGAAAATCATAGACACCTGCACAAACAAAGAGTACGATGATATCGACTTGCCGCTGCTGCATAAAGGAATGCTGCTCTCGCTGGCGGGGGCTTTTCTCAGTCGACGCGTTACTGACGTGTGGCTTAGTGTCGGAGGTAATGACGAGCAAAGTCAAACCATCTTTGCAGGAACGAAAGCAGACTAATGTTGGAGATAACTACTTACGAGGACGCACTACGTAATGGTATAGTCATCATGCTGCACGATGATTACCGTTACATCAAGCACTTGTTTCCTAACGAGTGGGTCTACCGTCTTAGCAGAGAAGAACTTAAAGAGTGCAAGCACACATTCGTTCAAAAGCTCTGTGACAAGTGGCAAGAAGTGTTTGGTGAACGTTGGATAGTTCAGCCACGCGAAGAAGGCACAACGTGGTCATTCATACGAGACGATGCGATCGAAGGTGAAATATGCCAAGAGGAGTTGTCGCCGAGGACGGCGCCACTTTTGTCAATGCCAACGGATACCATCACACGCGCGTTGACGGCAAGTGGCGACCAACAGCGCACCTGATCGCCGAAGAGAAGCTGGGCAGACCACTCGACCCTAAGAAAGATCAGGTCCGCTTCGCTGATGGCGATCGCTACAACCTAGACAAAGACAACATCGTCGTACAGCCTCGACGCGACAGGCGTTCACGCGAGGCACGTATTGCACAACTGGAAGCGCGCATTGCCGAGCTTCAAGCCGAGCTGCGCGAGCTACTGGTGTACATAGAACACTAGCTTCTAGAGCTCAAGAGAGCTTATAGAATACTAGTTAGACTGAGTCTATTATAGGTCTAACTAATGACTTTAGCTTCTATGTACTCAGCTATACCGTTAATGATCAGAGTAGTTAGACTTAGTTAGAACGAGAGGAGCAACAGATGGGGAAGTGCGTTACTTGTGCAAGTCCTACTAGTCGAACGTCAACAGGCATCTGGGCCTGCTACCAATGTGCTTGTGTAGTCCCAATCGAAAATAGGCGAAGTCAATGAATGAGGAAGAACGCAAGAAGATAGTAAACTTCTACTGGTGGATGACACTACTGATAAGTACACTAGCAGTGCTAGGAGTTATTGCACTCATCTGGATAGTCTGGTACGTGTTAACGGCCCCGGGCCCCTACGGAGGCTAAAAGCACCACAGGGACTGACTGACATGGAGGCATTGATGGACAACATCCTAGCAGTTGATCCAGGCGGCGATACAGGCTTGGCAATGTTCAGCTATCCTACCAAGACCTGGAAGACAACAGTACTACCATACGAACCGCTAGTACTGTATGGGTTCTTCCTATCCTGGCTGACTACCTATAAAGGTCAAGCCACTGTTATCGGTGAGCGGTTCGACTATCGCCCAATAGGCAAGTACAACTTCGGCGGCTCGCGTGCAGTTCCCAAGGTAGACCTAACACCTCGCGAGGTCATCGGCATCCTCAAGCTAGCGTGCGCACAATTCGATGTCGAGATCATCTGGCAAGCGCCTGCTGATGTTAATGGGCAGCAAGGTGGAGATGGCAAGGACCAGGAAGTCTTCTGGACCGACGAGCGCGTCAAGAAGCTAGGTCTGTACAAGCCTGGACATGTGCACGAGATGGATGCTGTCAAGCACATCCTGTACTACAGAGCATTCAAGCTCGACGAGACTAGGCTGTTCAACGCGCTACGCATTCCAGGAATCTTCGAGGAGGTGATGGCATGACACGGACGGTATCCGTTTTGGTAGCGGCACTTGTGAGCATCGCACTAGGCTTGGCGCTAATTGCTCTAGGCCTTCATGAAGCAGCGCATGTACCTTACCAACCAAGTTCTAACATGGGCACACCCAGTCCGTATCCGCAGCCTGCAGTGCACAATCGGTACTGGGACTAGACAGAGCGAGAGCGCATGTACCGAGGGAGTGGTCCATGCGCTCTCGCCGTCTATGTTATATTACAGGTGTTTGCATACTAAAGCTAACAGCTTCGGCTTGCGTACTACTATTCACTACGGCAACCTGTGTACTGTTGTTGACTTGGGCAGATCCGTAACGAGCGTTGAGGTTACCGAATAGCTCCGCCGTTACGATGCCAAGCACAGTTAGTGTCTGCTGGAGTCCCTGACCACTAAGCGTGGTAACACCAAAGCGTTCTTCGGAACGAATACCTGTCGGACTAAGTGTTACAGATCCTACAGTGATTGTAGTCGTACCGAGACGCTCACCAGACGTAACGCCTTGTGGGTTAACGGCTGAGGCACCCACCTGTACAGATGGTGTACCGAGTACCTCGCCAGTGGTAATGCCAACAGTCGTTACAGTAACAGACCCAGGCGTAAGAGTCGTATCGCCGAACATCTCACTGCTGGTAATGCCGACAGTCTGGATACTAACAACAGTCTGTACAGTAGCATCGCCGAAGCGCTCTGCAGTAGTAATACCTACAGCTGCTACAGTCTGTGTAAGGGCGACCGCCCCGAACAATGCCCCTGTGGTGATTGCAGCAGGCTGAAGGGTCGTGCTCGTCGTGATCGTAACGCTACCGAGCTGCTCACCTGTGTTAATACCTGTAGGCGTAACAGACGAAGCACCGACACTAACAATGACATCGCCAAAGACTTCACCAGTTGGAATGCCTTGAGGACTTAGCGTGACAGAGCCTGGCGTGATAGTTGTGTTGCCAAAGACTTCGCCGGTCGTAATTCCCTGGGGCAAGATACTAGTGACCGTTTGTACGTTAACGTCACCAAAGGCTTCACCGGTCGTAATGCCTACGCCGCTAACCGTTAGCGTTACAACATCAGTGCCAAAGCGTTCGGCCGTAGTAATACCTTGCGCACTTACAATTTGCGTTACGGCAGTTGTGCCGAACTGTTCTGCGGAAGGTATTCCTATGGCAGCTACAGTAGCACTTACTACGACGTCGCCAAACTGTTCAAACGTATTTATTGCCGAAAGTGAAATGGTGTAGCTAGATGTGACGCTTGACGTACCGAGCACTTCACCCGTCGTAATGCCCAGAGGCTGCACGACATTGCTTACTGCTGTAGCGCCAAACACTTCATTGGTAGTGATACCAACGGGCGTGAGCGTCTGTGCAGCAGGACTGCTTGCGTCTGTCAGTGCTAACTTTTGACGGTGCTTGAAATACTTCAGCCAGGTCCTACCGGGCTGAGCGGGTGCCATTGGTGCAACTGTAGCAGCTCCTGCAGGAGCGAATGCTGCAGAGATGATGCCCCATGGAACAGAAGCTGATATTGCGAAGACAGGAGTGACCGATCCAGCTCCGGATAGGATCTTGTATTCCCACGCTGCTAGGTCGGTCGTGTCTTGGTTGGTACCAAACGTGAAGCCTGCCCCGACAGTTGGCTGGTTCGTCCCGGCGCCGGCTAGTGTCCACGACACAACAGCATCGACGTCGGTAGCTGTCATTGCAGAATCGGTAGGGGTGGTGGAGTTACCTGTCGTCCCAGCAGTATTGGTGTCGAGGAAGGAAGCGACTCCGCTGTTGGTGAACTCGGCAATCACCAACCCATTGAAGGTACCTGCGCCTGTCCACGACACCTGCACGGTAGGAGCCGTGCCGCCAGTGGCGTCGAGGCAGTAGAGGATACACAGCCACTGTGTGCTGGCAGGTTCCTTTATTGCAGCAATGGATGCCCAAGTGCCACCGCCAGTAGCGGTAAACGTACCAGGAGCAGTCGCATCAGTAGTAATGAATGCAACTAACAGCGAATGTGCAGTAACAGTAGAGGCGAACGCCTTACTGATCGAGTTGGACCCGCCGCCATTGGCAGCAGTCGGATTCTGCGCAAGGACGTAGGCCACTAGATCACGTCACAGTAATAGTGCCTGCAATAGCAATCGACGCGGGTCCTGTAACCGTTGCGATCACCTTGACTTTAGTAACAGCTGGATCTACATCGCCCGTGTCGACGCTGCTCGTATTGATCTGACCGTGTCCGGTCACGATAACACCGCCAGGCCATGTCGCTCCGCACAAGTCCTTCCACGTCACGCCGTCTACAGAGGTCTGAATTAGTACTAGGATAGCCGAGCTCGCACTGACCGAATTGAGCCCACCCACGATGGTACGATCGATGGAGATACCAGCGTGAGAGTTGCTGCCAACGTTCACAGGTCCAAGCGTAGTCACCCCAACCGGCAGCGTTGTCGAGTTGATCGTCAATGTATGAGTTGTCATGGCTCTCCTATCTCGGAAATTAGTTGAGCCCGAACAACAGCATTTGCTGTAGCGTCGTGGTGTTACCAGCAGCAGAGGCAGACCAAGTACCGAACAGCTCAATGTAGTTGACGACGCGCGGGTCAGCGCCTGTGTGGGTACCGCTGAATCCCGAGCACTGCGCACTAGTAGTAGGCACACCACCCGAAGCGACGGACTCGACGCGCCAGGTACCATTGACCTGCAGAGTTACTGTGCTATCGGTCCACGCTGTACACGTGTAGTACGCTTCAAGCTTCCACGGGCAGGTAGTAGAGGCAGTCGGCGCGAGTGCGCCCGCAACTGCGATACCCAGAGCCTTCGTACCCGCAGTTGGGTCAAACCCGAGAGCAACAGCAAAGGTAGCAGCCGAAGTAGTAGCAATCGTTCCTGCTGCTACCATGTAGAGGGAACGGCCAACGGGATAGGGATTGTCCAAGCCGAAGTATCCGGCAGGCACCTTACATAGCGAGTTAGTGCCAAGCACACCTGAGAACGCAGCTTCGGTAGTGTACGTGTTTTTGGTAACCGCAGCGTTCTGGGTGTACAGCAACTCTGCCTGTGTGCCAGTGAAGAAGCTCATAGGTCTACTCCTTACAGGGCAAAGATGCGGTTTGCACCATTGTCAAAGGTGACGAGGATGTTACCACCGTTAGGCGTTACGGGAAGACCCGAGCCGGTATACACAGACAGACCACGCGCCCCAGCGGTGACAGTAGTCGAGCTGACCGTGAGCGTACGGTCACCAGCATTGGCCAGAGCAGTTAGCGTTGCAGACTGCCCAGTAGAGAAAGCGATGACAGTGCCGTTAGGAATACCTCCACGCAGCCTCTCAACAGGAAGCGTCGTGGCAGCGGCAATAGAAGCGGCTGCCGTAACGATCTGCTTGCCCGTAATTAGGGCAACCATCTCAGACGTGGAGTTGGTACCAGTGTCACGAATGATGAACACTGCCTCACATGGGTTACCAGACACCGACGCGAAGGTAGGATCGGCAGCATCTGCAACACCATTAACGATCGTAGGTGAAGTCAGGTTGACCTTCGAGCCAACGATGGAAGCGTCGAAGTCATCGTAGAAGTCGCCCGAGGTAGACGGACCTAGGTTGACGCAGTAACCGCCCGAGCCAACACCGTTGCCGACAGCGTTAGAACCGGTAATAGGATCAGTCAAGCTGAAGACAGAACCAGACGCAGCCGTGATCGCCCAGAGACCGTTGCCAGAGGTACCTGTAGTGATGCCATCGACATACACGATGTCGCCGTTGGTGAAGCCGTGTGCAACGGCTGTAGTAACAACAATAGGCGTTGCGTTGGTGCTAGACGTAATCTGACGAATGCCAACGTCAGAGATGGTCGGCGTCAAGTCAGCGAGGACGGCGGAGAAGGTCTGGCCATCCCAGTCAAGAGTGGCGCCAAGGAACTTCTGCCGAGCCAGCGGGAAGAGGGAATCAACCATTTCAACTCCTAAACCGATACACGTGAACTGACTGTTACATCACCCTCGGCGATGCACTTCTGCGGACTATTGGATGGTCCGATGATAAGGAGATCGTACACACCTGAGACCCAAGTGTACGTAAGTGTTTGCGCGGCAGTGATGTGCAACGTGACCTGTCCTGCTGGCCCGTTGATCGTTAGGCCTGTAGCAGGATAAGTCGCCACGTTGATCGTATCTAGAATGGTAGTGCTACGCGCCGTAGGACGTATTACTAGCTTAGCCGAGTAGCCAGTAATGTTCAGTGGTACAGTATGCACGTCGTCGGCCCATGCTTGCACAACCAGATCGTAATCACTATTCTGCCTGAGCGGCAAGTCGTAACGCGTGGCAACCACGGGACCCCCTTAACACCTACAGAGCACCACAGGGACTAATTGACGTACGTTCACTTGCACTTGAGTTTGTTGCGCAGGCGATGCATTTGCGCCGCGAATGTGATGGCTGCTACGTTGGTGGCCGGTGGCGGGTGCAGCTGATATGTATCATCTAGACTGGTAACAATTTCGCACCAGTTCTGGTTGCTCTCGTTCACTGTCAGCGTAGTGTAGACTATGTTCACAGCTACCGAGAGAAACATGGTCACGAATACTGCTACTAGTGGTCGCACCCAACGCTGCCTGTCGTGAGCACGGTCAGCCCTACGTACATTCTCCCTACGTACATTCTCCACGTGATCCGTCATCGTACTAGTCCCATCAGTGCAATGGCTATAACAGCTCCGATTGAGACGTAGATGACTGTTCGACTGTACCACTGGTTTCTCGCTTGCCAGCTCTTAGGTGCAGCAACCCCAGCGCTCCCGGTATTTGCATGATTACCAGATATACTATCAGGAGCTCCAAACTTGTACGCCCCGTTAGCTGCTGGTACAGGATGCCGAAGGTGCCCACGCCCAGAAGGATTATGTCTCGCACCACCGTAAACACCGCGCGAGTCTTCACTCACACTTCCCACCCTCTCCTGCTACACCTGCCCGAAGTCCAGAGGCTGGCGGCTTTCAATCGAAGCGACTACGACTGTACACCGAGCGCGTACAACACTGTCAGGCCGATGGTGCCAGCACCAGAAGCAACACGAAATTGTAATGTAACGTTCAAATTATCTAGGTGCTGTCCGATAGCATTACCTACTAGGTTGTTAATTCCAAAACCTGTACTAGCTGTATTAGGCCCAGCAATGAGTACGGTGCCTGAAGTAGTATCCACGAGTTGTATCTCTGCTGTAAGACCTGCGGGAACGTTGCATAGATACATCACGTTGACCCTGGGGTGCTGCTTAACTCCATGTATCTCGTAAGCAGTTACAAACGATGTAGAAGTAGTTGTCATAGCGAGTGAGCTTGATACCGTATCGACACCACGCACAGGCAGGTAGGGTATGTAGGGCCGTGCCAAACCTACGCCACTAAATGCGTCATCGGTTACGATGTCGTTGAGACTATTGTCTATCATGCGCCAGAACTGTCTGCCACTTGCTTGGTTACCGCCCAGCGCAAATGCAGGTATACCGCTGTCGCCGCGTTGAAAGACCCAGCCCCTACCAAAGGATGGACCCTGATCGCCCAGGTCAAGCATGACAACACCGTTGGACGCTTTGAATTGCCAATGGCCCGTATCCACGGAAGTATTCGCTGCGCGTGGTGTGTTTTCCAGAGTACCGAGACGGTCCTGAATTTGCAATGTTTGGCGTACTAGGTCAGATGGTGGTTGTCTATATTTGTTACCCATTGACAACATCCCCCGGAAGAATGATATTGACTTCTTCGACGCCGTCCGAAGAAGGTGGACGAACTTCATAACCAATGATCACCGAAGGGACTGCAAGACCCGCGACCGAGGAACCTGGAGAAGGGTTACGCGGATCCGTAATAACTAATTGACAAGAGTCCCCGACGTTGTAGCTGCCGAATATGGGGTCCTGATCACCTTTGACGGTTATTTTGTACGTAGGCATAGGTGCCTTATTATTGACAGCTGCTTGTATAGCGAGCTGTTCGATGGTAGGTAGGTCGGCTACGTCTTTGTAGGATATGTCTATATCCCAACGAGGCCACCCGCCTGTAGTCAACATATCGTTTTGTGACACATCTACGATAGGCATAGCGCTGCCTTCGCCAGCGCCCAACACACGTACGTTGGTGGCAGCTTCGGACATTGATTCTGTTTGGTAATAATTCAAGATGCAGCCTGGATACTCAAAGGTGACTATATCAGGGCTGTCAGATTCCACGCCCAGTGTAGGATACCCCACACGTAGCGACTTCAAGTACGTACCATCGTTTTGCCTTACACAGTCAATGGTCCAGTCAAAACCATCTGCGGCTGATGCTAGATCATCCATGACGTCGCCGTAGTACTTTTGGTCTAGAGCATCCACAGTGATGGTTTTGGTGGGCCCTGCTACCAGCGTTGGGATCTGTATATTAATATTTCTCCCTAGTGCGCTGTTCTGCATATCGGTCCAGAGGCCGCAAAACAGTTCTACGTTGGTACCTGTAGCCGTGTAGCTATTGAACATGCGCTGCTTGTTCGGATACACCTCAAAGCCCAGAGCGGAGAGCTGGCATATCTTGGCCTGACTCTGATAAGTACGACTCCAAACGATTCCCCACCATACAGGCACGTCGTTACGTTCTACGACTACGTAACAGTAGCCAGGAGTAGTAGCAGCAACAAGATCCACGTTGCTCTTACCTGTTTGATCAAATGCGAATGAGCCTGTAAAGGATCCCTGCAAACCCAATTGCCTACTGAAGTATACACCGAACAGATCGATCTCTTCAACGATCTGTTCGGAACGTATTGTAACAAAAACATATCGGTAATCAGTCACTGTACCTCCTCAATGGTAAATGAGAAGGTGTCGTTCGTATCCCAGCTAACAGTACCTGCGGTAGACTTAACGCGCGCAGTACAAGTCAAGGCGCCCGCGGATATACCACTGATGTAGCGCGTACCGTTTGCAGGCAAGTGGTTGTTCGCAATGCTTGAGAAGACACCACCTCTACGAATGTCAAAATCAGTGCTGTTAATATTAACGCCTAGAAACACCGTCGAGTTAGGCTGAACACATGAACCATCAAAGGAGACCTTGAGACGTGTAGACGCATATCGCTTAGTCATAGAAATAGTACGCGTAGTACTATCGATTACGACATTTACATACGTCGTACTGGTATGGTTATTAGTAGTAGTAGGCAGAACGAAAATGTTCTGACCCTGTACCCACTGAGTTATTGGGAACCAGCTACTACCGTCACTCCATGAGTAGAAGTGAGTATCCGATTCATAGATACTTAAGCCGTCATAGAGAACAGTGGGGCGTGTAGTGCTAGTACTCCGTATGTGCCCACCTACCGCACCTACATAATTACGCTTGTCAGTAATGTTAGCCGTAACAATAGACGTGACGTTGGCACCTACAAACACCTGTGCCAGTACCAAGGAGTTGTTAGGCGCAGTAGGAGCTGAGGGACTGCCAGACGCTGTGCCTGTAACTACTGCCAGTGACCACGCATCGGTAGCACCACTATATACGCTATCCTGAACCTTAGCAACGACAAGGTCGATGCGGTTAAGGCCTGCTCCAGGAGCAGTAGCAATGCCCAGGTTAGTAACTGAGCCAGCACGCACCGCGTATACGCCTTGGTTGGCACTTTCAGATCCGGGAATGTATGCTACGCCCGCGCCAACGTTAACAGTCATGTTGGGAGTACCATTTTGCGTTACTACCATGGCAGTACCCAGAGCAGGATTAATGCCACCCGCAGTACGTGTAACAGCACCACTTGCTGCTAGGCCGCTAAGCATTCCTCCTACGTACGTACGCATCTGCTCAGCAGTGTGGGTAGTTCCAGCGTTTTGCAGCCAGCCCGCAGGGTTGTCGATTGCCATACTAGATCACCTCCAGGATGCGCGGTAGGCTACGGTAAGCGTACCAGTACCCGATGCGCCTCTAAACCGAATGAAGTTACCACCATTAGCTGCGATGGGACTTGGCTGCAAGTCAAACCAACCAGGCACGGTTAGGGTACTGCGTCTATTAGCAGTACCGTTTAAACGTACGGTATGGTACTGTGAATCAATGGTGAGAGTATCAAGTGTATCCAACGTAATATTAAACTGCATCGCACTGCTAGTGGTGTCGTTCAAGATAACAGGGTTGACCATAGGCCCAGTAATGGTCATTACTACCGGAGCAGGTCTATTCCCTACATTGTAAACGAACTGCCCGTCACTAGTAGTTGATACACCGCCAAAGCCGAAGGAGAATCCTAAGTTGAATGCGAAACCCGAAAATACCGTAGCACCCATAGGAAGCACCGTCGATATGAGCTGTCCTGAATAGATGCGAGGATCTTCAGCAAATGCCGTAAACGTTATAGCAGTCATACCTGTACGACGTAGTGCATCCCAATCGTACTGGCATCCCAGAGGCTTAACGAATACAACACGTAAGCCTGTTTCAAGGGTGTAGAAGTACAACGGTATGAGAGTCGTTGAAGGTGCCCAGTTGGCCTTCAACGAATCTAGGAAGGTTTCCATGGGATTGTTATTGGCATACACAATGCCTGCAAGGGATATGTCCCTGCCCGATTCAAATTCGGCATCCATGAACCCTCCATCAACACCTTCGTGGTCACGCTTGGTCTGCCGAAATGGCGCACTGTCCAAGCCTGTCACAGTTTCAATGTCGATGAAGGGCACGTTGGGCAGCGTATCGTCGTTGAGGACAACACCTGCGTCACCTAACTGGAACGTAGTATCATTAACCAGCGTCATTAGAAGGTACTCGCCATCAGTTGTCCGAGCTGCTGTGAATGGTACTCAGGTCGGATCTCCTGCGTGTACACATTAACAACTACGGAACGTCCATCCCCGGTACCCCTTCGCCTTGAGGGAACCACAGGGCTCTGATTGACATTGGCATTAACCGTTGTTTGAATCTTACCTGTAACGCCCTTGAGTTGCTTTTGCAAGCTCGGCACCGCGGAGTTCATACCGTTCTGCAGGCCACGCATGATCAGTGCACCGTTGTGCTCTAGGAGCTTGACGTCCTTTGCAGGTGGCCCCTTGTGCGAAGCAATGAAGGAACCGACACCGCTGAGGAAGCCCGCCAGTGCCCCGAGCTTGCTTTGGATACCATTTATCAAGCCCTCAACAATACTCCTACCGGCGTTGTATAGAATATTGCCCAGGCTACCAACAGCATTCCGAATGGTATCCTTAAGACTGCGAAGCTTGCCGATAAGCTCTGCAATCTTATTTGCCAAGCCATAAATCATTGCAAAGCCCGCATTTATGACATTCTGCCGCAGGTTACCAACCCAATTGATAGCGTCCTTAAACGCCACAACCATTCGACTAAAGGCGCCGACTACAAGGGAGATCGTTTTAACCACAAGTACGAAAGCGCCAACTATCAGGGCGAGACCAGCAAGCAGCGTGCCGAAGACGGCAGTGCCTGTGACGATAAGAACCCACTTGACGAGTTGTCCCAATGCCCAAAGAACCTTATCGACAGCGCCCTTGTGTTGGTTATACAGCTTTGTCAGTTCGGAAATTGCAGGCATCAAGAACTTCGTAACTATCGTACTAACTACCTGAAAGCCCTTGGAAAGCTCGTCCTTTAGGATACGGGCGGTCTCGCCAATAACCTTTACTAGACGCGTTCCAAAGCGGTTCCACAGGTCATCTAGTACAGGAATAACTTTGCCATTGATTAGGGCCCAAAGGCTTTCCAGAGCAGGCAGCAGGTTTTTGTTGAAACTGTCTCTAACACCCTGAGCGAAAGGTAGAATATCTTGGTACCAAACGTCAGAGAAGGTCTTTCCTATATCACTGAACAGCTTACGTAGTGGCGCTGAGCCTTTGTATGCGGCAATCACAGCTGCCGTGAGTAGCCCCAAACCAGCAACTACGCCACCAACAACCGCAACTACTGCACCCAAGCTGAGGCCCAGCGCAGCCATTGCCGCTGCCAAAGCTCCAACGCCTGCAACAATGAGGACTATAACACCTGTAACAGTTGTTATAGCAGCCGCCATCAGAGCCCACTTAGCCAGGTCGGCTTGCTGCTCAGGCGTGAGCTTGTTGAACCAACCTATGATCCTAGCGCCGAGGTCGAGCAGCCTCTTAAACGCGGGTTCAAGCGCTTGTCCAATAGTCACTTTCAAGATGTCGAAATTGTTCTTCAACAGCTGTGTCTTGGAAGCAACAGTATCAGCCATTGTGCCGTAGGCCTGATTGAACTGCCCCGCAGATCCCTTCATGTCCTTGAGGAACTGCTCAAACTGATCGAGGTTGCCCGCACCCTTCGCAGTAGGCAGAATCAGGTCGAAGAAGCGCTTCGCCTGAATCGTACCACCGCTGCTCTTGAAGATGTCGAAGAGCGCCTGAGCACGTGCGGGTGGAGGCAGTGCCAACAAGTACTTTCGCATGTTCTTAAGGATATCAATTAGTGGCAAGAACTTACCATGCACGTCACGTGACTTAATACCGAGCGCATCAAGCTTCTGCGTGGTCTTAGGGTTGGCCAACGCGTCCATAGCACGTGCAGCTGAAGCAACTGCGGATGCAGTACTCAAACCGTTACGTGTTAGGAAGATCAACGTGGCGTCCATAGTATCAAGGTTCTGACCAAGACGTACGGCCGAAGGTGTTAGCTTGCCGATAACTGACGAGAACTGTGCGTAGGTACCAACGCCCTTACGAACCAGCTGGAACTGCTTGTCGAGTACCATGTTAACGTCTTTGACGGGAATCTTAAACGCGTTCATGATAGCCATCGTGCTACGCGATGAGTCCTGCAAAGACACCTGGCCTGCTACAGCTGCCTTAGCAAATGCTGTTAGCAGTACCTTAGACTCAGCCATGTTAGCGTTGGTCGAAGAGAAGATATCGTACAGTGCAGACTGCATCTCCTCAAAGGGAGCAGCAACCTGCCTAGCAACATCCTTGCCCTCTTGACCCAGATCCTTTAGGGATGCAGCGAAGCCGTCCGTCTGTGTCTTAGTCAAAGCAACCTGACGGTCGTATTCGATACCCGCCTTCACAGTACTAAGAAGCGCCGCCGTCGCCAGAGCTCCAGCGCCAGCCAACGCCAGGCCAAACATAGTAGCAGCAGAACTCACATCGTTAAGTGTCTGCGCTAGGCGTTGGTGTCCTCGAACATTCGCTTCGAGCTTCTTAGCCTCTGCATCTAAAGCGGTGGCTTGTGTACGAAGCGAGCGTACCTGCTTATCTGTAGCCGCTTGCACTTCTACTGCCTGCCGAGCGTATGCACGTGCTTGTGCGTCAACTGCTGCAATCTGCTGCTTAGTAGCGCCAGCAGCACGCATCTGTGCAGCTACCTCACGTTCACGTGCTGCTGCTGCCCTCAACGCTTCAGCACGTGCCTCTCCTGACGCACGTGCGTTTGCAGCTTGCTGTCGAAGGGTTGCAGCCTGTGCACGTTTGCCCGATGCCTCCGCAGCAGCACCGATGCGAAGGATGTCACGACTTACACCCGTCAGCACATTAGAAGCTTCGTCGCGCACACGAAGGACGAAGTACAGGTCGCGGGCGGTAACGCTCACTGTTGGCTCCCCTGCTTCGCGTGCGCTTCATCGAACTCTGCCCTGATGCTGTCAAACTCGCGCACCTTTAGCAGGAAGTGAATCATTAAACTATCCTGGTCGAGTAGACCACCTGCGGAAGGTAATACGTGGTAGTCCTCGCACAGCCTTGCAATGGTGAGATACTCGGCCGCGGCCACTTCATATCCATCATCGGGGTCGATCTCTTTTTTCCTGGTGATGATGATCTTACGAAGTGCCTCTTCTATTTTCCCGTTTCCTCGTCCTCTTCGAAGTTGTTCAGGTCGTTGATGAGCTCGTCGATCTCTTCACCCACACGGCCATCAAGCATCTTAACGTGCTCGGGCTTAGTGAAGTCGAGGAGAGCAACGGACGACTTGTCTTCAGGGTTGGCAAGGTATTCAAGGTTGTGGTCGATGATACAGTTAGCAAATTCGAATAGATTCACCTTCTCGTTCATCAGCTCGAGCTCGGCCATGAACCCCTGATTGCTCTTAGCACGACGCTCAGCGCGGTTACCTCCACCACCCGTCTGCATCTTAGCCTTGGACAGAAGACTCCGCCGAAGCATCTTCTGGCCATAGCTAAGGCGCTTCAGAACAACGAAGCCACCAGGACACGACTTGAGGTCGAACCGTTCGCCCTCATCACTAACTACAGCAACTGCAATAGGCATAACTTGCTCCCTCTTCCTGTATGCCTGTCCAACCGGGGACCCTGTAGCATTACAAAACACCACAGGGCCTTTGTAGCATTAGTAATCGCCGTCTAACTAAGTCTAATCGCTCTGATCCTCATAGCCGTAGCCTACTACGCTTAAGCTATATTCACGAGTTAGAACTAGAAGAGACTCGGTCTAACAGCTATTCTATTAAGAGTTTGAGCTATTATTACTGAAGCGTGGTGGATCAACAACTTCTTGCGGTCGCGGTACAGAGCCAGCGCGCCCTGTGTCATGTTTGATACCTGCACGCACACCTGCATCTTTGGCTGTAACGAGACCATTCAACGCCGTAGTCAGCTCAGGCGAATCAGTCGTGATTGTTAGCACCAGCTGGCAACCTGCCTCGTAGAACGGACGTGAAAAGCGTCGTAGGCTTTCAGGCAGATGTGCGAAGGTCAACCACTGCATAGCATCACGAACGCCCTGATGGCGCCCCTTAGTAAGCGCCTCAGCATGTTCGCGAGTACCAAACGCTTCGGTCACGAGATGTTCTCCTGCGTCTTTACAACGATGCTGTATGCAGTAGTCGCACCGAGGTTAGGCGTGTTCTGGTAGTTAACCATTGCACGCACTAGGTCGCCCTGACCACTCAGGTTCACTTCGTACGTGTCCTTGATGGCCTGCTGTGCTACTAGCGAGATGCTGTTGTTAGCACCCTTGCTAGCAGTGAGCGTGATGCCCTGCGACGTATACGCCTTGAAGGCATCGTAGTCAACACGATCGACGAAGTCACGCTCGAGGTGTAGAGTACAGTTACGCTCGCCGTAGTGAATCAGCTGAGCTCCTCGACCTGTGTTCTTCAGACGGAAGTCCGGCACAGCCTGGTCGTCAATTACGAACTCGAAGGCATCCGTGTCGAAGACAGGCGTCGCAGTAGGAACCTCGATGCTGTAAGTGCCCGCGCCGAACACGTTAGACGTCGGCCAAGTAGGCGTCGGCGTTGCAGCGGAAGCTTCGTCGCGACCGATGATTGAAACCGATACGGTCAGCAGACCGTTATCGATGGCGAATTTCAACGACGAGACAACACAGCCAACGTACCCAAAGACGACACCTGCAGTACGCTCGATGGTTAGTGAGAACGTACGCGGAGGAACAGCTGCACTAGTTGGTGTGTACGTGTAGACAAAGTTAGGGTTCGAGCCCGACTTCACACACGTCATGCGAGAGCAGTACAGGAAGTATGGAAGGACGTCTTCTAGTACTTCGAGTTCAAGGTCGCCCTCGATGTGGACGTTACCAGGACTCGCTCCGGTGATGTCTGCGGTCTGTCGAATAGGCCGACGCCAAACAGTGTCCTGTACGAACTTGATCGACTCAGACAAGAACGGTACGAACTTGGTCGGCGCGGCGTACACACCGGGCGTCAGCGCCGTATTCGAAGTCGGAAGTGCTCCCGATGGCGCACCAGGAGAAGTATCGATGTCCGTCGTAACTACACCGACAGTCTTGTACTTGAGTTCGGTGTTGGTAGCACCACCAGCAGCGGTCTTGTACAAGTTGTAGCCCGTAGCGCCCGTGACAGCTGCCCACGTCACCGTGACAGTAGAGGTCGAGCCGGTAGTGACAATCGTTTGCTCGTTGCTTGCCAGCGTCTCACCAAGTGCATTGAGCGCCGTTACGATATACTTGTAGGTACCTGCGGTAATGGTACCACCAGTAGTAGCGGTAGAAAGAGCCGACTGCACAGGCTCCAGAAGGTCTTCGAAGGCAATGCCGGCGTCGCCACCTGCGCCTACTCCATACGGCACTTCAGTTCACCCCATCCTGGATGTACGCGGCGTCGGTCTCGTCAAGTGGATCAGGTGCAACTACCATAGTAACCGTAACGCCTGCCGGTACGTTGTTCTGGTTCAAGTGGATGCCACGTTGATTGAAGAACTGACGTTCATCCTGCTCCGTAAACGTGCGCTCCTCGCCAGGCGTGAACACAGCAAGACCTTCGACGATGGCGTCGCGATCGGCCTTGACTTTATACTTGAACATATCTCCTCCTATCGCAACCGGGTCTTGCTGTACGGCTCGAAGGTGATGCGGTTGGTACGATACATCGTACTCTGCCTGTACACGTACCCAGATTCATTTAACGAACAGAAGCTGTGGATAACGTTACCTCCCAGCTGTGGATCCTGGTGCAGTAACGTTTCGATAGCTTCCGAAATCTGTTGTACCTCTTTGCGTGTCAGTTGGTTGTCTTGAATTTTGGCGTGATACACCAAAATGTACAGTGCAAAGTTGTTATCGGTACGAAACGATACACCCTGTAGAGTACGCTGGCGGTTGTTAGGATCGACACATACAGAGGGCGATCGTGGAAACTTGTCTTGGTCGCCATAGTAGACATCGTCAGCACCTAGGTACACGCCGGTGGTAGTAACGATGTCATTTGCAACGCACGCTGCCTTGATCTTGTCAATCACATACTGTGTAACGACATCTACAGAGTCAGTGATACTAGGCATGATCAGTAAACCTCCCCACGCGCCTGGCGCGGTCTTCCATCCACTTGCCGAAGATAGCTTCCATCTTCGGAATATCAGAATCCTGATACATGATGAAAGGTCGAGCAGGAAGAACCCATGTGCCCTCGTCTAGCGCCATGCCCAGCGCTCGAGCAAGCACACGCTTCTTGTCACCTTCCTGGATGGGGCCCTTGATACCTAGTTCCTTAGCAGCATGCGGAATGAACTTGTTGATTAGCTTCTTAGCCTCAGGACCCTTCTCATGAAGGATGTCCGCATTGTTGTTACTGCCGCTAGCGTTTTCACGCTCTGCACCTGCCTGGTGGTAAACACCATAGAACACATCTGCGGGCAACCGCCGAATGGTGGCACTAGTCGTACCGATGTCCCAGATGTTGAATTGGCCTGCACGGCGCGCAAGCAGGCCGGTACGATTAAGAATGGGGCCTGTGGCGCCATGACGCGCTTTAACCGTCGAGTCAGCAAGCGCTGCCCACTTCGGACGCCCCTGCTGGGAGAAATTCGTTCGAATCGAGGGAATCATCACCTCTCGAACGATAGCCTCCAAGGGTACCCTGAAGGATCGAATATCCATACCTAGGCGGTCAACGTCTTTAGCTACAATCCCCACAGAGGGCCGAATCTCCCATTTGATGCTCTTAATGGTGTCGAAGCGCAACATCGACACAGCACCAGCAACATCAACGGGATTAATGCCAATGCCTGAGGACTGGCTGGGACTATTTCTAGGAAGAGAGGCCACGTCATCTCCCTAGAACGTCGTAGTCATAGAGAAGGCAGCAGGTCCTACAGAGGGATCACTAGGAACGTCTTTCGGATCCGTAGCTGTCGACGCGTCTGTAGGATAGAACGTAATTGTTGAGATGTCAGTAGTGATGCCGGGAATAATAATCGTCCCGTCAAGAATACCTGCGATGAGCATCTCTGCACTGGCATCAAGCTTCAGTGCGTAAGTATTCTCGTTAGTGCCGATATCTTCACTGTACTGCCTAAAGTAGAACCAGGCGAAGTACTTGCGGGAGATGATCGTACGAACGAGCTTGGGCGTTGTGTCGGGTGTAGTCCACGTAGCAAGCGTAGCAGCATCGATCTGGGCCGCCAACCGCTGGATGATCTCATCCTCGAAGGAATTCAGAAGCTCAGTGTCAAGCGTAGTGATGGCCAGCTTGGTACGCTCAGCTAGAGCGCGCACCTCTTCCAGTGTGACCCTCATCGTCCCTCCCTCAGGACACGTGACACTTTAGTGGGAGGACGTTCTCACAGGCGCCCAACGGTAGTTCCTGTGAGAACGTCCTCCCTTTATACCTCCGCGCTACTCCTTGCCACTTTAGGGCTTCGGCGACCCATCAGTGTTAGCGGGTGCTGCAGGAGGCGTACCGGCACCTTCACCCGAGGAACTAGGTGCCGAGACGCTCTTGCCAGGGTCGTTGGAAGACGTCTGCGTGACGGTCTTGGTAACCGTCGGTACAGGCTCCTCGCCGACCTCTTCTAGGACACCTGCGTCCCAGAGGCTCTTCATCGTGTCCTTGTCGAGACCCTCAACGATCGAGCCATACGGAAAAGTGGTGATGACGTTCGTAGGCTGATTCTGATCGTCAACGCCCTCCTCACCGTGTTCGATGTTCGAGAGCGCACGGTACTTCGGCATGTCACTCTCCCTTATGCAATGGCGGTCTTGATGAGGTAGCCAGCGATGGCCTTACCAGCATCGGCCGTACCCGGATCGCCCTGGGCCGGCAGCTTGAGGTCGTAGCGACGACGAACGCGAAGCAGGTCAGAAGCCCGCTTCTCCTCACGCCAGCGGTCGACGAACTGGTCGCCCCACTTGAACTCGTACCCGTAAGCAGGAACCTTCAGACCCGGACGGTCAGGCACGTAGGCCAGGATAACGTCCTTGCCCCAGAGGTAACCGAGCGACGTCGGCTGACCCTCGTTGGCACTGTTGAAGCCAACACCCGGGACGACGACCTTGCCCAGGCTCAGAACAGCCGAGAGCAGCTCGGGCGAGAAGATCGCTCGCTCCGAGTACTTGATGCGCTCCAGGAAGTCCGGGTGGTCCTCCAGAACGACCATCACCTGGTAGGGGATCACGGCAACCGTCGGGTCGAGGAAGATGCGGTTGTGCACCTGCGTCTTACCCGTACGGAGGTTGAGGATCGGGTCGGAGTTGACGTAGTCGTTCCACTGCGAAGTACCAGACAACGTCGTCGTCGACGTCGAAGCGTAGTTCGCAGTGGCCGTGGCAAGGTTCTTCATTGCCACTTCGCGACCCAGCATGATGCGGGAGGTCACGAGCTCCGTCGCATCCTGATCCGGCGCGAGAGGCGAGTCAGCGTTGGAACGCTCCTCGTCCGTCACGGCGATCTGCAGAGCGTGCTCTGCAGCGTAGTACACATCCGTCGAGACCGACAGGCCGTTGATCTCGTTCGCCTCAGAACCAGGCGCACGGAAGTCGCCAGACTCCGGAAGCCAGGCCTCACGACCGAAGATGTAGTACTTGTCGGTCTGCTTCATGACCGTTACAGCCGGGAACAGCTGCTCACCAACGAGGCCGGAGTTGGGCCACGCGATCGAGATCTGCGAAAGGATCTTATCGACGTGGACGTTTCCGCCACCCGAGGGGTTATATGCTGGCATTCTTTGTCACTCCCCTCAGGATTAGGCGAACTTGATGGTGGACGGCGTCAGCAACACGTCGATCAGGTCACCAGCGGCGACGGTGCCACCGGGAACCGACATGCCAACACAGATGCCGATCGGGAAGTTGGTGCTGGAGCCCGTTGCCAGAACCGCACCGCCGGCGCTACCGACCATGATCGGCGAACCGAGCACGATCGAACCCGGCGTGGTGTTGGCGTACATCTTGGTGATACCCAAGAGAGCCACATTGGCAACGGCCTTGCCGAGCGCCACCTTGACCTGGTCGATGTCCTCCTGTACAACACCAACAGTAGCAACAGTAGCAGCCACGTTGAGGTCGATGAAGGCCGTAGAAGCCGACACAGAGAACTTGACGGCGCGGTAGCGCGTAACGCCTGCAGCCGCAGAAGAGTTGTAGGTTGCAAGGACAGGATAGCCCTTGTCGAGAACGTAATTGCCGCCTCCGGCCATGACCTACCCCCTACTCCTTGAACGAGTACGACTGCTGACGGTACTGGTCGTACAGGTCGCGGTTCTCACGAGCAACCTTGTCCAGCGCCTCGGTGTACTTCATGCCCTTGAGAACAAGGCCATCGACTAGCTCGGTGAAGACCAGCTCGGCAGGCTTCTCATCGCGACCGACGCGACTGAAACCACCAGCACGCTCGCCCAGCTCGACGAAGAAGTTCTGGCCATCACGCATGGCGGTCATGAGCTCGTAGATGTTGTCCGAGAGCTCCTGCGGAAGGCGGGGGTCGCTGAGGATCTTCGACGCCATCTGCTTCGCAACCGGCGACAGGGCAATCTTCGAACCGTCGAACTCGTGAAGCTTCCGTGCCGTGTCGGCCTCACGAAGCCGAATCTCCTGCTCGCCCAGGCGCGTTGCCTGGTCCTCCAGGTGAGCAACCAGTGCCGCAGCAGCTGGGTTGGACTCGGCCAGAGCCTTGATCTCCGCACCTAGCGACACCGTCGGCGGCTTCGGGGGAGTAGGCGTGGGGGGAACTGCCGGGGCACCGCCAGGGAAAGCCTCAGCCAGGGTCTTGATGAGGGCGAGGCGCTCATCGACCTTGTCCTGAGGAGCATCCTCGGCCAGCCCGATGCTTACGCGCAACTGCTTCGGGTCCACCTCGTCCTCTTCCTTTGTAGTAATCGGAGGAGTCCCGAAGGAAAGCTCCGACAGATTAATTGGCAGAAGGTTCTTCAGGAACGGCCGGTTAGTAAGGCCACCGCCGAAGAGCACGTTCTTATGTTCTTGTCCAGCAGGATCAATCCACTTGTCGACAAATTCAGGCGAGAAGTAGCGGAAAGCCTTCGAACGGATCTTCTCAGCAGCAGTCTTGGTAAATTCCACAAGACCCTTGAGAACACCACCCTCGAACTTGACCTGCTTGATCCAACCAGCGGCCTCGCTGTTACCAGTCTTGACTGAGCTGTGGTCGTAGTCGATCGCCAGATCAACACCGCGTACATTGGCTGCAACGTTGTCAGCAAACTCTTGGAGCTTCTGAGGAGTGAAGTTGATCTTCCCATACACTGGGTGATCGTATTCACCCACCTTCATCAGTTCAATCCAAGTGGAATCACCCTCAGAAAGGGTCTGCCCACTTAGATCGACGTAGAACCCATAGGTAGCCATCAGATCACATCACTACCAGAGGTCTTCGGGCTACCCTTGCTAGCCGTGATGGGAGGGTTGATGCGCAGCTGGGAGGGGAGCTTCTTGTTGGAACGTGCCTTCGCTGCCACAGCGTTACGCTGGCCTCGAGGAGTGCTAACACCTACCTCGCCCATGGCCTTTGCACGCGGAGTCTTCTTAGCCACAGCTTTCTTAGCTGCGACCTTCTTCGCCGCACCGAGTCCGCTACTGGTACCCATACCACCCGACATAGAACCAGGCGGACAAGCGGCATCAGACATGGCCTTCTTGAACGGCGGAGCCTTCTTGGCCGCGACCTTCTTCAGGGCCGGATTGGCCTTCTTCGCCGTGGGACTGGCATTGCGTGCACCAGCAGCAATAACTGCATTTGCCTGCTTCGCAGGCATGCCCGACTTCTTGGCCACGCTAGCCGCAGCCTTCTTGAAACCCATTCCCTTAGCCACCTTTTGCCCCCTCCCCCCGCTGATCACTTTGTCGGTGTGGACGTTTCCCGAACCAGTAGGATTGTAGACACTCAACCGGAATCACGACCTTTCCGGATACTTTGATTTTATAGTGGACAAACGTAAAAAGCAAGAGGCAGTTTATTTGCCTCCCGATGCGTCACGTCCAAAGCCTGCCGTAGGCTTAGTCGCTGCAGAAGGTGTCTGCCTTGGAGCGCCCGCCGTGTTGGTGTTCGTGTTCTGCTTCTGCATCCCCTTAGGGTTGTTAAGATCAGACTGACCCGGCGGGGGCACTGCGTTAGGATCACCAGGAGCCGGAGGCACCTCACCCTGCTGAGCCTTGACGTTCAAAGGCGTACGAGCAGTCTTAGTATCAGCAGGTGGCAAGTCCATCTCACGTCGTAGCTGTGCTTCCATGACGTCGTCAGGCCGAATGGCGTCGATACTAACGAGGTTACGAATCGCAAACGACAACGTACGAATGTCTTCCCATTCGCCAATGCGACGAGCACGTAGGCGGGGATAGCCCCGAGTGGAACCCTTTGCCAAAGTGAAGTTCAGGTCGACAAGCTGCTTGATGACGTACTTGTTGAAGATGTCACAAACATACTCGGCGAGGTAACGTGTCGACTTCAAGAAGATGTCAACATTGCTATCCTGAGTACCGGTCGTGGCATCCATGAACGAGCCCAAGACATTCGACTTGATGCGCATGTCGTGGTGCTCGATCGACTTCATGCAGTCTACGGGCTGACCCTCAAGCTTGGCGAAGATGAGGTCCCAGAGGGGAGGTAGTGTGACGTGCGCACGCTCGTTGGTACGTAGATTACGACCGAGATTATCTGCAAGTGCTTGGTCAGCAGTGCTAAAGCCGGGCGGTAGCTTGATAACGGGTATGCCAATTCCATGACGTTCCTTCTGAATCGCGTCGATCTTGTACAAGGTATCCTTGTAGTACCAGTGCTTGTATGCCGAACGAAGCACTGAGATACCCGTAATGTCGCCAGCCTCAGGCTCGTGAGAAAAGACCACCAGCTTCTTGATGGGAATGAAACGCTCCGACGGTGCCGACACGCCGATGCCGACACCAGGATTGCCCAAGTTACCACTGTTGACAGATACGCCTACAGAGGAACCATTAGGAGTCATGCCCGTACCTACAGTGATCAGCGAAGGACCGCTGTAAGGGTTGGAGTACATGACGCACCCGTTGGGACCACCATTCCTGTCGTAGTCCCATTCCTGAATGTCTAGGGGGTGCCGAGGTGCCAGCTTACTAAGGCGCAGCTTGCCGTCTGGGTCTTCACCTAGGTAAACCTTCTCGAAGCACATGTAACCATACTCGGCCATGAGAAGGATGTCACCAAGTAGGGTAGCCCAAGGCACAGTGAGGCGCTCGAAGATGTTGTCGGCCACAAACGCTGCAATGTTCTTATCCTGCGTAGTAGCAGGAGTGTTATCGTCAGCAGTCCAAGGCTCTACGAACCAGTGAGCACCTTGAACAGGCGTACGCAGCAGGCGCATGGCAGCACGAACTGCGCCATCCTGCCTACGCATGTTGTAGTAAATGTGCAAGCCATCATGCTCTCGGAGCTTGGTGTTATCGTCTCGACGAGTCCATGACGTGAAAGGACTCGGAGCCGTATAACCAAACTCACGCAGAGCAGTACCGGACGACACACCTGGATCACGGTGTCGCTCAGCCATAACCATGTAACTCTTATCATCAGGCACGCTAACAACATCTAGAGTCGCCAGGAGCTCACTAAGTTCGACACTCCCCCGGTCCCCCGTCTCTGCTGAGATCTCCACAGGGGCTGAATTGCTTTCAGGATCGAACAGTGCTAGCTGCTCAGCAACGTCAGTCATCAAAAGTGCTCCATGTCGCTCATGGTGAAGTACCCGCTTGTCTGGTCGTCACTATATGACTGACCCGAGCCAACGGTACTGAAGGCAGTGTTCTCTGTTGCAAGTGACGACATGGTGTACACGTCGGACAGCTTATGCCGCGCACCTAGTTTGTAGATGTGCATAAGGGCATAACGTATAGCGTCGAGTGTATGGTCGTCGTACTTCTGGGCGTCTTCCCGGGGGTTACGAAGTACTCGACCCACAGAGCTGGGCGCTCGGTAGTTGTTAAACTCCCTGATAGTGTTAACACAGGAGTGGTCAACAAATAGCTTAGGCTCTTCTTTGGGGGTTCCGTACTCATCCGCTTCTCCAGTTTGCCGAAGTTTGAGGAAGCCGTTGACAAGCTCTACACCCTCACGCCAGCCCGACTCGCTCTTCCCACCCTTTTGTACGCCGGACTTCGCTTCAGGTAGTGCGTAACAAGCCACGAGGCTCTGCGATACTTCGATGGCAGCCCCTGGGTCCGCTGCATCTCCGAAGGCAAGGTCAAGGTGATAGCCTGGTGGCTGCTCGCGGTTCTTGAGGATCTCAATGTGTTGCGGTAGCGTGAGGTACGGCCGATAGTGCTCACGCCAGATGTAGACGGTGTCCCAAGGGTCAATTTGAAATTCAACAGCCGCCAGTGGGTTTGTATAGCCCCAGTCGAACGCAATGTAGTTTGGCCACGCAGGATTAAAAGTATGCTTCTTGACATGTGTAACTTCTTTAAAGTCTTCGTAAATCTTTCCGACGAATGCAGAAAACTCTGCGCCGATTTCCTGAAGGAACCAGGGCGTGATTGTAGTGCTTTCGATCAGTAGAATTTCTGGATCTTTTCGACCACCCGGATAGACAACAGGATTCGCCCAGGAAGGGAACTGCCAGGATTCGTAATCCGGATAACCCGGGTTCTGACCAAGGGCCCACTGGTCGTAAAGCCAGTTGTAACCCTCAGGCGTCGTAGGGAAGTCTGCGGTACCGCGGCGGTCGGCCAGCGCCGCACGAATGTACCGTTCCCAGGTATCCTTCTTGTGCTTAGCAGCCTCCGACATGATCGCTCGATCAAGGCGCTCACCCACAAGGTTCTCCGGGTGGTCAGCTGAACGACACTCAATTCGAGTGTGCCACGGGAACTCCAAGTACATCTCACCGGAACGCTTATTATAGGCGCGTTTAACCCTCTTATCTCTGCCAAGGCCCAATCCGATGATCATGTCGTCCCAGATGACCCGGAACTCTTTCTCAGCCAAATCGTAAGTAGGTCCAACAATCCACATACGACGGTCAGGAATAAGAAGATCAGGCTGAACGTCACGTCCGGCCATCGTAGACTTACCAAAGCGGCGACCACACACTGGCACGCGAAAGCGAGCACTCGAATTATGAAACAGTTTTTGCTTCGGGAATGGATCGTATCCAATGCGCTGGAAGTAGGCACTCTTGTCAACAACTTTGCCACCGAAGCTATCCCTATCACGTCTACTAAGTTCCATGCCCACCTCCCCACGTTAATTGTACCGACGCGTTAACTACCTGCTCCGCAGTGACGTACAGGCGGAATCATGTAACGCTTCACAGGCCGCCTTATATAATATAGAATGCTCTACTGAAGCAATGACAACCAGCAGCTGTCTGCCCGCAAAACTGGCACACCCACGTAAGCCTCATTGGCTCACGTACTTGCCAACACCTGCAACGGTCCTCACCGCGGCACCTGGCAGACGCGTCTCACCAGCCGCGTCACCGCCAACAGGCACAGTAGCATCAATCTGCCGAACAACGCCTGTACCAGCCGATCCGTATACTTCGCCAGTGTGGCGCACTCTGAGGCGAGGGTTCGTGTCTGTTGCGAATCCCGTGACAACAGCAGGCCTCCGCTTGGTGTAGTTGGTCTGCGCCTGTCCAAGGGCGTTGGTGACGGACTTCGTAATGAACACACGACAGTGCCGATTCACCTTAGGCACCCAGTGCTTAGTGCTGGCCATTAGCGGTTCTTCTTAGCCCACGACGTTAGTACACCCGCTGCCACACTAGCCAGCACAGCAACAATGCTAGCTAACCACCCAGGGAACGTACTAAGGTCCAAGTCGTTAGTCAAAAAGCCTGCTACCGCCAATGCGATTGCAGCCACTAGTAGGGTCACCATGTGACCCCACTTGCTCTCAGGTAGCAGGCCCTTCGACCCATCCGCATTTGCCATTTTGCATCTCCCTCGCAGCATATGCATTCTATATTATATAGGCCGCTGTGGCCGCCTTTCGATTGGCACCATACAAATGCCCATCTTGCGCACGTAATCACAGTTGGCGTTGCTCCAAAAGCCGCACGGACAACCGCCAACTGTAACATCCTTACGCGCGGTTCGGCTGCGGGTAGCCAGCGGGGTTTCCGTACCGCAGGAAATACCGAACACCCGCACCCCTCATAGCCAAAGCCTGCGGTACGGTAGTCGTACCACTCTTGGGCGCATAGTTACTCGCGCGCGTGGTAACAGTAGCGTTACCAGGTGTCGTTGCCAAAGTAGGCAGCGCGCCCGATGGCGTCAAGCTGTTGTCATCGGTAAACGTAGTACCGGCCTGGCTAGCCATGAGCAGCTCAGCACCCTGCGTGCGCCCGTAAATCTTGTAGCTAGTCGCACCCGTTACAGCGCCCCAGCTCAGCGCAACACTACCAGTCGTACCCGATGCAACAGTACCCGAAAGCTCTACGCACGCAAGGCCGTTACCGTTAGCGTTCGTAGCAGCAACGCGGTACCAATACGTACCCGCCGCAAGCGTCCCGCCAGTGGTACTACCTACGGGCGTAGCCAACACTGGCGTCGCCGGTCGGGGCGCAACAGCGAGTACGACACCGTTCTTAGTCTTACCTTTCGCGTCACGCATGGTCACATTGACCCTACCCGACGTACGCTTAATGCGCGTCACCTGCTGAGTCGGCATCTAAGTCCTCCCTTGTAATACTCCCGGCCATTCAGCGCCTTCGGCTCAAATCCCCACAGGGCCTGATTGACGTCGACGCTTCTGCAACTACTGAACCCGCCGCCAGGGGCCAGGCACGTATCCAATGAATGCTACTGCGACAGCCAAAAACACTAGAGCCAGCTTCGACAAATTGTAATGCCCGCTAGCACCTAGGAAATCAAACAGGAACAAAATGGCTGCGATAAGGCCACTTACCAACGTGATCATGCTAGGCACTCCTCCGTTGTCGTCACCACTTCCGGCATGCAAAGTACTCGACACTTTCGCGCCAAGCCTCGTCAAAAGTGTTACATTCGACCGATGTTTTCCGCCCCTTGACAAGGTACTTTCCGCTAGCTTTCTTGATGATGCGCACAGCCACCTTGTTCATTTCGCCGCTAGATACGACTTACCCGAGTCCCAGCGGCCCGCTCCTCAGCAGTTGGTTCCCGCGCAACTGAACCGAAGAGGTTATCCCAAACGTCGCCGCCAGCACCGGTCGCATTCTCGCCGATTCGACCCAAAACACGCTCGGTGATGTACTTGGCTGCGTTGAGCCGCGTGCTTTCTTTCTCACCGTTGACCATCAAATCGCCGATGACTTCTGCAGCCAACGGGAGGTTGTCACGGAAGATCTGCATCGCGAGCTTCTCGTTGTCCTGGAGAGACGGCGATGCCTTTGGCTGAGACTGAAGCAACTTCAGCTCGTCTTCCGGGATCCAATCTGGCGTGTATCCCACGATGAACTCCCTTCCTATTCTTCGATTATAACTTGTACCACCTGTAGAAAGCAAGAGGCAGTTTTCCGCCCTAGGCGCTGATTGTATTTAGTCATACAGAGTATTTCTTTCGTATCTATCCTTTACCATGTAATACTACAAATTTTTTATCCTGTTTAGATTAAACCGCACCGATTGTAGAAATGATCATGTAAATCATGTAAAATATAGTTATAAGAAAGCAACACAAACACACACCGAAGGAGTCAGTCATGATCAACATCAACAACATCACCGCTCTCGCCGAGACCCTCCCCGTGGAGACCGAGGTCGACGGGTACACTGGGTACGGGGTGTGGAAGGTCTACAAGGAGGTCTTCACCCAGCTGGGGCTGGACGTCACCAAGACCTCCCAGTCCGTCTACAACGACCTGGTCCACGGTCGTATTGACGGTATCAAGAACACCCATCGTATCACGGACGAGACCGTGATTGAGACCTACGTCGCCAAGTTGGTCGCCCGCGCCACCAGGTAACACACCCCGGGGGGCCTACGGGCCCCCCCCACTACACCCGGAGGCCACTATGTGGGAGCTCTTCAACCACGTCAAGTACTCGTACCTACTATTCGCCGCCCTCGTCATCATAGGCATCGCCGCCCACTAGTGCCTCTTGGTGGGGCCCACCCTACGGGGTGGGCCTTGCCATAGGGCCCTAGCCCTAACACCACCCACTACCTAAGGAGTACCTTATGTCCATCCTGACTGACACCTACATTATGGACCTTGAGGACATGGTCGACCAGATTCTGTTGAAGGTCGCCGACGGCAAGACCCTCACGACGGAGGAGTACTGGGCGTACGAGGCGTGGCTGGCGGAGCAGCCGGTGTACGTCGGTCGCCACCGCGCGACCCAGTAACAAAGGGACACAGCGCCACAGGGACTGATTGCCTAGCGTCCACCTCTCACATCATCATCGGCTCCTCCTGGCCAACTTGGGCTGGGAGGGGCTTTCTTTTTGCCTTAAATTAAGTCGTGAACCCCTTGTGTGACCACAAGATCCATGTTATACTTAATTATAAGCAAGCAAGTACAACCTAAGGAGTCAGTCATGATCGACATCAACAAGATCTCGCAGCTCGCAGAGACGATCGAGATCGACGAAGCAGTCGAAGGTATGTCGGCGTACGGAGTTTGGAAGGTTGCGAAGGACGTCTTCGCTCAGCTCGGACTCGAGTTCGGTAAGACGTCGCAGTCGTTCTACAACGCAGCGAAGAACGGATCGATCAACGGAGTCAAGTCGACGACGCAGAAGTTCAGCGACGAAGAAGTCGAGACGTACATCGCGAAGCTCGTCGCTCGCGCGACGCGATAACGACAAAAGAACGGAGCGACTCCTCTCGGAGTCGCTCCTTCTCGTCAAAGGAGTTAGCATGTCCAACATGGACTTCTTGGCCCTGATGGTTCGAACCTTCGGACCGAGTACTCTGCTACTAATCGTAGTAGTCGTACTCGCCTACTCCCACTAATTCGTGGCTCGCCTCGCAGGAGGCGAGCCTTTCTTTTTGCTTTAAATTAAGTCGTGATGAAAGTGTTTCGCGTAGCGGTCGACACTCTCACCTCGCTAGAGGCGGGCCGGAATTGTCCATCCGTACAGGCGTAGGCGTAGGAGTGTATTACACAGGAGCAGCAGTAGTAATACGGGGGAGGCGGGGAGTGCGGAGCGGGCGAACGGGGCGGATGAGGCGCGCGCTCGCTATTGTAAGGAGGAGAGTTATGGTTCTCAAACCCCGAAAGTAAGAAAATGAGGCTGACTATACTAAAGAAGTTAATTCTTGCTCGGAGCCACCGAGACAAACATCTCGGATTCCACGCTTATTACAATATATAAAAAATATCTATTTATCCTTATAGAGAGACACGATAGTAAGAAAGTCGGGTTTTAGGTTATCAACGGCGAATAATCGAGAGGACTTTTAAACTGCCACTTGAGATTTCTCGTGGGCCGTGTTATAATAGATTAACAGATTTAGTTTAAGGAGCTGATTATGAAGTCATGCGGGCGTAGGCTAAAGTCGACGGGTAATCGATGTGGCACCCTCTTCGAGGGATCGGGAGCATACTGTCGAGACTGTCGCAACGAATACCAGAAGGAGTACTACGCACGACGTAAGGAGCCGATGTACATCCCCGCTACGGAGAAGACGGGCGGATCGTGTCAGGCGTGTGCCACTGCTCTACGGAGTAATACCGTAGCCATCGTCGATGTGGAAGGCCTCGAGAGTACGGTAGTCCTATGTGAGACTTGTAGGGCTATCGTAACGTATCTATCGGAGACGGTCGATGATGATGCAGCTACGCTCTTGGTCGAGCTTGCAACGGAAATAGCCAACCTTAAGGCGTCGCGAACGGAACCGAAGCCGGTCAAGACTTACGTACCAGAGGTAACTCTTCCGCCGAAATCTGCGTCGGCTGTTTCGGACTCTGTAATACCCATCCGCAATGGGGTTGAGATGTGCCTGGAGTGTGGAGTTCGTCCAAGGCGTGCGACGTCGGCCTTCTGCGGAGAGTGCGGTGTGTAATGGCAGACAGGTTGCATTCGTTTGCGTGGTGTAAGTGGACTAACTGGAAGGAGGCGTGCAAAGCGAACCCCAACCACATCGTACAGATCTTGCCTGATGAGCGGCCGCCAAACGTGAACTACGATTACTTCCGTATTCAGGCGTCACTATGGTCTAAAGAGTTCGGATGTAAGGCGCACGTAGTCATCAGCAAGGGGCGAGGAGGAATCATATGGCTGCAGTTCTGCTGGCGCACGGATAATCATCGGCGGCCACATGTCGATGGAGCGACGCTGAGGACGGAGCAGGAGATGCTGTACTGGGCTGATCCAGCGTATCAAGGGCGAGGCTCGTCACCGTCGCTAGTATGGCATGAGCAGGATATCTAGGTTGTCCAAAGAACTATTTTTGCCTAAAGATCCACACTTGTTTTGCCTAAGGATTCCAAAGTATAATAAAAGAAAACCAAAAAATACTTAGCCTACGTCGGAGGATTCGGATGTCCGAGCAAATCAAACAACCACAACAACAGGATTTACTCCAACTCATCCGAGCAACCTTGAAGTCGAAGACAAACGGCAGAAGTCAATCAGTCCCTGCGGAGCCTTTGAAAGCGAAAGGGCCGCAGCGTACGAAGCAACAGCCTAGATCCGACGAGCACGGCAAGCTCGGAGACTTCACACGTTCCAATTCAAATCCGCCTACGAGGACTAACAATACTGCGATCGTCGGATACGAGGAAGTTCCGAAGACCAGGTTCAGTAAGAAAGATAACGGCAACGTGCAGGCTGAGACGGAAATGATCCGTAAGGCCATCAAGCTCGTACTGAACCAAACAGGCGGAGCGCCATCGAAGAAGGCAGCAAAGCGGATGGCGGCGCCTAAGATGACTCGTAGCGATCGAGTCTTCAAGACCACAGGACCGGGTTCGTCGAGGAGTCCTGTACTAGACCGCATTAAAGCGATTGCAGCGACAGAGACAGGCTGCATCGTTAGGAAAGAAGCAATCGACAAAGCGACGAGTCAGCGTAATGCGAACACGACGCAAGGTAACTACAACCCGATGATCGTCGAATAAGGAGTAAGAGATGCTACCAATCGTCGTAATGATCAATTTCCTCCAGTATCTCGATGAAGCGGCCCATTCTGGTTGGCCCGCAGATCTCGTAGACTTCTGCAAGTACCAACGTATCCTGTACGCTCAGAGAGCAGCACGGTAATCAGGCCCTGTGGGGCTTTGGAGAACGAAGGGGTACCGCGATGAGCAGTTACAAGACGGTAAGCGGAGAGACCGTAGAGGTCAAGAAGTACTACACAGTCGGAGAGTCCGAAGGGGCTGCGACTCCGGTCTTTACCGCCGATATGTTCGAGGAGGGTCCGCTGTTCTACGTCGAGACCGAACATAAAGCCCAACTGGCCGCTGAATTGCTGGGCTGGTCGCTCGAAGAGCTCGAGCGGGCGCTGAAGCTGTACAAAGAGTACGAAGGCTTCAAGAAGAACGGTAACAAGTAGCTTCCAGGCGTAGGGATTCATTGGTCCTCGACCATTCGAGTTCCAACGACAGAGGAGAAACGATGAGACTGATCATCGAGGTAGAGGTACCGTTCCAAACGGTTGCAGAGGTACAGGAGTTCGTCAGGGTCGAGGACGCATTTGACTGCGGAGAGTTGGATGACGCGATCGCTCAGGAACACGTGGGCGCGGTTGACGTATTCATGTCGCTCTATATGAGCGGTAAGGTCGACTACACAGTGACCAAGGCAGAGATGGAGGAGAGCAATGGGTAAGAAGGAAGAAAAGCCACAGCAGCCAACCAGCGGTCCTTACACGTGGGGTAACGGACCTAAGCCTTACGGTGTAATCAAACGCCTCATCAAGAAGCTACAGGGCAAGTGATGCAAAGCACACCTCGCAGTTGGGGTCGTGTCTACTGGAGTGGAGGCGCCGGCAAAGAAGGGGAGATGGGTGGTTGGCGCTTCCACTGCAACTGGTGCAACATAGGCGCCACACTCACGGCGTTCCCGCGCAAAGGTACTGCAGACGGCGCACTTAGCGTGCACGTGATGGTGAAGCATGCACACAAGACAGAAGTGCGTGCACTCATGGAACCCATCAAGCACGTCGAAGACGTAGCGGTAGACACGCTGCGTTACGCACAAAGCACCACAGGAGCCGCACTTGCAGAGGCGCCTCTCTCGAGGAACTTTTGTTCCTGTGGCAAACAACGTCCGTGTTTTGAACACGGTTTGGACTTTGAAGAGGACTGCAAGCCTCACGAGAGCTC
>Ga0105242_10000096_pt1 | contig 62075 bp, 79 predicted proteins | sample KBSM24metaG_FD_81521 | JGI IMG/M metagenome (GOLD analysis project Ga0105242, IMG submission 81521) | Miscanthus rhizosphere microbial communities from Kellogg Biological Station, Michigan, USA - KBS M2-4 metaG | ecosystem: Host-associated > Plants > Roots > Rhizosphere > Soil | place...
CCAGAGAATGAGCCACCACTAATATCCGATACATAAACAGCAGGTCCAGACTTTTTAGACGTCCATCCTAAATGCGTAATATCACTAACTTGTAGTTTAGCAAATTGACTTGCGCCTATTTGTGGTAAATTAGGAACACCAGCAACCGCGATAGCAAAGAGATTCATATTTCGAGCATAGCCATTTTCAGTTATGAGTGTCTGTCCCTCACCACCTGATTGATCCCAAGTAAATGATCCACCACTTAAATCTGTACCAGGGCTAACACCCCGAGTAAAGTTATCTGTATATAACGCACCGGGAACATAAGGAGCAATATGCCGTGTATTCCACTGTAGTCCAAGAGATTTGCCTACTGGACTTTTTACATTCCATACGAACTGTAAAGTTTTACCTACTGTTGTAACAGTCGCTGCAACTAATTCAATCAGCATTGAACCAGTAGCCGCTGACGTTACTGTCGCTTGAGTAGTTCCTGAGGAACCTCCCGTAGCGGTACTAATAAGCGCTGCTCCAACAGAAGTACCATTACCTGTGTTATTTGCAACGTCTAAAATTTCTGCCATAGTACCAAAGGCAGAAGTCCAAGCCGAAAACGATTGAGAGTTAGTGTCTAAACGAGCATCAGCGAGAAACAGTAATGCATTATTTGCGGCTACAGTAATAGCAGTCGTAGTTACTGTAGTAGAAGCAGTAGTTTTGGCTAATGAAGAGTTAGTACCATAAGGTGAACCTGACGCTACACACGCTCTAAAAGCCATGATTGTTGTGCTAAATGCAACAGTACCCGTCTTAGTGAATGGTTGCGAAAGTTGCGAACCTGTATACCTCACCCATGAACAAGTTAGTCTCATGGTCGTACCGATATTTAATTCAAACGCTTTAGTCCATGCTGCGGGGGGAGTAACAGCATTGTTATCGTTTGAATCAGATATAGCTATGAGTATATCACCATTTTGTAAACCTGTGGGAAAAGCAGGCGTAACCGACGTCGCTTGCGCGGCTGCGATAGCCCCAGCGCCTACAAAGGTGATAGCCATAGTTTGTTAAAGGGTGTCGCCCTCAACGCGGATAGTCGCACCATCGTTAGATACAGCAGCCGTATTAGCAGCCGTTCGTCTAATCCAAATGCCCTTACACTGACCAGGGGGAATATCACCTAAGGCTAGTCCTGTAGCCTTAGTAGTGGGCGCTGAGAACGTCTGAGTTGCTGGCGCAGTATTCTCATCAGCAATCTGCTTCATCTGAGGGGAAGCACTTGCAATAACGCTAGCAGCAGTAGTATCCACACTAAGAGCAGCAACAGCGCCACCTGCTACCTCCGCAGAAATCCATACTACAGGGGAGAGATAGGTTAGTGTAGCGTGGTTGTTATGCACAAAGATTCCACGATATTCTGCTTCTGACGCAGCGTTCTCATCACCTGTAATATCATCAAACAGGTTACCTAGAGTTGCGTCAGTAATCTGCGTGGTACTAATCTGGTCACCAAGTGATCCAGCAGCCGTTCCAGCGGTAGTATTACCAGCCGCAGCAACAACACTAAATTTAAGAAGAATATCGGTAGCAGCAATAGGCATTATCTCTCCTACGGTACTTTGGTGGGGTCAAGCGGAGCGGTGGATATCTTATCGGTTCTTAACTTTACCTGATTGTCAGGATTACTTTTACCCACCAAGAAACCGCCTTTACTAGCTAAAAACTGCATCTCTCTGTCAGAGAGAGAACCCGTATAGCCTAAGCCAGCATAGTAACTCATCAGATTATCAACTTTGGAAGGCACTTTAATCCTCTCTATGACAAAAGCCCCGGCCCATAGGGACCGGGGCCTTTGCCGCCTACAACACTACTGGTTACGCCTCAGTAATATCCTTGATGACGAAGTTGGCGTTACGCCGGTTAGTCGCTAACTCCCAGTACTTAGCGAGAATAGCCTCGTACTGGTCGAAACCGTGAACCCACTTCCAGATCGAACCATCTCGGTTAAGGAAGTGCCAGTCCGAGTCTCGATAAACTTTAAGACTCGACTCGTCAAGTCCGTACAGCGTGTTCTTAGGACAGTCAGGGTCCTCAACAAGAGGAATGTTGCCACCACCGGCAGCAAACGCAAGGCCCTTGAAACCGCCTGCGAATTCCTGCGTACCAGTGAACTGACGCTGTTGCTGCAAGAGGTTGAAGTACGAACGACGAACACCAAGAGAAGTTAGGAAGAGGGAGGTCTTAGCACCCAGGGTACGAACGAGGTCAACCTGGGTAATCATAAGAGCCTCAGAGAGCGCACGGTTGGAACCACCGTTAGCGTCTACAGTAGCCTTCCAAATCGGCACAAGGTTGGGGTCAACGTTGTGCAGCGTACCTGTAGTAGAGACAATAGACGCGAGCCCGTTAGGCTCCTTGCCCCAGTTAGCAGTACGCACAATGGTATTACCGAGCGCAGTAGTGATAGCCGTACCCGTTACAAGTGTAACAACACCAGTCGCCGGAACGATGGATGCGATGGTACGAGCTGTTCCACCGGTAATAACCGTGGAGTTGGTAGATGACGTAGTAATGTCAACAACCTGTCCAACCTCAAGGTACTGAGTGTTGGCAACAGTAAGAGTCTGTAAAGGACCAGTAGCGGCAGAAACTGTCGCCATAGTACCCACGCCGTCACCGTAGAAGATGCGAGCCTGGTCCTTAGCCACGTCATCCTTGAGGCCACTAATCTCAAGGTCCATCGTATTTGAGAACGCCTGTGTATTAGACGTTGCCAGTTCCATTAACTGACCGGTCATCTTGAGAGCACCATAACCGTACCTCAGACCGATCTGGACTCGGGTGTAACCCTGCTGTCCAGCCAGAGGAAGCTGTTCGCTCTCATTTCGATAACCGATACCCTGGTTACGAGAAATCTTGAGGGGGAATACAACGTACTTACCACCAACGTTGCTTTCCACTCCATCAGAGGTCTGTTCAATACGCTTCATACCAACCAGTTCATTCTGAAGCTGGTTCTGAAGCCGCCCCTGATAAATTTCTTTCAGTAACGTATTAACTGTACTAAGATCAGCAGGCATATGATTTCCTAACTTGAGTTGCTCTGGTCAAGAATTTTCTTCACCAGATCGCGGGTGTCTCTGCTACTCATGTTAGTGGGATCAAAAGCATTGCTGGGTGTTCCTCCACCTGCGCCCAATGGACGTGGTGAAGGCCGGTTTCCTCTTGTACGAATCTGCTCTTCCAGCGCCTTATACTCTTGAACGGCCTTCTGCAAATCTCCACCGTTTTTGAGTGCTTTCGCTAAAACAACATCTTCGTCAAACTCACCGTATTCACCCTCTAATGCTTGAAGAGTACTAGTGAGTTGAGCGTTCTCTTCGGCCTGCTGCCTCTCCTGAGTCTGTTTCTGTACCATTTCGACTACAGAAGCGAGAGTTTGTTCTAACTGGCCGAACCTTTGATCGTATGGATCGTCGCTCTCCTCGTAAGACTCTGATCCTTCCTCAAACCCCTGCTCTTCTCCACCTAGACTTTGCTGTAGCAACTGCATGAACGCATTTGGGTCCTGTTGCAGTTGCTCAGCAATAGTAACGGCTGCTTGAATATCCGCTGGGTCGTAATCGTTTAACAGCGGATCGATAGCCGAATACTTCTCCTGGTAGTCCGAGTGTAGTTTCTGGAATCTCTGAGTAGTGCTTCCGTCCCACTCTTTGAAAACACCCTCAGCAATTTGACGTGCAGCCGGGTCCGTAAACTTCTCTAAGTACTGAGCATACGGAGCCTCGTTGTTTGATTCCCCGCCTGTTTCTCCGAAGAGGTCCTGGGCGGCTGCTGCAACGTCGGGCTGTTCGGACATTCCATTCCTCTCACGCCTGTACCGTGGATTGGCCCTGGGCTATGGACTAATACTATCGATGGTTAACTATGTCTGTCAAGCCTCTCACAAACTAATTATAACTGAGTGGTTGCACTTAAGCGTTTCTTCGCCTTTTTTAACTTACGAACCATAGCCTGTTTATTGGCCCGTCCTACAGGGACGGTACCAACAGTTTGACCGCCGGTTTTCAATTCAGCAACGCTACCGCCGTTAGTAGCGACAGGACTTGACAGCCTACGCTTGATAATCGTCTGTCGTTTAGCCCGATCCTCTGGCGTAAAACTATCTTTGCGATCCTTGCCGAACAAGTCTGGGTGGTTTTTAATAGCAATCTGACGCTGGTTCTCAGGCAGAACAGACTTAACTACCGCACCGCCCTCAGTCTTACGGGCAAATTTCTTAGGAATCGTAACCGTAGAGATTGGAGAGTTAGTTGGACCGACCTGTTCACCCTTAACAAATCCCTTATTTAATCGACGCTTCATAGCGTTAAGGGTTGCCATTACGCCATGCCAGCCGCGTCATCGGCCAGACGAAGAGCGTACACCTTGTCGTTCTTAGTCATCATATTAAGCCGAGCTGTGGTGAAGTATCCAGCGCTGATAGCAGTTAAACGAGCATCTAACGACGCATGGCTTTGGTAGTTGGCGGCAGTACCAAGGTTAGCACCACTCTGCGTTTTACCAACGTAACGCTTGTCAACGACCCCATCATTAGCTTCAGTATCAATCTGAGGCATAACTAACTCCCTGTATCCGTAGGTGGCGCTGGCTGAGTCGGGTCCTGCTGTGGCCCAGGAGGGGGTCCAGGCGGCGCGTCAGGAGCCTGACCGGCATCAGCGGTAAGGCTAGGAGGGGCCTGTCCCGGCAAAACCATGCCTGTTCCTAATTGGTTTTGCATATCCATCATGGCATACATCTTGTGCTGAGTCACATGCACATCATAAAGGTTCTGAATCTCAGGAGGAAGCATTTCAAACTCTTGAGACTTTCTGAACCTATTGTGAACCTCAACATGGAAACCGTGATTATCCCACTCGTTCGCCATGAGAGGGATTCCTACAGAGAGTTTAAGGTTCTCTCGCTCAGCCTGACGCCGATCCATCATTACTGATTCATAGACTCTTTCAAGTCCACCAATCCCAAGCATTTCCATACCAACGTCATTTGGTAACAGACCGTTCTTCATAGCATCCATTAAGAAAGCCTGTTTAGCAGCCTTCGACAACTGCATTGTCGAACCGGCTTCAACCCTAACGTCGTAAGTGTTTCCTAGGTCTTTCGCTTTATAGTACTGAGCCTCGAAAGCCCCATCAGAACCCACCACACGGACGAGCCTAGGAGTATTCCAAAACTGGCTAACGTAGCCGAGAGTAAGGCGCCCAATTTTAACGATCGCATCCTCAATAGACGCTAAGGAGTATGCAAGCGCGCTATCGTCCTGTTCCTGTAGGAAGGAGATAGCGGTTGCAGCAGTAACCTGCGGGGGAGTGTTACCCCGCGAGATTTCGTGCTGACCACTAATGTCGTCCATATCGCTATACAGACGATCAACGAGGTCGTTAACGTAGGGGGGAATCGACTGTAATGGTAAAGGCTGGGGAGGTGGGAAACCGGGAATGTATTCGATAACCTGACCGGGTTCCGACGTAATCCTACGAGGGTCTACAGAGCCCTTTGCAGCAAGTAACTGAGGCTTAGACATTCGGTTCTTTGCTTCAACAATTTGCGACCTTGTTCGGTTGACCTCACGCTGTAACGGAATAAGGTCTACAATTACAGATTCGCAATAGAACCGACCAGTAGGAATATCATCCAGTTTAGCAAATGGGTACATACCGTGATCGTAAGGGTAACTCTGTTCGTTGTGAACGAGTTTATCTCCTACCATCAGCAGGTACGCACCCTCTGGATACTTCTCATAGTTTCCAGGCTTAATCCAATATTCAAGACAAAGTACTTCTTCACGCTTAGGTTTCTCAACACCGATGACGTTCATAAAGGCGTCATCTAAGGGGTTATCAGTACTCGCTACTAATTTCTCACCTACGTCACCGTAGTTAGCTTTAGCCCACTCCAAAGATTTTGTCATTACGTGGAGCACGTAGGGCTGATATTCGATATCCTCTTGCTCTAAATTAGGAACAAAGAGGTGGTAGGGGTCAACTCGCTCGTAGCAAATTTCACCCTTTTGATCGCTATCTTTGTCGATCGCTTCGGGGTCCCAATAACACTTGATGAATCCGTTACCAGTGTTAGCACTCCACCAAACAGCCTGCCGTAATACTTTCTGGATATTTTTACAACTCCACTGAGCGGAGAAGATCATCTCGGCTACCCGAGCCGCTACAATATCCCTATCTTCGGACGACAGGGGGGCTACCGTGAAGATAGGCTTATTGGCAGTAAGTTTAGCAATTAGAGTACGAATAATGGGACGGATACGGTTAATGATAAGACGTACTCGCCAGGGTGGAGCGTCAGGTACTCTAAGTACGTATCCAGCAGGGGACGCGGACGTATTCGTAACGACGCTATTCTGTTTACCACTATAAAAAGCGAGGTTAATCTGCCACTGACGCTCTGTAGTTAGCCTAGTATCCCTAGCGCGCTTGTATTGCTCTTGCGCCCAGCCGATGACTTCTTTTTCTTGGCGACGTTCTTTCAACCCACCCAAAATACTATGGGCGGGCGGTGAGGTTGCGTACTCACTCATTTATCGTCCCTAGGAAAGAAGGCGTCTTGCATTTCTTCCTGGTATTCCGACACTTCCCCAACGGGAATTAATCCAACAAGATTCTGATATTTGGCCGCTTCTTGCTCATCTGTTCCAGTCGGCCAATAAGGGTCATCCGAAAATGTCGTCCCACTGTTGTGTAGTTGCCCCTGTAAGGCCGCTAGGGTCATGGGGTCCTTCGACAGAATCAGACTCATCAGTTTCGAGTTGTGGTTCCTCTCCTGTGTCAGAAGTTCCGTCAGTATCTTCATCGGAGACGAAGGGGAGAGTTTCCGCTTGAGATACCACAGCAGGCTCAGACAAAGCAGCGTCACTAAGGTCGAGTAGACCGATAGCACCAAGAGCATTTAGGACGCCTTCCGCTTTATCTAGCCTATCGCTTAACCCCTTAAGTCTAAGATCACGCTGGTGTCCATCTGAGAGAACACGCAACATGGTCGCAGGAGAAGCAGCGCCATACTGTTCGGCCATTTCCAAAACACAATAGGAACAAATATAGACTACTCCATAAAAGTCATCAGAGTGTCCACTATCCGTCATACCACGTTCGTCACTATTGCCAGAACGTCCACAAAACTTGCAAACACCTGGCGCTGCGTAAGCACCATTTGCAATAACGGGAAATCTGGCCGTTGGCCCAGTCACTTACGACCGCTTGGGAGGCAGGTCGCTCTTTGACTCAGACTTAGACTCGGACGCCTTAGACTCGGACGCCTTAGGGGTGGAAGCCTTAGGCTTCTCTTCAACCCTGTAGTCTAAGGAAGTACCAGTGACGCGCTCTTCGTTTGGCTTAACCGTAACAGCGCTAGCCGCAGCCTTCTGGAGTTCCTCGTCCGACTTACCTTCCAGGTCGTCAAGGAAACTCGGGCCACCCTGTCCACCGTCATCATAAGCACCGGCGGGAGCACCCATAGGCGTAGCAGCCGCACGACCCTCATTAACAGCCTGGAGACGGTCGGCGTAAGAACTCTGACCAGTACGAACCACAACGTTAGGCTCTGAGAAAACCTCGCGCTCAACAATAAACGCAGGCTTAGCCTCTAACCCCTGTCGGGCAGCCGCAGGGTTGCTCATTGTGTTGTCGTGGGGCTCCGTAGTAAACGGGCTGTATCCAATGCCGAGGTTGTCGTAGTCTGGCTCTCGTCCTTCAATACGAGCCCGGTAGTCCTCAAGACGACGACGATCCTCTTCGTCGGAGTAAATACCGGGGGTACGTCCGTGCTTACCTTCATGGACGTTGTAATACTTTGTTTCCTCTGTAGCCATTACTAACTCCTTAAAGGCTTGACCGGCTGGCCGTGGGGCCAGTCTACAGGGGCCGCCTCAGGGGAGTCCAGTTAATGTCACCAATCAGTACCTAATTCATCTGTTGTCCATTTAGTAGCGTACTCACTCCACTCGCCGTACTCTTTTGGCAAATCTGCTGAAACCCAGTCGCTTACCGTCTGCTCTCCTACAGAAGCAGCGACTAGATTTAACGGGTTCTCGTTGGGTTTGCTGTCCTCCCACTCAGGGATATGCAACTCTGGACGAGACATAATGAAGTACCGCAGCGAGTCGCAGGCATGGTCGTTCTTCTTCTGTGGCTTCTCCTTCTTATTGTGCCTGTGGGCTGTCTTTTTGTTAGTGTACCTATCCCACGCTAGACGACCTAACTCCCAGATAAGCTTCTCACAGTCCGACGTAACGAGCCACATCGGCTTACCATCGGGGAGGATAGTATTTAGGTATCGTCGGACCCTGATAACGCCGCTATCGATATCGTTATTCCCAAGGAGAATAGGAATACCAAACTTAATGTACTCCTCGTAAACAGAAGTACCAGTAACAGGGTTTCGGCCGACAATGCTAGGATCACCAGTGTAAGTGATAGGAGGTCGTCCAAAGGCCGCTGAATATTCGAGGACTGTTTTAGCATGTTTATCGATGGTCCACCCATCTTTATAGTGTTCGTGGAACGTGATAACTCGTCCACTATCGGGATCAACAGCATGCCAAAGCCAAGCGGTAGGGTTAGTTAATCCGTGATCCATAGAGGCGTGTATTTGCCAATGCGTGGGAATTTCCACAGGATTAATAACGTGCGTGTCTTTGGAGAACATAGGGTACACTTTTCCAGCGATTTCAACAAATCGTCCATGAACACGAGCGTTAACTTCTTCCTCATCCATACCCGAACTAAGAAAGTCAATCTCGGCTGGGGAAATATAGGGATTCTCTGTCATATCGATTTCGATAATCTCTACCGCACCGAGTTTGTTGTCTATCCCCGGTTCGTACAGGTCATCGAAAACCCAGGTCATTCCCTCTACCGGAGTCATGGTGATCCATAAACTACCACCAGTGTCTACTAAACGCGCGCGGCACTCACCGTAGATATCCTGAGGTGGTTCCTCATCAAAGTGGATAAAGTGTCGAGACGTGCCAGAAAACTTCTCCAAGTCCTGTTCGTAGGACATTAACTCTACAAATGAACCATTCTGAAAATTAAGAATGTGAGTTTGATTGTCGTAAGCACTATACCAAGAACCACCACGTAACTCAGAGATAGGAGTAAAGCGTAGTAGGTTCGGTATGATAATCTTCTCCATGCCGTTCGTAAAGTCCGTCGATACAATTCGTCCACGTACAGGTGCATCCGGTGTTCTTCGGAAGGGATGCTTCCCCCGCAACCAGAACAAATCCTCGGTAATTCCTCCGACTGTCTTTCCACTTCGGTTACCGCCAATATAGAGTTTAATTCGACTCTGTGATTTGTGAAACAGTTCTTGCTTAGCGTGAGGCCGATAACCGTCAATGTTGGGTTCGATTGCCTGACGCTTTAACTTCTCGGCAGCCTCTCTAATAGCATCGACTGTTGAGACAGGTTGGTTAGTCTTGGGGCGAGCCACTACGCTACCTTTGCTTCTAAAGCAACAATACGAGCCTTTAAGTCTTTGATCGTCTCTCTAGATTCCTTCACCAGTTCTTGAAGGGCTTGGATGATGATAGGAGATAGTTGTCCATAGTCGATACCCATAGGAGCATCATTTTCATCCTTAGATACAACCTGAGGATAGATTTCGGTAACATCTTCTGCAATCAAACCTGTTTCAACTTTATCTGGAGTTTCAGTCATTTCTGTACGAAGATAGTCTTTTACGTTAAATTTCATCAGAGTTTTAATGCCTTCAAACCGGGTAGGAACTATATTTGCCTTAACATATTTAGAAGAAGAAACTACAAACGATGCCGCAGCCATAGACCGCCAGACAGTTCTAGCGTTATCGTTAGCGTATAATTGTGAGTTAGACGAAAAAATTAAAGAAACATCTCTACTGCTCATCCAAGCAGGGTCACCAGCAACAGTAGTGTTTAAGGAGTGAATCCAACTTCCATCCCCAAACTTACTTTCCAGCATACTGCAACGGAACGGATTAGTTCCATTTGGGTAAGTGGCAACTCCCGATAGATATGGGTGAATACCCTGTGCATCAGCGTTGTTGTACCAGCCGTATCCAGAAACCAGTGACCTAAACCAACCACTAGGCTGAAAGTCAACAGTTGAGGTTACAGTACCAGCAAAACTCGCACCAGCCCTTAGTACAGCCAGTTTCCCTAGTTCATCCAAGGTCATGCCGGTCTGTTGACCAGTAGTGAAATTATTGGTAGTAGCAAAATGCATCCGAGTGCCGTAAGCACCGGACTGTTGAACGTAAATCCCAGCCTGCGCTTTAGGGGTAGTCCCAGGCACTACCCAAGAGATTCCGGTAGCCTGATCGTTAGGCCACACCGCAGGGGCTAAAAGAACCCCCTCGGCAAAAGCGCCGGGGGTAGGTACAGTGATAACCCCAGTACTTACTGGTAAAGCCTTATGGGTATGCTTACCGGGGGCAGCCTGTAAAGGACCATTACCTAACGTGTGGTGAAAACTGTTGGGTCCAAAGTCCAGGTCGTTAATCTTATGTGCTTCATCAAAGTTGTTCTTACCTTTTCTGATATCCTCCGTCACCGCAAACGCTCCTGGTAGTCACGACGGATATACAACTCAATTGCTTCAATCATTCCCTGACTACGGTAGCCACCGTGTGCTACAGTAGCAGCAGAGTTTCCGTCATAGGATAAAACAACGTTTCTAAATCGCAAGTTGAGAGGGATAGGGACAAGGCTAGGAATTGTCTCAATGGGCTGGCTAGTCCTAGTTACCTTGTCCGTGACGTATGGGGATTCCCAACTCTCTACAGTAACAGCCCAGGTAGGGGCGTATGCAGCAAACGTAAAGTTCTGTAACGAGTTGATAGCCCGCATGAAGTACAACCGTTTGGTGTGCCCGCTGTCCCCAAATCCGTACCGTTTAGTCACTAGTTTAATGACAGCCGGATTCCACGTCGCTGTACTAGTAGAAGTGAACCTCACGTCTGTAGGACCCAAACCGTTGTTGAACTGTCCTGTTACAGCATCATTGAAGTTATAAATATCGAAAGTGAACGTGAAATCAATGCCTACAATGTGAAAGTCTGTTTTCCAACCAGCGACGAAGATACCGAACCGACCAGTGTGGTCTTTAATCATAGCGGTTGCTACTCGGTCCCCGCCACTACCCGGCCAGTTGTCACTCGCGTTAGTAGTCTTAACGTTGGGATTCCAGTAAGACCATGCACCAGTACGCATGTTCATAACGTAGGAAAACGCTGGTACGCCGGTGTAAGTTGAGTGGGTAAGAATTAAGTATCCACCCAGGATATGCAATTTAGCAAAGTTGAAGAACTCAAGCGAGTTGAAAGGGGTAACCGAAAAGCGGTCAGCAACAGTCGGGTCCGTAAGCAGGTTGACCTTGTTGGACAGGTTAATAAGGTTCCGTCCAACTACCTCGAAAACGTCCCGCCCATCAAACATAAAGATTCGGTTATCTTGAGTGCAAGCCGAGACTACAGGGTTGCTACTCACCCTTTGTAGGACACCATCTACTCCAGGGTCCTCGCTCCAGTTAAGGGTGAAGATACCTGACTTATGGAAAATCCAAATGGTGTCCGCAACCATGAACATTTCTAACAGCGGACTACTAGAAGTAGCCCCCTCAATAAGAACGTATCCCCCGTCAGGAGCCGTCCAGATAGTCGGGTCTAACTCTTTAGACCACGAAATCCTACTGTCCCCCATTACGAACATGCGGTCTTTTTGCATGAGCGCACGGCTACCTTGGGGAATGTTAGCCGCTGTAGAGGTGGCCCACGTCCCAGTCATATCGACGTTGGTGACGTATCCGCCCGTTGAAGTCCTAGGAATGAACCAAAGCTGGTTGTTGTATTCGACTACTGTACTCAGCGCTTTGGTGGGAGTCCCGGTCATTGAGTCAGGGAGCCAAGTTAACGTGTCCGCTTCAAGAAACCCAGGGGTATAATCAAAGTACTTAACTTTGGAAGTAGACTGGGTTTGTCCCTCATGAATAAGGAACCGGCTAGCCCCCGAAGGCATTTTAATAACGCCCAACAGTTGCATGCAAACCCGGCTAGTAGTGGGAGTGCTTAGCCCACTAAACCCAGCGTTCCAAACGGGCGGTCGATAATAGACAACCCCGTTGTCATCGAAGATTACGTTCTGAGCCAAACAGACTTCGTTATCCGAAATCCGGTCGTCAATGTCTACTGAGTTCATCCCACCGGGCCAAGGCCCAAGAACGACTTTTTCTCTATGGGTTGGAGTCACGACGCTATCTCCCCACGAATGCTTTTGCGGGCACTCGTCTTAACCGCGTGCTCTCCTACAGTAGCGCCTAACGTCCCCGTAATGCTCATCAAGTCGGAGGCAATAGCCTCCATGACTTTGCTGTCGCTAACGTGCCTAGAGACGCTCTCAATGAAAACCTGGATAATGCGTCCAACGTCTACTTCGCCCTGACGCGGACTCCAACGCCCAGTCATTTCCAGAATCAGTTTGCTAGCCGAAATGTCTCCACCGCGAGACTGAGCAACGATCGAACGGTAAACTTCATCCAGGTTGTCGTTGAAAACGGACTCGGTTAATTGGTTAATCGTGTCAGCGAAAACTGGGTCCTTTTTCCAACCGTTCCACTCTTGAGTCGAAATCGTGAGGTCGTCTAGCTTTTTCTTGTCACTTCGTCGGTCGTGGATATCCCAAATTGCTCGGATAGCAGCGATTTGGCGAGAAGTAAGTATTCCTCTTTCATTAACTTCCGTTGATAACGCCGGCGCCGTAATTCCCCTAGCGGACAAAGCTTTTCGAAAAGTGACGTGGTTGTACGCCTCAACAATGAACGCTTCGGTCGCCCACAGCAAATGCAAACGGACTTTTTCCGTCGAGGGTAAAGCCCCATTGAGAATCCACTCGGTTTCCAAGTAGTCCAGTAGCCTAACCTGTTCATTGGTTAACGGAGGGTTCTTCACCCCCATTGGACTAGTCCCTGGTCCACTCTCGCTCATGCGACAATCTCTTCTACAGGAGCAGTAACCGGCTGGTTAGGGAGCATTAAAGCCTTATTGCGGTAAACCTTGTAGGCTTGTTGCAGCGCTGTCAAGGTTGACTCCTTGTACCCGCTCTCCCGCAAACTGTCGAGAATAGTGTCGGGGCACTCTTGCAATTCCAGCGTGTTCTCAAACTTAGTAATCACAGCCGGGTGAAAGCAAAAGTCCTTGCAAACCCCCATCCGGCTGTTCAACCCGCTGTCCAACCGCCACCGTTTGAACGGGTGCTGACTCTCCGAAAACGAATACGGCTCGATCAGTTTCCCGTAGTTAGCCCGCCGCTGGGCAGACTGCCACGATCGATAAGCATCATAAATCCCAGGAACCGAGGCTTCAAGTTCATTTCCTACAGAGGGTGGTAGTCCAGTATACACCCCCTGCTCTGTACGCAAGACTGTCTGCCGACTGACGTTACAACGCCTAGCCAACTCCACCTGCGTAAGATTAAGGAACCGTCTGGCATTCTTAACGGGATTCTCATACATGCTATTATAGTCCTCCTCTTGACACCATGATATACCTGGGCTACGCTGGCTGTCAAGGGGATACACTAAGTTCTCCCTACAGGCAGAAGTATAGGACTAACAATGGCCGCTAAGCCAAAGAAGCGCGTGTCGGTTCAGATAGTCGATCCAGAGATGCAGTATTGGGTCAAAGAAGCAGCGAGGAATTTATCGATATCGGAGTCCCAATTTTTGGAAATAGTGATGTACCAGGCGTTCGAAAGTTACTATGGGCGTACCTTCACCTGGAAAGGATGGAGGCTTGTTTGGATAGGGGACGGAGGATAAAGGAGGAGGTATACATTGAGTGAGAGAGGTTCCCCACGGGGAGTGCTCGCTTCGCTCCCACACCGAAAAAATTTTGAAACGTTTCGAAATGATCTTGAAAGTTTGTCAGGACATGAGGACATGCCATTGTCCACTATGCCACTAGCCATACCCATGCCACCTTTGTTCTGTCATGCGAACGTGTCCACGATGTGGAATGGTACTGGCAGAGGGTCGCACCCTCGACTAGTATTTGAGTTGTAGGGGAGAGCGTCTCCCCCGCAGAGAGAGGAGACACCGTGTTCACTCACGTTGTCAAGGAGCAGGCGTTCCTGCCTGTGCCCGGTGTGCCGGAGTACGTCATCGGCATGGTTCGCGCTGGCATCATCGGCGCGGCCGAACTGGAGGAGGCGGGTTTCGGCATCTACGTCGAGGCTGGCACCCTCGTCCGGATCGAGCAGACCCTTGAGGCTGAGGGTCAGGTCGGGCACGTTCTTCACTTGCCGGACGGTAGGCACGTCATCGCGTTCGACTCGATGGTCGAAGAGGTCGCGGAGCCTGACCTGAGTGACCGCGACTGGTTCGAGTTCGAGTCGAGCCTGAACGATGGCGACGACGACTACTGGCTCTAGCCGGTAGGGTCGGCCCCCTCTCCGAAAGGAGAGGGGGTCGGCTGTTCCGCCTGCGGCGGCTGGATTTTCCTATCGTTGCCTTCCGCTCGCGCGCAAGCGCGGGTGGATTTTCCTTTTGTTGCGGCGTTGAAACGATTCAGCTCTGAAACGATTCAAGAGATTGTCCGACAATCTGACGATCCGATTGTCGGATTGTCTGACAATCCATCGGGACCGCAAAAGGCCCTGCCGCCGAAACGACAGGGCCAGTTGCCTACGCGTTACCTACCAACGGTCGTCCTCCTCATCCGTCGGGAACACGTCGCCCCGCTCGACGGACTCGAAGAACGTCCGCACGTCCTCGTCCTCGTCATCCCAGGAGGAGAGCGACACGTCCTCCTGCGGCGCGTCGAACAGGTCCAGGTCGTCTCCCCAGGTGATGACGACGCGGCCGCTGTTGTCCAGGATGGTCGTCACGGTGTTCACCCCGTCCGTCTCGCTGCCGGTCACCTCGACGACCTCACCGGCGTAGAGACGGGTCGCCTCACCCTGGCGCACGGCGTCGTCCTCGGTCATCAGACCCAAGCCCACGAGAATCGCCGTCCTCTCCGAACAGGTCTGGTACGGGCGGGTGACGTCCTGCTTGACGATCGCGTACATGATGGTCCTCTCGCTCGGCCCCGGCCTGTCTGACTGGGGTACGTCAGTACAACGCGTGGTCGTCCCTAGTTGTTCCCGGTCAGGGCATGTTTACAACGTTCACTTTAAAAACGCCGGCGTTACTAGCGTTAAGGGTCGGAGCTCGAGTGAAAGGTCGTAACGAAGAAGCTTTGAATCGATTCAGTTTGAATCGATTCAGTTTGAGACGATGAAACGATTCAATCGTCTCACGTAGGGCGAGACTTGTCTCGCCCTTCGGGCGGGGTGGATTTTCCATTTTTGTTGTCCACTTAATCACTAGCCATTAGAGACGTTATTTAGTTACTTCGGTACGATTACGCAGCGTGCTCGAGTATTACTCTCCGTAATGCCGACATCGTTACGCTGCGTTAATGAAGGTTACGCAAGATTACTATAAAAAACCCTTGACACTGACCCCCCTGTGTGCCATACTAGAACCATCAACCCGAGAGGCCAGGAGGCCAGCAGAATGACTACCGACACCGACACTACGCCCGCCACCGACAACGACAACACGGCGCAGGATGCGCCAGAGACTACAGAGGAGAACGCCCCTGTGACAGAGAACGCTACCGACACTAACGATGAGCCTCAGGCTCTTACGCTTGAGGACCTTGACTCGTTCGCGCGTATGTTCGCAGAGAAACTTATCGCGCAGATCGAAGAGCACAACGGTTACGTCGCGCAGATCAAGTCCACGTCAACTAACCTTGACGACGTTATGGACACGGTGCGTAGTAACACCGAGGATGAGACGGTCGTTCAGGCTCAGGCTAAGATCGATGAGTTGAATGACTCGCTTAAGGATCTTGAGGACAGGCTGCGCGCCTACGTTAAGGGTAAGGCCGAAGAGATTCTTGCGGCCCGAACCGACACGACGGATACTGCGGAGTTGGACACTAAGCGTAAGGCGCTTGCCGAGACTATCGGTAAGGGTGTTGGCTACCTGTCCGATGAGTACAAGGTGGACAAGAAACTCCTCCCGCTGCCTAAGGTTGCAACCCTGCGGGGTATGTCCTCAGGTTCGTCCGAGGGTTCACCCGGCCGTAGGCTGCGAGGGTTCGCTCTTGTGGTCGATGGTAAGGATGCGCTTATCTCCGGTAAGTCTACCTTTAGTGCTGGCGCTAAGGCTGCGGGCGTGGACACTGATTCCCTACAGGCAGCGTATTTCAAGGCTATCGGTACGGATGACGCCGAGAAGTTTCCCCCGTCCGCTACGTTCACTGTGAACGGGCATGAGGTTACTGCCTACCGTGTAGACAAGACGGCGGCTAAGGCATCCTAACCTAACCGAGAGGGGGAGGGGTAAAACCCTCCCTCTCTCGGCCCTAGTAACAAGAGAGAGAGACAATGCAAAAGATAGTGGAGTTACGTTTCGACGTAGCAGATGAAGAGACGTTTAAGGATATCATGCGTATCCTTGAGATGCAACTAGGGTACATCGTCGATAACGTGACCATCACGTCACGCGACGCTTGATCCTAACCTAGAGCTAGAAAGGCCCCGCATCCCACAGGGTGCGGGGTTTTTCTATGCCCGAAGGCCGCCGGGTGAATTTTACCATTGTTGAGTTGCTTATTATAGGGGCCTTAGGAATCTAACAGACCCAGTAGGTTTGCAAACCAGAAGCGCTGTCCACCACCTCAGGTTCGCCTTATCCCGCCCCTATAGGGCGGGCGCGGGATAATGCGAGAGCACCTAGCCGGTACAACATGGTATCCCATATGGATTTGGCAGCAAGCCCCTGACCTGCGACTTTACGACCATTGACAAGTAACTATACTGTGGTATACTGTAAATATCCACCCGGGATGCAACAACTAGTCTAGTATGCTGCTGGGGATATACTAGCTATTGATCTTGAGGCCCCTGACCAGGCACGATGTACCATAGGTTAACATCCATATCCCATTGGGATGTATTAGCTAATGAGGAGGTTGTACGAATGGCGTCACAAACGGTTTATAGTCGTGCATTAGCACGCGAGTACAGGGAGATGTTGGCTGAACCTAAGACAGCCAAACAGATTATGGAGCAGTACGACCTCAAGTATCCCACTGTTATCAAACAACTCAACTCTCTGATTTCTCAAGGCATGGTGATTAGAGATCCGAAGCGTACCTCTACCCGCGAGTTTGTATATCGACTCAAGGATACGAGTGCTGTGCCTGTAGTCTACTACCAGGGACAGCATTACCGTGTGGATAAGATCGTTGCTTTGTTGTCTCCTGGAATCATAAAGAGATCAGAGCAGCCGCCAGTTAATGTAACGGGCACAAGCAAAGCAATGTTGGACTTCCCCTATCGATTCACTAAGTACGTCTATGACGCTACTGTAGCAGCCTCACAAGGGTTCGACATTGAGACAGAGGACTACAGAGAATACCTATTAACTCTGATCGCGGCCGTCGATGAGATTAAGGCTACGTGCTACGCTATCCTTAATCACCCTGCTATGTGGAGGACAGATGAGGTAGCCAAGTGGGCTGTAAAGGGAGACGGTGAGAAATTCAACGCAAACAACTTCGCTGCTATGGAGAAGGCAGTACAGGCTGTCTACAAAAAGGAGTTGGATAGGATGAGCGGCCGTGGATGAGGAAGAGTGGGAGTACACCGCAGAGGACCCTGAGGACTACCCTACTGAGTTTTATGGATTGCCCATTGGTACATACAAGGTAGCGTATCTCGGTAACAATCAATTTGAGATTGTTGCACACAAAGTAATAGACCAAGAGGGGTATCTGTTTTGAGCAAGCCACCCAATAGCGATAAATGCATTACGCTGATGTACGTTAGCGGAAAGGATTGGGTTGAAAAGACTAGCCACCATTACGAGAACCTCTCCCCTGTAGGAGAGAAACCTACCTGGCAATGCATTCACTGTGGGTCGATTTTAGCTAAGAAGGAGAAATAATGCCAGCCCCTAGTCAATACTATCCAAATCATGACGCTATGTGTTGCTTGTGTTTTGGCCCGTTTAACAAGGACGAGTTGTACGTTCAGCCTAACGGGGACGTGTTCGACGTTTGTATCCAATGCCAAATCGATGAGGCTTACATGATGAACTTGAGGAAAATGGGAGGGAATAAGAATGCCTCTCTATAAAGGGTACGTTAGTTGGAACGATAAGGACCCTGAGAGTGGAGAGATTAGCAACAATGAGTACGCTAGGGAAGGAGATGATTGGGAAGAGATATTGAACTATTTGTGGGGGTATGTCACGGACAGGGACAGTACTATAATCCAACTGTCTGTTGAATTGGCTAAGAAATAGTTTCCTTAAACCCTTGACAGGACGCTTATTATGTGGTATACTTGCTTCACAAGGCAAGAAGTATGTCATATGGAGAGAGGGTTAGATTATGGATGGTCGCTTTCGGGAGAGATTGGAAACGCTTAACCGTTGTAAGACAGCGGATGAGGTTGCTGACCTGCTACAGAAGCACGGGGTTAAGGGACAGCGTAACGAGTGCGACACTTGCCCTATCGCTAGGTTTCTTGGGGACGTTCTCGACGATGAGATTGTCGAGATTGACCGGGACCGGGTGACTATGTATTTCATGCCTGATTACGAGTTGAAGCAGTATGACTTGGAGGCTGGGCCTCAAGCCTTTATCAAACACTTTGATGAGGGGCGTTATTACGAATTGGAGGAATAAGGGAATGGATTTGTCAGCACACGAAATGGTTGGCGGTAGGCTAGACGGCAAGAAGATTAAGTTGCCCTGCCCTGTAGGAGATAAGTCTACACCGCCGGATCACCAATACATGAACCTCAGGGGTGTGACTAAACTTGCTACCCTAGGCAACGAGGCTATTGTCGGTGAGGATTTCGACGTTCAGCTCTATAAGCATGAGGTGAGGGACGATGGAACCCATACCTACACAGAAGTTGGATAGGCCAGACAACTACCAAGAGGTACTGGCTAAATGCTACGTTGCTATGGCTGAGGTTGACTACGATCTAAAGAAGTGGCGAGAGGAAACGGGGAGAGAGGAGAAGTAAAAATAAATGCCCCTTTTTACAGAGGACGGCATGAATTTCTGGCAGCCTTGGGGTTCAACGGATGACCTAATGGAGAATCCTCCTGACGGTATCTACATCTCGGGTGAGGTACACCGCCAGCCTTTGATGGAGTTAAAGTCTGACGAGTCTATGTGGATGCAAGAGGACTCCGAGGGTTACGTTACGTGGCACGCTACTGGCGCCGATCCTGTTACCCAAATGTTCGGGGATGAAACCGCCGAACGCGGGTACTGGGATATGGACTGGCAGGATATGGATAACTGGTACTACCACAGTGACGGGTACAAGGCTCTCATTATGGGGGATGACCCTACGTTTATCGAGAGGCTTGAAAAGCGTAGAGGGCGTCCGTACCAGAATGCCAACCGCCCTACTGTAGATTGGGAAAGTCCTAGTCAGGTTAGTCAGGTTATCCAGGAAATCTACACGCCTGTGATAATGAGACAAATGCAGGATCAATTCGATAGGATAGTCCAGGTCCCTGTCAGGGCTGCTGACTTAACAGACGACGAACTCTATGCACAGTACCTAAGAGACAGACGAAACCTACTAGCCGAAGTACGTAGACAGAGACTACAGGGAACACACTATTCAGAGAGGAGGGCTAATGTCGATATCGATGACGCCGGAAACGAACTCCCCTTCTGATGAGTTGGGTATCCTTGCTGAGACTATGGCCCAAATCCGTCAGCAAATGGCGGAGATTAAAACAGCTAATGCTGAGTTGGATGCCGAGGAAAAGAATCTCAACGAGACTCTTGACGAGGCACGCGCAGCATACGAGGCTAAGGTAGCCGAGGTAAGTAGTAAGAAAAAGGCTATCGATGACCTGCTTTGGGAAAGTCGTAAGACTCTCAAGGACCTAGACAAAAAGCTACAGAACGCTGACCGTCAGCACGCTCAGGCTATGGCGATTGCTAATGCCGAGGCCGAGTTTAGGTCGGTGTCCGACGAGTGGGACGAAATTACCGCTGACGCACCTTGGCGTGAGCGAGCCCTTCCTCATCAACTTGAGGGCGCAAAGAGGGTGGCTTACAGTAGGTCAACCATTGTCGCTGACGTAATGGGTACAGGCAAGACTATGCTGTCCATTATCGCTCTCGACCTACTGTTGGCTGCTCAGCCTGAGATAACCATTGAGTACGCAACAGTCAGGGGGTATCACAAGTACGATGAAAACCATGCAACCGTATGTACCACCTGCGAGACTATCCAGGGTAAGCCGGATGGACCGTCGTATGGCGACCTTAATTACGACCATTATGGTTCCTACAAGGAAGAGAAAATCATCCCGGCTGCGGGACACAAGATTCTCTATATTGCACCAGTATCCCTTATCCGCAACGTGGAGCGCGAATTTACAAAGTGGGCCCCCTACAGAGAGAAGCCGATTGTACTCACTGGATACGGTAAGGCTCAGCGGAAAATGGTCCTCGATGTTGTAAAGGACATGCCTAAGGCTGTTGTCCTTGTCAACTATGAGGCGTGGCGTAAGGACTTCTCGCTTATTGACGATTTGCTGGACGCGGAGTTTGACACGATTGTAGTCGATGAGGCTCACAACCTTAAGAACCGTCGCTCTGTAGCATATCGTGGGGTACAGTGGCTCATCCAGGGTAAGCGCACGGATGCTCAGGCTAAGACTGTCCACCAGGGACGCGAGATTTACAACGTGATTCCTATGACTGGCAGCCCTATTCTGAACAAGCCGCAAGAGCTTTACTCTTTGTTGACGCTGGTAGACCGTAAGCAGTTCCCCAACTCCTCTGTAGGAGAGAACGCTTTCCTGCGCGACTACTGTTACCAGGATAAGGATACGCAGCGGTGGTACTTCCGACCGGGCGGTTTGGAAAACCTGGCGCGTAAGATCAGCAACAGGTTCATCCGCCGTACCCGTAAGGATGCAGGTATTGTCCTGCCTCCCCAGGAAATCATCATTCACGAATTGGAGATTGAGTCCGACCTCTATCCGAAGCAGGCAGAGGCACGGCAGCAAATGCGCGACAACGCTATGCTGTTGCTTAACCCGGCTCGGGGTAACCGACTCATCGCAATGATTGAGTTGAGCGTTAGGCTTAGGCTTCGACAGATTGAAACCTGGCCCGCTGGTATCGCCCTCAAGGATGAGGACGGTAACGTCATCGACACCTTGGAGGTTTACGAATCACAGAAACTCGACTACGTAATCGCTCCCGATGGAGAGGGAGACTATGAGGGGCTACTCACCGAAGTCTGTCCAGAAGAACGTACTGTCTTGTTCTCTCAGTTTAAGGAACCTGTACGGGAGATTGAGCGTCGTTCAACGGCCGCGGGAATTCGCACCGTTATTCTTGATGGAGATACCCCCTCCGCAAAGCGAGACGAGATTGCGGCTGACTTTGACCGCTCCGTTACCAAACAAGAGGATGCTAAGTGGGACCTTGTCCTTGCAAACTATAAGGTTGGAGGACTTGGACTAAACTTCACCGGAGCCACTCAAGTAATCATTCTTGACGAACAGTGGAACCCTGGCATGCGCGACCAGGCTTACGACCGTACCAACCGCATCGGTCAGACCGAGGAGACTACCGTTCACGTTATCCGTATGAAGAACACGGTTGACAGTTGGATGGCTGACCTCATCGATCAGAAAGAGGGCATGATTTCTGGCTTTAACACACAGATGAGTAGCACCGCATTCTTCGAGGCGTTGAGGGACGGTGTTATCTAATGCCTGATTGGCTAATGGTGCTCACGATAATAGCCGGAGGTATGTTTGTATACACCGGCATCGCTGGTGCTGTTGCTATTGCTCTTACACGAATGTCTGGTGATGGGTTTATTGGTACATTTAACGGTATCTTCTGGCCTGTTACTTGGCCAGTAGTTATTTACTTCTACATGGAACAGCACCGTAGGTACAACACGCTTTATGAGCGAGCACAACAAGACGTCAAGATAGACCAAGCCCGTAAAATTGAGCGTATGGAAAAAGAGTTGGGGCTCTAAGTGAAGCCGCTGCGGTGGTTTTGGATAGTGTTCAGTGTTTGGAACCTCATCTTCCTAGCCTTCGATTTGTATATCGGAAAGTATGCGTTGGCTGGGATCATGGCATTCTTCCTCTGTTATAGTCTATTCATGTGGAGGTACAACGAACGACAAATGGCTAGGAGGCTAGTGGAGAGGGCTGCCTACAAGCAGACACAAGAAGAGATTGCCGAGATAATGCAGAGAATTCGCAATCAGAGAGGGTACTGAGTGACTGAGATTAAGTGGTTCAACGAGTATGACAACGTTGTTAGGCTGACTAGTTACATGGCGGACAACGGTTACGATGCACAGGAGGTTGCTTACGCAGTAGAGAAGCCGTGGAAGTTTGTTGACGTGTGGGAGCAGGCAAAGGTACAGGATGACTGACACTACTAGTTGGTGTGCTCAACATCGAAGAAAGGAACCTATCTATGATGACGTGTTTCGTGTCTGTATGGGATGCGGACACGTCTACCACTCTGCTACACTACTAGTGAGCAAGGACCTACAGGTACAACTCGTCATGTTCGGGGAGTTTGGTCAAAGCACTAGGCCGCAACCACGCCCTGTAGAGCAAATTACCTACTGTCCTCTGTGTCTTAAAAGTTGGTGAGAGGATGCTTAGTAAGTATCGAGTTACCGTCAACGAGGCTATCACTGGGATAGTGAATGTATCCACCAGTCCACTATCCATTATGGTACAAGGGGCGCTACTGGAAAAAGGCTACAAGGTTGAGTTGTATGACGACGTATCAACACCCCCCGTTTGGGTCGATTTAACTAACATGGAGGAAGAAAATGCTTAACAACAAGGCTGAGGCCGTTGTCACCGTCTCGTATACGATTAACTACAATCGGAACGAAGCACAGGACTACAACATCGATGACACTGACCGCGCTACTCAGTCAATGGACAAGTTGGCTGAGCGAATGGTTCAAATCGACCTCGAAGAGTTTGGACCTTGTGGTATCCCCGCCGAGATGAACCTTGAGTCCGAGGTTGTTTCCATCAAGGTTTACGAGGTAGAAGATGACTGATTTCGAGGTAGTAGAAATCACACTCATTTGTATCGGGTGCAATAAGCAACCGCATGAGTTGTCCGAGTACTCTGCTATGGCTATGAGTGAGTGGACTGACGCAGTACAAGGAAACCCTGACCGGATTCCTTGGAACGAGGTCCCTGTAGCAGAACAGAACGAAGTCATTGACGAGTGGGCTTGGTACAACGAAGGCACACTCAACCAAACCAACGGGCATTATGTCTGTACGGCCTGTTACATCAAAATGGGGCAGCCGACTAGCAGAGAAGGTTGGAAAGCCCCTTAAAGTAAAACCCGCATCCCTAACCTCTTGACAGGGGGTTAGGGGTGTGGTATACTTGTTCACAAGCCGAAAAACTACTAATGACAGTAGAGGACAGAAACAGTGACAACGGAAAACAGCAAGAGAACTCGCGTCTGCATCGCATGTAAGACAACCATCGCCGGTAAAGTACACGTTCACATCCCTAAGACAAGCGGTAGCGGTGGAGGTGCAAACCTCTGCACAGACTGTGGCGACAAGGTAATGGAGTTGTATCTCTCCAAGGTTCGCCGTAATCACCAAGAGACAGCATCGTTCCGTGGATTCATTCAATTCACTAGGGACAAGTACAAGGTCGTCAGTCCTAAGGCGTCCGTCACCTACAGTAGCCTGATTGCCTCCCTTGAGAGCGGATCGCTCTCGGTTGAGGATTTGCTCAAGGTGCTTGAACAGGTTACCCGTAGTGACTAAGCAGCGCCGCCTACAAAAGCGCGTTGTCAAAATCAAGAAGAAGAGCGGGGGATTTGTTGACCCTCCTGTTTCCTTCCGCGACCCCATCGTTACTCCCAAGCCGAAAGGCCGCTAATGACTGATGAAACCCCTCCTGTAGAGGATCAAGTAGACGAAGCCTACGACGGTATCCTCGACGAAGCCAAAGACGAAATCATGGAGGTTGTAAACGACCTCCGTAACACAGCCGCTCGCGTTAAGCACGGCGAGGCAGATGCAGAACAGAGTGACTTGTTCTTCTCTACTCTGGATCAGGTTTTCTCCGAATGGACTGAGTTGGTGATTAACCTTTTCTTGGAGAGAGATGAACCCTCAGATAGTGAAAGGGCATTGAATCTGTACTCGCTTATCGACATTAGCCGAGCACTACTAGACCAGCCGACAATGACCGAGGTAGCACTAGAGCAAATGAAGAACGAAGAGAGGAATGAGTAACAATGACACCGGAAACGACGAATCCGTCGGAGCAGGACAGGATCAATCGCCTACAGGAAGCAGTAGCGGCGAAACTCAGGGAACAGGGGCACGTAGTGAACCTTCAAAAGAATACTGCGTCTCCTGCGCCCGAGGATTCCAATGGGAATGCGGGCACGAAGAAAAACTCCACTCTAACTTCGACGCAGCATGGTCGTCTGACTCGTCTGCGGACCAGGAAGATGAGGGGTCAGACTCTTACCGAAGCGGAATTCACAGAGGGGGTTCTACTAGAGAGGATGCTAGAGAAGGCGTATACACCGGGGATCGGACGGACTCCGGTATTCCACTTCATCACCAGCACGAAGGTTCCGAAGCCGAAGCAGAAGAGGACGAAGAAGGCTACGAAAACGAATCCGACCTCATCGCCCGTAGCCAATCCGGTAAGCGAACCCGTCGTTTCAAAAACGACGCAGCCCTCAGGGATCAACAGTCTACAGGACGGAAACGAGCTTCTCGTCTCTACCCGCTCGACCCTGATGCTGACTGTGAATGGGCAGGAATTACCAATGCCGGTGGAGGTCAATATCCTATTGAGGGTTGCGGAGGTAACAGTAAACGCCCTGTAGCAAAGCAGGAATGTAGGCATCACGGTCCTGATAAAAACACCCTCAACAACGAGCCGGGTAATGTTCATAGGATTTGTGTTACGTGTCATAATCGTTGGCACGCGCTTAACGACAAGGGCTATGTTTGGGGCTCCAAGACAAGGGGGGACTGATGCCACGCAACGTAGACTTGCGATCCGTGATTTTGAATATTGAAGAGGACGGATTAGGTACTGTCCTCTATGAGATGAAAGCGCTCATCGATAAGTTTGAGCGTACTGTAGGAGATGAAGAGATTTACAGGGGGCACGTCCAAATGATGTGCCTACCTGTAAGTCATGGTGATTTTTACCTTTGGATAGGAGGACAGACAAACGGTGAATGCAACTGCTAGAATGGCTTTGGCTAGAACGATTCCGTTAACGCGCCGGTGTAGGTGTTTGGGGGAAACACTAGAACGAGCGCGAAGAATGAACGAAATGGGTATGTGGTGCGGTAGAGAGGCCGACGAAGAGGATGGATTATGCGAGGTCTGCCGGTTCGGTTGTAAGCCTAACAGGGCTCACGTCTGTACGCTGGAAGAAGTGAGGTTGCGTGATATGGCAATCGATAGTCCATCTTAGACTCATATGGCATACAAATAGTTTGCCTAAAGCCTTGACAGCGGATACACTTTGTGCTATGATGGATGCATGCCAGTGAGAGAACCAATCATCGTTAGTAATAGCGAGGCTCTCGCTTGGCTACGTTGCCGCCGTCAGTACTACTACAACTATGACTTAGCGTTGGAACCTGTCACACAACCGGGTTACTTCTTTAAGGGAAATCTCGTCCACGCGGCCCATGAGAGATACTACAAGGCCCTACAGAGCGGCCAGGGGCACGCCCAGGCGGTTCAGGCGGGCAACGAGGCGTTCCAGGTAGCGCTTGAGAAAGACACCGGCGATAACCTAGGGGACATTGGTACTCTCAAAACAGTAATGAAGAGATACTGGAATGAGGTAGCGGCGAATGACGACTGGCAGATTCTTGCGGTCGAAAAGAACTATAACCTACCTCTCACACCCGATTTCTCATTCGGCTTTAAACCCGACCTCATTGCCAATATCGATGGACTCGTCACAATTGTGGACCACAAAAACGTCTACGATTTCTGGCACCGTCGTGAGTTGGACTTGGACCCACAAAGCCGAAAGTACATGGCTGCGCTCATCGGCCTCGGTAAAGGCGTTGATCGAGTCATGCACAACCAAACTCGATACCGTCTACTCAAAACAAGAACCCAGTCCACCGAAGAGTTATTCCGGCGTGACTACGCTACGCCAAACGCTGATGAACGCCGGGGTATGCTCTCAGAACAAATAAAAGTTACGATGCAAGTAGCCAAGCATCGACAACTAGACATTGAGGCTAGAGAGAGGGAAAGTCTCCGAGTACTTAACAAGCAGGTTTGCGAAAAGTGTGTGTTCGCAGAACTGTGTTACACGGAATTGCGAGGTGGTCAGATCGAGACAATGAAACAACTAGACTTCAAACCAAACACCTACGTGCTTGAGCACAGGGATCAAGAGGGTGCTGCGTGACAAACAAAGAGAGATTGGAGATTTACCTACGACAAGTTACTGGCCCAAAGTATGTAGATGGGTTTGCTAGGATTACTCCAAAGCAACGTAAGCGCATCCGTCTCCATGACAATAAGGCAAGAGGTAATCAGTGACAGTGATTGAAGTCCCTAACGTCCCACAGATTGTGACGGACGGTGTAACCGAACCGGAGGATCAAGTCCTCCTAAGACTACTCGACAGTATCGCCCCTGTAGGGGAGCGAAGCAGGTGGACAAAGGTTCTGATTTATGGGGACCTTGGAACGGGTAAAACGGTGTGGGCTGGTAACAGCCCGAACCCGTTGCTTGTTGCTATCGAGGTCGGTGCCAAGAGCCTCTTGAATCACTCAGAAACTCGTGACGTAGAGGTAATGGAGTTCCGTAGTGTCAAGCAGGTTGAGGCATTAGCAGGTAAACTACAGGAAGGGAAACTAGGACAGTTTGACACCATCATCCTCGATACCTTTTCAGAATTACAACGTCTCGTCCTCGACAATCATCTTGCGGATGGACACCGACGCGATCCAGATAAGTCTCTTTATACTCCCCTTGGCAAAGACTATCAGACTAATGGCGAGCATATGCGACGAATCGCTGCCGCGTTTCGGGACGTACCCCGCAATGTTATCTTCACCTCACACGAAAAAGAGGACAAAAACGAAGAGACTGGTGCGGTTTATCTCCGTCCCGATCTGGCACCGAAAGTCGCTAAGACTCTCGGGGGGTATGTGGACTTGGTTGGTCGCATCACCTCAAACATGGCAGAAGATGCAGAGTCCTTCGAATCCGAAGTAAGGATTCGTCCGACAAACAGGATCATGGCAAAGACTCGCATCATGCCTCTGCCTACAGTTATGAAGAACTCCAGTTTTATGACAGTCTATGAAGCCAACTTGGCGCAAATTGAAAGGGAAAACTAATGACAACCGACCCTCTGATGGATGACGCGATGACTGATGACGTGGCGGGTTTCTTCTCCGACCTCGGACTAGACGACGCTCCTGACAACCCCAACTATGTTCCTGATGGGAAGTACCACGCTTTTCTCTTCGGAGTGAAGCCCTTCAAGAAGAACGACAACGGAGTCGAGAAGAAGAAGCTTATCTTCTCGTACAAGATTGACGACCCGAACGCCAATGAGTACAATGGCAAGAAGATTGACGTGTGGCGTGAGGCTAACGCTGACGACGACCCTGGTACGAAGGCGTGGCTCAAGAGAGACCTTAAGGAACTCGGTGTTCCCGAAGGACGTATGGCTGGCCTGCGCTTTGCCGACATTATCGGTGAGCGTGTCACCATCAAGGTGAAGAACAACGGGCAGTACACGAACATCAACGAAATCAAGCGTGAAACTGAGGGAGCGGGTTCGGCTAACGACGAGCCCGACTTCTAATTAGAACGCCCCTACAGAGGTTTCCGGTTGTTCCGTCCTCTGTAGGGGTCTAAACTGGACCGGCGCCTTAGGTGTTTCCTCCGGCCAGAGTAAACGGCACCGGGTTGAATCTCGATGAGTAAATCACAGGCTTGAAAGTCGAGAAGGTGGATCGCTGGAACGGTCCTCCTAAACCCGGTGTTCTCCTGCCCTCGTATTCCAACCGGCAGAGAAACTTCCCTTAAAAGGAAGCAAGTGTGGGTTCAACTCCCACCGAGGGCACGCTATTCTAATTAAAGGAGAGCATGATGCGTTTCGACGGCTACTGGGTCTTAGCTCTTATTGTTGGGTTCCTTCTAGGTGTAGTGGTGATGATCGCTTTCCGGTAGTACATATGCCCCTATAACTCAGTTGGTAGAGTAGCGGACTTTTAATCCGCGAGTCGTCCGTTCGAGTCGGACTGGGGGCACGCTACTCATCGTCTTTTTAAGCCAAGGTTGTCTAGACCCAGCGGCCTTTCCTTAAACAGATAGGGAAGAGGACGTGTGTTGCCAAACATAGAGCCAAACTTTGGCTTAGAACATTACCTCACAACGATCTTTGAAACCACGGAGGGTTATGTCTATTTAGCAACTAAGGATCAGGAAACATCGGCTTGGGATCAATCCTTCTTTCAGTGGCCTGAGCAGCGTTCCCTGGTAGAAGAGTTTATCGTAGGTAAAGGGCAAGCGACCAATGTGTATATGGCGCCTGCTCTTTTTTCTTCCCCTAGTAGCAAGAAACATTTTGTCAAGGGTAGCCATGTGTATTGGGCTGACTTCGATGGGAACATTCCATCTGAACAGCACCTTATCGATAGTGGTATTCCAGCGCCGACGTTGAGGGTCCGTTCTTCTACAGAGGACCATGAACATTGGTACTGGCGATCAGAAGAGTTTAACACAAGTACTAAGGACATTGACGGGGTAAACAGGTCCTTAGCGATTACCCTTGGCGCGGATATGTCGGGGTGGGACGCGGATCAGGTTCTCCGGCCACCTTTTACGACAAACTTCAAGAACTCCCTTCGGGTCGATTTAATCGAGGTAAACAACAATTCCATACCTCGCCAGCGATTTACACAACTCGATGTAAGTCCTGAGACAACCTTTGAGGAATTCGATGAGAATTCCGTTGAGCCCTTACAGTATATCGTGGGTCGTTACAACTTCACACAATACGAACTGGATCGTATGGCTCCGACTCCAAAGGGAGACAAGTCAGATCGTATCTATGAAATTGCACAATTCTGCGCCGAAAAAGGTATGGCCGACAAAGAGATATTTTCGGTTGTATACTGGGCAGATAAACGAGTGGCGAAGTTCTCGGAACGTACTGACAAGATACATATGTATAGCGTCCTTGTCGCAAGGGCGAGGGCTAAGCACCCGCTAAAGAGCACAATTATCGGGTTTGAGTTCCGTACAGCATCGGAGATTCTCAATGACCCTGTTGAAATCGAATGGCAAATTGAAGGACTTCTACAACGATCTGGAATTATGCTTCTGGCTGGTTCTCCTGGCGTTGGTAAGTCGCAGATTTCTATGAGAGCACTCATGGCTATGGCTATGGGACAAGAGAAATTCCTAGGGCTTCCCCTACAGGAAGGGTGTCAACCGGCTATCTTCTTCTCCTTGGAGATGCCCACTGTAGAGTTGAAGATTCTCTTTCAATCAATGCTTAAGAGCATGACACAGGATGAACGAAATACATTAGACAAGTACTTGTTGTGGCACGATGCAGGATTGCCTATCAACTTCCGTGACCCGTTGGTAAGGCAGAGAGTGGAGAAATCCATAGAGGAAAATGGCATCCAGACTCTTGCAATCGACTCTCTTAGCAAAATGGGGATTCGTAAGATGCAGGATGAGGAAGCGATTATTGAAATGATGGAGTGGTTTGACCATGTACGTTTTACTTACAATACTTCAATTTGGGTTATTCATCACAATCGTAAGGCTAACTCTGACAGGAAAGCCGATACGCTGGATGACGTATATGGTTCTCGCTTCCTCACAGCAGGCGCTACTAGTATCGTTACTATGGATCGAAATGGTAAAAAGGATCTAGCCAAACTCAGGTTTGAGAAGATTCGTACTGCACCCGAGAAAGCACCTATGACGGTTCGTAGACAGCCCCATAACCTCGACTTCATGGTTGAGGGAATACAGTCTATGCCTGACGTTGTTGAAGCGGAGTTAGATTCTCAAATCGATTTGGATGAGGAAGTATCCTCCGAAGTGGACTTCAATGGCGATCTCTAATGACGAATTCTACAAGCATCTATCAGCCGCCGATGCTGCTCCGATTATTGCTGTAGACACTGAGACAACCGGGCTCAAGGTTCGTGAGGGTATTGATTACCTCATGGGTATCAGTATCGCTTACACCTTCAAGGGTGTGGTGATGAGTGCGTACTTTCCGTTTCGTCACGAAGAAGATAATCTCGACAAGGATTTGCTTGGGCCGCTTGGAGATTTGCTTCGTACCCATCGACTTGTCTTTCACAATGCGCCCTTCGACCTCGCATCCCTACGAACGATTGGTCTCGTTTGTGAGGGTGAGATATGGGACACGCAAGTCATGGCGCATATGTATAACGAAAACCTACCCAGTAAAGAACTCGATTGGCTCTCCAAGTTCTTCCTCAAGGATGAAAAGACTGGCGAGAAGGTAAACATATGGGCTAAGGTATTCGGCTGGTCTACAGTACCAGCATCCGTAATGGAACAGTATGCAGCCAAGGATGCGGAATTAACTCTCCGAATCTTCAAGGTGTTGTATGTTCTTCTTAAGCAGCAGGACCTTATTAAACTGTGGCCGTGGGAAGATTGCTTCATCAAGGCTATTACTGAGATGGAGAAGTGGGGGCTACTACTTGATAAAGACTTAGCCAACAAGTTTGCGGCTATGGCTACCGTTAAGATGCAAGAGATAGAAGAAGAGATTGGATTTGCACCATCGGGACGTATAGCGTTATCTGAGTTGTTGTTTGATAAACTTGGGCTACCCGTTCTAGAAAAAACAGAGACAGGAGAACCATCACTCAACAAACACGTAATGGAACAATATGATGCCATGCTACAGGCAAGTGATAACAGGACAGCGCAGTTGGTCGTGGCCTACCGAGGTTGGCAAAGGTCCAACTCTGCGTGTTACGTCGGGTATCCTAAGCTTTCCGGCCCCGATAACCGCATCCATCCGTCGTTTAAGATTTTCGGCACTAAGACCGGACGGCTCTCCTGTGTTGAGCCTAATCTTCAACAAATACCGAGACGAAGTGAAAAAGCTTGGGACGGCCAAATCAAGAATCTCTTTGTTCCAAGTCCCGGTTTCGATTTATGGGAATTTGATTATGGTCAACTTGAGTTCCGACTGGCATCATTATACGGCGGAGATGCGACTTTACTTACCGCCTGGCAGAATGGTGAAGATCCTTACCAGCAAGTTGCCGATGCAGTACATATCACTAGACAACAAGCAAAGACACTAGTGCTGTCTATGCTTTATGGGGCAGGGGTTGACAAAATTGCGTACACGCTCAGGATCAGCAACTCCGAAGCAGAGGCAATTAGAAACAACTTTCGAAGGACTTATCCCGGTCTTAAACGTAAAATGGCGGCTGCAACTATCAAAGCCTCGGAGCAACGTCATGTTGCCTACTGGACGGGTAGGCGACGTCACTTCGGGAAGTTTAACCCTGATGAAGAACACAAGGCTTTTAATTCTGTTCTACAGGGCGGAGGATTCGAGATCGTCAAGCGAGCCATATGCAAACTGCTCCCGCTCAGTAGTGAAGAGCATCGAATGGTACTCACCATCCATGACTCGATTGTATTCGAAATCAAGAAAGATCATGTATCAACGTTTGTCCCCGAGGTTGTTAGAATTATGGAAGGCTCAAGCAAGTTCAAAATTCCGTTCAAAGTTGAGGCAAAACAATGGGGAACTTAAGACGTGAGTATGAAATACTTTCCGACCAAGAGCGACAGAGAGGTATGTGGATGGAAGGCAGTACTGTGCCTATTGCTGGCACGTTAGCCAACGCAGCAGAAGTCGTGGCGGGGCACCGGGACCTGTCACCCCCCGACGTGGCCCTGATTTTGGATTGTCTCGGTATCACAAGAGAAGAGTACGACCTAGATAAACTCAGTGATGAGTATGCAACAGTAAAGGAGCGAGCGGTATGTACTTGGCTATCGATCCAGGAGGTAAGCGAACCGGATGGGCATATTTCGACGGGGACGGGCAGCCAACCTCGCAAGGCATCGTAGAAACAGAAGACAATCTAAAAAGCTTAACAAAACTCCTCCGCAATATGTCTCCTTCCGTACTGATAATGGAGAAATTCAGACTATATCCTTTCAAGAGTACAGCACAAGCATGGAGCGCAATGAGGGAGGTGCAGGTAGCAGGGGCAGTAAAGATGTGGGCCGAATTGAACTACATTGAAGTAGTAGAACAGCCCGCTACTATTCTAGGTATTGCTTTCAAGTACCAGGGCAAAACAAAACCCGCACACCCAGCAGATGATATGTCTGCTAAAGCACACGGGGTCTACTACTTGGTGACTAACAACATCATCAAGGAGGCGAGATGATCTGTAATTCCTGCAAAGACGCGGCGGATACTGGAATCCAATCAATCCACCAACAGTGTTGGGGTTTAACCCATAGCCCATCATGGTGCGATTGTCAACACAGGGAGACACGGGATGAAGCAGGACAAGCGCCGGGAGCGTATGTTAGCCCTGATGGGCAACGACCCGGAACTGGCAGCGGCCCTAGAGGACGTGAAAAAAGAGGAGACACCTCTTACAACGAGCCAGTCAGCCAAACAAGAGGATGATTTCTATGAGGCTCAAGCCGTAATAGCGGCGGTCTTTGATAGAGAGAGTTTCACAGAAAAACTTTGTCAGTACTGCGATCGTCCATTCCTGACAAATAACCCTCGTAACGTTTCTCTATGCTCTGTAGGTTGCGCTCAAAAATCTCTAAGTAATCTAGGGATAGACTGGAATCCAGATCGTAGTCTAGCGGATCGGTGGTTACTTCAACTGACACCTCCGCCACTGACTGTGCCAGCCGTAGCCCTAGAACATTTATTGTCTCTCTTATCTCCAAGGAATGATGCTTCACAGCCTCCTTCCTCAACAGAAGAACGTAATCAGGCATCATAGTCCTAAACACCTGACGTTCATCGTCGGTTGTTCCTCCCCATACGCCTTCCTCTTGATAGAGGATAGCAAAGTCCCTACAGGGACCTTTTACTGGACAGAGGTTGCAGAACTTCTTTGCCTTTGACGGGGAACCACCCGTACTATAGAAGAACAGCTTGTCCTTTGTTTCGGGCGTCAGTTTAGAACATCGGGCAAAAGCCCGCCACCCCTGTTGATCCCGCATCTTTGGAGAATATCTACAGGGCGGTCTTGCTGTCAAGTCTATCCCAAAAAAGATTACGCTGAGTCGTTCAGTGTATCACGGTCAGAGTCGCCAACCTCCTCGTTAGTATACTCCCAATCCAAGTCGCTTATGTCGTCAACCTCGGGATCGGGTTCAATATCGTCAGGAGTATACTCACTCATTTGGGCTTCCTTCCTAACTTCTTGGCTGTAGCAGCACAAGCCTTCGGCGGCTTGTTGATTTCGAAGTGCATTTCGTCAGCGCGGTTCTGGTAATCTCCGCCCCAACGAAGGCAACCGTCATACCGCCTGAGTTGCGCGCGAATCTTTGTCTCTTGGGTATTACTGAATGTATTACGTTTGCCTAATGGGTGGCGAGTTGCATTAAGGTCCATAGCAGTTCCGCTTGCGTGGTTACTGACGACGTTGCTCCCTCTAATGTCTCGGGCGGCGTATCCCCAATCATCGAGTTGTCCGCTGTCGATGTTTTCGATGTTGTTGTCGAACCAATCAGCGAAATGCTTGAGAAGCCAGCCGGTGTTACCCTTACGAAGCCTGATTTCACGTTTCTCGCCAACCTTCCAGATGCGAGTTACTTCCTTGTCGTTGGCTGAGTAGCCGTTCTGACTTCTTGCCATTACTTTTTGTCCTTTTCTTTATTAAATGTAGAGACTTGTTCCTTACCAAATACAAAAAGTGCTACAATTACAGAAGATAGAAATGCAGCCCAAAAATTGCTAATCCAACTCTCATCGAGTTTGTCTAACCCTGTAAGAGCCAGTAGGTTTGCAAAGAATGCGGTAAAAGCTATCCAAAACGGTTTACCATATTCTTTTGCACTCTTCATTTGCAGCCTACTTTAAGATTTGAACGCCCCAGGCACCCTCATTAGCGCCTAGTTTGCGTGTTCTAACATTCAACCCTGTTTTCGGAGCCTCGATAATTTTACCATTACCGACGTACACAGCGATATGGTCGGCACCCTTGTTACGACTTGAGTTATCCCAAGCCACCAAGTCACCTACTCTCAATTGATTGATAGCAACTCGTTTGCCATAACTAGCCTGTTGGTTCGACACTCTAGGGATTTTAATTCCAGCGCGGGAGTAGGCGTACTGGACCAAACCCGAACAGTCGAACGATACACCAGGCTGTTCTTTACCCCACCCATAGGGTAAGCCTAGTTGCTTTTGGGCTGCATTAGCAATACGGTTACCTGCTTTGGAGCCACCCTGAACGGGAGCCTTAGTGCCAAGGACTCGGGGAGCCTTGCCGTTCTTAGTAGGGCTACCAGCAAATTGAGCATCGGGGGCGTCTAGCATAGAGAGAATGCTATGCTCAAAACTACTGGTACGCTGGCGAGAAGCATTAGTAGCCGCTATGATAGAGGCCGATGCCTGACTTGTTGCGCTACTACCTGAATCCTGTAACCTCTGTAGGAAGGTCTGAGGGGTGAATTGTTTAGGTGCGCTAGGTTGGATGCTCACCTAAGTCTCCCTGTAACTTTTGCAGCATATGAAGCGATTGAAGGATACGCACCTTGCCTACGAGTGCTGGTACTTCGAGCGGCCCCTTCTCCACCATACCAAGCCTTTGCAGCACCAGCAGCACCATACTTGTTGTAATAGTACCGCAGTTTATTGCGAGCAACTTTCTCCTGTAGGTCAGGGCTATTTAGGAATTGACTAGTACTAATCGAGTGACCTAGAGCATCCTTAGACCACGATGGAACATTTGCAGGCATAATCTGATACTTTCCGAGCGCACCACTACTCGCATTAACCGCTCGATAGTTCCCACCGGATTCCTGCTTAGCGATAGAGTTGACAAAAGCATTGAAACCTTTGGAGGGCTGTGACCGCTTTCCTACAGGAAGTGACGATCCGCTGCCTAGTGGTCGAACAGCAGACTTACTCGAAGAGTTGACTATATCAGTGTTAGGACTAGACCCAAGCATTGAATTCAGTTTGCTGCGATAACTCTGCGAACGCCTACTGATAGCAGCGATATCAGCCGCAATACCCGCACCCGCATCAACACTAGCCCCACCTTGTAGGCGAGCCATAAAGCCATTATCAAACGACTTTTTAGCCATGCTAATCCTTGAAGTCGGATGGGATTAGGTTGATGGGGATTTTAGTCTCGGGGTCTAGGTTGTGATCCTTGAGATACTTCTTACGCCACTTGGTATACTGGCGGGCTGTTGCAATATCACGACGGATAAGTTCACTCATTTGACGCTCAGCAGTATTGGACTGTATCGAAACACCCGATGCCCAAGATACCAGAGCATCCATCTTGTTAGGTTTACCGGCAACGATATTTGCAACCTGCCTACTGATAGGTGTCTGACTAGCCCCATAGTAGGTAAGGTCCTTAGCCCATTGACCCAATCCTGGTTGAACATCTTTGCTGCGTACAGGAGCACCAGTGAAGAAGTTTTTATTTGCATAGAGTTCGAATGCAGCCTTAACAGCAGGGTTAAGACTGGACCCCACACTACGAATACCAGGTTGGAATCCGCCAAACTGTGTAGCAGCATCGCCAAATGGTGAACCAATGTTGAAATACTTTTGAGGATGACCGTCTGCTCCTAGTGGTAGGAAGCCTCCGTACCTCATCCATTGAGGAATGACCTGCTGTGTATCCATATACGGGCCTGATTGATAAGGCTGACCGGAGACACTAGAGATAGTACGAACGATCTTAGGAATAACCGCTACTTTACCAGGCTTAGTAAAGAGCATCTGAGTCTGATAAGGAAGCGACTTGCGAATCCATTTGTAGAACGGAATGATGTTCGACATAACTTGTCGTTCACGCTTCGTGAAGTCAGTGTAGTCGAAGTGCCCATTCTGAACACGCTCAGAAGCGTAGTTGATGATATCCTCAAGAGTCTTAAGTTTCTTGGGATTCGTCTCAACCATGTGAATGAAGTGTGCTAGGCGCCAGTAGTCCTCTCGATCAGCAGAAAGGTCCATAGCCTTTGCTTTAAGATCAGCCAACTTGTCAAACTTAAGGTTACCCTTCTTACCCTGTCTCTTGAAGATGTTGCTAAATTCGCCAAGAGTGTAGTTTTGACGGTTACCACCGTGATTGTATCCAGCCCAGATTTCAGCCATGTTTAGTTCATCACGGTGTTTTCCGTTGAAGTCTTTGAATCCACCCTTGACCTTAACAAAACCCTTTGTCTTAGACCACCGAGGGTGCTGTTCAGTAACGTTCCAGATATCCCTACGACTCGCTCCCATGACGGCTTCTTTGCGGGGACCAGGAGGTGTTTCCAACAACCTCTTGATACGCATAATCTTAGCAGCCTTGGTATGTGACCTAGTAGAAATACCCTCGGCCATATTGACGTACCAGTCGCCAATTGAGTTGCGAACGTGGAAGCCAGGGTTAGGAACGGTTACAAAGAACTTCCACTGACCAGTCAAGTTGTTAATATGGCCTAGTGCTTTAGCCATTTCTTTTTCATCTTCAAGGGTGTTCGTGATCCGCTTTAAACCCTCGATGGTGTCTGGATGAAATAAGTGACCCTCAAATTCTTTAGGAGTACCTGGGCCGGTAATCTCCGTCCATCCTTCTTTACGAAGTTTGGCAACGTCAGGATAAGCGGTTGCTGCTAACGAGGGGTCCTTTTCGATCATCTTTCTGCCTACAGCAGAGGAAGCATCGAAAGCACCCCACCCCTCTCTCGCTCCAACATAGGTAAGTTTCTTAGAGAGTGCCTGCTCCATAGCCGATTCAAGAGCGAACACCATATGTCCAGCATCCCCAACTTTGTCAGACTGAGATAGAATACTGTTGAACACAAAGTTCGGGTCTTTCTCGAAGTTACCCTTGATTGTCATACCGGAGTACTTAAAGAATCGGTTAATATCCTCGGCATTCAATACATGGCGAGGGTCTAACCCGTCCATGTTACGAGGGTTAGTGAACATCTGTGCCGCCCTGTGGATACGACTACCTACCCACTCAGCAGCATCAACCTTTTCCCCTGCTTTATTGACAATGATATCCAAGCCAGCAGGCATCCCGTTTAGTGCCGATGTTGCAATATGCCTTCTCTGATCCTCTGTAAATCCGCCAAGGGCTTTTCTAATAGTCTGTTCTCTCGCGTTTACCCGAGATAGACCCTGGGATCGTAGACGTAAGTGCAGTTTGTGTAACTCAGGAAAGACCTTAGCAGAGTTAACAAAAGTCTTTTGAAATACATCAACAGTGTGCTTGATTGGATCGAACGTCCCTGGAAGCCTAGAGGACGCCCCCGCTAAGCCCTTGAATGGTGCAGCGGCAGCAGCAACGGCATACCGACTTAAGGGAATCTCAACTCCCTTTTCAGCCAGTCCACCAGTCTCAGTACCTAGTTTTCTAAGACCAGGGATTTTGAAACCACCGATAGGCTTTAACGCGATGTTACGGTATCCAGCATTATCTACAATAGCCTGTGACAACTTGATGAGACTGAGTTCCATCTCATCTTTAGCAGCCTTGCCTCCTGCATCGACAGCAGCCCTACTTGCTCCTGCTTCTTCTAACTGTTTTCTAATAATAGTCTGATGGAAGTTTCCACCTAGTTTAGCAGCTTTTTCAACATCTTTCCTGACAGTAATACTAGCACGAACAGCCTTCTGATTTGTCTGTCCAGAAGTTAACGCTGTGTGCATTAAGTGATTAAATTCTGGACCACCCTTAATACCCAACTTTTCAAGTTGGTCAGCCATTTCTTTAATACTGCCCTTGAGGGCTCCTACCTTACCTGCACGACCAGCAAGTCCAACACCTAAGTAGGTAGTTGGGTCTAAGCCAATGTCAGGTACAATCATCAATGCTTTAACCCAGCCAGGTAGACTACCCTCACCGTGTCTAATCTGGCGAGGGGTCTTACCTGTATGAGCAGCATGAACAGCATCAGAAACGTATTGTGCTACGTCCTGAAAACTCTTTTTCTTCTTTCCTTCTAACCCTTTCAAAGCCCCTTTAGCCGTGGCTTGCAGGGTGTCTACTATACTAGCGCCTCTTACGTTAGCCCTTGTGCCCTGTAGGACGGCGTTAGCAGAGGCGTACTGACCACGAAGAAGAATGTCACCCAGACGACCCCAGAATCCGGTGCTGTGTGGGCTATCTACCTTCCCTCCTACAGAGCGCGTCTTGGCTTCATCACGCTGAACAGTGAGATACTTGTCTAAGGCGTCTCCCACCGGCATTCTACCAGGAGCACCAGCCCTAGGAAGAATAGCGTGAGACTTAAGGCGAGCCTTACGCTTTTGGGTTAAATCACCAAACACACTGTCCTTTGCTGACGGTGCAGTTTTCTTAGGCGTACCAAACGGAGCGGCAGGAGTACTACCGCCCAATGCTTTGACCTGAGCCTTATATGCCTGAGTATAGACAGCACTCAGTCTAGGATCAGAGAATAAAGCTTTTTTGGTGGCTGCCATTATTAACCCTTAGGCGCATTGGGGAAGGCTTTGTAATACGTAGCCCAGAACAAATTTTTCTCTGCCGAAGTGAACCTCAACCTATTGAGTCGCTCAACAATCATTGCATGTGGGGTTTTGTTACGTGTCGTCTCAGAAGAACCCTTCCACTGTGGCGGGAATGCCCTCACAACAATTGGAATATCTTTCTTAGCTTTAGAGCTAGCATTTTGCGTACTTAACCAAGTAACCGCCCCAGCATATCCTTGCTCTGCCTTTGCTGTCTTGTCCGCAGCGGCGGCTGCTTTAAGTTTGTTGGCAATAGCAGCATTAGCCGCAGCAACCGCATCACGACGGGCCTGTAATTCAGAGTTGTTGGCTCTAATTTCGTTAGCACGCGCCTTGTATTGAGCGTCAGTTTCATTCTTTTTGCGGGTTAACTCAAGACCCTGAATCTTGATCTTAAGAGCCAATCGAGCGGTTTTGTTCTTAGCCTTGTTGTTAGCAATGTTTGCGGTCAGGGTGTCTCGGCTAATACCAAGTTTCTCCGCAGCAATAGCGTTAAGCGCATCATTCTGAGCAGCCTCGGCGTCAGTAGCAGCCTTCTTGTCGAGGAGTTGACCAAGAAGAACCTGAACCTTGCCAGCCTTTGTAGACTTGAGAATGCCAGCCTGAGACGAGAGCGTGCGGGTAAGTTCTTTCATTGTGCTGATACGGTCGTTCTGAGCAACAGCAGAAGAAGCACCAATACTAGCGTTCAGCCTACGAAGCATAGTATCGGCATTAAGGCCCTGATTCTTGATAGTCGATGTAGCGTTAGCACCCTGGGTTTTCTGTAACTCAGAGAGAAATGTTGCATCTCTCTGTGATTTATCATCTGCGGTTGTATTAGCATCAAGCCCTAGTTTTTGATTTTCAGCATTGGTAGATGCCGCAGCTTTTTCATAAGCTGTTTTAGTGTCGTTAGATAGTTTATCATAGATAGCCTGAGTATCGGCTGTAGACTTACTGTAGCTAGTTTCAGTGTCTTTACGGTCTGCTTCTGTTTCACTTTGAGCAATATCAAAAATCTGTTTGATCTTACCTACATCTTCGTTACCCTGGGTTGTCGCTTCTGTAGCCTGACGATTAAGTTCGGCAACCTGAGGGTCAATCTCAGAATTTACTGTAACCTGAGCCCTGGTTTTAAGAGGGTTACTTACTGTCTTAGTGGTTTTAGGGTCCTTCATTTTAAGCCAACGAGCCCACGCAGCAGGGTGCGTCTTTTTAAACTGAGCCCGCTGAGCGGTGTTCATCTTTGCAAATTTAGGGTGATTCTTTAAGAACAACTTACGAGCAGAATCATTGACCGTTGTAGTAGTAGTGTCACCAGTGTTAGGATCAAACGTACTAGAAGGAGTAGGTGCAGCAGGAGCGGTCGTTGTACTACCACCACCACCTCCACCCCCTCCTACAGAAGTGCCACCACCACCGCCGCCACGATTGCGATTTCTACTAGGAGTAGTAGTACCGCCACCTCGACCTGTAACTCCCCTTCCCCCGTTTTTGAGGGAGTCAGGTTTAGGGCCTGAACTAAGGGGAGTTGTTTTAGTTCCTTTACCTTTGCCTGGTCCTTTGTTTCCCTTGTTACCCTTAGTGTTAGAAGCCTGAGTAGTCTTACTACCCTTATGAGCAGCAGGAGTACCAGGGGTAGGTAAGTGAGGCGCAACTCTCGCAACGTGAAAGAGGTCCACGCCTGTTAATGGTTTGGGCGTTACAATGGGCTTGTTCTTGGGGTTAGCAGGAGACTGCCCTGTAGTTAAAGACCTAGTTGCAGGCGGTGTCTTTCGCTCTGCTACCCTAGCCGATCTAGGCGTCTTGGGAGGCTTTCTATTTACATCGCTAATTTTCTTCCCACCGAACATAACCTGTGCAACTTTACTAGTTGTACTAGTAATTTTGCGACCTACTTTTTGGGCAGGGTGATTATGTGAAACAGGACTTGGACGCGGTGCTTTAGTAGGCTTAGGTGGAGCAATTGGATTCGGTCCTCTTACTAAAGAACCCGTTATTCTAGGTGCGGGTGGCTTTCTAACAGGAGGTTTTTTGGCTGGCTTCTTAGAGCCCGCTACTGTTTTCAGCATGTTACACCATATACTTTCCGGCAGCAGTTGCGCTTCGACGCTTTCTAGCATTTTCTAAAATAGCATTAAGCGCATCTTTTGCACTAGCACGCGCCGCTACGTTACGGGCTGTACTAAAACTTGCATTCTGATTAATGTCTGTTTCAGCATTAGCGAACTGATTATCTTGAACACCTTTTGCTGAGATGTACCCTGTAGATCGACCCATCCCTCTCGCACCGTAGTTATTTAATAACCTACGATAAATGGGGTCTTTACTTTCATTTAGATCACGTAGACCTCTAGTTTGAGCACTACCAATTTCTGAATCACTACTATTTAGTTGATTGTTAATATCATTAAAATTTGACCATCCTGCGGCTTCCATATCATCAGCGCTTGCATCATATGGAAGTGCGTTTAAAGGAACTTGAGTAGCAGGTACAGGAGCCTCAGCCGCAGCAGCCGCAGCCGCAGGACTACCAGGAGGTGCAGCGGCCGCTTTGCTAGGGGCAGCAACAGGGGCTTTAGCCGTATTACCCCATGTACCAGTAAAGCCATTGGCTTCTATCCATTGAGTGTTAAACGCAGGATGAGAGGCTCGATACTTTTCACGTTCCGCATGGCTCATCTTAGCAAAAGCAGGATGGGCCGCTAAAAACTTAGTAACTGCTGCTGTCGCCATTAGCTAGCCAACCTTCGCTTCATTGCCGCTAATAGAGCCTGTTTACGCGAGCGCTTACGAAAGCCCTCTTTGTTTTTAACACCAACATGAGCAGCATTACTACCCATTCGATACACAGTGTTTCCAGCCAGATACCGGGCTTGCGGCAGGTGCTTGGTCACGGGTCCATCCTAATTGACTGTACCACTCGGAGTCAAGCCTTTCAGCAATAAGGATACCACTCTTCATTCACATAGTCAGTAATGAAGGGGTAATACTGAACCTCACGGTCCTGCCCTATTGTATTCTGGATTCCACCTTTAAACTCATTGATCTTTACAGAATACTTAGTGGCATCATCATCTAATTCGGCTGCTTGAGCAATACAGTACTCTACGATCCTAGGATGAAAGTCCAAAGGTAATTCAGGAGTCTGAGTAGTAGCCGTAATGACAACAGGATTACGGTAATAAAAAATTCTAAGATCAGAAACACCAGTAGTAGCAGGAGCAGGGTACAGAGAAATAACGTTACCCCAAGTCCAAAATACAGAAGGTGATCCCTTTGGGTAGTTAACTGAATCATCTTTTGAGGGATACAATTCTTCCGCTTGTTGTAACGATACCTGTCGTAATCTCTGACCCTGCCATTTGACACTGTATACACGGTTAGTATCAATAGGCATGGTGTAGTCAGGGTTGTTTGCGATAGTAGCCGCAGTAGACGTCTGAGCCAAGATATCTACAGAGGAGCAAATTTCTAGTTGGGCATCGTTCACCCACCTGATGATATCAGCATCAGTGAAAATCTGGCTGGTATCATCACCCATTTGACGACGGACTCTTGTAGCAATTTCGGATACTAGCATTATCCATACTTCCGTCCATTGTGACGAACAGTGTGAAGTTTGTTCCTACCACCTGATGCTACAAATGCAATGAAATCGTTAGCCTCTTCTACCTGTTCTTGCCAGAGTTTCCGCTGATATTCTTTATGCGCTCGCTCTTGAGCCTCGATAATTTCAAGAGTGTTATGCTTAGACATATCACCAAGTTCAATACGAGCGAGAACATTGCGATTGAAGTTCTTCTCATTGTCCACATAGAAAACTACTTCTTCTTTACCATCGCTTCGTTTCTCCACGATAGCAAAAGCAGAATCTTTTGGACCTCTGTTCTCAGGGGGCACCCACCGTACATCGAGATTAGACCACTTTTGTCGAATGATCTCTACAGTCCGTGAGATTTCTTCATTGATCCAGTGACCATCTTCATGCGGTACTGGTAGATTGCTTAGGTCCACGATGATGCTCCCGTGTTAACTGGTGTCCATATATCTGAACTGTGGGCAATTGGCGTATATGCGTCAGAACCTTTAGTTACTGGAGTCCAGACGTCTCCCACTTTGACGACTGGAATATACACGACCTGTCCATTAATGACAGCAACCCAGTAAGTAGTTGCTAATCTAGTGTTCCAACGTATCGATACTTCGTTACCTGCTAATTGAGCGACTTTCCAGAGAAATTGCCTTTGCACACCAGCGGGTACAGGGTGGTAAACCCGCCAAATGAACTGAATGTTGGTTGTAACGAATGATGCAGTATTCCAGCGAAGTAGCAATACTGCCGCTGTTGTTGCTTTAATGTTCCAAACTAGACTGGTAGACTTGCCTGTTACACTTGTAACGTTCCAGACAAAACCAACAGACTTACCAACAGGCTGATTTAGAATACGCCAAACTAGACTAACTTGGTTAGTGACAGTAGCTCTAATCGCCCAATCTAATTCTAATGCTTTGAAGGTTGTCTGTCGTAGATTCCAGACAGTCTGCAAAGATTTAGAAGTAGTCTGCGCTAGATTCCAAACCAGCCCTAGACTATTAGTTGTAGTTTGAGCAACGTTCCACTGTAACCCTAAACTCTTACTTACTGTTTGCTGAGTATTCCAGACGAACGCTAGAGACTTTCCTACAGGGATGACATTCTGCTGGACATTCCAACTCAGACCGAGAGACTTACCAACAGGCTGTGGGGCGACTACTCCAAACCACTTAGCGTTGAGATAATCCTCAACCTGCTTTCGCTCTACATCAGACAGTTTTCGATTATACTGAATAACCTCAGCAACTTCACAGTCACAAGTTTCTTCTGTGCCAGTAGGAGAATAACCATTTATTGCAAAGTTACCCTTCCAACCACCAGTAACCTGATGATCGCCAGAAATGAATACCCCATTACTATATAGCCATACTTTAGCATCTCCCGGTACGCCCTCGCCTGTTCCAGTATAAAAATGCCAGTTAGTTGTCTGCGACTTGCGTATATCAGGAACTGTGAAACCCTCAATGTAGAAAACATCTTCAAATCCATTCCAATAACCAATAAGCAGATTGGACGGCGGGTAAATAGAGTCTACAATACGACCTGCTGCTGTCCCCCACATCCGTCCTACATAAAGGATTGTCCAGTTTAGATCAATGTCAGTATTAGTAATTCTCACTCTAGCCTGATTGGTATTAAACCTTACTACTGGCTTTCCATTAAGTGCATTAGTTCTCAGAGATGGGGCTGGTGACCCAACCATTGTACCAGGCAAAGCAGGGTTTGCTAAGTTAGGCCACGGATCAATAGGCTCAGCAGATAACTGACTAGCATCAAACCATATGGCACAGCCTGCTAAATCAGTGGGTTGGAATGGCCCGCCAATTGGTGCTGCGACAGCCCACTTTAGTTCTAGAGACTGGTTAACTGAAGTATTAACATTCCAGTACAACTTGATTCTAGTAAATGCAACCGTGTATACGTTCCATCTAACATCTAACGATTTAGTTGTTAGAGTGTATACGTTCCATCGCTGATCTAGCGACTTGGTTGTTAGTGTCCTGACGTTCCAAACAGTACCAAGAGACTTAAAGACTAGGCTGGTAACGTTCCAGCGCAAGTCAACAGGCTTGGCAACTAGCGCTCTAACATTCCAAACCCCCTGTAGGGATTTGCTTGTTACAGCGCTAGTGTTCCAAACAGTCTGTAGAGACTTACTAGTTGTAGTTTGGACGTTCCAAACTAATCCTAAATTGACTCCTACAGGAGTAGCAACAGGAACAGTGGCCTGCGCTACGTTCCACTTTAACTCAAGTGTCTTAGTTTGAGGACCAGGAGTTGCTCCTAAAGTCCCACCACTAAAGTTATCCCAAAAATCTTTCTCGCCTTGATTTACAATGTAATAAGAATCAGTTATAAAAAATCCTGGCCGTCTTACACTTTGTGGCCCATCCCAAAGAGGACTAACTGATGCTAGTACACGATAAAGTTCTACTCCATTGAAAAATGCAATTAAAGTATCGCCGGAAATACTGCCCTTACCAGCAGCAGCATAATCAGTCGGAGTCCAGTATTCTAGTCTAAATACATCGCCAACCTTTAATGCCGCTGGTAGATTAAAAGCAGACCCTACAATTGTACCACCTCCACCGTCTCTTAAGACAATCGCAGCAGTTAATCCATTTAAATCTGCTTCCTGTAAACCGTAAAATGCTCCAGAGAATGAGCCGCCACTAATATCCGATACATAAACAGCAGGTCCAGACTTTTTAGACGTCCATCCTAAATGGGTAATATCACTAACTTGTAGTTGAGCAAATTGACTTGCGCCTATTTGTGGTAAATTAGGAACACCCGCAACCGCGATAGCAAAGAGATTCATATTTCGAGCATAACCATTTTCAGTTATGAGTGTCTGTCCCTCACCACCTGATTGATCCCAAGTAAATGATCCACCACTTAAATCTGTACCAGGGCTAACGCCCCGAGTAAAGTTATCTGTATATAACGCACCGGGAACATAAGGAGCAATATGCCGTGTATTCCACTGTAGTCCAAGAGACTTGCCTACTGGAAGGCTTTTTACATTCCATACGAACTGTAAAGTTTTCCCAACCGAAGTCTTTATATTCCAGCGAATGTCTAGGGTTTTTGCTACCTGAGTGATTGGTAGGTCTTGCCAAGTATTTGTAGGGTAACTTCCCCAAGTACCTGTGACATTATTCCAAGAAGTAGGATTAGGACTAAGAACAGCCGGAACCGAATCCCAGTAGCCTGCGGGGTAAGTTCCCCACGGACTAGTTAATGCTCCCCAGGCATTAGGGTTAGCCATTAAAGCTCCGCACTAAAACCAACATAACCATTAACGCTTGCTGTAAAGAGAGAATATCCACGTCCGACTACTAAACTACCAGCGGTATCTATCACCATATCTGCTGCTTCTTTAGTACTTGAGGTAGTTACTCTTAGATTAGTAACTGCTGTATTTGCTGTACGCTCGCTAGTATTAAATGTTCCAGAAAAAAAGATAGTTGGAACAGCCCGCATCGTAACGGGAAACCTATACGGCACATAAGCAGCAACAGTAGTCGCCGCAATGCCAAGTGGACTTATACAAGCGCCAATAGCCCCACCATCACTATGAATATAACAATATCTCTGACACCAGGCTAATTGAACCTGCTGCGGAAGCCGCTCAAATGGCGTAGCGGATGAGCCGGCCTCTAGTTGAACATCTGTCAAGTAAATCGTAGTGTTTTGAATACCAATATTCGACGAACGCGAAGAAAAATTAGACCCAGCAGATAACCAGAAATAGACACATAAATAATCGGTATCACTAGTTCCGACTGATTTCCCAACAATACTAGGAATCGTGAAAGTGACTGAATAACGAGTAAAAGTATTATTAAGCGTTATTGCGGATACAGACGTTTGTAATGTAGCCGAAGGTGAACCGCCTGTACCAAAGAACTGTTCTACTTCAATTCCGATTTTAGGACTACCAGAAATAGCATAACCAATAAACGAAAGCGTTACTTGCTGACCTGCTAGTGTACGAACGCTCTCTATACGTTGGCTAACATAAGCATAATCAATAACCGAGTTAGCTTGCCCCGATACTACCGACTGAATACTTGCTTTTGCTCCATTCATACCACCGCCAGATTGCAAACTTTCATTAACCGGACTTATGGTATGAGTTCCATCAACATTATTTTTAAACCAACCATCAACAGTATAAACACCAGATGCTGTAAAGCCGCTAATACCTCGTTGACGAATACTCATATCACCGTTACGAATCACATTGCGATATGCAGTCTGGACACTCTGCATTGAGTTGATACTGTTCTGTAGAGCAACAGCACCATCATCAATCTTCTGCATGTTGTCGCCAATGTCTTGCTCGACAACAACTAAATCTGTGCTAGTAGGCTTCCGCAGGTTCCACTTAGTCGTGTTGGTAGCCATTACAACTCCGCACCTATTTCAAAAAAGACGGGAGTACCAGAAAGTTGACGGAGGTAAGCAACTCTACCAGCAGTACCAGTACCTGTAGGGAAAGTCACTTGCCATTCAGCATGATCAGCATTTGATACCCCAGCAGTCATACCACCAGTAACAGCCCAGTTTGCTGTAATTACATCCGTAACATATGCAGTACCGGAGGATGCATTAAATATAGGTGTTGAAGGCGCCCGTAACCTAACAGGCAAGGGAATCATAAACAGTGCGACTGTCGCAGCAGCAAGGTTTCCTACAGCCAGTGTTTCATTAACAAGAGCTGTAGTCTTACGATAATAGTATCGTTGATTCCAGGCTAACTGAACTTGCTGTGGTAATCTTTCAAACGGAGTTGCTACAGGGCCGGCCTCAAGTTGAATATCTGCAAAACCAAAGTTACCATTTTGGATAGGAACATTCCCATTGCTTGCTGTATAATTCGAGCCACCTGACAACCAGAATTGAAGAAGTAAGAAATCTGTACCGTCTGTACCAACAGTCTTACCAACAATACTTGGAACAGTAAACGTTACTGTATATTTAGTCGGAGTCTGATTAACAGTAACTCCACCAACTTGTACTTGTGCTGTTGCAGCACTAGCACCGCCACCCGCACCGAAACTTTGCTGAACAAAAATCCCAAGTTTGGCTGTTGACAAAACCCCACAATAACCGATAAAAGAAAGTGTTACTGTTTTTCCAGCAAGAGTGCGCACACCTTCAATTCTCTGTTGAAGATGTAAGTAGTGAGTTGCTAAAGTTGCACCAGTTAAGTTTATCTGCATAGCGTAGGCTGCATCACTACTACCAGGATATACTCCGGCTCCCGCAGAGATTTGATAAACTCCGCAAGTACCATCATTATGAGTAGTTTTCCAACCATCCAGTCCAGTAGTAAATGCTAGACCGGTCACTGTTATTGCAGTACCGCGTTGTGCAATCTGAAAATCACCATTACGGAGTTTGTTACGGTAGGCAGTCTGAACAAGTGGAGCAGCAACTTGCAACGCGCCTACTGCATCATCAACCTTCTGCATGTTATCTGATATATCAGTTGTAACATTGACAATATCAGTAACACCAGGCTTACGAAGGTTGAGATTAAGCGTGTTAGTTGCCATTAGAGAGTATCACCCTCAACGCGGATAGTCGCACCATCGTTAGATACAGCAGCCGTATTAGCAGCCGTTCGACGAATCCAAATACCCTTACACTGACCAGGGGGAATATCACCTAAGGCTAGTCCTGTAGCCTTTGTAGTTGGCGCTGAGAACGTCTGAGTTGCTGGCGCAGTATTTTCATCAGCGATTGTTTTCATCTGAGGGGAAGCACTTGCAATAACGCTAGCAGCAGTAGTATCCACACTAAGAGCAGCAACAGCGCCACCTGCTACCTCCGCAGAAATCCATACTACAGGGGAGAGGTAGGTTAATGTAGCGTGGTTGTTATGCACAAAGATTCCACGATATTCTGCTTCTGACGCAGCGTTTTCATCACCTGTAATATCATCAAACAGGTTACCTAGGGTTGCATCCGTGATAGCAGTAGTAGAGATTTGGTCACCCAATGATCCAGCAGCCGTTCCAGCAGTAGTATTGCCAGCCGCAGCAACCACGCTGAACTTGAGTAGAATATCCGTCGCTGCAATAGGCATTAAAACTCATCCTTACTCGTAGATTATACCATCATGCTTATATTGATGCTTTGGAGAACGCCAAACATGCGATGCTAAGTCATGCGCTTCGGCCATAGCATCGTCATATTGTGCTTTCTGACGAGCATGTACCATAGCATTCTTAGCGTTAACTCGGGCTTCTACAGAACCATTACGTCCATCGGCATCTGCTAAACGGTTAAGAATTGCATCACTATTAATCATCTGTTCTTCATCATCAACATACATAACGACATAATCAGGACGATCATGATTACCAAGTTGACTATATGTAATCGCAAATGCAGAGTCACCAGGCTTACGTTTATCCCTGGGAATCCACTTAACGTCAAGGTGCCAATCGTATTGGCGAATTACATCAATAGTCCTGTCAATTGCAGGACTAATTAAAGAACCATCTTCATGTGGTACAGGAGCATTAACAATAAAAGATTCCATACTCATTAAAAACTCCGAGATTAAGGGTAGTTCGCAGGATCAATGACTTCAACAGGTTTCTTACCGAGTTGTCGTTGTCTATCAGCAAGACTACCTGTAGTAGCACCTTTACTAGCCAATAACAACATAGCACGATCAGCAAGACTGCCTACAGTCCTGCCAGCCGCAATATGCTGGGCTAGAATATTATCGTGCTTGCTAGGCATAACTACTCCTAAACCTGAGAGGGGCCAGTAGGCGCCTCGGCAACACCTACTGACCCCTGCTCATGGGATTTTTACGCCTCGGTCACATCGTCAAGCAGACCTTGAGCGTTGCGCTGGTTAAGGCCCATCTCCCAGTACTGCTTGAGAACAGCCTCGTAAGCGTCGTAATCGTGTACCCACTTCCAAACTGATCCATCCTTCTGTAACCAAGACCAGTCCTTGTCGCGGTAAATCTTGAACTTACTCTCGTCAAGGAACCACATCTTGCCAGGAGGTGCATCAGGGTCCTCTACAACAGGAATCTCACGTCCGTTGTTAAACGCAAGACCTGTAAGACCGCCATCGAACTCCTTGGTGTTAACATATCGACGCTGCTGTGAAAGCAGGTTGAAGTACGCACGTCGAACACCAAGAGAGGTAAGAATAAGACTCGTCTTACCACCGTTAACGCGAACGTCGTCAGTAAGCTTAATCATAAGACCCTCAGAAAGAGCCCTACCAGTACCGCCGTTAGCGTTAACAACACTCTTCCAAAGCGGCTGAGTGGTGGGGTCAACCGTGAATAAAATACCGGTAGCCTTCACAATAGAGGCTAATCCGTTAGGCTCACGGTTCCAGTTACCGGTACGAGTCAGAATATGACCAACTGTATCGGCAACAGCAGCACCATCAAATGTAACGTTAAGGCCAGAAATAGCCGTAATCTGACGGTTGTAAGCAATGGCTGACGCGCCCCCAACACCGGGACCAACACCCGCGTTAACAATATCGATCTGCTGACCAACCTCAAGGTACTGGGTTGAAACAACAGCAACAACGTTATCAGCCGTACCCGCAGTAGACACAGTAGCAAGAGTACCTAGACCGTCACCGTAGAATACACGGTTAGTGTCCTTAGCAATATCACTCTTGAGATAAGTCATCTCAAGGTCCATAGCGTCGGCAAACGCCTGGTAGTTTTCCGAGGCTAATTCCATCGACGGACCCGACATACGGACACGACCGTATCCGTACTTAAGGCCAATACGAACTGAAATGAAGCCCTGCTGCCCTGCGTTTTGCAGTTGCTCAAGTTCGTTACGGTAACCAATACCAGCGTTACGACGAACACGTAACGGGAAAGTAACGTACTTACCACCGACCTGCGACTCAACGCCACTAGAGGTGCGAAGGATACGCTTATATCCTACGGCTTCCTCTTGTAACTGGTTCTGAATCTTACCCTGATATACTTCCTTTGTAATGGCATCAAGTGTTGCCATTGTGTTAGGCACAATATCTCCTTGTTAGCCTTGACTGCTACGCATTATCAGCGTTAGCAGCAGCCCTTAACATCTCTTTGACTAACTCTTGGGTATCGGCGCTACCCAATTTAGAAGGATCGGTCCTAATGGTAGGCAATCCACCATTGGAAGATAGCACCGTAGGTGCCCCATTAGCAGTTTGCTGGGTCCGAGTTACGTCTCCACCGTAACTCTTTACCATAGACTGAAACGCCTTTACGGCATCTTCACCATCGACACCGTTCGCTATTTGCGTAAGCACGAACGTCTCATCGTAGTGGCCGTAAGTATCCTTAAGTGCCCCAAGGTAGTCATCAAGAGCCTCTTGATTTTCCTTGGACTCATTAGCCTCAACGTCTGCTAAGAACGTTTCTGCTAACTTCTCCATCATTTGCTCATGCTGAGCAAATCGGGCTTCGTAAGGATCGTCGTCCTCGTCGTCTACCTGACCGCCTGTGTCCCTAACTCCCTGGCTACCAGCAGCCTGCTGTAGAAACTCCGCCATAATGTCAGGGTACGCTTCCTGCATTGCTGCAAGAATCTTAGCCGGCTCGTTCTCAATTGCGGCTGCGATACCTAACGCCTGATTAACAAACTCAGGGTCTACATCATTTTCGATGTAGGGCTTCCACGGCTCGTACTGTTGCTGTAAGTTCTGGAACCTAGACTGTACACCTGAATCCCACCTTTCAAGGTGGGGCTTCACAATGGTGCGTAAAGCCTCATCCGGCAGAATATCTAAAATCTCCTGCCAGGCAGGGTGACCTTGACTATCAGTGTCACCAGCATTATCTGTACCATTGTCATTCTGGCCCTGGATAATGTCGCCGTTTTCAAATCCTGCGTTCTCTCCCACTTACTTCTCCTTAACCGAGTATCGGGCTGTACCATTTATGGCCCTGGCCTTCTACTCACAGGGTAGCAGAGTGGGCTTCCTACAGGAAGGATATACTTAGAACTCTTGACCGTAATTAATCTTACGGTTAATATTCTTAGCGGCAGCCTTCCTAACCTTCCTACCTCTAACTGCCGTTCCGGCGATACGTGCCGCAGCAGCCTTCTGCATCTTCTGAGGTGTAACACGTAAGTTTGGCTGGCTATTAGCCGCAGCCTTGGCCTTCATTGCATTGTTAGTACTTGAAAGACGCTGCGCAACATTAGCCTGATTAGTAGGTGTATTAGTCTTCGCAGCAACGTTGGCCTGAGCCCGTAACTTCGCTGTCTTTAACTTCAGAGCAGCAGCATCTAATCCAGCCGGAACAGACATTAGATACCTGCCGCATCGTCAATAAGCCGAACAGCATACTCAAGGTCATTCTTAGTCATCAGATTCAATGTTGCAGTAGGATAACTAGCCGCTGCCGCAGCAGTAAGACGCGCCTTAAGTGCAGCAACGTCCTTATAGTTCGTAAGAGTAACTGTCTGCGTTGCGGAACCCTGAGTGCGACGCTTATCTGTCCAACTGTGCTTACCTTCAATATCCGCATTAGCCATTAGGAGGACCTCCCTGTGGGGGCTGTTGTGCGTTAGGATCACCTTGTGGCGGTCCTGCTTGTTGTGCGTTAGGGTCGCCACCCGGTTGCCCCGGTTGACCCGGTTGTCCTTGCTGTTGCTGAGCATTAGGGTCGCCACCAATAACAGGACCCTGACTACCATCAGGCATCTGTTGAATCATGCCACCCTGTAGTGCTAAGCGGTGAGTCATAACGTGTAACTCAAAGAGTTGCTTAATCTCATCACTAAGCATCTCAAAACCTTGAGTCTTACGGTATGCATCATGCAGAGCAATGTGCATCTGATGATTGTCCCAGGAATTAGCCTCGATAGCATACTCAGAGTGCTGAGCATCAAACGGCATACCGTTCATCTGAGACATAGCGTTCTGCATCTGGAACTCTGGCATATCTCCAAGAGCCTTAAGCTTAAAGTTTTCTCGCTGTGCCTGACGCTTATCAACCAGGAAGTCCTCGTAAGCCTTTTCGATACCACCGAGGTCCAGTAACTCTAAGAACATCGGTGCTTCGATAGCACCCAACTTAAAGATATCCATTAAGAAGGCTTGCTTGGCGGCCTTACTCTTCGGTAACGCAGAGCCCGACTCAACGCGGATATCCGTATTACCTCTAAGGTCCGATCCCTTCCATTGCTGCGCTTCAAACGCCCCGTCTGTACCCGTAACGCGAACCATGCGCGCAACGTCCCAATACTGGGTAACGTACTTGAGGTAGAGTCGTCCGACTTTTTCAACGGCTTCCTCCAGACTAGCAATACTGAATGCTAATTTGGATTCGTCTTGTTCCTGTAAGAAGCTAAGCGCCGTTGCAGCAGTAACCTGCGAAGGGTTCTGACCACGAGAAATCTCATGCTGTCCACTAATATCATCAAAATCTTGCTGTAAACGATCAAGTTCCTGAATAACGTAAGGAGGAAGACTATCCATTGGCAAAGTATCAGGTCTATCAAAACCAGGAGTATAAAGAATAACTTGCCCTGGTTCGGAAGTAATCTGCTTAGGATTAATAGAACCTCGCGGAGCCATTAACTTCGGCTTAGCCATGAGGTTCTTAGCTTCAATAATCTGTGAGCGTGTACGGTTGTATTCCTTCTGGATAGGAACCAAGTCCGTAACAACAGAGTCCCCGTAAAACTTACCTGTAGGAACATGGATAAACTTACTAAACGGGAACTGACCGTGTTGATACGGGAATCCGCCAGAGACTACGCCCTGTTCATCTGTCACTACCCTAGCGGTATTCTGTACGATTCTACCACCGCACACAGTAAGAAGCCCACCCTGCGGGAAAGCAGGGTGTCCATTCGGCTTAATCCAAAACTCCAAGCAGAGAACCTGATTCTTATTCTCCTGCTGAGCGCCGACTAGATTTAAGAAGGAATCCTCTAGCAAATCATCTGTCGCCGTTACATTAGCAGATACGTCATATCCATAGGCACCCTTAAGCCATTCAGGGTCTTTAGTTGTAGCATGGATGACGTATGGCTGTAACTCAATATCTTCTTCTAAAAGATTCGGTACAAACAAATGGAACGGGTCTACGTGCTCAACGCAGATATCCCCGAGAGTGTCTTCATCAGGAACCTGCTTAGAAGGGTCCCAGTAAGTCTTAAAGTAAGCCGTACCACAAATGGAGCCCCACCATGTAACCTTACGTACAATACTAGCAATAGCCTTATCCCTGTAGGCGGCAGTAACAATATTCTCGCCTACACGCGCGGCCACCACATCTTCATCCTCGGTAGTAGCCGGGATGACACTAAAGGATGGGCGCTGCGCTGTAAGTTTAGCCAACTCAGTACGAATAATGGGACGAATCTTATTCACAACAACGCGGACACGCCAAGCCGGAGCCTTCGGTTCATATAATTGAAATCCGGTGCTCGAAGCAGCACTCGTAATTAGCCTTACATTTTGTTTACCAAAATAAAAGGCTAAGTTCGTGTACCACTGGCGCTCTGCGGCTTGACGTGACCGCTTACAGCGTGCATACTGGTCGTTCGCCCATGCCAGTAGCGCTGCATCCTCTCGGTCATCTTGAAAAGTCTTAAGAGGATTCTTACTCTTAAGACGCTCCATTAAAGACTTAGGATCGTAACTCTCGCTGGACGAGTCCGGCGCTGTCGAAATCATCGACATAATCGACAGTATCTCCTAATCCAGACTCGTGTATTAGTTGCTGATGCAACTTATACTCATCTTCATCCGTACCTGTAGGTATGTATTCAGATTTAGATGTTATTGAGGAATCTGTTAAAGTCTGGGTCAGACCGGCTAGGGTCTGTAGGTCCTTCGTCCGTACTTGGTTGATTAGGCTCTGTACTCTGTCCTGCTCCATCTTGAGGGATACTTTCAGGTAATCTATCGTCTCTTGATTCGGTCTGTTCAATAACTGTCGTATCAAAAGGAAGTTCAGTATCAGTAGAACTAATAATACTCCGAGTAGCAAGCCAACTACGAGATAATCCGTCAATGGTACGCTCCAACTTCTGTACGTGAGAGTGTAATACGGCATTATGCGCTAAAAGAGTATCACGCTCTTGCTCAACAGCGTCAAACTCAGATTTAGTAAACGCACCAAAAACAGCCGCTAACTCTAACGCGCAATTTTCACAGAAGTAGATATTTCCAAAAAACTCTACGTAGTTCTGAGGGTCTGCAAAAGTCTCACGTGAGTTAGACGCCGACTTCCCGCACGTAGTACAGGAAGCCGGCGTCATCATATTACCTGCTGCAATAGGTAATACACGGCCCGAGGCATCTAACTTCACAGCAAACCGTCTCTCTTGTTTAGAGGGATTGATTACAACCTACTGTTAGATGTAATCTTATTAGTCGTCTGAGTATTCGTCGTCAGATGTAGTAGCAGGCGGGGTCTTGGACTCTTCCTGCTGAACATCTAAACTCAGACGCTCTACCTGTGCGCGAGACTCAGACTGGCGTACACCAGCCTCTCTACGGGCCTCAATGCGCGCAACGCGCGCATCATAAAGGTCCTTCTCACGCGCAGCGTTGGCCTCAGCAGCTAACTCCGCATGCTCGTCAGAACCTTCCTGAATAGCAGAACTGTCTGCAACAGGAACCTCTAACGTAACAAGCGGCTCTAACGTAAGACCAAACGGAGTGTGAGGTAATTCTCCCTGAGTAACGAGGGGAGTACCTGTACCTGCGGGTAAATTGTCGAAGTCAGGTTCACGGTCTTCCATAACGGCACGAACACGCTCAGCCTGCTGACGCTCCACAACATCAAGGTAAACGCCAGGGTCACGCTGGAGAGCCTCGTGAGGGTTATAGAAATCGACTTCCTCACTCTTAACAGTATCCACCACGGCTAATTCTCCTTATTGTTTCGGCGCCGTCAGTAGTAGAATAGCATATGAGTCTGCCTACAGGAAGGATTGTATTAGGCAGTATTTACCACTCGCCGCCCATCTCTTCATCTAATACAAAATCTGAGCCGCCTGGAATTACGTTGAAATCGCCCTGCCTGTTATTTTCGCGCTGCTCTAACATCTGCCAGTCTACTATGTGATCGTTAGGATAGACTACCGGCGCATCAAGCGGGTTATCTGTCTGGCGCTTAATCTCTCGTCTAGCGTCGTAGTCACCTGTAAGGTCTGGCCGGGACATAACAAAATAACGAAGGCTATCACAAGCGTGATCGTCCTTCTTATGCGGGGCTTCAATAGGGTTGTTTTCAGACTGGCTCTTACGATTACTATATGTCTTCCATCGATATCGGGTTAATTCTTTAATAAGATGAGAACAGTTTTTAGTGACGTGCCAGTTTGCTCGTCCATCAGTTCTAGTTCGCATGTAATTGGCAACTCGTTGGATACCGGCGCTAACATCGTTGTTACCCAACGTAACAGGTACACCGTACTTAATGTACTCTTGTTGGATACTGGTTCCCGTAATTGGATCTGTGTTTCTAATGCTGGGATCACCAATGTAATAGTCCGGTGCCCGTTTGAGTTGCTTGTTGATTTCATGTACTCGCTTAGCGTGCTGTTCAACTGTTTCGCCTGACTTATAGTGCTCTTCAAAAGTAAGGAGTGCACCGTCCGGTGAGACCGAATGCCAGAGCCACGCCGTCGGATTGTTAAACCCGGCGTCAAGAGACGCAATCCAAAGCCAATCTTTGGGAGGGGAAAAGGATGCATCAATAACATGCGTACCGCCGGGGCGCGGGTCAAACTTCTTGTAAATAAGTCCGCCGAGTTGGATGAACTTGCCATGAACGCGCGCCTCCCTATCATCCTCGTCCAGCGATGAAATAAACTCCTGAACCTCACCTTCACTAAGGTGAGGATTTTCAGTCATATCTACAATAATTACATCAATAAGAGGACTGCCAAGTAAACCTGGCTCATACATAATGTCATAGACCCACGTCATACCTAACAGTGGAGTCATCGTAAGCCAAAGTGACCCACCTGTATCAATAAGGCGAGCCACGTTCTCAACATAAATAGCCTCTGGAGGCTCTTCATCAAAATGAACAAAGTGTCTACTTGTACCAGCGAACTTATCAAGGTCCTGGTCGTAAGACATAAACTCGACGAAGGAACCATTTTCTAATGTAAGAGTACGTAGTTGATTATTGTAAGCCGTAAACCATGATCCTCCCTTAAGTTCTGAAGGCGGTAACCATCGTGCTAGTTCAGGCTTGACAATCTTCTCAACACCCCACCCAAAGTCTGTAGAGACAATACGTCCTCTGACGGGAGGTGGAGGTGTTTGTAAATAGGGATGCTTACCTGTAAGCCACCAGACGTCTTCAACGACACCACCAGTAGTTTTTCCTGATCGGTTACCACCAATATAAAGACGTCGTTTCTTTGGGGATTTATGGAAAGCCTTTTGCTTAGCGTGCGGCACGTAACCCAAAACATTTGGCCTACGCGCGCCCGCAGACAACTTTTCGCTAATGAGCCTTAGTGCTTCTTCTGGCGTACTGATTGTCTCTACTTTGCGGGCCACAACTAAACGTCTCCCACCTTAACAATACTAACACCAGAGTAACCTGGACCTGCGGATGAATTGATAGCAACACCCGAGTCTTGATAACAAAAGAATGTAAAGTAGTCTGTACCATTCATATAAATACCATTACCACAACACTGAACACAAGTTTGAATATAAGGAGCAGGACCTAAATACTGTGCTCCTACCCAATTAGCAGGAGCAATACCAGTAAGATTCTTTTGAATGGCTACAGCACGTAACTGTCCACCTGTTGCAGCCCAAGTAAAATGAAACTCAACATTATAGATACCTGGAACCTTAGGAGTAACAGCACCATTAATATTGTTGATATTCCAGTTTTTAGTATCGTCTGTCTCTAATACAGTATCATGATAAACTAATTGCCATGCCCCTGTAGGTGTACTAAATACAATACTTTTCATCGATCTATGTCTAATGGTCTTTCCATGCTTATGACTACCCGGTGCAGCCTGAAAAGGACCATTACCTAACGTATGATGTTGTGACTGAGGGCCGAAGTCAACATCAGAACGTTCATGTGCTTGATTAGAAAGGTCTACTGCGCCTCTAGCGTCCATCCTACAGGGGCCTTAGCCTGGTGCAAATGTCTGAGACGGTACGTGAGTAGTCTCACGCGAGCGATCGTCAATCTCTAACTCAGTAGAGGGAATCTCCCAATGGTAACTCTTGATAGTACCACTGGTAGTATTATAGAGTTCGTTAGTATTTAACTCGACTTCCATACGCAGGTGTCGGAACCTAGTCCGTAACGAATGCCATACACCTTCGTATACCTTATCGTGCTGAGAAGGTTGAGCATTAATAGTAATATTGCTTACAATACTTTGCGAAAGATTCTCATAGAACAGGGACATAAACTTATAGCCTACAGTGAAGACGTTGTTGTTATCGTCCCACCAGAAGTTTTGTAAATGAAGGTATGCCCTGAATAGGCGCTTCATGTTGACCTTCTCGCCAAAGTCGTATTCCTTAGTACAGAACTTAGCGAAAGGTGGACCGTTAACTCCAATTCTATCCCTGTCTGTTTGACCCTGCCGAGTCAGGATAGTAATAGGAGCATCTGTAGTAAGAGATCGCGCATGAATAGCGCCCTTCTCTTCATTCGCATAGACAGGTCCCTCAATAGTACAGTGGGTAGTCTCACCGGGTTCTACACGATCATTGGTATACATAGTCCAAGCCCCTGTTTGTAAGTCTAGTACAAACAACGGCTTGATAGTATTGAAACCAGGATTGAACCCTGAAACTAATTCCCAACCGGTGAGGTACAACTTGTCATCACTGGCTGCAAGAGTATGGTTACCTTGGTTACTACCCTTGAGATAGTTATTAACTGCTGCGTCACCTGTAACCGCGTCACGGTTAATATTCTCTCGCAGTCCTAACTTATCGGACAACCAGTAAATCTGTCCACCTACAAGTTCAAATACACCAGACCTATTGGACCCGAAGATACGATTCTTGTAAGCAATCGCGTTTTCAGCACCAGTGGTAGCACTAATCATCTGTAGCGTACCATCGTCTACCGGATCATTAACATAGTCTAACGTCCAAATAGACTGGCCCTTGAAGATGTACAGCCTGTTGTTGAGGCTGATGATCTTATTAATCCGGTCATCTGCTTCACCAACATCAAACAGTCCACCGTCAGGGTCAGCCCAGACATTAAAGTCTGTAGGCTTACTGTAGTAAACTCTGTTAAAGGTAGTTGTCTCAGTAACAAACAATCTATCCGAATGAATCGTACCAGTTAAAAGGTCACCACCAATAGGAGCCGGCCCGTTAATAAGACTCCAAGCATTCGCACCGCCTACAGTGCTGACGTCATTAAGTAAAACCTTGGCGATCTTACCCACACCTGCTGTAGCAGACTGTAAGCCGAAGTACAGGTATCCCTTGTAATAGACACCGAACCACGCGTTCTTATACCCCGCTGTTACGGGGCTTACTTTGGCGACCCAGTTACCGGTAGATGCCTCGACTGTACGTGTGTGTAATTGTATACCGTCATTAGCGGCCTTATACATAATCCACACCATGTACCCCGGCGTCATCACTCCACCTACATAGGAGAGGGTCGTAGGCCATTCGGATGCGATGGTGTGAAATAAGGGCGGACGCGACTGTAACTTACCATTAACATCAATATCGATATTAACGGCATAGGCCAACTCGTCATCGGCTAAATCTGTCCAACTGTCACGGAAGTTAATCCCGCCGTGAAATGGACCTAATTGTACAGTCCTTCGACGCTTCTCAATCTTCATTAAATAACTACCCCGGCAATCTGTTGCGCGCCTACAGGGCTAGATAAACTGGCTGTATTGGCAGTGCTAGATGCTAACTGCCGTGTCATCTCGCGGGCTTGGGCAAACTGTAAGAGTTCCTTTGCGATAGCCTCTTGTATCTCAGGATTTGGTACATGCTTCTGTACTGCTTCGATTACACGTAGAAGCAGCATGTTAACATCTACACCCGTATTACCGTCTCGGGACGGTACGTAACGTCCGGTGAGTTCGTTGAAATATTTAATCGCACTAACGTCACCAACCCTAACGCGCTCAACAAGCGCGAGATGCGCTTCATGCTGATTGTCTCCGAGGTAGTGCTCCGCTCTAGTTTGAATGTAATGCTTATATACTGGGTCACGTAACCATCCCTGATACTGTAGGGTACTGACGCCAAAGTCTTTCAGTTTGTTCTTTTGACTACGGTTGTCCCGCAAATCTAAAAGTGCATTAGCAACACCGAGTTGTAGTTCTGTTAAAGATTTAGAATTAGATTTATTATTGCTCCCTGGGGGTCCAGAAAGTTCGGCCAAACCTCTGAGACTAATACCGCGACTAAGAACAGCATCCCTGAAGTCAGCACTACTAAAATGCTTCCAAAGAACGTCTGCATTAAGCCCGAGACTGTTTGCATAGTCTTTCGTAGGGATAGTTCCATGTTCATACCAATACTGTTCGAGAAAATTAATAAAGTCGGATTGCTGGTATGTCAATGCCATTACCGAACCTGCTCCCTCACTGACCGCTTGTACTCTATAAAAGCAGAGTCGAAAGCCGCAATAGTTTCGGCTGAGTAACCTGAATCAAGTAAAGCATCTTTCAGGACTCCTGGCAAGGATTGCATTAGATTATTTTCATGTATCAGTCTATGTATTAAGCCTTGGTGTACACAGTACAGTTTGCAGATTCTAGTTGTCGGAATGTTACTTAGCGCACAGACGAACATGAACGGGTTAACGGGATTGGAGCCGCCTACAGGGTATCTGTCATTTACAGGGAATGTTAGGACACCGTAGTTAGAACGCCTCTGTGCGTACTGGAACGCTTTGTAGTCTCTGATTAAGTTATTGTAATCAACTGCGTCTTCCCATTCGTTACGGTACAGTAGGTAGTAGTCCAGTAATGTGTCGCTCGGTCGTTCGTATTGTGCAGCCTCGTTAGAGATAACAAGCTGCTTGCTGACTCCCGCTTCTCGGGCAACCCGTACAAGCGTCCAATGCATGTGCTCGCGGATTGCTCGGAGGGGGTTGACTTCCTCCATGAGACAAGAGTAGCATGTGGTTATAGAGACTGTCAAGGCCAATCTGTGAGAGGTTCTAATGGCTGACAAAAATAAAAGCGATAAAGGCAAACCGATCGATTGGACAGGTTGGAGTGGTGATAAAGACAGAATGAGTATTAGCGATCTTCCTACAGAGGAGAAGTCCCGCCTACAGCGCCGGGATATAATGGTCGATCCGAAAATATGGTCGGCTATGGTAGAGTTAGCAGGCCGGCTGAATAAAGATGTAGATATGTACCTGTCAGAGTTAATACAAAATGAACTAAGACGAGTTGGAGTAACATGGTGGGAGGACAGGAACAGTAAAGTGATGAGGGGCATTTTGGAAGAATAAGAAATGGTTTACTAACGAGAGCGGGTACAAATATAAGGAATGGTTTACTAAGCGATAGCGGGGAAAATCTTACACAAGTACCGTTAAGAAATCGCAAGCGATTTCCTGTTTTTCTCTTGCGACATGCTTCGCATGTGCAAGGCCAACAGACACACACCCTTTAGCCCGCTGACGCGGACTAAAGAACACCCGACATACGTGCTTCGCTACGTATGACGTGTGTATCACTCGCGCTGTTAGCCGACCGACATATGTCTATTATCCCATCCCTCTAAGGCTGCGAACGTGGTCGTAAGTGGGCGGAACGTAGTGCATGCTAGGGACGTGACTTGTACAGGATGGGCTACTTCGTAGACCCATCCTTTTGTACAAGATCACGTTATCATTCTGCATGCTCAAGCAACTCTCTTCAGAAATCTCGTGCTACATCTACACGGCCTCTGACCTGCACTTTTGTACCTGACCATCTCCCAATGTCTTGCAAGTGTACAATCTACATCTGTTCTCAAGTGCAAGAAGGTGATTGTCCATCCTATACTTGATCTTGTACCCTCACATACACAAGCGTCTGTACCGCTCTGACCTGCACTTTCTCTGGTTTCAAGTATCTCGTCGTCTCTCAACCATCTCGGTTTTACGCATTGTACATCATGTGCAACGCCGTAACTACGGTTCGTGCAACTCTAGCATTAGACTTAAGCAAGGTCCTGTTCGCTTAGCCTTACACCGGGAGGGTTTAGACTCTCGGACAGAACGTAACACTTCGAGAGCAACACGTTAGTTCACGGCCGGTTGCTAGAGCAACACGTTAGTTCAAGAGCGCCGCAGCGCACAGCCGCACACTCACTCCACAATCCAATGCGGATCGCGTGTTAATGCGCTCGTCCCTCACGCAAAACTAACACGCGCGCATAGGATTGCTGGCTCGCTGGCTCCGCAGGTAATTTCGCCTCCGGCGACGCGCATCGGTGACTCCGCGAAGGATTGTCACGAGCATCGCGGAGGATCAAGGCAAGGGCGCTACTAAGTGCCGCGAGTAATCTTACCTGTTGGACACAAGAACAAAAGCGTGTCCAACATCTAAGATTCCTCACGTCGCACTTAGCGCGTGCTTCGCATGGAAC
>Ga0105242_10000107_pt1 | contig 59805 bp, 47 predicted proteins | sample KBSM24metaG_FD_81521 | JGI IMG/M metagenome (GOLD analysis project Ga0105242, IMG submission 81521) | Miscanthus rhizosphere microbial communities from Kellogg Biological Station, Michigan, USA - KBS M2-4 metaG | ecosystem: Host-associated > Plants > Roots > Rhizosphere > Soil | place...
GTGGCGGCGCTCTTCGCAGAGATCGAGCCGACGACCGAGCGCGCGGTGAAGACTCGTGAAGAAGCTTTTGGGAAACTAAAAGAAGAACTCGACGTTCACGCGCACATTGAAGAAACGATCCTCTATCCGGCACTCAAGAAAGAAGCCGAGACTCGTGACATCACCTTTGAAGGTATCGAGGAGCACCACGTGATCAAGATGCTGCTCACCGAACTGGCTGGAATGGCGGTTGACAGCGAAGAGTGGACCGCCAAGGCAAAGGTGCTGCAGGAAAATGTTGAGCATCACGTTGAGGAAGAAGAAACGAAGATGTTCAAGCTCGGGCGCGAGATTCTGACCCACGAACAGATCGAGGATCTAGGAACCCGGCTCGCGGCCGAAAAGACCAAGCTTTCCGCGGCGGCAGCTACGGCATAAGGTCTGTCATGCAAATGAAGATGGCCAATCTAATCACTTGATTTTTAAGTAAGGAGAAAACTCATTGATTCAAATGAGGAGATAGTGCCACTGAGGTAGTACAAAACTGGAGGCAGAAATGAACATTTCGACGTTAAGTGCAAGAGATTGGGCCGTTATCGCAGCCGTCGCCACGATCGTGGTTGGGCTCATTATTGCGACCATCGCAGGGTGGCTTTCTCATCGAAAGCGCCGGACCGAAAGACTGCGCACGCAGTTTGGCGGCTCTGAATATGACCGGGCTGTGAAGGAAGACGGGAGCCGGCGGCTGGCGGAGGTGGGGCTCAGCGAGCGCACCACGCGAGTGGAGAGTTTGAATATCCGCCCGCTCGCCCAAGGTGATCGTTCGCGCTTTCTGGAATTGTGGCGCCGGGTAGAAGCACGGTTCGTTGACGGCCCCGGCGGCGCGGTGACTGAGGCCGACCAGTTACTGGGCGATGTGATGTCTACACGTGGCTATCCCGTAAGCGACTTTGAACAGCGGGCGGCGGATATCTCTGTGGACCACCCGTTGGTTCTTGAGAATTACCGGACGGCCCACGACATCGCGCTCCGTCAAAGAAAAGGACAGGCCAATACCGAAGACCTGCGCCAGGCGATGATCCATTACCGGACTCTTTTTGAGGAACTGGTTGGCGAGCCAGAGTTGGCCCTTGCGAAGACAGCGGCCTAACTCGACTTCCCAACATTTTGGAGAGTTGAGGGCCCAAACGCACTGATCGCTATGCAAGTCGATATTTTGTGACTCGGATGTGACTCCAAGTTTAGGCTAAAACGCCAGGTTCTTTATTTAGGGTAATAATATAGTTGACGCAGCAAACCTTGACAATGACTGCTACGCGGAATATACAGTTCGCGCTGTTTTTGAACTCTATTGAGACTAACGAAAGGTGGATACTCTCATGCTTAGTGGATGGTCAGTAACAGTATGTAACGAGACTACGGAAGCAACTCGCGTAACAATCCAAAGCGGCCCAAGCAAGGATGATAATGAGGTATGGTGGGAATGGAAGAGAGAAGAAGGCAGGGATCACGATTACAAGCGTCTCCCTGACGGCCAGCAAGGCTTAAATCGAATTTACCTCAAGGCGATAAACCCTCAAGAAAAACAAGTGAATCTTTGCGTTAAATACGACGACGTCCAAGTCAAACATTACGACTTTGATGGTAAGGACGAGGATCATGAGATGAGCGTCGGTGATAGAGACGGCGACTGTAAGTGTTAGAAGCCGCTACCTGTCGAACTAACAAAGCCGCATGGTGTGAATCATGCGGCTTGTTTTTTCTTCGTTGGTTTCTTTCGGGTCGTACTTGTACCTTAGTTGTTCCTCGGTTTGATCGATTCATCAGCGGATAAAGAAATCTCGCTCCCCCTGCTACTGTGCTTGTGGCCTCCCACGGTTACACATCGAGTGGCTTTGCCCAAAAACTACCGACACCACCCGACTTTATGGGCAGCCGAATTACTTTATAGGCAGAAAACTTAAAACCGCCAGAACACTAGAAATGCTTGAAGCGTTGAACGACTCCGATACCAACAATAGGGGAATGATCACAGAGGATCTTCAGATTTTTCAACCGTCAGACTTGCCCACGAGGTGCTAGCTAGGCGCCCTGGGGTTGATTCAAGCAAGATGCCGACGAACGTTGAAATGGCACTTTGATAGTGTGTGCGATGCCTGAGCGATTGACAGGGTGATTAGATCGCTTGAGTTCGAATTAAGCTTACTTTGCCTCGGTTTACCGATTTGAATCATTCGTCGGGAAAAGAATTCAAGGCCACTCTTGACTTCAGGGGCCGAATCGTGCGCGATATTCGGCAGAAGTGATAAAAGCCTTAACCATCTCAGCTTGGACGAAGTTGCCGTTAAACTCGTTCAGCTTGGAAAACCAGAAATTGAAACCACTATAATCCACATCAGGCGCATCGTTCGGATTCCGCGAGAGGTAGCCAAAATACTGCATAAGCACGAACGCTTTGTTGAATTCGCGCTGCGAGAGATCCGCGTCTTCAGCGACCTTTCGAAGCACACTCGCTCGCTGCTGAGCGTCTGCTGGCTTGGTGAGTTGGCCCACAAGGCTCGCACGTTCGGCGGCAGAAAGTACGCCGCCTGCATTCTGATCGAGTTTGTCGACGAACTGAGTAGCCGTCATGTTCGCAGGGAACGCAGAAGTAAATCGACTGTCGGCGACGAATGCTTGGGTGTAAGTACTCTTGTTCGCATCAAGTTGTTGTTGCCAGTTGCCGACGCCGACGACGACCCCCTGTCCGATCTTACGCATGTCAGGCATTAGTTCCTCACGACGAAGTGGAACCGGTGCTCCAGTCAAATTGCCGAACGCGACCTTGTAAATCCGATAAACCAGATAACCTGTCTCTTGAAACTCAATGGAAAGGAAGAAGGCCGCAGAGACGTTGATTCTCTTGACTTCGATGCACTGCTGATTAGTCGCACACGTTGTAATCTCGCCTGCCCAGAATTGAAAGCCCGAGGCGTCCGGGTCTCGACTTAGGAAATCCAGATAGTGTTGGCGGACATAGAACGCGGTGTCATCTATTCTACTAAGCAAACTAGTAGCACCAACCGGACCTTGAACCGTAGTCTTGAAACTGTTAACAGCTAATCCTCCCGAGTCAGAATCAACATTTTCATCCACGATGGGCAGCTGCTGAAACCCTTGCGCAAACATTTCGATAGGCGCGGATGCGTCTGGGCTTAGAAATGAGAAGCCTGACAGACTCTGTCCCGGTTTAATCTGGAACGGACTCGGCACTAGTAACCCGTCATCTACGAAACCCGACGGCAGAATGCCGGTATCCGTCGCGGCGAAGGCGAGCGCCGCACCGTCTCCCCACATCTGAGAAGTCCAGCCCGGTGGCGTCTTCACGTCAAAGACGACGGAATGATTAACGAGCAACTGAATAGCGCTCACTTCTGACGGGCTCGTGGCATCGTTAGTGAAGGTATAGTTGTATCTGAAAAGTTTCGTGACTGGATCCTGCAAAACTTGAACGGTAACATGCAGGGTTGGGGTCGCGGAATCTGGCACGCTGCTGTCTTCCGTTATTCCAGGCAGTGGTTTTGTCAAATCGCATTTGCCGCGCTTGTAGATCTCACAGTCAGGGCCATGAAGATATCTAAGATGCCAGTGTCTTACATCACCGAGAACTGTGCCATCGTGTATAAGGACGTTGAAGCCGAGTTTATTCGCTAATTGAAGCAGTTTGAGTCTGCGCGAAACGTCAATTTGTTTGCTTCTTAAATCCGCATCCACGCCCTTCGCGTGTTCGGCGTGAGGGCTCGACCAGTTCTTGTTGAGGTCGAAAATGCCGCCCCATTCCAGATTCATATCGTTGAGGGGCAGCTTGTCCCCGTTGTTCTCTGCCGCATATTGATCGGCCAGGGTACCTAGAGCCTGGACCATCGCCGGCCTACCGAAGTAGCTCTTAGGATGTTCTGTAGTTGGGGCCTTTAATTCATAATTCTTGACAGCACCACCTCCTGTTAGTTCTATGAAGCCCGGAATCTTGACGTGAATAGTTTGCGTTGTGGTTCCGGTGTTTTGTCCACTTGGGCTGATGCCAGTAATCGATAGCTGGATATCCCCGGAAACCTTGGGAGCTATGTAGAAAACCTGCAACTTTCCGGTGCTGCCGGTTGACACGAACCCAGTATCGGTTTGCCCTTTTTGATCAGAAGCTGATAACGAAATCCCCAGCGTTGGTCTGGAAGTGTCGTCGTGATTATGCCCTCCACTCTTCGATATTACTTTAACAACAAACCGCAATTGACTATTTGGGGCGGGAACCCCTTGTGGGTCTGGCTGCCACCATAGAAAGCTTAACGTTGAGAGTTTGGTGTTATCACTGGGTATCATTGACACCTCTGGTTCGGCGGCCGGATTGAGCACGCCCTTTAAACCAGTTATGTTCACACCCCCCCAATCCGAAGTTCCATCCGTAACCCCCCCCGATGCTGATCGGGGCTGTTGAGCGTAATCCACTCCCGCGGTCAATTGTAGGATGGTCAGAAGAATTGAGATTGCTATTAGCGAAAAAGGCGCATGTTGAACTATCGAGTGCGTTGGGCAAAATTTCTTAGAGCAGAGGTGGAACATGGGTACTCCTGTGGACGGATCCGAGGGATCTCAGCAGGTTAGAGCAGATATTGTATTCTGCAGCATCTCATGAGAACTTGTGAGCAAGGGCTGGGCAAAATGCCATCGGGATGGCACTAGGCGAAGCCAGAAAACAACTTCGTTAGCGACGCAAATCCTACGCCGACTATTAAGAATGGTCAATATCAACCTCACGCCCTTACGACTCAATTCTGGCGAGTCAGAAGTGATGATGGCCTGACGGCAATTCCCCCAATCGGAAAAACTGTTAGATACAATCCAATGAGGGAATACGATCTCCTCCATTCGGAAATCTAACTTAAACCTTTATAGGCAGATTTCGCGCTTTATGATCAATCTGCCTATAAACGACCCCAAAAGCCGACTTTGTAGTCAAAGCCACATCGAGTTCCTCGGCGAACGGCCAGTTGGAAGACGCAGCGACTCCCTCACCTCACGCGTCCGCGAGGCCCTTCTTTCGTTTTCAAAGAAGCCGCCGCCGTCACTCTCGGCGTCGAAACGGTCCCAATCTGACTCACAGCCGCCGAAAAACAGAAATAAGACAATCAAGGCGGGCAATTCCACCACCGATCGCCATCGGGGGATTCACGCTAGCGTAAACAACAATAGCGCCACCAAGCTCACGTTACGCAGACCTATAAGGTTCTCACGACGTGCTGGGCTAAAGTAGCCCGCCAGCGGATAGTGCTCGTTCAAGTATCGATCCGCAAGAAAGAAGATGATGCACGTTGGTACTACGAGCCAAGCCAGAACCGTTGTCATTCTTCTTACCGACACTCGCCCGTGGGTCGTTTGACTCATCATTTTGTGGAAACAAACAAAAGGGGTCGAGCCTGCGATTCTTGCGATTCAATCCATAGTGGAATGTCATATCTCGCTTCAAAGATAGCCTTCGCCTGCAAGGCAACCATTGCGTGGAGATTCTCAATTGTATGCAAGGACAATGGCGAGTCTCGCTTGACGCGGCGAACAAAATCTGTGACTTCAATGCCGAGTACTCTTGATTCGTTCTGAAAGAGAAAATCTGGCGATTCGGCCGCCATCGGATTACCCTGTGGCAAATCAGGGTAAGCCGCTTGCGCTTTCTTGAGGTAGTGATGTTCGCGTTCCTTTTGCATCGGAATAATCAAAGATTTCGCGAAGCGGGAATGTCTGAAGTTTAGTGGGCTGGCCAGCCCAATTAACTGTTGCGGTTTTGATCTAAATTCCTGGTTTCATCCACAAGTCGAAGTTTTGATCCATCAAACCGGAAGATTAAGCCTGGCTTCTCTCTTCTTATTATTTGGCAATTGATTCCCGCTTCTGGCCGACAGTTACGAAGAGACCACCCTCATGCCCGAGCTTGCGAATCCAACCGAGCTGCGCGACCCAGCCCTCAAGTCGCCAGTTGTCGCTGGCCAAAGTGAAAAGGTCGTCCGTATCCTCGCCGATAAGTGCGCTGGGGTACGCGCGGACAAACTCCACGTCGTTTTCAGCAAACCAGTCCTGGACTTCAGCGAGCGTATGACGGTGTTCCTCGGGATGTTGATATTGATCGCGGAGCCATGCCTGGTGTCGCACAGGTTCGTTATCCCGATCGCGGAGAACGGGATCGAACGGGATCAATTTATAGCGCGACGCGCGCGCCACCAGTCGGCGCAGCCGGAGCGGAATGCGCGCGATCGCATTGTAAACCCCCAGCACGATCATCCCACCGGGCCGGGCGAGTTGCGCGATGCAGGCGAACGCCGCGCGCGGATTCGGCGTGTGATGTAAGACGCCGGACGAATAGACCACGTCAAATGACCCGGGAGACAAGCCCGGGCGATGGAGATCGGTTTCCACAAAGAGCACGCGATTTAGCCGCAAGCGCTTTGCGGCTGCTGCCCCTAATTCGAGGGACATCCGCGTCAGATCGGCGCCAATCACCAGGCGATCCGCACGGGCCAGATACAAGCTCATCTGCCCGGTACCGCAGCCGATCTCCAGAATTCGCGCATCGCCCGGAATTGCTTGATCGAGGAGCCGTGCGAACTTGCTGCGCTCGGCGCGAGCGCGCAGCGATGATAGGGTCTCGCATTCCGGGTAGTTAGGAAACGGCGCGTGTTCGTAAAAGCGACGAACCTCCTCGATACGCTCGTCGGTCGCGAGTCGCAAGCAAGGGATTCCATCCGGCGCGTCATAACGCGCGCCGCATTTGTGACAGGACCAGTCAGCCTTGAGCGTACCCTTACAGGCAGGACAGGCGAGCAGCTCTAGAAAGTCGTCCACTGATTAGAAGATTGCGTAAATGAAGGGAGCCAGAGCTTCAACCGTGGTGGCCACGATCAGCAATAATCCGGTCAGACACAAAAAGATGGCCAGCGGCACCAGCCAGCGCCGATGTGAATCGCTTCGCCACAAGCCACGCGCAAGCTGCGCCGTCGATCCGAAAGTGCTGCCGAACACGATCAGGCCGCGTTGGATTTTGCCACGCTTTTTAAGCATGCAACTTCCTCCTTCCGTCTCGCTGAGGCGCGTTTCGTCACGCGGTGCTGACCCGCGACCAGCACATCGATGCCACAGCGAAGGAACGTCGAATAGCCCTCGGCGACGCGATTGACGATAGGTTCGCCAGCAAGATTGAACGAAGTATTGAGCAGTATCGGTATTCCCGTTCGTCGCCCATACGCTTCCAGCAATGCATACAATCTCGGCGCCATATCACGCTCCAATGCTTGCAGTCGCGCGGTGTCGTCGATGTGCGTGACCGCCTGCAACTGCGACTGCCATTCGGGCCGCACCGGAAAGACACCGGACATGAAGCGCGCCAAGCGCACACCGCCCGGTGGCAGGTCAAAGAACTTGTCGGCCGCTGCGGCAGGAACGACGGGAGCAAACGGCCGGAACTCTTCGCGAAATTTGATTTCCCGGTTGAGCCGATCGCGCATTTCGATGGCATGCGGCGCGGCGAGGATGCTGCGATGACCGAGCGCGCGCGGACCAAACTCGAGAGCGCCATCCATCCAGCCGACGATACGACCGTTCACGAGATCATCGGCAATCTGATCGATTAATTTCTCATCATCAAGTTGATCGGCTAAGTGTCCATCTTCGCCGGCCAGCCGTGGTAAATCATCCGCATTAATTGATGGTCCCCAGAAAGGATGATCCGGCATCTCACGATGCGGATTGCCGAAGTGAATCCGATCAGCGTAAAGGGCCGCGCCCAGTGCGCAGCCAGCATCGCCGGGAGCCGGCGGGACAAAGACCCGTTCGAAGCCAGACTCCGCCAGGATGCGCGCGTTGGCGACGCCGTTCAAAGCCACGCCTCCACCCAGGCACAAGTCTCGGAGTCCCGTCTCCGCGTGGAGGCGGTGGGCCATTTCTACCAGTGTGTCCTCCAGAACCTGCTGCACACTGGCAGCAACATCAGCGAAGCGCGAGCCTTCGGCGGTTTCTAAATCAATCGGCGCATAAGGGTCGCGCGGTGGGCCGAAGAGCTCAATAAAACGCGAGGAGTAAGAACCTCTCGCTGTCGTGTGATATTCGAAGTAATCCAGATCAAGCGCAAACGCGCCATCTGACGTTTGGCGAATCAATCGTCGGACTTTGTCAACCATCGTGGGACGGCCATAGCCCGCGAGTCCCATGACTTTGTATTCGTCCTCGTTCACCTTAAAGCCGAGGTACGCCGTGAACGTCGAGTACAACATTCCCAATGAATGCGGAAACCTGATTTCGCGGAGCAGAGTAATCTCGCTCTGGCCCTTTGCGTGCTGCTGACCATGGCCGACGGAAAGCGTCGCCCACTCACCCACGCCATCCGTTGTCAGGATTGCCGCGCCGCTTGTCGGCGCGGTCAGGAAAGCGGCTGCGGCGTGCGACTGGTGGTGCTCAGTAAAGAGGACCTTGCTTCCGGGGACACCCAATCGCGAAGAGATGATGCCCCGCATCCACACCTTCTCGCCGAGCGCATTTTTCATGGCTTTCGGAAACGTACGCCAGGACTGCGGGAAAGCTCGCAAGGCGCAGGTGAGAATCCGATCGAACTTCAACATTGGTCGTTCATAGAAAACGACCGCGTCGAGCGCCTCCGGTTCAAGGCCGGCGTGCTCAAGACACCACTCGATCGCTAAAAGCGGAAAAGCCGCATCGCCTTTGTGACGCGACAACCGCTCCTCTTGCACGGCGCAGTGCGGGACACCATCGATGACTAGCGCCGCAGCCGCGTCATGATAGTGCGCCGAGATACCAAGTATCTTCACCTTTTCAATACTGCCTTCTAAGGGAACCGTTACGTTCGAGGGCGACAGGGGACCAACCGGGAAGTTCTCGCTGGGCGGCCCGTTTTGCGAGCCAGGCGAAGGGAGGCAACACGATGAAGTATTGAATACCTAGTATTAGCGTGCCGACCGCGCCCGCGAGCGCGGTGGCCAGGCGCAGATAACTTTTCCAAAGTCGGCTCAGGCGCGCGCGCCATAGGTGACGTCGATGACGCTCAGGCGCAACGCGGACCAAATGCGTTAGTGTGTAGCTCATGTGAAATCTTTCGTCGTGCAGAATCTCTTCGAAAATTGCGCGCGTCGGGGGATCATGTTGCATTACGTCGCGATAGATTGCGAAGCGACCGGCAGCCGCTTTCTCTGACAAATGAAGGAAGGCAAGCAGAGAACCGTCAGACTCTTTTTCGAGCCGCAAGTCATCGAGGCCGTGCCCACTGGGCGCCAGCCAATCAATTTCAACCGCGGGTTTGGATCTTACACCGAGCTCGCGCAGGACCGAGCCGGCGCGATTGCGAAACAGTAAGCCGTGACGAAACTCGTCGATTGCATGCTCCAAATAAAGCCGGCGGAGCAGCGGATCTGAAGTTAGTTCTGCGGCGCGCAGGATATCGCGTCCGCCATCGATTTCGGTTTCACCGAAGCGCAGAAGTTTTTGCACTCGCCGCTCAACATCGCCCCAAATCCAGCGATGGACCGGCTTCAGCAGGCGATCAAAAAGCGTCGCCTGCGCCTGAAGTCGTGATGAGCGCATGACCATATACTAACAGCGGACCCGAGGAGTGTTAAGCTTGGTTCGTGCGAGTTTCCGAGCGCCCTCGCGCCCAAATGATTGTCGAGATCGCGATCGCGTTCGTCGGCACTGCGCTGTTGACCTCTGCGATTCTGGCCAATCAACGATGGCTCGATCATCACTTCCTGCCTTCATTCTATGTATCGCGCTCCAGGTTCGTGACGATCGAAACAGTTGTCCGTATTGCTGTAGCGGCGCTCGGAGTGGTGTTGGCTTTAGTGCGCCGGCCGCTGGCTAAATTCATCTCGCATAGACCGGCGCGCGCACTTCAACTCACGCTGGCCGTTCTGCTGGCGTTCCCTGCAACTGAATTCGTTCTACGCATCCGAGATCGCCGCGCCCTAATGGCCGAAGAGTATCCGGCGGAGATTGAACCGAGCCGCCAACGCGACTCACGGCTCGGCTGGGTCTTCGTCCCATCTCGCACCGGCCGCCAGTGGGTCGGCAATCGAGTCGTTGAGTATGCAATCGACTCGTCCGGATATCGCGTGCGCAGCCTCAATGAACCAGTCGATCCCTCTCGGCCCACCATTATGTTCACTGGCGAATCCATAATGGTCGGCGAGCGACTAACGTGGGACGACAGCATACCGGGACAAGTCAGCGCAATCACCGGACTACAAAGCGCGAACGTTGCCGTCTCCGGCTTCGCAAATGATCAGGCCTATCTTAGGTTACAGGCGGAACTGCCGAGGTTTCAGCGGCCGGTGGCAGTGGTAACACTATTCAGCCCTTATCTCTTTGATCGAAACCTAAATGATGACCGTCCGCACCTCGATAGGGGCCTTGTCTGGCTCCCGGCAGTTCATCGCTGGCGGCTCACGACGATCGCCAAATTCCTGGTGCCTTATCGTAGCGACGAAACACTCGGACGCGGCGTAATCGTCACCCGCGAAGTCCTGCGTTCCACCATCGACTTGGCGCGCGCACGCGGCGCCGTGCCCATCATTGTGGTGCCGCAGTTCACTCCCGAAGACCCGGAAGAGCGAGAGATAAGGAACCGAGTTCTGGATGAAGCAGGCTTGCCGTACGTGTGGGTTGAGTTGGACGCAAGTTGGCGTGTTCCCCAGGATCCTCACCCAGATGCTCGCGCGGCTCACGCGATCGCCGTCGCCATCGCGAATAAGCTGCGTGCAACAGGCTTTTCGCCTGGCGCAGAGTCTTTCAAAAACTAATCAGTAAGAACCAGCACGTTACACCGTTATCGAACATTGCTGTCGCGGCTCACGACGCTTCTGGATTTCACCCTTGGCTCGCTGTCGGCGATGCTGCGAATGCGTTCGATCCGCTCTCGGGCCAGGGAATCTACAAGGCTGTGCAGTCGGGGATACTAGCCGCGAAGATGATTATTGAACACCTGAGTGGAAACGCATTGGCCTCGGCTGAGTATGACGAAGCGATGAAGCAGGAGTACACACGTTATCTGCAGCTTCACCGTACGAACTCAACAGACCGAGCGACAACAGACGACGGCCCGGTGAAGGCCTTCTTCGTTGATGGGTGATTGAACTTTATGTCATTCCCATGTGACGAGTACGCGGAGCATTGAACCCCTGGCAGGGAACGCCGCCTCCCTTCGAGAACCTCTTGCTTTATAATACGCAACCTCTTCGCTAGTATTCTGCTAGATGAGCAATACCCCGCAACGATAGTGATTCTGTGGGCGAAAAGCTTGACAACCCTACCAGTTAGTAATAGGGTGAGCGCCAGCTACGACCTAATATCCTTGAATCAAGATCAGTCCTAAGCGGACGAAGCGGTCATTAACGCAGACTCGAAGGATCTTCTTCATTATTGGCGCGTAAAGCTCACATGGAAGTTTCGACCTTACCCATGAGATCGAGGTCGTGCGAGGCGCGCACTATTCATGGCGAAAATTAACGGCTGGCATGACTTCCTCGCACGAAATCGTTCTCGACAAACAACGCGAACTGGCTGTGGTCAACAGCATGATTGACAAAACACTGATCTTGGAATCCGTGAGAAGCAAATCGCTTAAACTGGCGAGGCTGAGTGAGATTCCTGTCGGCTGGCATCGCGGAACTTGACGTTCAATTGGTGCCGCGAGAATGGCGTGTGCGCAAATGAACACTATCTAGCTTTTGCGCGAAAAACTCGCAGCGCCAGAATTACCCCTTCCGAGCAACGAACACCTGCCGATCTGCGCTGATCGGCTGTAGGTTCCGGCAACTACGATCAGGACGGCAAAGAACTAATCTTTGCCTCCTGGAAAATTCGACATCACGAGTACAACCGTTAAGAGGTCGGCATGCCAACCTACCCACAGCCAATATGGACTCCGGCCGCCAACCACATTCTGGCCGCCCTTTCGCGCGAACAATATCCCCTGTTGTTTTCAAATCTGCAATTGGTCAACTTGCCGCGAGATAAAATACTCTACGAAGTCGGCGAGCAAATGTCGCAATGCTTTTTCATCCTGAACGGCATGATCTCTCTGCTGGCCATCACCGAAAACGGTTCCGCTACTGAGATCAGCATGGTGGGAAACGAAGGACTGGTCGGAGTTCCGGCCCTGCTTGGGGTGAACAAAGCTCCCTACAGAGTAGCCGTCCAGATTCCCGCCCGGGCCATGAGAATTTGGACTAACGTACTGCTTAAAGAGTTCGAGCGTGGTGGGCCGCTTCATAACCTGATCACGCGCTACACCCACTCACTGATATCGCAAATTGCTCAGTCAGCCGCCTGCAATCGCTTCCATACAATCGACGAGAGGTTGTGCCGCTGGCTTCTAATCAGCCACGACCGCATCAAGTCAGACACGATCCGTCTTACTCATGAAGCCCTCTCGCAAATGTTAGGATCAAGCCGCACGAACATCACGGCCGCAGCCAAAAGATTGAAGGGTTTGGGTCTGATTGATTACCGGCGCGGCGAAATCAACATTGTCGACCGGCAGGGACTCGAACGCGCGTCCTGCGAATGCTACCGCATCGTCACACGTGAACTTGGCCACTCTCGCATCGCATAAAGCCCATGATGAGTCAGTAATTTTTTTCACGGTCTGTCGTGCAGACGACAGACAAGGTTGGGATCGCCCTGTATCTTGGCCAACTTGCGAGTTGCCCAAGAGCGTCAACACACCATTCGCTGGCGGGCTTGATTTAGCTTTGTTAGGTAGTACGTAGGTTGCCCAGAGCAGTCCTTCGAACTTCACAAAATAACCAAAAACTGATTTGAAAGAATTAGGTAAGTCTCGTTCTGCGTACAGGAGTTTTCAATCATGCCGAAAAATAAAACCTCAAAAGGTAGAATCAATTCTTATTCTCACAATCTGTCAATTGAGTCTTTACAGAAAAGCCGCTCGACCAGAGCGAGGTCCGCGTTGAGACACGCGCTGCGACTTGTGGCCAGACAACTTAGGGCGGGCCGCTTGCTTTCGCTGGCGCTGCTCACTTCGATACTTGTTTCGTCGACTCCGGCGGCGCCGAGGACGATAGTAACGATGGCCAGTGAGTCGGCTACGACTCTCGCCTTTTGGTTTCACTCATCCGGCTTCGCCAGGCTGACTCAAGGAAACGGCAAGGCGAAAGGCCAGGAAAAACAAGCGGAGCGCGACGCCAGGATTGATCGGTTACAGATTTTTCCCGGCGACCTCACGATTGATCTGGGCGAGCGCGTCAGGTTCTCGGCGATAGCCTTTGATCAAAATAACAACGCCGTCGGCGGCGTCAAGATCAAATGGAGCGGCCAGGCTCCTAACCAGAGCAGCCATGTGCGCCTGACACCCCAGGGCGAATTCGAGGGAATAGCGCCCGGCTCATTCGTCATCAAGGCCGAAGCCTTCAGGAGGACCGCCCAGGTTACGGTGGTCGTTCGCGCCGGCGCGGCGAAAGACATGAAGCTCACGCCTACCGGCACGCGCCAGGTTTCGACGCGTAATAATCCCGATTCAAAGATCGGCTCAACGAGTAGAACGAAAAAGGTTGAAAGCGCTGCCCGGTTGTCGCCGGACGTCCGGGAGCGGCGCAGCGGGAATGCGGCCGCGGTAAAACTAAACCATGCAAGCTCGGCGAAGCGCACGGCGGCGGCAGCGCCAGTGCCGTTCCTGGCCGGCGATAGCTGGGACGACAGCAATTACTGGTCGGCGGATGATCCAGGGAACGGTGTTGGCAATCCTCCGGGTGCGCCGGTGGATGGCGGCGCCGGCAGCGGCAATTTTCAATTCAGCGCCCCGGTTCTCAGCTTGCCGGGTCGAGGGATGAACGTATCCCTGGCGCTCTCATACAACGCGCGTCTTTGGAACAAAGCCGGCTCGCAAATCAGTTATGACAACGACCACGGTTGGCCCGCGCCGGGGTTCAATCTGGGGTTTGGCAAGATGCTTGGCATCGGCGTTTACACCGGCGCGATGTTAGTCGATGCGGATGGAACCCGTCACGGCTACACAGGCAATATTACATATTATAGTTGGGGCACCTATGGCGTGATGCACACGACCGACGGGTCGTTCATCGATTATTCATATTGGACCGGCACAGGTGGCGCTATGACCTGGGGACAAGCGCGCCTGCCAAATGGAACTGTCATAAATTATGGCGCGTATTCGCAGTCCGGCGGGGGCCTTTTCCCCACTTCGATCGAAGACGCCAATGGCAACTTCATCACCATCACTTATGTGAATAATGCCGGCCCGCGCATCCAGACCGTTACCGATACCCTTAACCGGAGCGTCGTTTTTTACTACGACTACAACAATCTCCTGACCGCGGTCACCGCATCCGGACTTAGTGGCGGAACCAGGACTCTGGTCCGGCTTCACTATCATCAACTCTCCTTGAGTTACGGGTTCAACGGTTTGACCGCGACCACCAGAGAGTCCTATCCCTGGGCAGTCGACGCGATTTACTATCCCGGCACCAACACCGGCTACTGGCTCAACGATTCCGATTCCTATTCGAGTTACGGCATGCTGGCCAAGGTGACGGAACAGCGGGCCATGTCTTTCTCAGCTTCCTCGTTGAACGACATGGGCAGCGTGGGGCAGGGCGCCACGACTAGGAGCGTAACCTACAACTACCCGCTAACGCCCGATTACAACCTCACGGATGCGCCGACCTACACGTCGATGACCGAAAGCTGGACTCGCGACGGAAGCAATTTTGACTCGGCGACCACGACTTACGGGGTTAATGAAAACTCGTCACCCCGCACCACGACCATCACTCTGCCCAACGGCACCAGGAACACCCAACAGTCTTACAATCATCCCGGACAGTACGATGACGGGCTGGTTTACTATGACGAGACTCGGGACAGCAGCAACAACTTGCTGCAGAGCAGTTCGTCGACATGGCAACCGGGCGCCTATGACTCGCCACGTCCCGTACGGGTCGAAAAGACTGACGAGCGCGGCCAGACTACTGCGGCCGAATACACGTACGGGAATGTTTACAATCAGGTTACCGAAGTTCGCGACTATGACTACGGCGGCACGGCGCTCCTGCGCGCCACGCGCACGAGCTTTGAGAATGGCGCCAGTTACACGAACCGCCACATCTTCAGCCTGCCCTTAAGCGTTGAAGTCTATGCAGGGGACTACACGACCCGCTTATCGCGCACTGAATATCAGTATGACGGTCAGTCCTTGAGCGCGACGCCCAATGTGGTCCAACACGATCAAGCCTTTAATCCAAATGCCGACGCGGAGGGAATGTGTTATTGGGATTATGACTGGAACGATCCTGATTGCACCGGTAGTTGCTACGATTATAGCTGCGACGGTTACTGCCCACAGTATTACGTTTGTCCTTACGATGGTTCGACCGACTATCGCGGCAATGTCACCCAGATAACGAGTTATGCCGACGCTATATATCTCACCGGAGCAATCACCGAAACTCGACGCTATGACGCCACCGGCAATTTAGTCCTGGGAAGCATTGGGCCCGAGCAAACCAGCCTAAACTACTCGGCTGACACCCAATACGCGTATCCCGTCTCGAAAACGCGCGGCTCCGCTACCGATGGGTATTCGCAAATTACCACGGGTGCGACTCACGACTTCTATACGGGGCTGGGACTTTCCGGAACGGACGCAAATGGCCGGCAGTCGCAAACCAGTTATGACTCAAACACGCTACGGCCGATCAGCGTGATCAGTTCGACGGGCGCGCATACAGACTATGCGTACGACGACTCAGCGATGACCGTTACCCAGACGGCTTATCTTGCTGCCGTTGACGGCGGTGTGATCGCCGATCAAAGCGTGAAAACTTTGAATGGTCGCGGGCAGATAAGACAAGAAAGGGCCCTCGGCGCTGGCGGTGTCTGGGACTACGTGGATACCGTCTTCGACAACATGGGCCAGGTATCGCAGCAGAGCCGGCCATATCGGAGCGGCGAAACCCCGCAATGGACCAGTACCACCTACGATGCGCTCGGACGAACGAAGACTGTTACTTCGGCTGATGGCAGCGTCACCCAGACTTTCTATAACGAAGCGAGCCGGCCTGGTGTAGCTTCGGGCAATCCGGGAGAAACCACGCGCGTTCAAGACGCGTGGGGACGCGAACGCTGGGGGCGCACAGATTCGAGCGGACGCCTTGTCGAAGTCGTCGAACCCGACCCGAACGGCGGCGGATCTGTCGCCAACAATGGCATGGTGACAACCTATGCCTACAACGGCCTCGGCAATCTGAGCCAGGTCTCGCAGGGATCGCAGACGCGATCTTTTAAATACGACGCCGCCGGTCGATTGGTGGCGCAGAAACTCTCCGAGCTGAACGCGACCCTCAACGACGCAGGGGCTTATGTGGGCTCCGGCACGTGGAGCGACGTTTTCACTTATGATAATCGCTCCAATCTAACTTCACGGACCGATGCCCGCGGCGTGAAGACTGTCTATTCATATGCCAGCGATCCGCTCAATCGCCTGCAATCCATTTCCTGGGACACGAGCGGCTTTGGCGATACCGGCAATCCAATTCTGGCTGCCGCGACGGTCTCTTACAGTTATCGCGCAAAGAGCAGTCCTTCTGATTTGCTGGACGTGACCCAGCTCAGCAGCGTTACCACCAGCGGGACCAGCACCGAAAGCTACAGCTATGACACGGAAGGTCGGGTGAGTTCAAAGACTTCGACTTTGACGAGCCGGTCTTCGTATCCGTTCGTAACGGATTACATCTATGATTCGCTGGATCGCGCAAAGGACGTGCGCTATCCCGCCGAATACGGCAACGGCGCCGCCCCGCGCAAGGTGGTGCACTACGATTACGATGTTTCCAGTCGGTTGACTGGGCTCAGCTTTGACGGCCAGACACAAGCATCCAGTATTGTTTACAACGCCGCCAGCCAGACCACGTCGCTGACTGTGGGAACGGGTACCAATCAAGTCAACGAAACTTATAACTACAACGCCCAGACGGGAGTGCTCGACGGTCAGACCGCGACGCGCAATGGCGCGACGCTGCTCAACCTTTCGTACGATTATGCCGGGGCAAACGGTAAGCGCACCGGGCAGCTCACCAAAATCTCAAACAATCTGGATCACAACAAAGATCGAGGTTACGAATACGACGCACTGGGAAGGCTGCGCCGGGCGACTGGCGGCCAGAACGTAAGCTGGGTGCAGAATTATGAGTACGATCGCTACGGCAATCGCAACAACTCGTATTCCTACACCGCGGACCAATACATAAGGGGCGTGTACCAGGCTGCTCTGAACCGGCAGCCCAACTCTACCGAGCTGCAAAATTGGCTCAGTTCTTTGCAGACGGCCTACCCGCAGGGCCCATCGCAGTTTCTCAGCGCGATGCAGCTCCTGATTGATACGATCTTTAGTTCGCAGGAATATGCCAACCGCAATCGGAGCGACCACGACTACGTCTATGATTTGTACAAGGCATATCTGCTGCGCGAACCAGACTCGGGAGGCTGGGCCTTCTGGGAATCTCAGGTGCCAACTAGCGGACGCACGAACGTGCGCGCCGGATTTGCCTGGAGTTATGAATTCTCGCTCAAGGTAAGCGGCACCAGCCCCTACACACCTACAGGCGGAGCCGTGCCGGTTGACGGCCTGCAAGGCCTCTCATTTGACGCGTCTTCAAATCGAATCAACAACTCCGGCTTCAGCTATGACGCAGCGGGTAATCAAACGCGCGCCCTGATTCAAGGGGGTAGCGCTTCACAGCGGTTCCAGTACGATGCCGCGAATCGCCTGGTAAAGGTTAAAGCGGATGACAATGTAACGGTGCTCGCGACCTACACTTACGGAGATTCGAATGAGCGAGTCGCCAGTGACGAAGGCGGCTATAGAACTTATTATGATTCTGAAGGTGGAAGCGTCATTGCCGAATATGTTGAGACCGGGGGATCAACCACACCGGCGTGGTCCAAGAGTTACGCGTATCTCGGCGCTCGGCTGCTTTCGACCTTCACGCCCAATGGTAGCGGCGGCGAAGCAGTCGAATATCACCATCCCGATCGCCTCGGTACCAGAGTCGTTAGCAATCCTGCTAACGGGACCTCATTCGAACAGGTGACACTGCCTTTTGGCACCGCCCTCACTGCTGAGTCAACCGGGGCGACAAATCGGCGCTTCACTTCGTATGACCGAAGTCCGACAACCGGTCTGGATTACGCCAACAACCGCGATTACGATTCGCTGCAAGGACGCTTCACTCAAGTTGACCCAATCGGGATGAAGGCGTCGAGTCTCGAGCACCCCCAAACTCTCAACCTGTATAGCTATGTTGGGAACGATCCGGTCAACCGATTAGATCCCGACGGCTTGTTCTGGGGCGCCCTCAAGCGGTTCTTCCATAAGGTTGGAGCCTTCATAAGCAAAGTTGGCGCAGCCGTCTCACGCGTCCTCAACAATCGCTGGGTGCGCATTGGCGTATTTGTCCTCGGCTTCATCCTGCCGGGCTTGCAGATTCTGAGCGCGGCTTTGGCTCATGTTATCGGGGTTGCGATTGATATCTATAACTACGCCGCCGATATTGCATCTCAACTCCAACTCTGGGGCGCGGCGCTCCAGGGTAAATGGAAAGAGTTCGGGCTTAGTCTCGGGATCGCAGTAATTGGGGCCGCGGTCTCGGAGATTGTCGATCCCATCGTTGAGGGAGTTCAAACGGCCCTCTTCGATCCGAAGTTCGATGAACTCGGCGATCTGTTTGTCGGAGGCTGGAAGGGTCTCAAAACTGGTCTTCAGAAATTCGGTGAGAATCTCAGCCGTGACCTGAAGGACATTTTCATTCCCTTCTATGGCATCTATGGCGGGGCGGCGAATCCGTCGAACGACTCCTGGGATGATTCGACCCAAAACTTCAAGAGCAATGTCCCCGGTCCCTACGATCAGACGGATGCCAGATATATGCAGCATGACCTGGACTGGCGCAGAGCAGGGTCGGCGGCCCAGCACGGCTTGATTAACTCTACCGAAAAAGGAGCACTGGTGAAGGCGGCCAATCGGCGTTTGGTCCGGGGTTTGCTCAGATCGGCGCCGCGGCTCCACCTTTTGGACATCGCATTTTCGGGCCAGTTTGGAGGACGACCAATGATTGGTAGTGGGTACAAGTTCTTTGCGCTCGCCTATTTTGGCATCCGAGGATATGTTCGATGATGCCCATTTTTTACTCCTTTTGACTCAATTAGGTTTGCATTAGTATGAAAAACACTACACATCATGCACTCCTTTGGTTACTAGCACGCGGCGGCGTTTTCAGGCGGAGCGGGAGGTCCGCGCGAATGTTTTGGGCGCTAATGCCTCTCATTTGTCTGCTTATCGCTGCCGCGCCGAGCTACTCATCGATGGTCCGCAGAGGTTCCGATTCAACCCCGCCGGCGCCCACCCCCACGATTCACATTCGCAGCGTGTTACCGGCGGCAGGTGGATCCGAGAAGTCACTGATCAGGCTTTCGGCTGATGGAAAATTGGTGGCCACCGGAAACGGTCATGGACCGGTAAGAGTGTGGCAAATCTCAACGGGCAAGCTGATCGCCGCACTCGACGGCACCGAGGGACAATCGCCTCGGGCTTTCTCTCCGACCAATGACCGGCTGCTGGCTTCAGCCAACCTGACGTCAGTCTCGCTCTATGACCTTAATTCCATGCGACTGAGATCGAGAATCGCGCTCGACAAACTCTTTGGAGGTCTGAACTTATTTGGCTCATTTTCTCCCGATGGAAAAGAGTTTCTCATCTTCAGCGAAAACAAAGTCAGTCTGTGGAGAGTTGATGACGGCGGCTTAATAGCTTCCCAACGCTGTGAGGGTGCGGCCTTCCGATCGCAGTTTAGTAATGACAGCCAAAAGGTGCTGACCTATTGCGGCGGAGAAAAAGCTGTAAGGCTCTGGGACGCCGGGAGCGGGCAGGCAGGCTTGACCTTTTCCAGTCCGACCGCAGTCGCGGTTTCGGTCTTCAGCCCGGACAACCAGACACTGGCGACCGCCACTCTGTCAGGTCAAGTTCTGCTTTGGGACGTTGCCACCGGTCGAATCAAGAAGGCCTGGCAGGGACATGGAGATTTGATCTTTGACGCTGAGTTTAGTCCTGATGGAAAGACCCTCGCCACCGTCAGCCGCGATGGGACCGCGAGACTTTGGGATATCGAAAAAATGAAACCAGGCGGAATACTACGCGTCGGTAGTGAATCAAATCATGTGGTTTTTAGTTCTGACAGTAAACTGCTCGTGGTCGTCGGTGATGGAAATAAGAGAGACATCAGAGTCTGGAATATCGCCACCGCGCAGCCAATCTGGAACTTTACCGGGCCCCAAAAAAAGGTTCTCAACGTCGAGTTTAGCCCGGTCGGCCACTTACTGGTTTCATCGAGTGAAGGAAGCGTAAATGTTTGGGACCTCGCCAATGGAGCGCACGTTGCGGAATTGAGCCAGGCTGATTTTCCCGCAAATTTCAGTAAGGATGGTAAGACGTTGGTGACGGGGGGCCCCAAGGGCTCAGTAATGCTGTGGGACGTCAATGCGCAATGAAAGTTTGGCTGATCTCGTTCTGAGGCTGAGCTTCTGCGACCTTGAAATTACTGACGCTCAAGCCTCTTAATGGCGTGGCTCTCGGGCCCGTGTGGGTAGCGCTTCTAAAATAGCCCGCGGCGAATCGACCAACATCTGGAAATTGTCAGTCGCCGACTCTGGAATCGGAATCGACCCATGATGTAGCTGCACACGGTCAGCCGACCGGCTGTGTTAGCTTAGCGATACTTCGTGAAATAAATATGAAAAATTAACAGGATTACAACGATTGACTTGTTTATCTAACCGGAGTTAATCTCGCGGCCAGTTCATTTAAGACCGACTGAGTAGCTCCCGACTGTTTCATTTAAGACCGACTGAGTAGCTCCCGACTGTCCCCGCAATGCTCCTGCTTCGGTTCGTTTAGCCCCAAGCCATTTTCATTCTCAGTTTTATTTCGTGAGTGCGGTTCTCACACAGCCCAGATTTCCTACTGGTGTTGCATAGTCTCATGAAGACCCAGTGCGCTACCCTTGCCCTTTCGGACTCGCCAATTCTCATAGCAGACCTGCCGCGCGAGTCGAGCTTTACCCCGCCAACCGACTTGCCTGGTTGCCAGCGCGTAATCGGGCCCTTATCAGGGAGGAAATATGAAACACCCGAAATTCGTAGTGGTGTTGCTATTGGCAACGCTTTCTATTTTTTTAGTTTTTGATCGAATCGTGAACAGCCAGGACCTGGGTGCACTGACTAATCAGGCCGACAAAGTCTCCGGCACCGGCTATCCGGTGACTGCAACGATAAACAGATTTGGCAGCGATTGCGGTCCAGGCATCGATTGCGAAGGTGCCGATCCATTTTCCAGCGATAACTTCACGTTTGATACTGCCGAAACCGCTCGTCCAGCGGCTGCTGATCAATGCCCAGTCGTATGTCCGTGGCCGATGATGTGCCCGGAACCTGTCTGCGAAGATCCTCCACACGCGGAGGAAGCCCCGACAGGTTTCGACGACGAAACTAATGGCCTGGTCGATCAGGACACTCACGATAGGGACCGAGATACATTCGAAGAGGTTGACGATATAGCAAAGGGGCTGGGTCCCGTCTATAACGCTCAATCGTGCAAAGAGTGCCACCAAAATCCCGTCACCGGCGCCATCAGCCAAATCACCGAGTTAAGAGCCGGACACAACGACGCAAACAATAACTTCGTGGATGCTCCCGGGGGATCGCTAATCAACGACCGAGGCATTCCCACTCCTAACTTTAATGGCAATCCGAATAAGAGCGCCAAAGTTCAGGAGCGGGTGCCGCCGCTTTTTACCGCCGCCATAATTCCCGGTGGATCTGAGATCTCAGCCGAGGAACCGGTGCGGACTTTTCGCACTTCGCTGAACGTTCTGGGTGACGGTTTCGTCGAGGTACTGCCGAATGGCACGCTCCTCGCCATTTCAAACGCGCAGTCTCAGATCAGCAACGGGCAAATTCACGGACAGGCTATTGCCGTTCCCGTGCTCGAGCTTAATATTCCGGACAATCGTGACTGCAAGAACTTTCAAGACACGCGGTGCCACCGGCGCATTGGGCGCTTTGGCTGGAAGGATCAGATCGCTACTTTGCTTTCCTTTTCCGGCGACGCCTATCTCAATGAGATCGGCATCACCAACTTCCTGATTAAGGATGAAAACACTTCGATGGGTCGCTTTGTAGGTTTCGGCTCGGGGTTCGATCTCGTGCGCGACGATACGCCCTGTGACACGCCGGTCGAACAATGTCCGAACCCAGCGGACTGCCCTTGCGGCGAGGACAAAGCGCGCGACATCGATGTCTTCACTCGGTTCATGCAGGCGACCAAAGCACCGCCGCAGGACAAGGACATCCAGCATGACTCGCGCTTTGAAGCGGATATTAACGCCGGTCGCGCGCTTTTCACGCAAATGCCAGGCTTGTCTTACAGTTGTAGCGCCTGCCACGTCCCGGCGATTGTTACTTCCTCTGCGCGAATGGACGGACCGCTTTTCTTCAAAATCATCCGACCGTTCAGTGACTTTCTGCTGCATGACATTGGCACGGGCGACGGCATCGTCCAGAACGGTGGCCAGACTACGCGCCTTAAGGTGCGCACTCCGCCGCTGTGGGGAGTTCGCACGCGGACTCGGCTGATGCACGACGGATCGGGAATGAACGCGCCGTCGCTGACGTTCAAGGAAGCGATCATGCGACACCAGGGCGAAGCCGCTGCGGTGACAGCTGCTTTTATGGGGCTGACGGATCAGCAGAAGAAACAACTCATCATGTTTCTTGAATCACTCTAGACCGTGGCTGGGGGGGTGAGTCTGCCGAGTAGCCTCACCTCCTTTACTTCGTTGTAACTAGCATGTCCCCTCACGCTAGCCTTATCAACTATTGAATCTGTTAAGCGAACGCCCTGAATTAGCGTGTTAGGAGGGTCCTGCCATGAAAGCGCTCAAGACCATTGTGCTTGAATCTTAGTTGGAGTGAGTTCCTCTATAGCAATATTGAGCGAAAAAGTTCCGCCCAATCAACGAACGACTCTCCAACAAACAAAGTTGAGGCAGGCCATCAAGGCAGCGAAAGCGAATCTCGAAAAGACTCAATCCGGCAAAACTCAATACGAGAAAGATCCGACTTCACGACAATCCATAGTAAGCGCATACCTTTTCAATGATGGTCATCAAGGCATTCGATCGATTATGGAGAACGTCAGAGGCGATCAAAAGATAATCAACTTGCGAGTCATCGGAGACAGGCGCTTTCCCGATTTCACTGTGACGGATCTGAAAACATGTGGCTGATTCGAGTTGGTTCCCGCTCTATCTAAAATTGATGGATATGTTTGTTAGCTAGCGACTCGATCCTGAGCTGACGCTTACACTCGAAAGCAACTAATCTTTCACGGACAGAGACGAAGAACAAAGATTACTTCAACGTCTTGCTGAGGGTGATTCGTCTGCGTTCTGGGCGCTATGGGAGGCGCATCAGCAGGATCTATACCGACTCTGTCTCAGGGACATGAAGGGAATTCAAATGGACGCTGAAGATGTTCTGAGTCAAGCAATGCTCAAGGCTTTTGAAAAATTACCCCTTTACGCTAAGAAGATTGACAATCTCAAAGCCTGGTTGGCGAGGCTTACTCACAATGTGTGCATCGATACTCATCGAGACCGCGCGCGGCGCCAATTGCGTTTTGAGAACCTCGAAGCTGCGGACAATGCCATTGCGACTGCTGAATCCGATATCGAATTACCAGAAAATGCCGTCGTCCGGCGGGAGGAGAGCGCCCGATTGTTTCGGGCATTGCAACATCTTCCGTCCAAGTTACGCGAGCCTTTCATCCTCCGTTTCCTTCACGGTCTAGAATACACAGATATTGCCGCGCGCCTGAACCTCGCTCCGCCTAACGTCCGCAAACGGATTCAGCAGGCGCGCGAAAAATTGAGAGTGGCATTGATTAAGTCAACATAATGACCGCGCGTGAACTCCGAAGCGTTGAATCCCTTCGTCATAGATTGCGCTGCAAAGAATTAATTTTCACAAATCACGAAGCGCAAGCGTCTATTAATTGTAGGCACGTTAGACGACCCCCTGAACTTTTGGACTGAGGCATCCCGCGCACGCGTTCATGCCACCAGCGACTATTTTGCCGGTCATCTGTTTGTCTTAACGCTATGGTTTTTGTGGCAGCGCAGAGTTGTAGTTCAACGTAGTAATCGAAAGTAGGGGGAAAATAGAGCCATGCCGCTCACGCAACAAGATATCGAGCCTCTTTTAATAAGCTTCAGAAGTTGGCTGTCAAATGAAAATATCAACGGCCTTTATGTTGGCATGAAGAAGGTCGCCGGAAAAGAAACCAGCCAACTAGCTCTGATTGTCGAAGTCGAGAAAAAGAAACCAGGCTCGCGTCTGAATCAAGACGACATACCAATACCGCCTGAAGTAGAACTGCAGGTTCAAGCTCCGGATGGAACTATCACCAATCACAAGGTCCCGACGGACGTAGTCGAGGTCGGCGTGATCAGGGCCTGCGTTCTGAATCAGAAAGTGCGTCCGACGCCGGGCGGTTACCAGATCTCCACGGCGCTAGGTTTGTTTGGCGAGAATACTGGAACACTCGGCGTCAATATTGTGTGGGGCGGAAAGTATCGGCTGCTGACCAATAATCATGTGATAGCGAAGAACAATAATACGGGCGGGACGATTTATCAGCCCGATCAAGGTCTATTCGGAAACAGCCTGACCACACTCACCTCGTATGTTCCAATAAAAACCTATCCAAATAAGAATCAGCCTGATCCGATTTTCAACGCAACCGATCTTGCCTGGTGTGATGTAACCGCTACAGAAGGCGCAACAAACATCACCCAGATCGGTCAACCAACGGGTTTTCGTGACCCCGTGCTCAATGAGCAAGTGCGCTGGATTGGCAAAAACACTGCGACCGTTCAGAACACTGTCATTCAATCGATTGACGGATTCCTCAAACTTGAATTCACTTCCGGTCAATGGGCGTGGTTTGAAAAAGTCATCCGGTTTGCCGGCGGCTTTGCGCAGCAGGGTGATTCCGGCGCCGCAATCGTAGCCCAGGCTGACATGACTGTGCTTGGCCTTCTCTTCGCGCTCAACACAGCAAACAATGCGCCGTATGCCTGTCACATTCCCTAACGAATGCGACGCGCGGCACGGCAAAAGATTTTCAGGAGATTATAACTATGCTTACAGCAGAACTAATACCTTACCTCTCGCAGGCGAACTTTGTCGGTGAAGGCTTCGACATCTTTGGGAAATATGATGTCGTGAGCTCCGCCATTACTCCACTCCTGGATCCAAGCAAGGCGTCGTACACGACCTTCACTTTTCTGGACCGTGAATACGTCGTGCCGAGTTACGTGCTTCCGGCGGAGGACACGCAGGCCTATTACAACGAATTCGCCGGCGAAACCAGAGACTCGTTTCAGAACAGCCTGTCGCAACACGCGCAAGTGCAAGGCTCCTACGGCGCCTTCAGCGGCCAGATGGAGCAGTCCTACAGCAAGCAGTTCGCCTCGAACAGCGAATACTTCTATGCCTATCGAAACTTCTATGCGCAACTTGCCTTGCTACAGCTCATCCCCGAAAGTCTTGAAGAGTATCTTACCGGCTACTTCCAGGAGCGCGTCAGTCAATTGCCCACCACGGTCACGCTCCAGAACATGCAACAATTCGCCGACTTCTTCGACGACTTCGGCATTTATTTTACATCAGAGATTACGCTCGGCGGCTCACTTGAGTACTACGTCGCAGTCAGTCGGAACTCACAGATGAGCACCGCCGAGATCAGCGGGAAGGTGAAGATCGACTACAACGCCGTATTCTGGTCGGCGGGCGTCTCAGCAGAGGTGAAGAGTACGCAGAGTTGGCAAAGATATTCCTCAAACAGGTCGGTCAACGTTATGGCTAAAGGAGGTGATCCGGCACTGCTGGCCCAATTGGCAAGTGTTGATCCCGATCACCCCAGCGGCGAGAGTGTCGCCGTCTACAACCAGTGGCTGGAGACGCTTAACACCAATCCGGCCATCACCAACTTCAAGGTCAAAGGTATTTGGGAGTTGTGCGGCGACAAGCGCGAGGTGGTCGAGGATGCCTTCCACACCTACGGCAGTGCGATGCGGCCACGTATGGTCATCGAGGCTTCCTCTGAATCTGGGAACGTTCCGATTGTCACCCTGGGAGGCGATATTCGGCCGCCGGATGCGCCACAGTTTTCGCAGGGGTACCAGATGATCGTCATCGATCGCACCAATCCGTCGCCCGCAGGGATACGCCTCAACAAATACTATAGCTTTAGCCTTGACTACCCTTTCTACCAAAACGCTACACGCATGTATGACCAGATGCTGGCTGACCTGAAGGCGAGAAACTTCGACAACGTGAGGCACTGCGTGGTGCTGGCAAGCTTTGGGTTTAATCGAAACGCGCCCCCGCCTTCAACCTTCTACGGCTTCCTGAGGGCGGCCGGCGGCGGACAGCAGCTACAGGGGTGGGTCGAGCGAGCAGACCCCGGCAGCACGTTTACGCTTCCGGCGGTTTACTCTTTCACTGGCGTCCCCAACTTGGGCACCGACAACGGTCTGGAGGTATTTGCCGACAACTTTACTGGCCAGTCTATCCTTAGGACACTGGAAGTACTTTTCTATCGACAGCGCGGCAGTTCCTTATACTCACTCGGAGCCGGTTCGGCGAGTTCATGATCTTCAGGTCAACCTAAAAGCTTCGGCGCAGAGGTGAATGAACATTCCATTTGCCTCCGCGCCTTCAATTACAGTCAGGTCGCTTCCCGGTAAGTCTTCACTTCTGTCGGATACATTTTCCTGAAGCTGGGTCAACTGCGGCGTGAAGCACAAACCTCCAGTACTGGTTGTTGGACAAGGAGTTCGCCCCACCGGATACGCGCGAGTAATCAGTAGCATCCTGAAGCACCTCAAAGACCGCTACGAATTTCACCATTTTGGAATTAACTACAACGGGCCACCGCTGGACTGCGGTTGGAAGGTGTACCCCAATGAGCTTCCTGGAGACATCCTCGGTGTCGAACAATTGCCGCTTCTCGTTGAAAAGATTCGGCCACGACTCTTGTTTTTCGTGCACGACATGTACCTCTATCAACTTCACCGGCCCGGGTTGGACAAGCACCGCTGCCAATTGCGAACCATTGCCTATTTTCCTGTAGAGGGGGTTCTGGCCGACCCGGCCGCACTCAAAGGCTTAGACAGGCTTGATACGGCTGTGCTTTTTACGGATGGGGCTGCAAGAGCGGTTGAGAGATCCCTGGCGGCATTGAATCTTCGCCATCACAGTTTCTGCCCTCCCTCACTGAAGGTCATTCCGCATGGGGTCGATACAAACGCGTTTCGCCCGTGCACTGCTGACAGCGCGAGCCCTGAGTTTCGTTGGAGCAGGATCAAAGCGCGTGCGTCGCTCTTCCGTGACCGGCCGGAGTTGTCAAATGCGTTTATTGTCTTGAATGCCAACCGCAATCAACCGCGGAAGCGAATTGACATTACTGTCGAGGCTTTCGCGTTATTTGCGCGAGACAAGCCCGAGAACGTCAAATTGTATCTTCACATGGGTACGGAAGACCGGGGCTATAAGCTCTCGGAGCTTCGAGGGTGGCATGACCTGAAGGGCAGGGTTTTGCTGACGACGGAATCCGCACAGATGCCGAACATTCCGGATGGGAGACTCAATCTCATATACAACGCCTGTGACGTTGGTCTGAACACTTCAACAGGGGAAGGTTGGGGACTTGTCGCTTTCGAGCACGCGGCTACCGGCGCGGCGCAGGTTATGCCGCGACACAGTGCCTGCGCCGAGCTTTGGCGAGACGCGGCGTTGCTCGTGGATCCGATGGAGACTTTCAAGCCTCCGACTGAATTCGTAGTACATAAGATAGTCTCACCGGCGGACGTAGCAAATGCACTTGAGCGCATCTACGAAACGCCGACCCTGCTGCAGGAGTTTTCAACCAGGGGATATAAGCGCGCTACGGTTCCGGAACTTGAGTGGGGTCAAATTGCAGATAAATGGGACCGCTTATTTCAAGATGAGCTGAACGGTTGACCCGGTCCCTTTTCCAGCTTTACTCCAGCGTCTTCCACGTACCATTCTCACGACATTCAATCTTGATTATCGGGTGAACTTCCCACAGGTTAGGACGCTGGACTCCAACTTGTTCAGGATGCTCTTGGTCGAAGGTTAACCAACCACTTACTCTTACCAGATCTTTTTTGTTTGCGATGTCGGTAAGATTTGTAACAGTCCAGTCGGGATGATTCTTCCCTCACCCGAGGAGTAATCTGCCGCTTGCGCGGTTTTTTGTTGACAGCCAGCGTGGTCCGGCGTATAAGGAGCAACACCTGTTAATTGCGTGTTCTTCCAAACTTTAGCGAGACTCGTTAGGTCAGAGGAGAATCCAATGAACCTGCCACAAAAGTTAAGAATGACCTTCGCCAGAGCTCTTGCGACTGGGGCCTGTTTAGTTGCGCTGGTGGCCTATATCGCGTTGGCACCACCTCGTTCTCGAGCAGACGATGATTTTTGTCTCGAGGGTAGCGGTGGTTGCGGTGCTTGTGAATGCGTTAAGAATGGTCAAACCACTACCGAAGGCGGTTGCGTTGGTGGTCAAACTTGTCAGTGCATTCACGGTACTCCGGCGAATACTTGCACTAGTTGCGTGTGGAACAGTGGCTGTAGCTGATCGGCCTCTGGTTCTAGTTAACGCAATCGTTCTTCGCTGCTGGGGTGTGCCATCTCGGTCGCTAAGTTGATTTGTCCGCCTTCCTAGTTTCAATCGCAACTCATAGCGAGGTTGTGACTGGAGACTTAGTGTGCGAGCCAGCGACGCCTGTGGTGACTATGAGCGTCTCACTGCTTAAGAAAAACGATCTCTTTCTCGTCGCGCTTCTAATCGTTTCGTTATCGCTCAATGTCTATCTTGGATGGAGGTTGAAACGATCGAAAAATCCTTCGGCCGGGCCCCAGAAAGCTGTCAAACTGTTGCCTGGGATGGCAGTACAGCCGATAATAGCGGCCGGTTTAGATGGTAAGCAAGAGACGATTACGTATGCCGCGGACGGCAAGCCAACAGTAATCTACGTTTTTACACCGACTTGCCCTTGGTGCGAACGAAACAGTGGGAATATCAACACGCTAGTCGGCCTTAAAGGACAATCGTACCGTTTCATTGGGCTGTCATTGGACAATGAAGGCTTGTCCAAGTACGTGGAATCCCACCAGCTGTCTTTTCCCGTATACACGAATCTTACGTCAGAATCGATCGAGATGCTCGGCCTTGGCAGTACGCCGCAAATGATTGTTGTTTCGGCGGAAGGACGCGTTATCAAGAATTGGGTCGGAGCTTTTGGTGGTGCAGTCCAGCCGCAAGTTGAGGATTTCTTCAATGTTCAACTACCAGGACTTCTCCCTCAAAAGAACTGATTAAACTGATACTCCGAACGGAAAATTAAGGAACGGCAATATTCGGTAGACGTTATTAGACCGTAAGAGGCCACCACCAAATACGTAAGGACCTTCTGAATTCGGAGGAGTTTCAATGGATGCTCCCATGCATATCTTTTCCTCGGCTCGACCAATCAGCCGTTTCGCAGGAAGCTGCCTGGCGTTGCTGGCGCTATTGAGCCTTGACGCTAGCGCGCAATCAATGTCCAAGGTAAACCCGCCGTCATCCTGTAGCCGCGACAGTGCGCTAGAAATCATTCAACAGCAGATCGACGCCACAAAAACCTTCGATGATACCGTGCAGCGCATTGCCGTCTTAATACGCGCGGCGGACTTACTTTGGCCCTACAAACAACAAAAAGCGCGCTCAACCTTTAGTGAAGCCTTTGACCTGGCCACGCAGAATTTCAAAGAAAAGGGCGATAAGCTAAGAACCGAAGGCCGCGCAATGCTGGTGGAAACACCAGATCAGCGTTACGTTGTTATTCGCGCGGTGGCTCGGCGCGATGCTGCATGGGCAAAAAGATTGACTGACGCGTTGCTTAAAGATAGCCAGGAGTCTCCCGACACTAGCCAACGTGACTCTGAAACGAGTGTGAGGACGGCGTGGAAGCTACTCGATACAGCCAGTTCTTTTCTGCCCTCTGACACCACATCCGCGATCAGTTTTGCAACTACCAGTTTGAATTACCCGGCTAGTATCCGTTTGACGCCCTTCCTTTATAAGTTTGCGGAAGTTGATCAGAGATCGGCGGATCATTTTTACGAACAGACTCTTGCAGCGTACGGCGACAAGCCTATGCGTGAGTTCCTTTACTTAGCAGCCTATCCTTTCGGCGGGAACACGGCGGGAGACATGCCCTGGTTCGGCTCCTATAACGTGCCTACCACGTTCCACCCGAACATTGTTTTGCAGCGCTCATTCGTCTCCTTGCTGCTGCGTCGGGCGCAACAGGCCTTGCAGACTCCGTTAGATGACGGTGATAACTACAACGACTTTCCGGGCACAGGGCACATCCTGCAAGTACTAAGCCGTCTGGAACCTGGACTACAGAAAACATTGCCCGACTTGATAGGCTCTGTGGAACAGACGCGAAATGAACTCATGGCTACCCTCTCAGCCGAACGCCAGTCGATATTCTTGCAGCCGAAACCCAGTCGGGATTCCGCGCCGAAAAAGACATTTGACGAGCAGGTCGAGACTGCCGAGAAGGATCCGAATGTAAACAAACGTGACGAGCTAATCGCGACGGCGATCCTGAACGCCACTCAGAATGAGAATTTGGATCACCTTGTCAATACAGCCGATAAGATTTCCGATTCAAACTTACGGACGCAACTATTGGATTGGTTTTATTTCAGCTACGCACAGCGAGCAATTAAAGAGAAGCAGATCGATGAAGCGCGGAGACTGGCATCAAAGGTGGAACAGATGGATCAGCGCGCTTATCTGTATTCAGAAATCGCAAGTGAGGCTCTCAAGACTATCGAAAACCAGTCTCAGGCCGCAAACATACTCGACGAGATACTTACAACTGCGCGGAAAGGCCCAAACACAATAGTGACATCCCGGGCCTTATTGGCTGCTGCATATCTGTATCTGAGAATTGAGCCGAACCGAGCAACCTCAGTCCTGGGAGAAGCAGTTAAAAGCATCAACCAACTCGAAGCCCCGGATTTTTCCAAGGAATCGCTTGTGAGAAAGCTCGAAGGCCGCAACTTTGCGCGTTATGCTCTATTCAAGACACCCGGTTTCGATCCCGAAAATGCGTTTCGCGAAATGGGAAAAATCTCTTTTGATGACGCGCTCTCTCAAGTCAGCGGCTTAACTGACAAGTCATTGCGAGCCTTTACCACGCTCGTGTTAGTTGATCTTTGTCTTCAAAACACTCAGCAGCAAGAGAAGGCGAACAAGGCTAACAAGAAAGCCAATCCATAACTTCATTCCGATATTGCTGGTGATGTTTGGTTGACGCATTCGAGCGCTTCGAGTTTACCTAAGCCGTCGCGAAATTCGCGTAACAATCAACAAACCAACTCCCTGTTCAATCAGGTGTTTGTTCTAATGCAATATTACGGCTACCTTCGGCGCGACCCCGATCAGGATGGATTCAACTTCTGGCTGAAAAAACTTAATCAGTTCAACGGTAATTTCATCAATGCTGAAATGGTGAAGGCCTTTATCACTTCTTCAGAATATCGGGATCGTTTTGGGACCTCTTAACTGTCCGCAAATCATGCCAGCTCATCGCGTAGGTTGCGTTGAGTTCCTGTGAAACGAAACTAGACCGCGCCGTTACTTTCTGCGGTTACGTCTTTCTGGTATCACTGCGTATCACTACGAGGCAACATTGGCCCGAATTCAGGTGATCCCACACAAATTAGAAATGCAAAAAGGAGCAATGTGGACTTGTTAGCCAACCCACGGCTGGTTGAGCCCGGAATTAAGTTCGAACGAGGTTCAGAAGGTTTCCGCGTAAAAACAGTTCCGTCGGAGTCGCCTGCGGGCGCGACGCTGAACACCAGGCCGCGCCCCCCAGGCATCTTTTGGAAGTTCTACATCAACTTCGATTATGTCATCGCAGAACACACTTAGCTTCCGCCAACGTGTGACAGTCCTGACTATTCTCGTACCTCCAACCCGCGCGCTAGATAAACCCATGCCGGGCCAAAGAAACGGCGGTATTAGGCCACGCAACTGTGAGTCGCGCTCCTAGATCCTGCATTGCATCTGGTCGGAAGCGGAAGAAGTCTCTTAAGACAACTAGCTCCGCTTCAAGTGATTCCTCTGAAACCGGCTGCGTCAGAGACTCCAGGGGGGCGTTAGCCATCCACTGGGACACTTGTTCAACCACATCGAGTCCATCGATTGCGGTTTTCCATGCCCGCAGCAGCGGATCCAGAATTGCCCAGGACGCACCTCGATAGCTTGCCGCTTGCTGAATCTTCGGTGCGAATTCCAAGAGTAATTGCGGCGTATCGGGCGGCAACGGTTGGTTCCCGCGGATTGCCTCAAGCACGCTAACGATTGCCGGTCCACCGAGGAAGATCGGACAAGCCTTCGCGACGTCGTTTGCCGCTCGCTGAACAGCTTCCTCATCCGCACAGTCGAATGCAAGTGTTCCCGCCAGCGAATACCATGCAAGCAGCGGCCGAACAATCATTCGCAGCACAGCCTGTTGCGTGAAGGCGTCCGCTTCAACTTCGGCAGCAATAGCCGGACTGAACTCGTAGTACTCGGCGTAGATTACGTCTATGAGTTCGGCGCCCAAGCGCGACACGCTCCCCACCTGGTCACGAAGCTGCCGCAATTGGCTAATCTCTTCGGAATCTGTCGATCCGGTTGCGGCTGAGACTATGAAACAGCCGCCGCCGCCCGTGCTCGGCGGGGTTGGGGGGGCCACGTTGAGGCACACCTCCTGGGTTGTGCCATTCTGCGTGACGCTCAGCGCATAGGTAAGCGGCGAGTAGTTGGGTTTGGAGATTTGAATAACGTACCCGGTAAAGGCATCGCTTACGATCGCAATGAACCTGCCATTCACATCAGTAGAGTAATAGTTAGTACCATCGGTTATTACGGCTCCCGCAAGATTCGTGGTAGGCGAGCCGCACTGCGTAACATGAAGCGTCACAACCCAAGGCATCACTTTTCTCCTTTCGCAGCTGTCGAGCCGTAAATAGATGGACCCTCGAAGCGACCGGAAGGAATCGACGGGTGACCTTCGGCTTGCTCCTCGGTGACGGGTATCGCGCCTAAGGAGCCAGCCGTAAATCCTCCCGACTTGACGTTAGCCCCCGCCGGCCCTTCCGCGGTATCAGTTGAACGGTCCAGTTCCTCGAGATCCTTTTTCTGTTCTGACATAAAACGTCCGCCTTTCATAAGAGGTGAATCTTTGAACCAGGCCGGGTTCACAAGCGACAGCGTGTAGCCACCGGTGACGACCCCTTCATCCAAATGTGTAATGATAAGAACAACCAGCTCGTTTATGCGCAGAGCCAGCTCATTCAATTCGAGATTTAGAAGCACCGCGACGCTTGGATTCCTATCGAGGCGCAAGACCAGATCACCTAGATCAGCTCCGGTTACGGCCTCATTGGGCGCCTTATCGCGATTCACATTTTCAATCCGTTTGGTTTCATCCAGCGTTTTTGTCGAACGTAAGGCGTAGTCTGGTGATATTCTCTCGGCAAATACCGTTGGCTTTGTTGCCTCACCTCTATTGAGGCCCGCTACATTCAGATTCTTGGCCCCTCGTAATCCCATAAGGACTTGCTGCAAAGCCTGGTTTACAGTCGCGTAGGCATTCTCTGCGCGCGGGAATCCGTCTGGCAATATCGCGCGAAGTGCGAGGATTCTGACTTCTGCCCCGGCGCGGGCGGTGCCCATCGGAGCCCAAAGACGGAAGCTTCCGGCAACAGCGGGCAAAACTGAAAGATTTCTCTGTCCTACGTGCCGGTCGGCCCACGGTTGAAAAGGAACTAGCAACGGATCGAGCACATGATTGTCACAGAGCACGAAAGCACATTCGTGCCCGCCATTGACATAAGTCGGAACCCAAGGCGCGGTACACCTCACGACCCTTGAATTCATAGGCTGGATTTCGACCCATTCCGTGCCGATAAAGTGAGCGTCGCCCGGACCCAGCCCGATTGACGGATCGGCCCAGTAAAAATCTACCTTAGTCGGCGCCGCGGAGGCCCCTCCGAGGTTAAATATTTGTGCTACTAAGTGGTTCTCTGCCCCGGCCAGAGGCCGACCTGAAATATCGGGGCTCTCAACCCAGATGTAGGGCGACTCCCAGAAAGTCGTGCCCGGAGCCAGGGGTCGCGCTCCCCAGTCTGCGAAGTCGTATGGAATTACGAGCCAGGCTGAATACGGTTCCGTCCGTTCATTCTTCGTGGCCCAGTCGTACCACGCCCGACGCCGCCTTTCCTCGTCTTCCTGACGTTTTTTTTCACCTTGCTCCCAGAGTCGTAAGTAATCGACGTCGCTGGCGTCACGGGAATCACGTTCACGGTAATCGGAAGAATCGCGCGGCATTTACTTAAGTCTCCGGATCGATATTCACGGGATTCGTCCACAGCCCAGGCGGTACACCGCCCGTACCGTGGAACACCCATGTATGAAAACCGAGACCCCTGTCACCATCCAGATTCCAGTCAGGCAGTCCTGTTCCCGGCGAATGAAGCCAGTCCAGGAGCGCATCGGTCGAGTTCATGAAGCCCACAGGGCCGTGCGGATCAGTCTCGAAAGGCCAAGGGCCATCGGCAAACGGTGACTTATTCCCAAGCGGGTTTGTTGGATCATCGATCCAAGCCGAAGGATAAACCGACGCCCGAGCGGCGAGTGTCGGGGGACGCTCAAGGTCACCCGTCGGGTCATTAAGCCAGTCAAGAATTCCCCCGCCGCTCCAGGGCACGACCGGAAAATTCTCACGCACTCTTGATTTTACGATATGGTCACCGGTTCTAAACGTTATTGGAACATCCCGCAGAAGTGAGAACGCAGTCATATCCTGACTGAGCTCAAACGTGTAAGGATGCACGAAGCCTCCTAAACTCATAAGGTCGTGCAAAGCTCGCAATCCGTTGTAGAGGTATAGGTGATACCACGCGATATCGCAGCGTAACTTAGCCCAGTCGATCGTTCCCGCGGTAGCAGCTAGTGCAATCGCACCCCCGATTGCGGCCGCTCCGGCCGCGTAACCTCCCACGCAAATTAGAGCCACTCCTGCAATCGCCAGCAGGATTGCGCAAATCACATTGCCAGGCTTGAGCTCCCGATCAACTGCTGGCGCCGGTGGTCCGCCCACACCACCCCCGGCGTCGCCGGGGACCGTCGGATCTGACCAGCTGGGTGCGCTGCCGCAGTCGGTTGGCGCCGTGGGCATCACTGACTGGCAACCGAGACTCTCTGCGCTCGTCTGGAACCATAGAACCAGCCATGCGAGCCCATAAGCGTCCTGAAGGGTATCGGCGGTGACTAACGGACGATCCAAACCGAAATCGCCATAGACCGACTCGTAACAGCGCGTCCAATAGTCCGTGAATTGCGTTGGCAAAGCAGTCGTAAGTGGATTTCCCAGACGCAGACTCTTCATCACGTCATCCGCGTCGAGTGCGGCGCCGGGAAGCTGGATTCGTCTCTGCAGCTCTCTTTCGCACAGATTGGGCCAGCCAGCGTACGGGGCCGGCTCCGGCCCAACTTCGGCATAACCGTGCGCCCAAAGATCGATGTAGTTACTCACGAAACGAGCACGCCACCATTGATTGCGATAAGGCGCACCGATGATGCTGGCGACGGCGCTAGCTCCGCTGGTGCAAAGCGACCAGCTCGATAGCCAGCCCAAGGCGTAGGCGCGGAGTTCGTCGTTACCACTCGCGGCTGCTTGATCCCAGAGCGTCTGCGCGAATCGGCCGCTGCGACGCCAAGAGAGCAAGTCGCGCAGCGTCCAGAAGACCGGCGGGAAGCCAACATTTCCATCGACACGCGGTTTGACGATCGCCGGTTTTGAAACATTACCGATTAATTCGCCGATGGTCGGAACGATTCCCAGGTTTGAAAGCGTGCCATCGCCCTTGATTCTGATGAGGACCGCGTTCAGATCGGCAGCAATTTGATTAAGCGTGTCGACTTCACTCGACATCGCCTGCAAGGCCGATAAATCTTCAGCCGCGGCGATGGTGTCAAGTCTGGCAAGGAGATTCCGGATCCTATCCAATACCGGTTTCAAGCCGGGGTTACCACTCGTCTCATCGCCGCCGAAGATATTAAAGATCAGCTTCCAAATCAGCACGTAAGGGTTAGCACCAGGATCACCCAAAACACCGGTTTCCGCCAAACGCACTGGCGAAAAATCACCGTATGACGTGCCGAGCGCACCGAAATACGCATAAGCAAGGTGTGTATCGATGAGCGTTCCCAGCGTTCTGTGCGCCGGATCCGGAGAGGCTGATAGTCTGCTCCGAAGAATATCGAGGGCGGCAAATTTAGTTACAATGCCGATCATGACAATTTCTTCAGAAGGAAAAGGGTTGAAGAACGGGATCGACCGAATTTGGGGTATTCAATATCTCAATTCCGTTAGGATGTCAACAAAGATTCTAACTGTGGTAGTTTTTTTTGCGATATAGTGAATATTCCGTGCAGCCCTAATTTTGGCGTCGAGATGTCTTCCGGCACTCATAAACAGCGCGCCTTCCTTGAACGAGCCGGTCTGACGATTGCCGTCGCCGGTTTTTTTGTGACGGGCTACTTTGGTGTCGGATTGTCGCGGACTGCGCCAAGCTCAGTCGAGCTGGCGACACGGCTCGATGCAAGAATTCCTTTCATCGCCAACTCGGTCTGGGTTTACCTGTGGATATTTCCGACCGCGCTGATTCCCCTGTTTCTGGTGAAGTGTCAGCGCCTGTTTCGTCGGACAGCATTGTCTTACGCTGTGGCCATCGGTGTTTCCCTGGGCTTCTTTATCCTGCTTCCGATCACATCGACTCGATTGCGGGTGGCTGAAACGGCACTGGATCTGTCGCATCCGTCCCATTGGGCCGTATCCGTGGTCTACCAGCTTGATCCTCCGTACAATTTGTTTCCCTCGTTGCATCTTACGATAGCGATCCTGGCTGCCTTCTCGGCGTGGAAAGCCAAAAGACTTTATGGGATCGCAGTCTTTCTCGGGATGGTCCTGGTAGGCGTGTCCGTTTGCACGGTTAAGCAACATTACCTGCTGGACGTGTTGGGCGGAATTGCCCTCGCAGCGGCAACGGCTGCGCTGTTTCTAAGTCCCTACCGACCTGCGCCGAGCGTCAGTCCAGCCTACCGTTGGACCGGCCCAGCGATTTATATCGTTTTCCTGGTTCTTGCCTATGCCGGGTTCTACGTCGCTTATCTCATCTCGCAACCTAGAGTTCCAACGTCTTAACTAATTAATGCTTCTGCCCGCAGGTGAGCGATTAGATATGAAATCGTATCTTTGAGAGGAGGATCCGGGCGCCAGTCGCCACACCGTCGCCTAGCTTTCCGATATTCATCGTTGTTGTAGCGCTTGAGTTCCATCGCAGCAATCTTTGCGTAGGACCGGTTGAAAAAATCCAGCAGCGGATAGAGCGGATTGTCACGTCCACAGCGGCGATTCATCTCAGCTACAAATTCGGGGACGTCAAAATATGCGAAGCGGTAGCCATATTCGGCGGTGATAAGCCGGGTGATGTCCGTCATGTTGTAGTAATCATCCGCTGTAATGTGCAGGGTTGGACTGACCGTCGTGGGGTCCTTCGAGATGGAGACGATATTGTGAGCCACAATATCCGCGGGCAGGAAGCTAAGTTGGTTTCGCGAGTAAACTGCTATCTCATGATTGATCATGAATGCCAGCAAGCGCAGCGCGATGTCATTGTTGTCCCACACACCCTGAGTCGAGGCCGAGATTAGCGCCGGCCGGTAGACGTGAGTCTTGAGGCCGTGCTTTCCAGCCCTGGCTACCTGCTGCTCGGCAACCCATTTGGTTTGGGAATAGCCGAAGTCCAAGTTGGCCATCTCGTCGTTGCTGTTACTTTCCAGAAGCGTGCCCTGCGCCGACCAGCCGAAAATAAAGGTGGTGGACATGTGATGGAAGTACTTAGGTCTTGCCGTACAAGCGAAGCGCAGCAGCTCGCCGGTGCCGTCAACATTACAAGCCCGCATGGCCTCGTAACTTAAAACGTAATTGACCGTCGCGGCGTTGTGCCAGACAGCATCCATATTGCCGGCGAGCCAATTCCACTGATCATGGCCCAGCCCAAGATAGGGTTTGGCAATGTCTCCGCACAGAACCTTTACCCGGGTTTCCACGGACTTAGCGAGGTCCGCCGTCCAGAGCCGCGACCGGCGAAGCGATTCCTTGATCCGTTTCATCCCCTGACGTGCATCAGGCGCCCGCGTCAAAACATAATAAGTGTGATCAGTCAGTCGCAGCAGACTGTTTAAGAGAAAAGGCCCCAGGAAACCGGTGGGACCAGTCATCAGGACATTGGTAACCTGATGCTGCGGCGGGGAAAGCGGCGAACTATAGATTGGTTCACCGGTGGCGCTTGACCACATGACTTTTGCCAGCCGGCTGTCATACTCGCTCTGAGCCCGCGTGAGAATGCTTTGCCAGGCAGGTTTCGCCCTTGCTGGATTCTTCTCAAATTGATCGAGCAGCCAGAAGAAATCAGACACCGTGAGCTGCTGGAGAAGTTGAATATTTACTTCCTCAACCAAATCGGCAGCACCGTTTTCCTGGAGCAGATCTTTCGTGTCCGAAAGTAACCGTACCAACATAAGCGAGTCGAACCCAATCTCAGACAAGGAAAGTTCGTGTCCGTCGCTCTGATCGTACGCTTTCGTCAAATACCGGAATCGCGCCTGTAGGCCTGTTTGCCCATCTACGGGGTCGCCGGCTTCGCAGATGTGCGTGGCAATTATCGGAAGTTCACCCATTAACCACTTTTGCCGCGTGGCGCTACGCGCGATCTTTCCAGAAGTCGTTCTCACGATCGCGCCGGGCGCCACTAAAACAATAGTGTGAGGCGCGACGTGGTACTGGCTCCGAATCGCCCTTGCAATTTCAGCCGCCTCGGGTACGTCCCTACGCGTTCTGACCTCAGCCATGACCACGAGACTCTCCACTTCCAGATCTCCGTTAAAGGCGGCGACGCCGTGCGTTCTAACCTTGTTACAGGATGCTTCGACAATCGCCTCGATCTCGCTCGGATAGCAATTGACTCCGTTAATTATGATGAGATCCTTAAGACGACCGCAGATGAACAGCTCCCCCTCATGCAAAAAGCCAAGATCTCCAGTTCGCAGATAACGCCGGCTATCTTCCGGGTCGTTAACTGTGTTGCGAAAAACCTCGCGAGTTAGTTGTGGGCGTCGCCAATAGCCCCGACATGAACTTTTCCCGCTCAGCCAAACCTCGCCGATCTGCCTTTCTCCGAGAACGGTGGCAGTTTGGGGATCCACAATTCGCAAACCAATCCCCTTCAGAGGCTTGCCACAACTCGACAGGCTAACCTGCTCGTCCCTGGTGACCTGGTCCTTCTCAATGTGAATCGTGCCTTGCTGAAGAAGCATATTGCTCACTTTTACAATGCGACGACCGAAATGAGTCGCGGCCAGAGTGTTCTCTGCAAGGCCGTATGCGACAACGTGCGCTTCAGGCCGCAAGCCATACGGTGCAAAGCGGTCCAGGAATCCGCGGTATGTCTTGGGGCATACCGGCTCGGCCGCGTTCATTAACACACGCAAGGAACTAAGATCGAGACGGCAGAGCTGCTCGGGCGGAATTTTGTGCTTCCTGAGGCAATACTCAAAACCAAAGTTCGGCGATGAGGAATAGGTTGCGCGAACTTTGCTTATCGTCTCAAGCCACAATATCGGTCTCTTGAGAAAATCAAACGGCGAGAAGCCATAAGTTGTACCGCCACAAATTATCGTGAACAGGTAGTAACCAATTAGCCCCATATCATGATATTGGGGCAACCACGAAACGCCTATAGGAACATGATCTATGGTGCTCGATGCATTGTGGATGACGTTTTCGTGGGACACAATTACGCCCTTTGGATCGCTGGTTGACCCTGAGGTGTATTGCAGAAAAAGGATAGGATTCCGACGTTCGCGAAAATCACTTGAGGCGTCATCCGCCACCTCATTGGTGTTAACCCAATTCGGTGAGGGCATCGCCGCTTGATGCTTGGTGAAAAGTAGTTGTGACGAGTGCCACAATTCGCGAGAGGTCAAGACGGCTCGCGCTTCACAGTCTTGAGCGACGTACGCCTGCTTCAAGACCGCGCTCTCACCCTTTAGCGTAGGTGGCGGGACCGGTACTGGAATCACTCCCATGCGTACACACGCCAGAAACGCCACCAGAATGTCGAGGCCCGGTGGATAACTGAGGAGTACCCTGTCGCCGTATTGCAGTCCTATTGCGTTCGATAAGTATCCGGCGACTTTGCCGGACTGGAGGTATAACTCCGCATAGCTATAAGCATCTTTCTTTTCGCCGTTGATGTCGAGAAAACTGTTGACGCATTTGTCCGGCTGCAATTCAGTCCAGTACGTGAGGTAATCAATGAGAGATTTCATCTTGTTATGCACGGGTCGCTTCCAACCTGCTGATCGATATTTCACCAGAGCATTCAGCCAGACTGATACGGCTCCTCAGGAGCAAAAGGCGAAACAGATGAGAAAACCTGCCGCATGATCTGCTACACGTAAGATGGCGTCAAGAGGCGGCTTTGAAGAGTTGGTTGAGAGAGAATTCGGAGCCCATCTGACAGCGCGGCAAGCAGAACGTGGGACAGCCGTCGCAGAGGTGTGTCACCAGACGGTGGATCGCAGAAAAACGGGGAAAAGAGCTGTAGGACTCTTCAACTTATGCCCGAAACCTGCGCCACGAACAGTTGTAAGCAAGGCTAACTGACTGCGCCTTCACTTTGGTGCGGCTACCTGTATAGATATCCAAAGTGATTTTGTGAACGCCCAGCACAAGCATGTCCATGATCGTCTGTTTGTGAACGCCAGTGATCCGCGACGCACTTCTAAGCGAGCAAATACGAGAGCCGATACTTCTTCCCCTATGGGTGCGGCCATGATTAGACTTTGGGCTCGGCGCGCCTCAACCTTGAGTAAGAAAACACTCGGGGAAAAGGCCGACGGAGCAAGAGCTGGAATCCAGTAGGCGGACACTCACTGCAAAGAGTTTGTACCTTAGTTGTTCCTCATCAAGGAAAACTATTGTTTTTGTTCGGACTTTCCAATAACGATGGTGCCGAAGGGGGGACTCGAACCCCCACGAGTTACCTCACACGCCCCTCAAACGTGCGCGTCTACCAATTCCGCCACTTCGGCATGTTTGGGCAGGTCAATCAAAACTACTTCGAGGGCTCGGGCGATGGTGTCACCGTGGTACTTGTCGGAACTGCCGCTGGCGCTGCCGGCGTCGGAGTCGGAGTCGCCGGGGGTGGCTGCTCAGGCAAACCGGACTGCAGCACAGAAGTCGTGCCGTTGATGAATGGCAGCGACAGGCAGAGCGCGAACACCATGAATGCGGCAGCAGCAAAGATGGTGATCTTTGCCAGTAACGTCTGCGTGCCGCGCGGGCCGAAAGCGGTACTCGAGACGGAACTCGAGAACAAAGCGCCCGCGTCAGCCTTGCCCGGCTGCAACAACACCGCCACCACCAGAATGACGCACGACAAAATAAATAATCCGTAAAAAATGTAAGTCAACATGTGTTCGTAAATCGTGAAGCGTGAATTGTAAATAGAACTGCCAGGCCGGCATTGGCTCTATTTATGATTCACGATTCACTGCTTCCTATTCATCATAATTAACAATCTTCGCAAAGCTGTCGGCGCTCAAACTCGCTCCGCCGACCAGGGCACCGTCGATATCGGCCTTGCTCATCAACCCGCGAATGTTGTCTGGTTTTACCGAACCACCGTACAGAATCCGTAATTGCGCCGCGCCCGATTCTGAAAGCTGTTCAGCAAAAGCGCGCCGGATGAGCCTGTGCATTTCCTGCGCTTGTTCCGGCGTTGCGGCGAGTCCGGTGCCGATGGCCCAAATAGGCTCGTAAGCAACGATGATACGGTCGAGATCAGAGGCTGTCAAACCAGCGAGACAACCACGTAATTGACCGGCGACGACTTGAACTTCAATGCCGCGGTTGCGCTGCTCAAGACTCTCACCGACGCACAGAATGACTTGCAGATCGGCACTCAAAGCGGCTTGTACCTTCTGAGCGATTGCCTGATCTGTCTCACCGTAAAACTGGCGCCTTTCGGAATGCCCGACAATCACATGACTGCAACCGGCATCGCGCAACATGAAGGCGGCAACTTCGCCGGTTTGTGCCCCCTCTTCAGCGACCGGAGCACAGTCCTGCCCAGCCACGAAAATATTTGAGCCTTCCAAGCGATCGGCCACACTCTTGAGCGCCGTGAAAACCGGAGCAATGACAACTTCGCAGTGATTCGCGTTGGTGACCAGCGGTTTAAGTGCCAGCGCGGTGGCCACCGAATCAGAAACAGTCTTGTACATCTTCCAGTTGCCGGCAATGATGGGTTTACGCATGAGATTTAAGATTCGAGAATCAATTTCGATCGGTAAGCGCCGCGACTCCGGGCAATTCGTCCCCGGCTAAAAATTCGAGCGTGGCGCCGCCGCCTGTCGAGATATGAGTTATCCGTTCGGCCACTCCCGCGCGTGAGACTGCGGCCACCGAATCTCCGCCACCTACTATCACGACCGCGCCGCCGTCTGCGGCATCGGCCGCCGCCTTTGCGATCCCGACAGTGCCTTGATCGAACGGCGGCTCTTCGAAAACACCCATCGGTCCATTCCAGATGATTGTCTTCGCGTCCTGCATCGCGTGCGCGAAGTGATTGATAGTTTCCACGCCGATGTCCATCCCGGCGTGACCGGCATTTGTGAATTCAATCGGAATCGTCTTGGCCGCCACGGCTCCGGCTTTGATCGGTTCGTAACTGTCGACGACTTGATGATCCGTAGGCAGCAGCAGTTCGACATTCGATTCTGCGCAACGCTCTTTGATCTGCCGGGCCGTGTCGAGCATGTCGTTCTCAACCAGCGACTTGCCTACGGTAAAGCCTTCGGCCTTCAAAAACGTGTAGGCCATCGCACCGCCGATCAGCAGTTTATCGACCGCTCGATCGATCAGCGCGTTGATGACGGGAATTTTGTCAGAGACTTTGGCGCCGCCCAGGATCGCGATAAACGGGTGTTCCGGATTGCTGATGACGCGGCCGAGATAGTCGAGTTCCTTCTGCATCAGTAAGCCGGCCGCTGCGGGTTGGACGAATTTCGTGATGCCCGCCGTCGACGCGTGCGCGCGGTGCGCGGCGCCGAACGCGTCGTTCACGTATACGTCGCAAAGTGATGCGAGCTGACGCGCAAAGTCCTCGTCGTTCTTCTCTTCCTCGGGATGAAAGCGGAGGTTTTCGAGCAAGGCAATCTCGCCGTCTTTCAGATGCTGAACTTTGCCTTCGGCCTCCGCACCGACACAATCGTCCGCGAAAGCGATCTGCTTGCCGAGCAACTTCGCGAGATGCTCTGCAACTGGACGAAGACTGTACTTGTCCACGCGCTGGCCCTTCGGACGTCCGAGATGTGACGCCAGAATCACGCGCGCACCTTGTTCGGTGGCGTAATTGATCGTCGGAATCGCCGCGCGAATCCGGGTGTCGTCGTCGACGCCGCCGTCTTTGATGGGAACGTTAAAGTCGACGCGAATGAAAACGCGTTTGCCGGCAAGATCGAGATCGCGAATAGATAACTTATTCATATTGCGGATTTCGGATTGCGAATTGCGGATTGGCTCGAATGCGACGAGGTGGTAACCAATCCGCATTCCGAATTCCGCAATCCGAAATCGTCAGAGTCCCTTCCCGGCGATGTACTTGATCAAATCGCGCACGCGACACGAGTAACCCCACTCGTTGTCGTACCAGGAAAGGATCTTGATCATGCGGCCGCCGATTACCTTCGTATACTCGGCGTCGACGATCGATGAATTGGAGTTTTGTTTGAAATCGGACGACACCAGCGGCTCTTCGGCAAAGCCGAGGATGCCCGCCAATTCTTCGTTCGAGGCGTTCTTCAAAGCCTTGTTCACTTCTTCGCTGGTCGTCTCTTTTTCGACGTCGATGACGACGTCAACCAGCGACACGTTCGGCGTCGGCACCCGGACGCTGATGCCGTCGAACTTCCCTTTCAGCTCAGGCAGCACCAGGGACACGGCCTTGGCCGCGCCGGTCGACGTCGGAATCATGTTCAGCGCTGCCGCGCGCGCACGTCTTAGATCCTTGTGTGGCAAATCCAGCAACTGCTGATCGTTAGTGTACGAGTGAATCGTCGTCATCTGAGCGTTCTTAATGCCAAAGTTCTCGTGAATCACTTTCGCGACCGGCGCCAGACAATTCGTCGTGCACGACGCGTTTGAAATCACGTTGTGGGCCGATGGATCATAACTGTTTTCATTCACGCCCAGAACGATCGTAATGTCTTCGTTCTTGGCCGGCGCCGAGATGATCACTTTCTTCACGCTGCCGCGCAGATGCTTCCTGGCGTCCTCAGCTTTCGTGAAGCGGCCGGTTGATTCGACAACGATCTGCGCGCCGACCGATTCCCATGGAATCGCCGCCGGATCGCGCTCAGAAAACACGCGCAGTTCCTGATCCTCGACCTTGATCCCATTTTCTGACGCCGATATTTGGTGATGCAGATTTCCCAGCACCGAGTCGTATTTCAATAAGTGCGCTAGAGTCTTTGTATCGGTGATGTCATTGACCGCGACAAACTCAATGTCCTTGTCGTCGAGCGCCGTGCGAAAAATGTTTCGACCGATCCGCCCAAAACCGTTGATGCCAACCTTAACCGCCATTCGCTATCCTCCTGCTGTTTCGCACACGTCTACCGCGGCATTACGTCAAATCAGCTTAACCGGGTGACTGTGGAAAAGAAATTGCAAGATAATGCCCGCCGCGAGGCAGTGTCAAGCAGCCATAATCCGCGTTTGTTCGGCAACTGCATCATCCGTCTGATCCCAAGCGTGGGACGGACGCGTGCCGATTTCGGAAATGCGAATGCCCCGCGTCGGCGCTTTATTCCGCTGCATTTGTTAAGCTTTTTGAAACCGCGTAAAGTTAATCGACGTAGTACGCTATGACCTGGCGCAATCTGTCTGCTCGTCGGCCTGCGCGCCCGTTCAAGAATTCCCGAAACATTTTTAGGAGTATTTAGATGCTGAATCATATGACTCGTACGCTTACCAGATTATCCATCGCGACTCTGTTTGTGGCCGCGATGTCGCTTGCCGCTCTGGCCCAGACGCCGAGTCCAACACCGATTAATCCTGCAACTGCGCAGCCAATGCCGAGCGTCACGCCATTTCAGGATCCGAACTTTCCTGATATCAAGCCGCAGCCATTGCCGCCGATGCCCGATCTCCGCCGCGTAGGCATCGTCCCCTCGAACGTGCTGTCGCTTTCGCTGAACGACGCCATTCGCCACGCGCTGCAGAACAACAATGACATTGAAACGGCTCGCGACGATGTGCGGATCGCCGAACAACGATTGCTGGGATTGTATGGATTCTATGACCCGGTTTTCAGCATTACTCCGACCATCGACCAACGCATCAGTCCGGTTACCAGTATTTTTGCCGGCGGCGGGACCAGGGGATCCGTTAAGACCACGAATTTGACTTTCAGTCCCAGTCTCAGCAAGTTCTTTGAAAAAGGCGGCGGTAGTTATACGGTCCAATTCAATAACGGTCACACTTCGACGGATGCGACTAACAGCACCCTGAACCCGTTCTATTCGTCTAATCTGACATTGCTGTATACGCAACCGCTGTTGCGCGATCGGGAAGTCGATGCCACCCGCCATGCGATTCGCGTCCAGAAGAAGGTCCTTTCCCAAACTGATTCTGATTTTCGGCAACGCACGATCGCGATTATCGCGCAGGCGCAAGCCGCGTACTGGAACCTGGTGTTTGCATTGCGCAATCAACAAAACCAGACGGACAGCTTGAACCTGGCACGGCAGAATCTGCAAAACATCGAAGCGCAGATCAGTGCCGGCGCCAAAGCTCCACTCGACCGCGCCCAAGTGCTCACTGATATTGCGACGCGCGAGGGAGCGCTGTATCAGGCAACCCAAAGCGTCACGACCGCTGAGAACACCTTAAAGCAGCTCATGCTCAAGGACCCGATGTCTACTGAGTGGTCCGCGCAACTCGTGCCAACTGATACACCGGTGTTGGATCTATCACCAGTAGATCTCACTGCGGCCCTGGATGAGGCGCACAAGAATCGTCCGGAACTGACGCGCCTGAAATTTCAAAAGGAGATCAATACACTCGATCTCAAGTTCTATCGCAATCAGGCCAAACCGCAGATCGATCTGACGGGCGCATTGGTAACCACCGGCTTAGGTGGCGCGCCGGCAGCCGGCCTGGTTCCCTGTCCTCCGCCGGCAGGCACCACGGCCTGCGTGAATTCGACCTACGTCGGTGGTTACGGTCAGGACCTGGCGAATATGTTCAAATTCAAAACCCGCGAGATCAACGTGGGTGTGGCCATCTCGTTGCCGCTGCGCAATCGCACAGCGAAAGCCAACGTCGCCGCCGCCGAGATTCAGAAGGAACAACTCGAGGCGTCATATCGATCGCAGGATCAGTCGATCGAAATGGATGTGCGCAACGCGGCGCAATCAGTTGACACCGCGCAGAAGCGAGTCGTCGCGGCGCGTCTGGCGCGCGAGAGCGCCGAGCAGCAACTCGCCGGCGAGCAGAAGCTGTACGATGTGGGCCGCTCGACGACGTTCCTCTTGCTGCAACGCCAGACTGAGTTGACCAGCGCCCGCACGAATGAAATCCAGGCTGAGACTGATTACAGTAAGGCGCTCGCTGATCTGCAAAGGGCGACGGCTTCGACCCTCCGCGTGAATAACGTGGTGGTGCAGAGTCCGGTGCCGAATCCGTAACTCGAATTTGGAGTGCGGCGGCAGAGCTGAGCGGCGACGCCGCTTTGGATTCGCGTAGAGACCTTCTATCTTAGCTGATCCAAAGTGCCGTCGCCGTTTCGCTTTGCCGGCGCACTCCAAATGCAAATCACCGCGACCATCATCACGCTTAATGAAGCCGACAACATTCGCGACGCTTGCGAGTCGGTCGCGTGGGCCGATGAAATCCTAGTCGTCGATTCGCAATCCACTGACGATACTCGTGACATCGCCGCCCGCGCAGGTGCACGGGTAATAATCAATCCATGGCCGGGCTTTGCCAGGCAGAAGCAATTCGCAGTCGACCAGGCGACGCATGATTGGATCTTCAGTCTGGATGCGGATGAGCGCCTTTCGCCGGAGTTGCGCGCAGCTATCGATCAATTACGAGACCAAAACGACAGCAGCCTGGCCGACGGATACCGGGTCGCGCGTCGCGCTTTCTACATGGACCGGTGGATTCGCGGTGGCGGCTGGTATCCTGACTACCAACTTCGGCTCTTCAATCGAGCGCGCGGACACTGGCGCGAACGAATCATTCACGAGTCGGTGGTCATGGACCAAGGCACGAAGGTCGACACCTTGCGCGGCGATCTGTTGCACTACTCGATGCGCGATCCCGCACACCATCGCGAGATGATCGAACAGCGTTACGCGCCCCTGGGCGCGGAGCAGATGTTTCGCGAGGGCAAGCGCACTTCGGCCTTGCAATCTTCATTAGCCGGGCCCGCGGCTTTCATTCGCAGCTTTGTCTTGAAGGGTGGATTTCGTGATGGGCGGGCCGGATGGACCATTGCCCGCATGGCGGGCTATCATGCCGCGCTCAAGCACTCGAAGCTACGCGAACTTCAGAACCGATGAAGTCGTCCACAGAAACCCGACCGTGAGGGAGGGTGCAACGGAACTCTTGAGTCCCCATCGGAATCCCAGATCGGCACCCTCCCTAACGGTCGGGTTTCTGCAATTGAGAATTCAGTAGGCAGCGGATCGCAGCCGCGCTACAATGACTGCGGATGATCGTGCCGGCGATAGATCGCGCCTTTGATGTGCCGTTGCCAATCGTTTGCGCGTTCGTAGGCGCAATCGGCGCCGTCATCGGCAGCTTCCTCAACGTCGTCATTCATCGCGTTCCACTTGAACAGTCGATCGTCTTTCCTAATTCCGCTTGTCCGAAGTGCCACACGGCAATCAAGCCCTACGACAACGTCCCCATCCTTAGCTATTTGATTTTGCGCGGGCGTTGCCGCAATTGTGGTGTGCACATCTCGGCTCGCTATCCGGCGGTTGAAGCTCTGACCGCAATTTTGTTTGCTGCCGTCGCCTGGCATGATGGCTTATCGGTCGCGCTCGGTTTCGATCTGATTTTCGTCGCGTCAATGGTTGCGCTCATCTTCATCGACGCTGAGCACATGATTCTGCCGAACGTGATTACCTACCCCGGCTTTTTCTTCGCCCTCATCACGCGAATCATTCTTCCCTACTTTGCCGGCCCGGCGCACTTCGACGACTTGCCGCAGCTTCTGACACTCATGCCGTCACTGCCGGTCGGGTTGGTGTCGCTCATCGGAGCAGCGATGGGCGCGCTGGCCGGTGGCGGTACGCTGTGGCTCATGGGTTTCATGTGGGAGAAGCTGCGCGGCGTCGAAGCAATGGGCTTCGGCGACGTCAAGATGATGTTTATGGTGGGCGCGTTTCTCGGTTGGCGGCTGACGATCTTGACCATTCTGCTCGGAGCTTTGACCGGATCCATCGCCGGAATCGCGGTGATGTATCGTCGCGGCCGCAACATGCAGATGATGCTGCCATTCGGAATCTTTCTCGGAATCGGATCGATAGTTTCGCTCCTGTTTGGCTCGCGGATCATCACCTGGTACGCGTCGCTATTTCGCTAATCAATGTACGCCAGCCGGCTGCAAATCGTTTTGGCTATCGTCGCTGCCTGCTTCCTGCTCGGCACGATCGCGATCTTTATCGTCTTCGCCGTCGCGCCGGACACGGCGCTGGTCTACCGGCCACTGTTACTGACCGGTTTCGTGGTCATGGTCTTTGTCAGCATGGTTTGCATGGCAGTGCTGATGCGCGGCCTGCTGCGGCCATACAGCCAGCTAATCGGCGAAGCCCAGCGCGCGCCGGTCGCGCATTCCGGCAAGCGCCAGAACGAAGCGGCCTTCGTGCTCGAGACCTTCCAATCGGTGATTGTCCAACTGCAGCAGCAGCAACAGGAATTAAAGCGGCTCAGCGATCAGGCGAGTCAGCGGGCCGATTCAGCCGAAGCCTTTAGCGATCACATCGTCGCCAGCATGCCTACGGGCTTGCTGGCGTTTGACGCAACGGGCCAACTCACTCTCATGAACGGGCCGGCGCAAGCTCTTTTTCCCGGGTCTCAAAATGTCGACAGCAAACATTTCAAACAGGTTCTGGCCGGCGCGCCGGCCCTCGTCGTTCTGCTGGAGAAGTGCCTCTCCACCGGGCGCGTTTATCGACGCGAAGAGATCGAAACCACAAACGGCCTGGAACCGATAAAGAGATTAGGCGCGACGATTGCGCCGATCGAACCGACCTCAGAGGCGACCGCGCGCGGCGCGCTTTGTCTGGTGACTGACATTACCGAAGTATCGCGTTTGCGCGAGCAGGTCGCCTTGAAAAATAACCTCGAGAGTTTGGGCGAAATGTCCGCGGGCCTCGCGCATGAATTCAAGAACGCGATGGCCGCACTGCATGGCTACGCGCAATTCCTGCAAACAATCGATCAGGATGAGCAGGGACGCTCGGCCATCGAAGCGCTGTTGCAGGAAGTAAGAAGCCTCTCGGAAATGACCACCGCGTTTCTAAACTTTGCGCGGCCGCAGACACTGCAACTCGAGGACGTTTCAGTTGATGAATTGATTCAGGAATCCATTCGCGAGTTAACGCCGCTCTTTGAATCAAGAAACGTCGAATGTGTCAGAACTCCCGCCGTCAGGGAGGGGGCGGCCTTAGAGGTCCGCGCCGACAATCGCATGCTGCGCCAGGCCCTCCTCAATCTGATCCGAAACGCAGCCGAAGCGATCACTGACGATCGCGCCGAGCGTCGGGTAACTATCGAGAGCTTCGCCGAACAAACAGATGCCAGGCCGTGGGCATTCATTTCAATTTCCGACACCGGTCCGGGAATCGCAGCTTCCGATCTTACGAAGATTTTCATCCCCTTCTTCACAACTAAATCGCATGGTCACGGGATCGGCCTCGCCCTGGCGCATCGAGTAATCACCGAACATGGCGGGATCTTGACCGCGGCCAGTTCGTCAACCGGCGCAGTATTTACGATTCGCCTCCCATGTTTGTCTGACTGAAAAGCACCGATATGACTCCCACGACACCGCAAACAATCGATGAAGTCCTCGTCGAACTCGACGCGATAATCCATCAGGCTCGTGAGACGCGCGATCGACTTGGGTACTTTGCGGTGCTCTATCGCAACGTCACCATCAAAGTGAAAGAAGGCATCGCGGCCGGCCTGTTCGAAGACGGCGCGCGGATGGAAAAGCTCGACGTCACGTTTGCGAATCGTTACCTGACTGCGCTCGACAGCTTCAAACGCGGCCAGCCGTTGAGCAGGTGCTGGCTGGTCTGCTTTCAACTCGCCAGGAAGTGGCGGCCAATCATTCTCCAGCAGCTGCTGGCCGGGATGAATGCGCATATTAATTTTGATCTCGGCATCGCCGCACAGTCAGTCGCGCCGGGCGCGGAGCTTGAGTCGCTGCGGAATGATTTCAATGTCATCAACGGGGTCCTCGGTGGGATGATTGTTAAGGTCCGCAGCGACGTCGAAGAAGTCTCGCCCTGGATCAAGTTTCTCGATCGTATCGATCCTTCCGCCGAAGACGTCCTGATAAACTTCAGCCTGGGCAAGGCACGCACCAGCGCCTGGCTGGTGGCGAACATGGTTAATTCCACTCCTACGGAAGATCTTGCGCGCAAGCTAACTATCCTCGACGACGGTGTGGAAATCCTTGGTTCCCTTATCGGAAATCCGCGAGCCTGGCTCCTCAACGCCGGCCTCTACGTGATCCGGCTACGCGAGAGCAGCGACGTCCCGCACGTCATCGACGTCCTGAGCCAAACGTAAAATCTATTTTGAATTGACCGTCAGGATCACGATTTCCGGCGGCACGCGAAAGCGGACGCGCATGATGCTCGTGCCGATGCCGGTCGTTACGTACATGTGATGGCCATTCTCGAAGATGTGACCCGCGGTGTACTTTGAACCGAAGCGCGAAGGCACTATCGGAGTCCCGACGAAAGGGATATTCACCTGACCGCCGTGCGTGTGCGCTGCAAGCAACAGCGGCACCGTCTGAGGCACGGTCGGAAAGACGTCGGGATTATGAGTCAGTGCGATGATCGTCGAACCGGCAGGTGCTTTGTCGATTGTCGCCGTGACATGCTGCGGACGAGTCCAAAGATCCGCGAGCCCGGCCAGCCAAAACGACTCGCCGCGCCAGTTCAACTCTTTAACTTCGTCGTCGAGAACCGGAATGCCTTCGGTCTCGAGCGCGTGGCGTACCTTTTCACCGTTGTACCACCAATCGTGATTTCCCAGGATTGCGTAAACGCCCAGCGGTGCTTTTAAGTTTTTCAGATACCGCGCCGTCACCTCGGGCTCGACGTGGTTAGGATTGTTTCGCCCGCCTTGCATGTAGTCCCCGAGCAAAACGATCACGTCAGGATTCTGGGCGTTGGTCAGGTCCACGATTTTCTGCAGCTTGGCTTCATTGATGTAATGCGTGTCCGTGTGCACGTCGCCAATCATCGCGATGCGCAAGCCGCTGAGTTCTTTGGGCCATGAATCGATCGTGATGGCGTCATGATTAACGACCAAACGGTTCGGCTCGATGAAGAAACCCCAGATCGCACATGCACCGCCTGACAGCAGGATGACCAGGAGGCTGATGCGAAACAGCCGCCGCAGACGCAGCCGGCGATCGTTCCGCTCTCCGACCGGCAGCGGGCGCAACATCGAGCCAATGAATAGGACGAGCCCAACACTTACAGAGACGACAATGATGAAAACGCGGCTAATCATTTTCTACGGAGCGCAGGCATCCCTGCCTGCGGGCCGCCGGCATCCTGCGGGTGCACGACGGCGCGCAGGATGCGCGCGAACCGCCGACAGGAGGTCGGCGCTCCATCATGGAAAGTACTCGCGCCAACGACGGTCAACTAACTGTCTGATGTCATCACGGACAATCAGTTCATCCGGCAGCGTTGGTTTCTTGCGCGCGTCAATCACAACCGGCGGTTTGTAGGCGAGATGATGGCGGACCACATTTGTCTCGGCCGCATATATGTCCGCGGCAGGTTCGAATCGCGTCCACACGGACCAGAGAAAATCGTTTGATGATTCAGCTACGCGCGCATCGTCATGCAAAACCACCAGCGGCCAATCTGCAATCATGGGTTCTTTGGCGAGTCTGGCGGCCTGGTCCTGATCATCGGCATACGGTTGACCCTGCACGACCAGACATCCCGGACAGAAGACCTCGGCGCGCGTGATGTCTCTAGGCAATTCGCCGCGGAATTCGCCCGGCAGTTCACGCACTGCCTCACCCAAACCCATGACGATCGCTTTGCTGCCTTCATTAACTTTGCCGCTCGTATAATCGAGCGTGTCCATCGACGTGTTCGAGAAAATAAAGAAGTCTCGTTCCCAGCGCACGCGCGCCAGAATGTGCTCGAGCACTCCGCGGAAATTGTGCAGATCGATCATCGCGTCGGTGAGAATGAGAAACTTGGTCAACGCCAATTGGCCTTCACCGAGAATTCTGAAGCCGGCGACGAGCGCCTCGCGCGTGTAGCGTTCACGCACGACGGCAGCTGCGAGCGAATGAAATCCCGTCTCGCCATAAGTCCAAAGGTCACGCACACTCGGCATCACCACCGGGAATATCGGCGACAAAAGCGATTGCAAGTAATCGCCGATGAAGAAATCCTCCTGCTTCGGCTTGCCGACGACGGTGGCTGGATAGATCGCGTCGCGTCGATGCGCGATCGCCTCGCACTGAAAGACCGGATAATCGTGCTGCAGCGAGTAATAGCCGTAGTGATCGCCGAAAGGGCCTTCGGGCCTGCGTTCATGCGGCCTGGCGTGACCGAGCAAAGCAAATTCTGCCTCGGCCACCAGCCGATGTGCTGCGCCCAGAGGGTTCTTCGCCATCCGCAATTTTTCGCCACTCAGCAGAGAGGCCAGCACTAACTCCGGCACGTCTTCCGGCAGCGGCGCAATCGCGGAAACAATCAGCGCCGGTGGGCCACCGAGAAATACCGTTACCGGCAACGACTGATTCAATCGCTCAGCTTCGGCGTAGTGAAAGCCGCCGCCTTTCTGAATCTGCCAATGCAAACCCGCGGTCGCTTCGTCATAGATCTGCATGCGATAAATGCCGAGGTTGTGTTTCTTCGTCAAAGGGTGCTCGGTGTAAACCAAAGGCAGCGTGATGAACGGCCCACCGTCCTCCTGCCAGGTGGTGAGTACCGGCAATTGGTCCAACCGCGGCGGGCGTTCCAGCGTTTCGGTGACACTTCCGCGCCCCACCTTCCTGGTTCCGAGTTTCAGGAAATCGCGAATTAGTGAACGATGCTTCCAGAGCTCGGAACGATTTGGCGGTAACAACGATTCCGCCACCTCGACAACTTGTTTGACGAACTGCTCCGGCTTCGGTCCAAACGCGAGATCGATTCGCCTGGCAGTCCCGAAGAGGTTGGTAACGACCGGGAATCGACTTCCCTTCACTCTCTTGAACAGCAGCGCCGGGCCGCGTTCGTCGATCACGCGCCGGTGAATTTCGGCCAGCTCGAGGTATGGATCGACTTCAACTTCAATTGTCGTGAGATCATTTTCGCGGCGCAGGAGGTCGAGGAAGGAGCGGAGGTTACGATGCATTAAGGATTAATTTGGAGTGCGCCGACTTGTCGGCGCTTTTCTTCAACAAACTAAAAGCGGTGACAAGTCACCGCACTCCAAAAGAAAATCAGTTCTTGCTGACGGTCTTCTTCAGGGTCGCGCTGTTCAGATCCAGATCAGAAACCGGGATCACTTCGACGTTCGGAAATTGCTTCTGCAATTCAGGCAGAAACTCTTTGGCATTACCAACGATGATGACGCTGGTGCTGGCCGCGTTCAGCCGCGATGCGGCAAACGCCTTGACGTCTGTCGGTTTAATTGCCTGAACATTTCCGATGTAACGATTAATTTCATCGAGCGGCAGGCCGTACATGGCGAGCGACCCGAACTGGCTCACTACGCCGTTGGTCGTTTCCATGCTGCGCGCAAATCCGCCCAGCAGGCTCGCCTTGCGCGTCGACAATTCTGAATCGAGCAACTCGCCGGTGGCCAGCTTCCCAATCTCGGCCAAGGCCAGCGAAGCCACTTCCGCGCCTGATTGGTTTTTGGTTTGCGCCGAAGCCATGAACGAGCCGGCCGAGCGGCGCATGTCAAGCTGGCTGGCGGCGCCATAGCTGAGGCCGCGCTTCACGCGAATCTCCCAATTCAAACGGCCCGAGTAACCGCTCAGCACCGCGTTCGCCACGATCCCCCGAAAGTAATCCGGGTGGTCGCGGCTGATAGCGGAACGAACTGCGAGGACCGCGGTTTGGCCGGCTGAGGGTTGATCGATTACCAGAATGCGACGGCCGTTGGCGGTGCTCTCAGTCGTCGTGATCTGCAACTTCGGCAAAGCGTTCGGCGGGTTCTGCCAATCGCCAAAATATTTTTGCGCCAGGGCGAAGCCATTGACGCCGGTGATGTCGCCGCCGATGACCAGAATTGCGTTGTCAGGGCGGTAATACATCGAATGAATCTTGACGATGTCATCTCGCTTGATGCGCGGCAGAGATTCAGGCGTGCCCGATAACAAATGTCCGTACGGCGAATCGCGAAAGACGACACGGGCCGCCACGAAGCGCGCGATCGAGCCGGGCGTAGCCATGGCGCCGCGCAAACCATTCAGGCTTTGCCGCCGCAGGCGTTCGATCTCTTCATCTTTGAAACTCGGGTTGCGCACGACGTCGGCCATGATTTCCAGGGCCTGGCCGATGCGCGGTGAGGCCACGTTCGTCGTGATCGAAGACGAGTCCCATCCGGCGCCCGAACCCAACGTGCCGCCGAGCACTTCGATGGCTTCCGCGATTTGGGTGGCACTCTTGGTAGTGGTGCCGCGCGTCAATAGTGTGGCCGTCATATCCGCCACGCCCGCCAAGTCTGCAGGATCAACTTCGCCGCCACTCTTGATGAGCAGCTGCGCAGTAACGAGCGGCATTTCCGTTCGCGGAACCACGATCACGCGCAAACCGTTCGGCAGATTCTTCTCCACCGGTTTGGGAAATACGGTCGAATGCGGCGCAGTCGGTGGCGGCGGTGTAGCTTGCGCCGTCTGCGCCACCGAAGTGATCGCACACAACCCCAGGACCACGCTTGCCAGAATCAGGTTCCAACCCTTGTTTCTCATCTCGCTTCTCCCCCTTTTGAGGAATTCATCGATGGAATATTTCCGGACGTCTTCGGCCGCTCTAATTCGGGCAGGTAATAAATGACGTAGCGATTTTTATCGGTCAGATATTTCTGCGCGACGCGCTGAATGTCTTCCGCCGTCACGGCCTGCAAACGATCTAAATCGGTATTGACGCGATTCGGATCGCCTAAGATCACCGCCGCGCGTCCCAGCGCATTGCTTTTGCCGAGGCTCGTCTCGCGCTGTCGCAGTTGGCCGGTAACGATTTGATTCTTGGCTTTCTCCAGCTCGGCCGCGGTGACCGGCGCGTCCTGCAACTTCTTAATTTCGGCCTTCAATGCCGCTTCGACGTCTTCCGGCTTTTTGCCCTGCGCGGCAAAGGCCGTGAACGTGAACATGCCAGCGTCCTCGCGCAAATCGGCGCCGGCATTGGCACTGCTCGCGAGCTGTTGTTGATAAACGAGCGACTGATACAGGCGCGACGATCGGCCTTGCGAAAGGATGGTCGAAGCCATTCTCAACGCCGCCGCGTCATCACTCTTGCTCGACGGCGCGAGAAACGTCAGCGCGACTCCCTTCAGAGGTACGTTCGGCGCATATTCCATGAAGCGCTTCTCGCCGGTCCGCGCCGGCTCCGCCACATTCACGCGCGGCAACGGCAGATTTGGTTTGGGAATCGGAGCAAAATACTTGTCGACCCAGGTATCAAGCTGCTTCTGATCGAAGTCGCCAACGACGATCAGCGTCGCATTATCCGGGCGGTAGTACGTGCTGTGAAACTTGATCACGTCGTCGATCGTGGCCGCATCAAGATCCTCGATGCTGCCAATGCCCGGCCGCTTGTAAGGATGAGCGTTCCATGATCTGACGTCCATCGCATAGAAGAACCGTCCATTCGGCGGCGCCAGAATACTCTGGCGAAACTCTTCCTCGACCACGGCGCGCTCTGATTTAAAGTTCTCGTCATCGACCGTCAAAGAGGCGAGCCGCTCGGCCTCAGCCCACAAAAGCGTCTCGAGGTAATTCGCCGGAATCGTCTCGTAATAAATGGTCGCATCGTCCTGCGTAGTCGCATTGTTGTTGCCGCCGACGTCTTCGGTGAGCCGATCCATCATTTCGGCTTTCATGTTCTTGGTAGATTTGAACATGATGTGCTCGAACAGATGAGCAAAGCCGCTGCGATGATCGGGGTCGTCCTTCGAACCGACGTGGTACCAAACATTGATGGTCACCGTCGGGCTCGACTTATCGATCACGCTGAGCAGACGCAGACCGTTTGGCAGCGTCCGCTCGCGATACTTTATCGGCGCCACTTTCACCTGCGCGTAGGCTGCGGTCGCGGCCAGCGCGATGCATGCAGCGGTCACCAGGGCAAGGGTAAAACGTTTCATACTGGTCTCCTGTTTTCGTGATTGACCGGACTCAATCAAGATCAAGTGGGTTGCGATAAACCTTCGTATCCTTCTCGGCCTTCTTCTTGGCTTCCTGAAATTTCTCTTCCAGCAAGCGGCTGCGATCTTTGAAAGAAGTCATCTCCTGCGCAAACATCTGGTCGCGGGTCTGCTTCTGTTTGTCGAGGTCCTTGACCATGTCTTCAAACGACCCGAGCGGCTTGGTCTTCTCTTCGTGCGACAACAACGTGCCCGTCTCCGCGTCGATATTCAGCGTCGCTTCGCAGCACGGGCAGATAATGGTGAACCGATCTGAATTGGCCATAATCGAAGGCGAATGATAACGCGAGAGTCGGTCATAAAAAAAGCGGCGCCGCGGCGTCGCTCATTAGTTTCGGTCTGAACTCTCTGTCGGCGCGCTCTTGTATCCGTCCGTCTGCTGCCAATAGGGAGCAGCTTATTGCCATTTTCCATTGGCACAACGATTTGTTCGGCGCCCCCGGCGACCACACTCAATACAGCAAAAGAAACTGTTTAGCGGGTTCATTCAGCTCCACGCTGTTCAGTGGCATGTCCGCGCGTGCCGTGTATCCGTCATCAATTTCAAACCATTCAGAGACCATTAAGGAATAGTCGGGATGCGTTTGAATCTTAGCGCGAAGGTCTTCACGAAAGACACCGAGGTTCATGCCAACGCCGCTTTGTGGGTTCCTGGCGCGCACCAGACAGACTTCATTGTCACTCTCGTCGGCGACGATCTCTGTAATCGGAACGCCGATCGGGTTCGGTTCCTTTTGATTGATGGCCACGACGGTAAAGCCGGGAAACTCGGTCGCCATGTCATCAATGAAAGCCAGCAAGTCGTCGTGTCGCGCCATAGAGTTTCGCACCGCGCGAATTCAATTCATCCTTCCGCCTTCATCCTTGCTGTTCACCGCGCAGCTGTAAATTTATGCCGTTAACTCTTTCCGTAAAACTTCGGAGGCAAAATCAACTTCCTTTTCAGTGTTGAAGATATGAAGCGAGAATCTTATTCCATTAAATCCAAATTCTTTGTGAGTTGGACGAATACTTAATTGATGTTTGTCGAAGAGCATTTTTACAAACGCCTGTCTTTTGATTTTTTCGGGCAGAATGCCGGCCAGCATCGGGGAAGCAAGCGGGCCGGCGACGGGACTGACAATTGTTAAGTTACTCAAGCCTTTGAGCCGCTCATACAATCTATTTCGCAGGTTTAAATTATGCTCTTCAACCTTACCCATGCCGACTGAGTCGAGGTACTCAATCGCTTTGCCGAGTCCCAGGATACAGGCCAAATTCACTACGCCGTTTCCGTCGTTGTATGTGTTGTAAGACTCCTCGAACTGCATCGGGCGAATGAGCTTCTGGGCATCTTTCGACAGATACAGCAGACCGGTTCCTTTCGGCCCCATCAACCACTTATGACCGCTGGTCGCATACGCATGACATCCCAGCTCTTTGACGTTGACTTTAATCGCTCCGGCCGCCTGCGCGCCGTCAACGATGCATAAAATGTCTTTTGCGCGCGCGATTGAAGAAATTTCGGCAACCGGCATGCGCAGTCCGGTCGATGAGAAAACATGACTCACGCTAATGAGCCTGGTCTCTTTTTTGATGTTCTCCTTGATCCGCTTCAATATCGCTTCAGCGTCGTTTTCATCCGGCGGAATAATTATCGTGTCAACTACCGCTCCGTAATACTTGGCAAAATATTTCCAACCCAGCAGTCCCCCGCCATGCTCATGGTTGGTCGTCAGGATGCGATCGCCTGCTTTTAATCGCAGCCCCTGCGCCACGGCATTCATCCCGCTTGTAGTGCTGTTGGTAATCAGCATTTCACTTACATCGCAACCGAGAAACTTCGCTGCGATCGTTCGTGTTTTTTCAGCCAGTGATTCCGCGCCATTGTTTCCATAAAACTTGACGGGGAATGATTCCAGTTCTTCCCATATCCTGGTCGCTTCTTCGATGGTGTCGCGGCGGCAGGGACCCAATGTTCCTGTGTTCAGATAAGTAAGACCGTTAGTAAAGAGGTATTCACTCTTGCTCTCTGAACCAGGCAGCAACCATTTTGTTTGCGCGTTCGCAGTGGAAATCGGAGAGACAGAATTTATGAAAGCGCCACCGGCGGCGCTCGCCGTGATCGCGCCCAAAAACTTTCGCCGGTTACATTCAGTTGATTTCATATTCTTCCTGTTTTGAAAGTGGCCATGTCGCAATAGCGCGAACGGCGATTGACGCGGCGGCGCGCGAATTCATCGTTCTCAGAGTCAGCGGTGAATGAATAGCCGCAGGATCATAAACATCATAAGGACGGCGGCCACCAGAGCGGTCGCGTTCGAGCCCGAGCGATCGCGCCAGGATCAATTTCTAATTCTCGCGCCGCAGGTTTCGAGCTCGCAAGAAGAACCAGACTGCGACACCAGTGCCAAGCACCGCTTGCGCCGCTACCGCCCACCAACGCGCGGAGGATGCCGCAATAGAGTCCGCAGTGATGAACCAATGAATGGCTTGTCCAGCGACCGAGAGCGCGAGAATCCCACCGATGAAATACCACCAGTGTCTGGAAGTTTCTGGCGACATTACTTCACCTCCAATGCAAGTTATAACCGTAAGAAAGCATCTTGAGACAGACGCTTCCGCAGCTCGCGTGCAACGATTTGATAATCAATAGAGGCGGCCGAAAGCGAACGAAGTAAAATCCGTTGGCTTTACCAACCTTTCGACCAAAAAAGGAGGCCGCCTCTGATGAAGTTCTACTGCGGAATCGATTTGA
>Ga0105242_10000109_pt1 | contig 59443 bp, 68 predicted proteins | sample KBSM24metaG_FD_81521 | JGI IMG/M metagenome (GOLD analysis project Ga0105242, IMG submission 81521) | Miscanthus rhizosphere microbial communities from Kellogg Biological Station, Michigan, USA - KBS M2-4 metaG | ecosystem: Host-associated > Plants > Roots > Rhizosphere > Soil | place...
CATCGCCAGCGACAGCGAGTCGGCGGTCTCGGCGTGGCGGGCGGGGTCGTCCTCGCCGTCGGTGACGATCGGCTCCGGCAGCCATTCGCCGACGTACTGCTCGCGGCGGGCGCGGGCGGAGCGGAGCTCGTTGATCGCCAGGCGGGTGGCGATGGTGGTGACGTAGGCGCGCGGCGACTCGATCCGCTCGCCGGCGTCGAGCGCCTGGTGCACACGCAGCAGCGCCTCCTGCACCACGTCCTCGGCTTCGGAGACGGTGCCGAGCATGCGGTAGGCGACCGCGAACGCGACCGGGCGCAGCTCGTCCAGGAGTCGGTCGCGATCGGTCATCACTCATAAGACAACACAGGAGGCTGTTTTGTGACACCGGAACCTCGCTGTCACACCTGGGCCCTCCGGCTTGTCAAAGGGGAGACAACCCACACGACAGCAGGAGGACAGAGGAATGGAACCCAGAATCGAGCATCCCGCCCAGACCCTTCCCGGTGCGATGCAGGCACTGCAGGGTCTCGACAAAGCGACCAAGCGGGCCGGAGTGCCGGAGGCAACGCACGAGCTGATGAAGCTGCGGGCGGGTCAGATCAACGGCTGCAGCGGCTGCGTCGATCTTCACTCCCGCGCGCTGAGGGCGATGGGCGAGTCCGACGAGCGCATCGTCATGGTCGGGGCCTGGCGGGAGGCGACGTACTTCACCGACGCCGAGCGCGCCGCGCTGGCGCTGGCCGAGGCCGTGACCCGGATCGCCGACCGTCCCGACCCCGTCTCCGATGAGGTCTGGGAGGAGGCTGCCCGTCACTACGACGAGGCTCAGCTCGGCGCTCTCGTGCTCTCGATCGCGGGGATCAATGCCTGGAACCGGCTCAACGTCGCCACCCGGCAGGTCACCGGCGAGTGGGTCGCGGAGATCATCGAGTCGATGGAGATCGCACCGGCGTGAGTCGATCCCGCTTGGCTCGAGGTGACGTGGGCGGCAGCGTCGCTCGCGTCACCTCGTCCCCGCCATCACTGCCAATCCATGTTCAGGAAGCTGAAGACGAGACCGCCGATCACGGCGAGGACGAACAGGATCGCGAGGGCTCTCCCGAACCTCTCGGTCACATGCAGCCCCGTCGAGTTCTCGAGCAGCCAGAAGACGAAGCCGACGGCAGTCAGACCGAACAGGATCCAGACCCAGGCTGGCATGGGCGGTTTCTATCAGCCCCGATCACTCAGGAAGCCGATTGATCGCGCTTGGCGCCAAGCGCACCGCGCACCGCCGCCGCGAGGTCGCCTTTCCGCGCCACCGAGACGCCGCCGAGCTCCAGCCACTCGCTCAGCAGGCGCAGTTCGTCGGCCAACTCGTCGGCGACGCGCACCGTGTCGACGCCCGGCTCGGCGAAGGCCCCGCGCACGCGCAGCACGCCAGCCTGGCGGTCGCTCTTGAGGTCGACCCGGGCGACCAGGCGGTCGCCGAGCAGGAAGGGGAGGACGTAGTAGCCGTAGACGCGCTTCGGGGCGGGGACGTAGATCTCGATTCGGTAGCGGAAGCCGAAGAGGCGCTCGGTCCGCTCGCGGGCCCAGACGAGGGAGTCGAAGGGGGTCAGCAGGGCGCGCGCCGAGGCGGCTCGGCGCAGGCCGGCGGGGCGCTCGCCTGTCAGGTAGGCGGGCCGGCTCCAGCCCTCGACCCGCACCGGGGTCAGGTCGCCGTCCGCGGCCAGCTCGGCGACGCGGGCCTTCGACTCGGCGCGGGGGAGGCGGAAGTAGTCGCCGAGGTCGGCCTCGGTCGCCACTCCCAGGCGCTTCGCCGCAATCAGGAGCAGCTGCCGCTGCGCCTCGTCCTGCGAGGGCGTCGGCGCGTTGAGCACCTCCGGCGGCAGCACCCGCTCCGGCAGGTCGTAGAGGCGCTCGAAGTTGACCCGGCGCGCCGCGCAGACGCGCCCGGCGAAGAAGAGGTACTCGAGCGCGGTCTTCTCTTCGCTCCAGTTCCACATCTCTCCCGGCTCCCGCCGGCGCCCCTTCGCCGCCAGGTCCGAGGCCCGGATCGGCCCGCGCTCGCGCACCACGTTCAGCACGAACTCGACCAACTCGGGCTGCTCCACCGCCACCCGTGCCACGCCTTTCCAGGCCAGCGCGTCCGCCCGTGCCATCCGCCAGCGCAGCAGCGGCTGCAGCTCGACCGGCAGCAGCGAGGCCTCGTGGCCCCAGTACTCGATCAGGTCCCGCTGCCCCGCCCGCCGGCTCTTCCCGCCCGGGTTCTCGTGCCAGGCCAGCCGGTCCAGGGCCTCGCGCGGATACGGGCCGAGCCGGGAGAAGACCGGCATGTAGTGGGAGCGGCAGAAGACGTTGACCGAGTCGAGCTGCAGTAGCCCGACGGCGTCGATCGTCCGTCGCAGGTGCCTGGCGTCCACCCGCCCGCTCGGCCGCGGGCGCCCGAAGCCCTGGGCGGCGACGGCAAGGCGCCGGGCCTCGCTCGCGCTGAGGTCGAACTCGGGAGCGGTCGCCATTAGGCGATTCTCCAGCCTCCGCTGGCTGGGTGATCCGAGAGCGATCCGGAGCCCCGCACCGCCCGGAGCCTCGCGGCCCCGGGCGGTGGAGGCTGCAGCCGTCCTAGTGAACCTGGACGAGGTCGGAATGACCGATCGCGTCGCCGTCCTCATCGAGGGCGACGATCTCGACGTAGGGATCGGCGGTGCGGACCTGCGCGTCGGTGGACAGCCCTGCCCAGTCGGTGAGGCCGACCGGGTGCAGGTGGTGCGAGCTCTGGCCCGAGAGGACGAGCCAGCGGTCGACCTCGGTGGCGCCGTTCCAAATCGCGTCGACGTCGACGTGCGTCGGGTCGACGCGGGACACCTCAGCGGTCGGATCGGTCAACGGCTGCCCGACCCACTCGGACCGGTATCCCCGGTAGCTGTCGTAGCCGGTCGGGACCTGACCGTCCCACCGCAGGTTTCCGGCGCTGTCGAACTCGGAGAGGCGGCCGACGCTGCCCCAGCCGACGAACAGGTCGCCGTTGCCGAGCCGCTGCGAGTTGCCCTGCGAGTTGGCGATCACCCCGTCCGGATGCTCGACCGAGTCGACCAGGGTCGCCGTATGCGCGGCCGTATCGATCTTGACGTCGATCACTCGCGACGGTTTGCCGGTTGCCGGACCGCCGCCGTTGCCGTTGTCGAAGATCCGGTAGGTGTTGGGCTGGCCGGTCTCCGGCAGTGGATTGTGCTGGCCGTTGAACTGGACTCCGGGGCCGAGCTGGAAGTCCGAGGACTTACCGCCGAGCCGCCAGATGACGTTCCCGGTTTTGTGGCTGACCTTGTAGACGGTGGAGGTGCCGCGACCGTCGACCAGGAGGTTGCCGTCCGTGTCCGGGTTGACCGCGTTGATGTGGAAGTAGTCCCACGGTTTGCTTGGATCGGTCGGCACCGGGATGTAGCTCTCGGAGAGCGGCACGTGGTCGAGGCTGTCCCATTGCCAGAGGACTTTGCCGGTGGCGATGTCGATCTCCTGGGCGATGCCGTCGTAGACCTGACCGTTGGCCGGGCCGCCGTATTTCGTGAGGTCATACGGCACTGCGTGGTAGACGGTGATCAGCGCCGTGCCTTTGTCGGTGAGCCGGAACTCGTGCTGGTCGGCGCTGAGCCCGTTGCCGGCGCTGACGGTCGCGATCTGCTGGTAGTGCTGGTTGAGGATCACGCTCTCGCCGGAGCTGTGGCCGGGGCCACCGGTGCTCTGGCCGACGTTGAAGGTGAGGACCGGCTTCCCCTTGTACTGCTGCACGCGGAAATCGCTCGCCTGGTACGGCAGGTCGATAGGCAGGAAGAAGTACGGCTGACCGTCGTTGTCGACGATCTCGGGGCCCTGTTGACCGGGCGTGCCGGGGACGACGATCTTCGGCCCCGCGAAGACGTCGCCGGGCGCCGTGCCCGGGTTGTTCTGCAGGACGGTGATCGGCGGCGGCGCCAGGTCCTGGGGCTGGACCGTGGTGTCGATGCCGGGGACGGTGATGTTGGGGGTGTGGCCGTGGCCGGGCTTGCCGCCGTGGCCGGGCCATTGCCATTGTGTGTTGTGCGAGTCATGGGCGCCGGCGACCGCGGTTCCGGTCGACAGTCCGGCCGCGGCGAACAGCGCCAGTGCGGCCACGGTGAGCCGAGAGCTCAGCCATCGTGATTTCCAGTTGATTCGTGGCATCAATGCCTCCTATGGGGATTGTTGGAGGCCGGTTCTCTGCCGGGAGGGGACCGGTCTGTATGGGTCTGTCGGACGAGAGCGGCGGCATACTACACAAAGTTGATCAAGAAACTCGGGTTTGGAGAAAACTCACACTCTCGGGCGAGTGGGGAGAAGCAGGGCCTCGTGAAGGTGGTCGCCCAGCACCCGAAGCCGGGCAGGGTCTTGCCGGCAGGTACCGCAGTGAACGTGGCGCTGGGCTAAGCTCGCGCGATGTCGTTTCCTACACGCCGGTTTTTCATCGCGCTCGCGGCCTGCGCGGCCCTGGCGGGGGCCGTCACCCCGGCGGCGCTCGCGCAGAACGAAATCGCCTACCGGTGCGATCTCGACATCTGTTTGATGGACCCAGCCAGCCCGGGGGCGGTCACCAACCTCACCGACAACGGCGCCACCAGCTACGACGAAAAGCCGATCTGGTCGCCGGACGGCAGCAAGGTCGCCTTCGTCAGCGACTTCACCAAAACCGGTCATGGCGAAAGGAACGTCTTCGTAATGCCCGCGACGGGCAGCGGCAACGAAATCAACCTCGCCACCCAGATCAGCGACTTCCCGACTGAAGGCAAGGCAATCGCCGACCTCGCCTGGTCGCCTGACGGCAGCCGCATCGCCTTCATGCGCGGCAACAATGCCGGCGACGACAAGGTCTGGGTCGAGAACGCCGACGGAACCTCGATCTTCCCGCTGGAGATCGGTGGAGGCGGAGCCAAGCGGCACCCGAGCTGGTCCCCGGATAGCTCGAAGATCGTCTACGCGGTGGTCAAAAACGAACCGGAACAGATCTACATAGCCTCTTCCCTCGGCGGTATCGGTCAGCCGCTGGCCAACGGCCAGGGGCACGAACCGAACTGGTCGCCCAACGGGCTGACGATCGCCTTCGACGACTACAACTCCGGATTCGGCTACGTCAACCTCGACATCGTCAACGCCGACGGCAGCGGGACCCCGCAGATTGTCGTGCCGAGCCCCTATACCGAGTGGACCTTCAGCGCCTGGTCCCCGGATGGCGGCCGGATCGCCTACCGGGCGACCGCGGCGAGCGGCGCCACTGTCTACCGGGTGACCAATGCGGACGGTAGCGGCGACCATCCGCTGGCGAGTCCCGGCGAAGGGGATGCCCGTGAAGCGTCCTGGTCGCCCGACGGCTCGCGACTCGTCTACGAACAGTCCACCGCCGGCGCGACCAACCTCTATCTCGTCAACGCCGACGGCTCCGGCAGTGCCCAGCCCCTGACCAGCGACGGCAAGAGCTTCGACCCGGCCTGGCGGGTAGTCATCGCGGCGCCACCAGGGGAGCCCCCGGGTCCAGGGCAGCACAATCAGGTACCGCCGCCCCACCCGGGCGCGAAAAAACCGAAGCTGGTCTGGTTCACGAAACGGATCCCGATCACCGCGGGCGGTCCGATCCACATGATGATTGTCGGCTGCGGGGCGCCTGACTGCGGGGCCTCGACCCGGGGCTCGGCGCCGAAGGGCGCGGTCGCGGCCGGGCTCAGGTTCAGGCCGGCGACCAGCTCGAAGAAGAAGCCGAAGACGGTCGTCGTCGGGACGGGCAAGCTCAAGCTCCACGAAGGCCAGACGAAGACGCTCTCCATGTATCTGAACAAGGTCGGCAGGGCCGCCTTGGAACGCAAGGGCAAGCTGGACATCCAGGCGACGGTGACGATCACGAGCAGCGGCCAGGCCCCGGTCACGGCTAAGAAGACGATCCACGTCGTCCTCGCCAAGAAGAAGCCGAAGACGAAGAATTAACGCGGGCCCAGCTCGCGCATCCGACATTGACCCCAGCGGGGTGGGGCGGATCTCGGATGCGCGCCGGCGAATTGCTAGGCGCCGAAGCGGCCGATCAGCTCGGCGCCGCCCACCTCCGGTCCCTCTTCGCAGCGCTCGCGGATTCCCGCCTGGAACTCGCCGAACGCCTTCAGGCTCGTCAGCGGGTTCTCGCCCTCGCCGTCCAGCTCGGCGACGTGGACGAAGGTGCGGCTGTCGTCGAGACGGTAGGTGGCGTAGCGAAGGCCGGCGGGCTCCAGGGCTGCCAGTTCGCTGTAGACCGCGCGCACCAGCTCGGCGTTGCGCTCCTCCATGCCTGGCTTGACCGTGTAGCGGACGACGGTGAAGTTCATTGCATCGACTCCTTCTGGTTGGGGGTCATCTTCTGCTTTGAGGTCATGCCGGTAGAGACTCCGGCGCGCCCGCGAACTGAGCGATGAATTTCTCGCCGCGCCGGTGTCTCTACTCCTCCATGCACGAGGAGGACGAAGACCTTGGGAGAATCGGCCGGTGACCGACGCCACGCTCGAGCGCGCCCGCGGTGGCGACGAGGACGCCTTCCGGGCGCTGACCGACCCGCACCGGGGCGAGCTGCAGGTCCACTGCTACCGGATCCTCGGCTCCGTCCAGGACGCCGAGGACATGGTCCAGGAGACGCTGCTGGCCGCCTGGCGCGGGCTGGGTGGCTTCGAGGGCCGGGCCTCGCTGCGCTCCTGGCTGTACACGATCGCCACCAACCGCTGCCTCAACGCGCTGCGCGCCGGCGGGCGGGGAGGCCGCGACGTGCCCGGCGCTGACGGGCCGCCGGGGGCGCCGCGGCCGACCCGCCGCAGCGAGCCGATCTGGCTCCAGCCCTACCCCGACGCGCTGCTCGAAGGCGTGCCCGACGCTGCCGCCGGGCCCGATGCGCGCTACGAGGCGAAGGAGGCGGTCGGGCTCGCCTTCGTCTCCCGCCTGCAGCGGATGCCGCCGCGCCAGCGGGCGGTGCTGGTGCTGCGCGACGTGCTCGGCTACCGGGCGAGCGAGGTGGCGGCGATGCTGGAGACCACCGAGGCCTCGGTCAACAGCGCCCTGCAGCGGGCGCGGGCGGCGATCGAGGCGATGCCCGAGCGCCCGGACGGCCCGTCCCTGCCGGACTCGCCGGCCCAGCGCCAACTGCTCGCGACCTTCAGCGAGGCCTTCGAACGCGGCGACATCGACGCCGTGGTCGGGCTGCTGACCGAGGACGCCTGGATCCGCATGCCCCCCGAGCCGGTCGAATACCAGGGCCGGCCGGCGATCGCCGAGTTCTTCGCGGCGCTGGGGATCTGGCGCGACGGCGGCGGCATCCGCCTGGTCCCGACCCGGGCCAACGGCCAGCCGGCCTTCGCCTACTACCTCGGCGACGCCCACGCCGACGTCGCCCACGCCGGCGGCCTCTTCGTGCTCGGCCTCGAGGGCGAGGCGATAACCACGATCACCCGCTTCGGCGACAACGGCGTCCTGCCCTACTTCGGGCTGCCGCGGACGCTGCCGGGCTGAGCCACGCGCCGCTCAGCGCAGCTCGTCGAGCGAGACGACCTCGAGGTCGAACGGTTCGTCGGCGGAGCGGCGGCGCCGGTAGGGGGAGACGGTGACGCGGTGGGTCTCGCCGCAGAGGCAGGGGACGTCGATCGGGCGGGTGTCGGCCGAGGGGTCGGTGTCGACTTTGAGCCGCCGCAGCTGGCCGGCGGGCTTGCAGCCGAAGGAGATCACCCAGCCGTAGTCCTCGCGCTCGACGGGTTTCTTGGATCGGCGGGGTTGCGGCATCTCCCTATCTTCCGTGACGGCGCGGACCTGTGCGCCATCCCTTGCCTATCCCAGCGACTCCTGCTCGCGGGCGGGGACTGGGTCGGGGGTCTTGGCGGCCGAGTCGGGGCCGGCGAAATGACCGACGCGCGAGAGCTCGAGGTCGCGGCGGACGAGGCGGCGGAGGAAGAAGTTGCAGGCGAGGACGTGGATGCGGGACTGGGTGTTGGCGTAGAAGCGGCGCGAGAGGCCGGTCAGCCGCGGGTAGTAGTTGGCGACCTCGACGGCGACGTGGAGGCGGACCGTGTCGCCGCCGTCCTCGTCGTGGCGCTCGAAGTCGAGCTCGAGGTAGCCGTCGCTGTCGCGACCGCGCCCGGAGACGAGCAGGCCGCGATCGATCCGCCAGCGGACGATCCCGCGGCAGCGGTCCATCTCGTATTCGGGAGCGCGGAAGGTGAGCAGGGGCAGGCGGGGGGAGAGCAGGACCACGGAGCGCTCCGCCTCGGTGTAGTGGACGTGCATGAGGCCGAGGGTGAAGCGGCGCAGCGAGCTCCAGTAGGTGCGGGCCGCGCGCTCGAGGTGTTCGGGGTTCCAGAGGCCGGCGAGGGCGGCGGCGGGGAGGTCGATGTCGGCCGCCTGGCGGGAGGTGACGGCGCCGGTGGCCGGGTCGATCGAGGTCTCGTCGGTGGGGGCGTGGAGGACCGCGCCGGCGGTCGCCTTGCTCCCGTCTCGGGTCCACCAGGCCACGCCCCCATGCTAGTCAGGGCCTACTCGTGGTCTTTTGCCTCCGTGAGCAGGTCGAGCTTGAAGTGCTTGCGGACCTTGTTGACGTCGTCGAGGGCTTCGGCGTGGGAGACCGACGGCGGCTTGGAGGCGAAGAGGCGGGCGAGGTCGAGCACGTACTCGAGCGGGTAGCCGTCCCCGGGGTCGGTGTGGCCGCCGCCGACGCTGCCGAGCTGACCGTGGGCGACGACGCCGGAGCGGGTGACGCTGGAGCCGCTGACGGCGCCGCGACGGATCGGGATCTCGAACTTGTCGTGCCAGAAGGCGACCCAGCGGGCGGTGTTGGCGAGCTGGCGCGGCGCCCCCTTGAACCAGGCCGCTTTCTCGGTCGAGGCGAATCCGATCTGCTCGATGTTGAGCGAGACCGAGTTGAAGCCGGCGCAGGTCCAGGCCTTGTCCTCGTCGGGGACGAAGCGGGCGTCGTTGCCCTCGGCGTCGTTGGCGACGTGGGAGCTGGCTTCGCGCGCCGGGTCGCCGAAGAAGCTGCCGAGGTCGGCGAGGTCGCCGACGCCGGGGCGGTTGTGACCCTCGGTGGTGTGGAGCACGATCAGGACCGGGGTGGCGCCGCCGCGGCTGGAGCGGCTGGGGATGATGTTCGTGACCTCGGGTTTCAAGGGTGGCTCCTTGTCCAGATAAACAGTAGAAATCCTTAATTACTTAAGAAATCTTATCCGAAGCGACCTCACGAACCTGGCGCCGCCGGCGTTTGTTTCCTGACCCAGGTAGATCGAGAGGAGCCGAGAGATGACCGCGACCCACACCACGATCGACTCGCCCCTCGGGGAGCTGACCCTTGTCTCCGCCGATGGCGTGTTGAGCGGGCTCTACTTCCCGGGGCACTGGTACCCGCCCGGGCGGGACACGCTGGGGACTCGCTCGGAGCAGGGCTTCGAGCCGGCCGAAGCGCAGCTCGCCGAGTACCTCGCCGGCGAGCGGACCGGCTTCGACCTGCCGACCAGGCTGGCCGGCGACGAGTTCCAGCGCCGCGTCTGGGAGCTGATCGACCGCATCCCCTACGGCGAGACCACGACCTACGGCGAGATGGCGGCCGAGCTGGGCGACCCGACCCTGGCGCGGCGGGTCGGCGCCTCGGTCGGGCGCAATCCGATCTCGGTGGTCGTCCCCTGCCACCGCGTGGTCGGCAAGGACGGCAAGCTCACCGGCTACGCCGGCGGCCTCGAGCGCAAGCGGTTCCTGCTCGACCTCGAGGCTCCCGCCGCGGCGGCCGCGCCCGAGCCGCGGCTGTTCTAACTCCGCGGCTGCTCGTAGACTTTCTCGCTTGAGCTTTCACGGTCCCTCTCGACAGAGAAAGAGGCGCCGGTTGGCGGGCGGACCGCTCGTCCTCCTTCTCGCCTGCGCACTGGCATCCCCGGCCGCCGCCTCCGCCGCCGGCTCGATCTCCGGCACCGTCACCGAGGCGGGCACCCACCTGCCGATCGTGGGCGTGCGGGTCTGTGCCTCCAGCTATGAATTCGTCGAAGAGTTCTGCGCGCATTCCGGGGCGGACGGCGCCTACGCGATCCCATCGCTCCCGGACGACCAGTACACGGTCGAATTCCTCGCTGGGGCAGAGGGGCTGAACTACGTCTACCAGGCCTGGGAAGGCGAGCCGGTCGGATACCTGGCCGACCCGGTTGAAGTGAGTGGGGGAGGGGACGTGGCCGGGATCGACGCCGAACTGACCGAAGGGGGGCGACTGAGCGGCCGGGTCGTCAGCGCCTCGACCGGCCTCGCGGTCGCGAACGTCAGGGTCTGCGCGGAACCCGGCGGCCTCTACAGCGAAACCGGCTGCGCCACGACCGATGCCGCCGGCGAGTACACGATCGTGGGACTGAGCACGCAGACCTACTGGGTCGACTTCTTCGCGCCCGAAGACAGCGAATTCCTCGAGCAGTACTACGACCGCGAGCCGGGCATCCTCGAGGCTGACGACGTCGAGGTCACGGTTGGAGCTCTGACCACTGGCGTCGACGCCGCCCTGGTCGAAGCCGGGCAGATCACCGGGACCGTCACCGACGCGGCAAACCATCTGCCGCTTGCCGGCGTCGATGCGTGCGCCTGGGAGGCGACCGGCAACGAATACCTCGGCCCCTGCGCCGAATCGGACGCGGCCGGCAACTACACGATCCGGCGGGTTCCGGCCGGCGTCTACAACGTCTCCTTCAACCAGTTCAACCGCGTCGGCGACTACGGGATCTGGTGGTACCGCTGTTCGAACGGGCCGCCCGGAACGACCCCGGTCACGGTGAGCGGAGGCGTTGCCACGACGGGAATCGACGCGCCGCTGGTCACCCGCCTGAGCTCGCCCTGCGTGGAAGCGCCGGCGCTGGCGCCCCCGGCAGCGCCCGTGACCCAGCACCGCAAGGCCCCGAGGAAATGCAAGAAGGGCTTCCGGCGCAAGATGGTCAAGGGCAAGCGGCGCTGCGTCAAGGTGCGGAAGAAGTCAGGCCACCACCGCCACCATCACCAGTTCAGTTGACGCGATAGAAGAAGCTGATCGGATCGGCGCAGTATCGGGAATCACCTGCTTCGGATGATGCGGCCCTGCCAGGGGCGACGTAGGTTCGCCTCGTGCCGTCCAAGACCGCCAGCGCCGAGCCGAAGGCCGGCCATCCCAAGATCGTCGCCGGGCTGCTCCTGCTCGGCACCCTGCTGGCCTTCGTCGCGATCTTCTCGATCTGGGCCAACCGCCAGGCGCTGAACACCGACAACTGGGTCGACACCAGCGAGAAGGTGCTGCAGAACCAGGAGGTCCAGTCCCAGCTCTCCAGCTACGTCGCCGCCCAGCTCTTCGCCAACGTCGACGTCCAGGCCGAACTGGCGAAGACGCTGCCGCCCGAACTGAAGGCGCTTGCCGCTCCCGTCGCCGGCGGCCTCAGCCAGCTGGCGCCCCAGGTCGCCGAAAAGGCGTTGGCGACTTCGCAGGTGCAGACGCTCTGGGCCGAAGCCAACCGCGCCGCCCACGAATCGCTGCTGGAACTGCTCGACGGCGGCGGCAGCACCGTCTCCACCGGCGGCGGCCAGGTGACGCTCGACCTCGGCTCGCTGCTCGCCCAGGTCGGCGAACAGATCGGGGTCGGCGACGCGATCGCCTCCAAGGTCCCGCCGGAAGCAGGCAAGCTGACGATCCTCGAATCCGACCAGATCTCCACCGCCCAGGACGTCGCCCAGGCGATCCGCGGCCTGCCGATCGTGCTGACCCTGCTGGTGCTGATCCTCTACGGCCTCGCGATCTACCTCGCCGGCCCGCGCCGGCGCCAGGCGCTGCGCGCGGTCGGCTTCGGCTTCCTCGCCGCCGGCGTCCTGGCGCTGCTCGTGCGCGGCCTGGCCGGGACCGCGGTGGTCGACGCCCTGACCGCGAACGAGGCCGCCAAGCCGGCCGCCGAAGCGGTCTGGGAGATCGGCACCTCGCTGCTGGTCACCGTCGCCGTCTCGGCGATCGCCTTCGGCCTGCTCGTCTTCCTCGCCGCCTGGCTGGCCGGGCCGACCAAGCTCGCCACCGACCTCCGCCGCCTGGCCTCGCCCTACCTGCGCGAGCAGCCGGGCGCCGCCGCGGTGGCCGCCCTCGCCGTCTTCGTCGCCCTGATCGCCTGGGCGCCGGTCGTCGCCTTCCGCAAACCGCTCGGCTTCCTCCTCTTCGCGGTCCTCTTCGCGGCCGGCGCCGAGCTCCTCCGCCGCCAGACGCTGCGCGAGTTCCCCGCTGCCGGCGACGCGGGCGCGGGAGATCCTCTTCCCAAACAAACCGAAGGAGTCGACTGATGCTGGTGCTGATGGGAGCGCTCTATTTCGTCCTGCTGGTCACGCTCGGGACGCTGACCTTTCGCAAGCGCCACTTCGTCCTCTTCTGGGTCGGGATCGTCTTCCCGGTCCTCTGGGTGATCGGCGCCGTGATGGCTCCGAAGCCGAGCCCGGCGGGCGGGACCGCCTAGTCCGAATGGCAATGAAGTCCAAACAAGGAGACAGGTAATGAGAGGTCTGGGTCGCGCCGTATTCGTCGCCATCCTGCTGCTGATCGCCGGCACGCTCAACGTCATCTACGGCATCGCCGCGATCGGCGACGCCCACTTCTACGTCAACAACACCCAGTACGTGTTCTCGAGCCTCCACACCTGGGGCTGGATCACCTTGATCCTCGGGATCGTGCAGCTCTGCGGTGGCATCTCGCTGTTCGCGGGCCACACCTTCGGGCGCGTGATCGGCCTGGTCGCCGCCTCGCTGGGGGCGATCGGCGCCCTGCTCTCGGTCGGCGGGGCCTACCCGTTCTGGTCGCTGGGCATCTTCGCGATCTGCGTCATCTGCATCCACGGGCTCGTCGTCTACGGCGAGGATGAGGCCCCGCAGGCCTGACCCGCCTCCCATGTGGGACATATTTCTCCTCTCGCTCGTCGCCGCCGCCAACGCGAGTCTGTTGGCGGCGGTGACGGTGATGCTGTTCCTGCCGAGCCCGAAGCGGCTGCTGCTCGGCTACCTCGCCGGGGCGCTGCTGACCAGCCTCACGATCGGCTTCCTGATCGTCTTCGTCGTCCACGACGCCAGCGCCACCAGCACCGCCGAAAACTCGGTCAGCCCCTCGATCGACGTCGCCCTGGGCCTGATCCTGCTGCTCGTCGCCTACGTGCTGCGCGGCGGCCATGACCAGCGGCTGAAGGAGCGCCGCCGGGCGAAGAAGGGCGAAGCCGAGGAGGAGGCGGAGAAGTCCGCCTCCAGGGTCGAGCAGCTGCTCGGCCGGGGCTCAGCGCGGGTGACCTTCGCGCTCGGGGTCGTCCTCACCCTTCCCGGCGTCTCCTATCTCGTCGCCCTGCGCGACGTGCAGGAACTCGGCTACGGGACGGTCGGGGAGATCCTCGTCATCGTCGGCTTCAACGTGATGCTGCTGATCCTGCTCGAGGTGCCGCTGGCCGGCTACTTCTTCGCGCCCGAGCGGACCGTGGTCGAGGTGCAGCGCTTCCGGGGCTGGCTGACCCGCAGCGGCCGACGGATCGCGATCGTCGCCGCGGCGGGTCTCGGAGCCCTGCTGATAACGCGCGGGCTGATCGGGTACGTGACCTAGATGTCGAGGATGAAGAAACGCCCGTTGACGAAGGCGGCCATGGCCGGTTCCGTCAGTCACGTGTTCAAAAAGGGCGATGCCGACGTCTCCTCCGCCGCATCCGAGGAGAACCGCATCGACGCGCTGACCAAACTCAAATCGCTGCTGGACTCGGGCGTGCTGACCCGGGAGCAGTACGAGTCCGAGCGGGCGCGGCTGACCGCCGACATCTGAGGCCCCAAACGAGGGTTAGTGTGGGGGTGTGCCGCCCAGCCCTCCGGACTCCCGCTCGGCCCTGGTCTCGCGGCCGCGCCTCCTCGACAAGCTGCGCGGGTCCGCCGCGCCCGCGGTGGTGCTCCAGGCTCCTTCCGGCTACGGCAAGTCGGTGCTGGTCGAGCAGTGGAGGGCGGAGGATCCGCGGCCGTTCCCGACCCTGATCCTCGGCGACGAGCACAACGACGCGGCCCTGCTGGTCGCCTCGATCGTCGCCGTGCTGGAGGCGATCGAGCCGATGCCGCGGGAGGTGGGGGTCGCTCTCGCCAATCCCAAGCCGAGCCTCGACAAGGTCGTGCTGCCGCGCCTCGGCAACGCCGTGGCGGCGCGCCAGACGCCTTTCGTCCTCGTCCTCGACGACTTCGAGCGGCTCGACTCGGCGCCGCCGCTGGCGGTGGTCGCGACGCTCGTCGAGCGGCTCCCGGCCGGCTCCCAGGTGGTGCTGGCGACCCGGACCGAGCCGGCGCTGGGGCTGGGCAGGATGCGGGCCCACCGCGGCTTGGTCGAGCTCGGGCCCAAGGACTTCGCGATGAACAGGGAGGAATCGGGGGAGCTCCTGGCCGCGCTCGGCCTCGATCTGAGCGCGAAGCAGCTGGACACGCTCGTGCGCCGGGCCGAGGGCTGGCCGGCGGCGCTCTACCTGGCCGGCCTCGCCCTGGGCGAGGCGGAGGACCCGGTCGCCGCGATCTCGCGCTTCGCCGGCGACGACCGCTTCGTCGTCGACTACCTCAGGGAGGAGTTCCTGATTCCGGTCTCGCGCCGCCGGCTCGAGTTCCTGCGCCGGGCCTCGGTGCTCGACCGCCTCAGCGGCAGGCTCTGCGACGCCGTGCTCGAGCGCCGCGGCTCGGCGAAGGTGCTGCGCGAGCTCTCGCGCTCGAACACGCTGCTGGTCCCGCTCGACCGCCGCGACGAGTGGTTTCGCTTCCATCCGCTCTTCCGCGAGATGCTGCGAGCGGAGCTGCGGGCCGCGGAGCCCGAGCGGGAGGACGGGTTGAACCGGCGGGCCTCGCAGTGGTGGTCAGCCGCGGGGGACTGGGACCGGGCGATAGCCCACGCGATCGACGCCGGCGCCGTCGGTCGCGCCGGCGAGCTGCTCTGGACCAGCATTCCCGAGTTGATGACGCGGGGCCGCAACGCCACGATCCTCGGCTGGCTGGACCGGCTCGGCGAGCGGACAGTCGCCACCGATGCCGCGCTCAGCCTGACCGCCTCCTATGCCCACGTGACCCAGGGGGCCGGCGCCAAGAGCGAGCACTGGGCCGCGGTCACGGCGGCGCTGCTCGAGCGGGAACCGCCGTCGGAGCAGCAGGTCGTGCTCACGGCGGGGCTGGGCTTGATCGAGGCGACCCTGGCTCGCCGTGGCGTCGAGGCGATCGCCGAGCGCACCGGGCCGGCGGCGGCGATGCTGCCCGACGACAGCCCCTGGATGTCGATGTGCCGCTTGATCGAGGGAGTCGGCCTGCACCTGCGCGGGCTGCGCGAGGAGGCCCGCGAGAAACTGGTCGACGGCGCCCGTCGCGGCGCCGTCGGGGCGCCCAACGTGCAGGTCCTCTGCCTCTCGCAGATGGCGTTGCTGGCGATCGAGGAGGACGACTGGACGCTGGCGGAGATGCTCGCCTCGCAGGCGCGCGCCCAGGTCGACCGCTCCGGCCTCGGCGACTACCCGATCATGGCGCTGACCCTGGCGGTCTCGGGGCTGATCCGCTCCCGCACCGGCAGGATCGAGGAGGCGGCCGCCGATCTGCGCCGGGCTTCGCGCCTGCTCGAGCAGCTCGAAGAGTTCGCGCCCTGGTACGTGGCGGAGACCTGGGTGGCGCTGGCGCGGACCGCCGCCCGCCTCGATGACGCCCCGGCGGCGAGGGAGATGCTGGCCGAAGCGACCCGGGCCCTGAAGCAGACCCCCGACGCGGTCGTCCTGGGCGAGTGGATCGAGGCGACGGCGCGGGCGATCGAGACGGTTTCTGCCGCGGCGCCCGGCGATCTCACCCCGGCGGAGCTGCGGGTGCTGCAGTTCCTGCCGACCCACCTCTCCTTCCCGGAGATCGCCGGACAGGTCTTCGTCTCCCCGAACACCGTCAAGACCCAGGCCCAGGGCGTCTACCGCAAGCTCGGCGTCAGCTCCCGGGCCGAGGCGGTCGCGCGGGCGCGGGAGGCCGGGCTGCTCGACGCCGACGGCTCCGCGCCGGGCCCGGCGCCGCGTTAGCCCCGCGAGGCCGATGGGCGCGGGTCAGCCGCGGTGGTTCCTGTCCTTGCGGTCGTGCCGGCAGCAGGCGCTTTCGCGCGGGGGCTCGTAGTCCCAGCACGCCAGCAGGCGTCGGCGGCAGCGCCGGCTCTCGCTGCGTTCCTCCTGGCGCGCGGCCGCGGGCCGGGGGGCGCGATCGAGGGCGGCGGAGCGGTGCGAGCGCAGGCGTTGCGAGCGGGGCATTCAGGCGGCCTGCGCGCCACGGCTGCGCGGTGGCGGCGACAGTGCGATCGCGCGTGAGGGGGAGAGCGCGACGAGTCTGCGCTCGAGCTCGTTGGCGTCGCGCACGGCCCAGCCGACGCGCTCGACCAGCTGCCCGGAGAAGTGGGCCGACTCGAGGTCGGCGCTGGAGATCCGCTCCCGGTAGACCACGGAGCTTGCGGTCTCGGTCTGCGAATCGGCTACTACGAGTATCTGCGGCATTTCGCTTCCTCCGTCGGTGAGCTGGAGGAGCGATCCTACTCTATCTCGATTAAGTTGACCAGCTTTGTATAGAAAGGGTCTCAGTTTGCCGCCGCCGTGGCGCAGCGGTAGGCGCGGGGAAAGGAGGGATCGGCGACGGTGGCGCTGTATTCGACTTTCGAGGCCGTGATGTAGACGCCTTTGAAGGTGTTTTCGTAGACGATTTCGGGTTCGACCCACTCCGTCAGCGAGGAGTCGACGTACTGGTTCACGTAGGCGATCAGCTCGCCCTCGGTAGGGAGCCTGCGGTTGGCTTCGCCGCAGGTCTGGAAGGCGATGTAGAGCGCGGCGGCAGCGCTCGCCTGTTCGTCGATGCAGGCGCCGGCGGCGAGCTGCATCCCGGTCGGGCAGCGCAGCTTCGATTCCTGAGTCGCTTCCTGGATCAGTTCGGCGGCGGTCTTGCCGCCCAGGGTTTGGGCGTTGGCGGCGTTCGTTGCCGTTGCCGCCGAGCCCGCCGTCGCGGCCGAGCCCGCGGTGGTCGCCGAATCGGCGGTCCCGGCCGAGTCGGCGCGGCCCGCGGTGTCGGCCCGCGTCGCCGTCCCCGCCGTCGTCGCCGAGCCCGCGGTCGTCGCGCTGCCCGCCGTGCGCGCCGAGTCCGCGCTGCCCGCCGTCCCGGCCCGGTTCGCCGAGCTCGCCGCCGGCACCGTGCCGAGGGTCGCGACGTCGATGTCGGTGCCGCTGAGCGAGCCGTCCTTGACCTTCGCCCCGGTCACCGCGTTCTTCTTCAGCTGCGCCGTGCCGACGCTGTTCTTCGGCAGCTTGGTGAGCGCGTAGCTGGTGCCGCCGAGGGCGACGAAGAGGGCGAGGATCGATATCGCCAGTGCGGGGGAAGGACGTTTCACGGGTGGCTCCTTTCGGGAGGGAGATACCCGGCATCCCACGTTCGTACGCTGCGCTCGTGCAACCCCCCTCGGTGAGCGACGATTATTACGACGGCGCAGGCGTCTCCCGTGCCAGCCGCGCCGCCGCGGCGCTCGCCCTCGGCTCGATCGTCTCGGTCCAGTGCGGGTCGGCGCTGGCGACGACGCTCTTCGACTCCGTCGGCCCGCGCGGTGCCGTCGCCCTGCGCTCGGCCTTCGGGGCGCTGGCGCTGCTGGCGCTGGCGCGCGGGCGGCTGCCGCGGCCACGCGGGGTCGGGCTCCGCGACGTGGTCCTGTTCGGCCTCGCCCTGGCCGGGATCAACCTCCTCTTCTACGCGGCGCTGGACCGGCTGCCGCTCGGGATCGCGGTCACGCTCGAGTTCGTCGGGCCATTGGGGGTCGCGGTCTTCGGCTCGCGGCAGCGCCGGGACCTGCTCTGGGCACTGCTGGCGGCGGTCGGGATCGTGCTGCTCTCCGACGGCGGCGGGGGCGGGATCGACCCGCTGGGGGCGGCGCTGGCGCTCGGCGCCGGCGGCTTCTGGGCCCTCTACATCCTCCAGAGCGACCGGGTCGGCAGTCGCTACCCCGGGCTCGGGGCGGCGGCGATCTCGGCGGCGATCGCCGCGGTCCTGGTCGCGCCGCTGGGGATCGCCCAGGGGGGAGGGGAGCTGCTCGCGCCCGCCAGCCTCGCCGTCGGGCTCGCGGTCGGCGTGCTCAGCTCGGCGATCCCCTGCGCCTTCGAGATGGAGGCGCTGCGGCGGCTGCCGCGGGCCACCTTCGGGGTGCTGATGAGCCTGGAGCCGGCGGTCGCGGCGACGATCGGCTTCGTCGCCCTCTCCCAGGATCTGGCCCCGCTCGAACTGCTGGCGATCGCGCTGGTCGTGGTCGCCTGCGCGGGGGCGCTGCGGACGGCGGCGACGCCGCCGCCGCGCGACGGCTGAGCGGCCTCAGCGGTCGTGCTTCTTGGATGCCTGGGTCAGCCGTTCGGCCTGTTCGCGGACTTCCGCGCCCGCCTCCCGCGTCGCCGCCGCGGCCTCGTCGCCGATCGCCTCCAGCCCCTCGCTGGGCTTGCCGCCGACAACGTCGCGGAACGCTTCCTTGAAGCGCTCGGTGCGGCGGTCGGGGGGGAAGCGGGCCTCGGCCTTGGCCTGCTTCTTCGGCCGCCGCTCGCCGTAGCGGTAGCGCGCATAGACCGAGTTGGGCTTGCCGATCCGGCAGGTCGCGTAGATCGCGATCGGGGCGAAGAAGAACCCGACCGCGGCGTGCAGGACCCGACCCTTGAGCAGGGCGACTAGGACGAAGGCGAAGATCAGCAGGACGCTGACGATGCTGCCGATCACGGCCGCGGGCGAGCCGGACTCGATCGCCACCGGGCTGGCCCCGATCACGATCAGCAGCATCATCGAGGCGACGATCACGGTGGCGTCGATCGAGCTGCGCCCCTCGCGCGCCCAGTAGACGTCCTCGAGGTGGACCCAGAGCGCGAACTCGTCGATCGTCAGCCCGACCCCGACGCCGAAGAGGAGGGCGCAGATCTCGGTGTATGGGGACTGGCCGTCACTGAGGAAGCCGAGCGTGCCGGCGGCCATCATCGTGACGATCCCGAAGACGAGGTGGTGGACGTGGACGCCGCTGTCGCTTTCGATGTTCCCCGGCCACCAGGAGACGCTTTCGCTGCGGATGATCCGCGTGCTCATGCGGATGAAGGCGAAGGAGCCGACGAAGCCGACGAGGACGAGGAAGACCGCCTGCTCGTGGTGGTCTTCGAGGTTGTTCCAGAAGTCGGTGAAGATCGAGGCGGTGAGCATGTGGGGTCGAGTCTATGCGCCTCCTCAGGGGCTGCCGGGCGGATCGCGAGCTAGCCTCCCCGTCGACAAACGAGCGAAGGGGGAAGCCGATGCTTTCGTGGCTGGCCGGGAAGATGATCGACCGCAACATGAAGGCGATGCGCGCCGGGGATCCGGGGCCGACCTTGGCGATGGACGCCGAGGACATCAAGTTCACATTTCCGGGGGAGAGCTCGTTCGCGCCGGGGGCGAGCAGCAAAAAAGAGCTGGAACAGTGGCTCGACCGTTTCGTCAGCCTCGGCCTGCAGATCTACCCGGACGAGGTGATCCTCAAGGGGTTCCCCTGGCGCCAGACGATCTGCGTCCGCGGCTACATCCACCTCGACGATCCCGCCGACGGGCGGGTCTACGACAACCGCTACGTGATCTGGGGCCACATCGCCTGGGGAAAACTGCGCGAGTACGAGGTCTACGAGGACACCGAAAAGAGCCGCAGGCTCGACGAGTACCTGGCGAGCAAGGGCCGGGCGTAGGGCGCGGGCCCGTGGCCGCCAAGGCGAAAACCGGCGCCAAGGCCTTGCGCGCCGCCGTCCGCGGTGAGGTGCAGGCGGTCGGCTTTCGCGACGCGACCGTGACCCGGGCGCTGGAGCTGGGCGCGCTGGGTTGGGTGCGCAACGGCGAGGACGGCGAGGTTCTCGTCCACGCCGAGGGGCCCGAGGCGGCGGTGGACGGCCTGGTGGCGTTCCTCCAGGAGGGGCCGCCCGCGGCCCGCGTTGACGGGGTGGAGGTCGAGAGCGCCAAGGTCGAGGGCCACGAGCAGTTCGCGGTCCGCGGCGTCAGCGCCGGCGCCTTCGTCGTCCAGGAGCACGCCGCCACCGCCCATCACTTCGACCTGCGCCTCGAGGTCGACGGGACGATGCGTTCCTGGGCCGTCCCCAAGGGCCCCTCGCTCGACCCCGCGGTCAAGCGCTTCGCGATCCAGGTCGACGACCACGACCTCTCCCACAACGAGTTCGAGGGCCCGCTCGGCGAGGGGCGGGTGATCGTCTGGGACCGCGGCTCCTACGAGCAGGGCGGCCGCGTCGCCTGGCCGCAAGCGCTCGAGCGCGGCCACGCCGTCTTCGTCCTCCACGGCGAGAAGCTGAAGGGCGGCTTCGCCCTGCAGCGCACCCGTGGCGGCGAGAAGCCGCAGTGGCTGCTGATCAAGCGTAAGGACGACGAGGCGCGCCCGGGCTCGGACGTCGTCGCCGAGCAGCCGCGCTCGGTGCTCAGCGGCAAGGCTCTCGACGAGATCTAGCCGCCGCTCCGCTTTCGGGCTACGGTCTGTTGGTGGCGGCGAGGCCGTGAGAGGGTGGGGCGGATGAGCGATCGGGAGTTCGACGTCGCGATCGTCGGCGCCAGCATCGCCGGCTGCACGGCCGCCACCTTCCTCGCGCGGCAGGGCGCCCGGGTGGCGCTGGTGGAGAGCCACGGCGATCCGCTGGCCTTCAAGCGGATCTGCACCCACTCGATCCAGGCGAGCGCGGGGCCGACGCTGGAGCGCCTCGGGCTCCTCGGCGCCGTCGCCGACACAGGAACCCGGAGCGAGTTCAGGGCCTGGTCGCGCTACGGCTGGATCGCGCCTTCGCGCGACTACACCCGGCGCCTGGAGTCACCGGACTACTACACCCTCAGTCTCCGCCGCGAGGCCTTCGACCCGATGCTGCGCCGGCTCGCGGCGGATACCGATGGCGTGGAGCTGATGCTGGGCCAGACCGCGACCGGCCTCCTGCGCGCGGGCGGGCGGATCGCGGGAGTCAGGGTTCGCGACCGCGACGGCGGCGGGCGCGAGCTGCGCGCCGAGCTGGTGGTGGGCGCCGACGGGCGCGGCTCCCGGGTTGCCGCGCTGGCCGGCCACCGGACCAAGGCGAAAACGAACAACCGCTTCCTCTATTACGCCTACTACCGGGACACGCCACCGCCCACAGGGGCCAGCACGCAGGTGTGGTTCCTCGATCCCGACATGGCCTACGCCTTCCCTACCGACGGCGGGCTGACCCTGCTCGCCTGCGTACCGCACAAGAACCGCCTGGCCGAGTTCCAGCGCGATCCCGAGGCCGCGATGGCGGCCGTGTTCGAGTCGCTGCCCGAGGCGCCGCGCCTCGATCCCGCCAAGCGCGAGTCGAAGCTCCTCGGCCGGCTCGACATGACGAACGAGCGCCGCCGTCCCGCCGGCCCCGGCCTCGCTCTCGTCGGCGACGCCGCGATCGCCGCCGACCCGGTCTGGGGGGTCGGCTGCGGCTGGGCGCTGCAGTCGGCGGAGTGGCTGGCGCAGGCCGTCGGTCCGGTTCTTGGCGACCCGGTGGCCGTCGACAGTGCCCTGAAGCGCTACGGCCGCCGCCATCGCCGGGCCCTGGCCGGACACGACCGGGCCTGCTCGGCCTTCTCGAAGGGGCGCCGCTTGAACCCCGTGGAGCGGCTCTTCTTCCGCGCCGCGGCCAGGGACGACCAGGTCGCCGGCGACGTCGCGATCTTCGGCGAGCGCTGGCTGCCGCCGCAGCGGGTCTGGACGCCTCGTGCTCTCGCCCGGGTGGTCAAGGTCGGCCTGTCCTAGGCGGGGTCCGGTTACGGTTCGGGGCGTGACTCCGACGCTGGACGAGCTGACCGTCGCCGACGCCCCGGAGGCGTGGGCGGAGCTCGGCTTCGCGGTCGACGGCGACGTTTGCTTGGTCGGGGGCGTGCGGATCCGCCTCGCCGGCTCCGCCTCCGGTCGTGGGATAGCCGGCTGGTCCCTGCGCGACGTCGAGAGCACCGAGCTGGACGGGCTGCCGACCGCCCGCTCGGAGCGGCCGCCGCCGGACGAGCGCCCGGCGCACCGCAACGGCATCGCCGCGCTCGACCACGTCGTCGCGATCACGCCGGCGCTCGACCGCACCGTCGCCGTTCTGCGCGGCGCCGGCCTCGACCTGCGCCGCATCCGCGAGGAGCCGACCCCGGCCGGGGCTCCCCGTCAGGCCTTCTTCCGCCTCGGCGCGACCATCCTCGAGGTCGTGCAGGAGCCGCCGGAGGCAATCGAGCGCGGCGGCGGCGCCGACCGCCCGGCCTTCTTCTGGGGCCTGGCCTTCGTCGCCCCCGACCTCGACGCAACCGTCGCCGGCCTCGGCGAGCTGGTCAGCGAGGTCCGCGCCGCCGTCCAACCCGGGCGCCGCATCGCCACCCTGCGCCGCGCGGCCGGCCTCTCGGTCCCGGTGGCGCTGATCACACCGGTGCCCACCGACGTTCGGCGCCACCGAGGCGTCGGTTCGAGCTAGAGACTCTTGACGTAGACGCGCGCCTGCACGGCCATGGTCTCGCCCAGGGCCTTGAAGAAGTGCACACAGGCGTGCGCATCTTTCCGATTGACCGCCATCCCGCTTTTGCCTTTGCCCGCCGGCGCTTTGCCGGTGATGACGCGGAGCTTGCCGCTTTTCGGCTGGTTTTTCAGCTTCGCGTTCTCTTCCAAAGGAAATCCGTGGGCCACGCAGTGGCGTACCTGGACCCACCGGTCCAAGACTGTGTTCGCCTGCGATGCGGTGAAAGTCTGCTGTGGGGGTCCGTTTACGTTCACCGCCCAGCCTTTGCCGAGTTCGAAGCCTGCGGCGGCGAAAAGACTTCGCGTGTTGTCGGAATTCGGAGTGTTGAAGGTGGTGAGTTGGTCGGCGTAAAGGCGCCTGCTCAGCCTAAGAAGTGGGGTGTTTGCGGCGTTGGAGGCAGCAGCCGTATCGTCGAAGATCGCAAGGGCGAGGTCTTCGATGAATGCCTGCCAAGCGGCCACCGTCATCGCCACCGTTGCGAGGTACATGGTTTGTTGCCGGCCGGGAAACCCGGCCGGCCATGGATGGGCTGCGTCGATGGCAAGCAGGTACTCGGAACTTTTGAGAGCCCGCTTGAAGTTTGCACGCGACGCTTGGGTGAGTTTGCTCACCGGATCAGAGTAGCCGGCCTTTATTCCGGCTGCCTGATCACATGTGCGGTGAGATCTGAAGGCGCGCCCTTGGCACTGAATCGACGCTTTTTCGCGGTCACAGTGTTGGGATCGAGGGCGTCGAGGGTGCGGTCGGAGACGAGGATCTCGCCGGGCTTGGCCGCCTCGGCGAGGCGGGCGGCGATGTTGACGTCGACGCCGAAGTAGTCGCCGCCGACCTTGCGCGGGCGGCCGAGGTGGATGCCGGTGCGCAGCCGCGGCCGGTAGCCGTCGACCTCGATCGCGGCCGTGCGCTCGGCGGCGGCGAAGGCGGCCTCGGTCGCGCTCGGGCCGTCCCAGAAGGCGGCCATGACGCCGTCGCCGAGGCGCTTGACGACCTCGCCGTGACGGTCGAGGATCGGCGGCTCGGTTGCCGCGGCGAACTCGCGCAGGAGCCGGATCGCCGAGCGGTCGCCCGCCTCCAGGGCCCAGCTCGAGAAGCCGACCAGGTCGGTGAAGAGGATCGCGACGTCGACCTTGCCGCGGCCGCGGTCCTGGGACTCGGCCAGCCGCTGCCAGGCCTGCACCGCGGTCAACCCCAGCTCGCCCAGCAGCCCCGGGGTGTCGCCCCGGGCGCTGACCAGGTGCTGGGCGGCGAGGTCGGCGGGGCGCCCGCGGGCGACCGTGAGCGGGTCGGCGAGCTCGCTGCCCCCGAGCGCCCGCTCGCGCGTGCGCCGGGTCGCCCCCACCAGCTTCGGGTGGCGGTTGAACTGGCGCACCGCCTCGACGAACCGCCGGCCAGGGCGCTCTTCGGGAGCCTCGTCCATCGGTTGAGCCTAAGTCCCGGCGGCGGCGACGGTGGCGGGGCTCTTGCGTACGATCCCGGCGATGCTGATCGACGGCACCCCGCTCGAGGCGCCCGCGCCGCCGCTGGACGACCTGCTGCGGGTCGGGCTGGAGGCGAAGCCGGACGCGGTGGCGCTGGTCTCGGCCGAGCGGGCGCTGACCTGGCGCGAGCTCGAGGACGAGGCGGCGCGGCTGGCGGGCGGCTATCGCGGCCTCGGGCTGGAGCCGGGAGACCGGCTGGCCTCGTTGATGCCGAACCGGATCGACCTCGTCGTCCACTATCTCGCCTGCTTCAAGGCGGGGTTGGTCGCGACGCCGCTCAACTACCGCTACACCCACCGCGAGATCGACCACGCGCTCGAGGTCAGCGGCGCCAGGGCGCTGCTGGCGCACGCCGAGCGCGGCGAGGACGTCGGCGCCAGCAGCCTGGCCGCGGGGCTGGAGCTGGGGACGATCTCCTACGACGACGAGCACGGCTTCGCGGCGCTGTTGGAGAGCGAGCCGCTCGCGGGTGGGGAGGAGGTGGACCCGGCCGCTCCCGCCGCGATCTTCTTCACCTCCGGCAGCACCGGGCCGGCCAAGGGGGTCACCCACACGCGCGAGTCGCTGCGCTGGATGATCGCCAGCGCCGCCGCCGCCTTCGAGCTGGACCCCGGCGACGCCTTCCTGCCCGGCTCCTCGATGTCGCACGTCGGCTCCTTCCTCTGGACGCTGAGCACGCTCGCGGTCGGCGGTCGCGTCGTCGTCGCCCGCACCACCGACAGCCACGAGCTGCTGCCGCTGCTGCGCGAGCACCAGCCGAGCGTGATGGCGATGATCCCGGCGGCGCTCTCGGCGCTGGTCCGCGACCACGACCTGCGGCCGGGCGACCTCGCCTGCCTGCGGATCTGCCGCTCGGGCTCCGACAAGGTCTCGACCGAGCTGCTGACCGAGTTCGCGGCCGCCGCCGGCTTCCCGATCGTCGAGGGCTACGGGATGACCGAGGTCGGCCTGGCCACGCTCAACCCGCCCTCCGGCGTCATCAAGCAGGGTTCGATCGGGCCGCCGATCGGCGGCGCCAGCATCGCGATCCGCGACGAAGCGGGCGAGTCGGTCGGGGCCGAGGCCGTCGGCCGCGTCTGGATCCGCACCCGCAGCCGCATGTCCGGCTACTGGGAGGCGCCGGAGGCGACCGCCGAGGTCGTGCTCGACGAGTGGCTCGACTCCGGCGACCTCGCCCGCGCCGATGCCGACGGCTACCTCTGGTTCTTCGGCCGCAAGAAGCAGGTGATCGTCCACGACGGCTCCAACATCAGCCCGCTGGAGATCGAGGGGGCGCTGGTCGAGCACCCCGCGATCGCCCTCGCCGGCGTCGTCGGCATCCACGACACCGTCCACGGCGAGAACGTGCGCGCCTACGTGACCCTGCGCGAGGGCGCGGAGCGGCCGACCAGCGCCGACCTGATCGTCTTCTGCCGCGAGCGCGTCGGCTACAAGGCCCCCGAGGAGATCCTCTTCCTCGAGGAGATGCCGCTCAACCCGACCGGCAAGATCGACCGCGCCGGCCTGAAGCGGATGGCCGAGGACCACCTGCACCCGCACGGGCTCTGACGGATGCGCCCCGCTTAAGATGATCCGCATGGACGACGCCCTCTCGCGCTACTGCGCCGCCACCGAGGCCGGGGACGTCGACGGGTTCATGGCGACGATGGCGCCTGACGTCGAGGTCGTCTCGCCGATCTCCGGCCGTATGGTCTTCCGCGGCGAGGACGACGTCCGCTTCCTGCTCAGCGCCGTCTACGGAACCCTGAGCTCGCTGCGCTGGCTGCGGACGGTCGGCGAGGGCGAGAACCGGGTCGCCGTCGGCGAGGCCCGCATCCTCGGGGTCGGGATGACCGACGCGATGGTCTTCGAGCTGGCGCCGGACGGGCGCATCCGGCGGATCGGGCCGCACCTGCGGCCGTGGCTGGCGCTGACCCTGTTCGCGCTCGTGCTGGGCCCGAAGGTCGCCCGCCGTCCCGGCGTCGTCTGGCGGGCGCTCTCCGGCAAGCGCTGAAGCGCCGGCGCTGGGGTCAGAGGCGCCGCTTGGTCGCCTCGTCGAGCTCGCCGCCGTAGTAGCGATCCAGCACCTGGCGGAACAGCGGCTCGCCCGGCGCGGCGCGGGCGAACAGGGTCATTGAGGAGTGGAGCTTGAGCGCGTCGACGTCGCCAAGGATCGCGGTGGCGCTCTTCCCGCTCGCCCCGAGCAGGGCACCGGCGCACTCGCGCAGGCGCGGCCCGAGGACCGGGTGGTCGAGGTACGCCCGCGCCTCGGCGAGCGAGGCGATCGCGTAGGTGCGCGACATCGCGCTGCGGCCGAGCCCGGCGAGCTGGGGGAAGACGAACCAGATCCAGTGGCTCGTCTTGAGCCCGGCCCGCAGCTCGGCCAGAGCCCGCTCGTAGGTGCCCGCCTCATCCTGGGCCAGGACGAAGCGCCGCAGGTCGTGGGGATCGCCGGTCATCGTGCCTGGCCGCCGGCGATCCCCGTCGCCTCTACTCGGGCTTGCCCCAGCGGCTGTCGCCGTGGTTGCGGTCGCGGCTGTCCTCGACCGCCGGGTCCGCGGCGTAGCCGGCCTGGTCGAGCATCCGCCGCAGGTCGACGATCGTCTGCTCGTCGACGTCCTTGCCGCGGGGAGGGTGGAGGACCTCGGTCTCCGGCCCCAGCGTCACCTTGAACTTGCCGTTGTGCTCCTCGGTCACCTCTCCGATCGCCTCCAGCAGCGAGAGCACCTGGCGCCACTCGACGTTGCCGCTCGCCGGGTGGTCGAGGATCTTCGCGACCGTGTCGCGGTGGTGGTTGCTGAGCGTCATCGCCGCCTCAGCCTCCCTGGACGCCGTATTTGATCGCCTTGCCGCCCTTGCTGCAGATGGTCGGGATGTAGCCGAGCGGGACCTTGAATTCGGCGCTCTCGCACTTGTAGTTCTGCGGGTAGCCGGTCGAGCCGATTTTTTCCTGGTTGTAGGAGAAGCGGAGGAATTCGTAGGCCTGGGCGCAGGTGACGTTCTTGACCGAGATCGCTTTGACGACGGTGGTGTAGGGCCGGGTGCCGCCGCTGCCGTCTTCGATCTGGAACTTGACCGGCTTGTTGGCGCAGCTGCTGAAGCTGCCCGCCGCCTGCGCGCCCGGGGTCAGCGCCGCCACCAGGGAGATCAGCGCCACCGCGCTCGCGAGGATGCCGATCCCGTACCGCTTGCTCGATTCCATTCAAAGCCTCTCCGGTCTCCGGTGCCCCAGCGGCGCCGATTTCGCGGCTGAGATTACTCACGGTCGGGCGGCGCCGCTGGCGGAAGCGTCAAGTCCGGCCAGAACCGTCTCGCAAGCCTCCGAGACCAGGCGATTTCGCTCTCTCAGGCCGTGGATTTCCGTCCACTCCGGCTCCAGGCCGGCCGTGTGCTCCAGGGCCGAGTCGCGCAGTCGCGGCAGCATCCGCCGCAGCACCTCCGGGGGTGTGTTCAGCTCGACCGGTACGCCGGCTCCCTCACCGACCCCGAGGTCGTCGAGCAGCAGCCGCAGGTCGTCGGAGTACTCGCGGCCGATCCGCTCGGCATCGCCGTAGTTCTCGGCCTGGATCGCCACTTCGATGTCGCCGATCCCGCTGAGCCGGTCGAGAATCTGGTCGTAGAGCGCGTCGCGCTGTGCCGGGGTGACGGTGAGTCCCATCACCGCACCGCGAAGTAGTAGAGCGTTTCGACGGAGGCCCCCGCCGGCCGGCCGCCGACTTCGCTCAGCACTCCCTCCTTCACCAAGGTTCGCAGGTGGTAGGAGATGTAGGAGAGGTGGAACTCGGGCCCTTCGAGGCTGGCCTTGAGGTCGGAGGCCGAGAGCGGCCCGATCCAGCGGATCGCTTCCACGATCGACTCCCGCGCCGGGTGGTCGATGTGAGGGGCGAGCCCGTCCCAGTCGATGGGCGGCCCGCCCCCCTCCATCGTGCTCATGCCTCCCGGCCTCGGCCGAGCGGGAGGCAACTTGTTGGGGTGGCGTTGGAGGAAGCTTGGCTCATGGTGTTCGTGTCAACCGACCCCGACCTCCGGCCGCCAGGCAACGAGGCGAAGCACCTCAGGGAGACCTGAAGCCTGAGATCTATGGCCGGCCACCCTGCCAGTCCACAAGGTGTGGTCGGTGTCGGTTGACCAATTCACCGTTTCAGATCGAAGTCGCGAACTCAATCGAGTCACGCGTTCTACTAAGCATCTGCGTCGAATGAGTGACCGGGCGCGGTTCTCTCGCGCTCGAACCCCATACCGGCCACGATGATCGACTTGGCCTCCTCGCCCGACTCAATTCGGCGACTTGACGATTCAGCCTCGATCTCCTGTATGCGATTCCAAGAGCGCTGCTGCTCCTCGGCGATGTCCCGTCGTCCCTCCTCGTCAACGTTGAACCAGCGCCAGGCGAGCCAGGTCCGACGGTCGTCTCGGATCTTCCCCGCCCAGAAGGCCGACATGGCCTCGGCGATCATGTTCTGCAGGACGAGGCCCGCGCTTATCTGTCGCTGCTGCGGCGTCATTCTCCAGACCTCTTCGTCTGAGTAGAACGGCATCTCGATAGCGCGGTAATAGTGCTGATCTGCGTTCCGCGCCTTTTTCACGAAGGCGAGTTCGATTGAGCCGCCGTCATAGAGTTCTCGGATGTGATGGGACACCTTGCTCAGCGACTCGCGGAGGATGCGCGCAAGCTGATCCGGCGTGTAGGTGCCTTCGTTGAGGATTGACAAAACTTCGACCCGGATGCGGTGACCGAAGGCATAGCCGAGAACTTCCTCGATGGACTTCTTGTGCTGTCCTCTCCTCATGGTCGTCTTAGCCACGGCCCGCTTCCCTTCGATTGATTTATTCCTGTTAGTCAGCAGGTACCGAGCATAAGCATTTCTCGTAAACAGGGGATGCGTTCAACTCAGCATCTGCAATCCACTTAAGACCCTCTTAGCATCGGCGCACCACCTGGCGTCTAAGCCGGGCTGACTTCAGGGGAGGGGGTGAGAGTCGATGAGAATCGGGAAAGCGCCGCATGTCTACCTGAGTTACATGGTCCACAAGAACGCCTAGGGCGAATCGGGAGTGGGGGCCGATCTTGGCTTGGATCGCATAAAAAGGAAGATCGGCCTCTACTTCCGTAGAACGATCAGGAGATTAGCATCTAACTGTAAAGTTTTACATGGCACTTCGCTCTCCCAGGCTCGACGATCCCCCGCGTGGGCAACCTCGGCAAGAACCTGCGGGCTGCGCGCAAGAAGCTCGATCTGACGCAGGAACAGGTCGCCGAGCGCAGCGGGGTCCAGGCCGGGGAGGTCAGCAGGATCGAGCGGGGGCTGCGCGATCCACAGGTCTCGACCGTGGAAAAACTCGCCGCCGCCGTGCAGGTCTCGCCCGGGCGGCTGCTCGACTGAGCGGACGAGGCCGGTGGCGAGGCCAGGTGGCGAGGGCGCCAGCGCGGTGCCGTAGGATCGCGTCGTGCCGTTCGCTCGCAGGAATCTGAAGAAGGACCTGGAGGATCTCGGGTCCAATTTCGACGGCCCGCCGGACCTCGAGTTCCGCCACGCGAGCAAGGCGCTCGGGCTCGAGCAGTGCGGCCTCAGCTATCAGCGCATCCCGCCCGACTACCGCTTCCCGTACGGCCACACGCACGAGAAGCAGGAGGAGGTGTACGTGGTCGTGCGCGGCAGCGGCCGGATGAAGCTCGACGACGAGATCGTCGAGCTCGAGGAGTGGGACACGGTGCGCGTCTCGCCCGGTACGTGGCGGGGCTACGAGGCTGGGCCGGAGGGCCTCGAGATCCTCGTCATCGGCGCGCCCCATCTCGGCGAGAATCCGCGCGAGGACGTCGAAGGCCGGCGCGACTGGTGGGCCGCCCCGGGATGAGCCAGTCAAGCCCCGCCGTCCGCGGCGCCACCGTCGCCGTCCTCTCCTTCCGGATCGCCTACGGCGCCGCGCTGATCGTCGCGCCGGCCAAGGTCGCGGGCAACCGCTGGCTCGGGGCCGGGGCGCGCGAGGCGGCGGCGCAGGTCTCGCTGCGCGGCCTGGGGGCGCGCGAGGTCGGGCTGCACGGGCTGGCTCTGGCCGCCTTCCTGCGTGGCGCGCCGGTGCGGCCCCTGCTGGCGGCCAGCGTCGCCGGCGATCTCACCGACATCGGCTCGACCGCGCTCGCCCGCGACGGGCTGCCCGACGGCAGCGCCGCCGCAACGGCCGCGGTGGCCGGGGGATCGGCCCTGCTGACCGCCGTGCTGGCGGCGCTCGCCGAGGACTGAACCCCGAACGTCCGGTTCTCGGCTTGCGGCTACAGGGATCGGCGGCAGGCGTCGAATAGGCAAAGATGCCTATCCGCCCAGCAGTATCCCGCGCCCTGTCCACCCGCTTCGCGCTCGTCCTCGCCGCCATCGCGGTGGCGGCCCTCGCGCTGCCGGCGATCTCGGCGGCGACGCCGAAGCCCTCAGTGCTGACGCTGAAGACGGTCAGGGTGGGCGCTCCCGGCAACCCCTCGGTGGCGATCGAACCCTTCACCGACGCCCTCTACCGTTCCTGCGGCGAAATCGCGAGCCCGGAAAAAGAATGCTTGACCGTGGGCGGGGTCAAGTACGTCTACGGGATCGGGCAGCTGGAGATCACGGTCAAGCAGTGGGTCGACTTCCTCAACACCGTCGACCCCATGGGGACCGACCCCCATCGCCTCTGGGCTGAAAGCGAGAGCTCCACGGCCTGGCCCAAGTACGGCCAGATCGACTACGCCAGGGTCGGCAAGGGCCGTCACTACTCGGTCGCCTCGCCGGAATGGGCCGACAAGCCCTACGGCTTCGCCAACTTCCTCCGCGCTGCCCGCTTCATCAACTCGCTCTACAACGGCACGGTGCTCTCGAAGAAGGTCAGCAGCGCCGGCGCCTTCGACTACGTCACCTACCGGGTCCGCCTCTCCCGCCAGACCGAGACCGGCATGTACAAGATGGCCGGCAACCGGACCAAGGGCGCGACCCGGGCCCACAAGACCGGCTTCGTGCTGCCGAGCCAGAACGAGTGGATCAAGGCCGCCTACTACGAACGTAACGGCGGCGGCACCTACTCCTACTGGAAGTACCCGACCAACCCCGGCGTCTTCGGCCAGGGTCAGTCCGATGGTCCGAAGACGACCACGCTGAACCCGAAGAATGGCGACGTGACCAACGCCGACACCCAGCCGCTCGCGACCTTCCGCGCCGAAGGTGCCGAAGTGCCGAGCTGGTGCCCGCCGCTCTACTCGGTCGAAGCCTGCGCGACCAAGAACCCCTTCGGGCTTCCTCCGGCCGGCTACGAAAAAGCCTTCCAGGGCAGCCTCAGCACGGTCGGCCAGGCGCTGACCACCTCACCCTGGGGCACGCTCGACCAGGGCGGCAACGCGGTCGAGTGGACCGACACGATCGCGCCGGCGCCGACCGGTTCCGAAAAGGGCAAAGTCTGGCGACGGCTGCACGGCGGCATCGCCAACTCCACCGCCTACCAGCTCTGGATCTCGGCGGTCGGCCTGCAGCCGCAGGACAACTCGTTCGGCACCGCCACCTACCCGTGGCTCGGCTTCCGCATCGGCGCGGTCGGCGACCTCAAGGTCGGCAAGCAGCGCTAGGGACGCAAGCCGGCCGGGCGCCTCGGCGCCTGGCCGCGCTGCGCTACTTCAGCGGCCGCAGGCGGGTCTTTTCGACCCGGGCCAGTTTGCGTTTGAGGCGCTGGAACTGCTTCTCCTGCGCCTCGGTCCGTTCGTAACCTTTGTAGGCGAGGTTGGTCCGCTCGAGCGGGTCCGTCTTCAGGTCGTACATCTCCCACTGCGGCGGCTTGCGTTTGCGCACCTGGTTGGAGACGTCGTGATATTTCGCCAGCTTCCAGCGGCCTTCGCGGATGCTGACGATGTGGTTCGGCGGTTTCGGGTAGGGCGGTTGCTTCTGCCCCGACTGGAAGTCGTCGTAGGTGAAGACCACGTAGTCCTGGACGCCCTTGGCGCTGCGCGGGTTCAGGACCAGCTTCGAGTAGTCCACTCCCTGCCAGTTGGCACGAGCGCTCTTCGGGGCGGCCGCCAGGCTCGCCAGCGTCGGCAGGAAGTCGACGTGGGAGACGAGGGCGTCGGTTTCGGCCGGCTTCGGGAACAGCTTCGGGTTCGAGTAGACGAGCGGAACCCGGGTCGCCTCCTCGTAGAAGTTGAAGTTCTTCTGCCGCATGCCGCCGTGGGTGAGGCCCATCTCGCCGTGGTCGGCGGTGCGGACGATCAGCGTGTCCTCGTAGAGCCCGTTCTGTTCGAGCTTGTCGAGGACGTTGACCAGGTAGCTGTCGGAGGAGCGCATCAGGTTGCCGTAGTAGTTCAGGTAAGCCTGCTTTTCCGCTTTCGATTCCGGCTTGCCGGTGAGGTTGAAGATTTTGAGGAATTCCGCCTGCACCGTCGGCTTGGTCGAGAGGTCTTCTTCGTTGGTCAGCGGCAGCTGGATCGAGCCCTCGAGCCAGGAGTCGTCGTAGCCGGCTTCGTTGAAGGTCTTGCTCGGGTAGAAGAGGACGTCGTGCGGGTTGACCAGTGAGATCACCATGAAGAACGGCTGTTCTTTGGCCGCGTTGGTGTCGAGGTACTGGAGGATGCCTTCGTTTTCACCCGTGCCTTCGGAGTCGACGAAGCGCCCGTCGTTGTCGGGGAAGCCACCGCCCGCCTCGGGCACGCTCTGGTTGGCGCCGGCGTCCGGCGGGTTCCAGCGGCTGAAGCCATACTTTTCGAGGTCGGAGGGTTTCGCGTCTTCGGGCGTTTCCGGCTTCGAGCAGTGCCACTTGCCCTTGTAGACGACCTTGTAGCCGGCGGCCTTCATCACCGTCGCCAGGTTCTTCAGTTCGACCGGCAGGTTGACCTGCGGGTAGCCCTTTTCCGCCGGCATGTCTTCCTCCAGCGTGTATTTGACCCCGTGCTGGGCGGGGAAGTAGCCGCTCATCAGGGTCGAGCGCGCCGGCGAGCACATGCAGGCGTTGGTGAAGGCGCGTTCGAAGCTGAGGCCGTGCTGGCGCAGCCGCCGCATCCCCGGCAGGTTCTGGCGCAGCCAGTTCGGCGGGAAGTGCTGGATCGCCCGTTCCTGGTCGGTGAGGAAGAGGATGATGTTCATCCCGGCGACGTCGCCCTTCTTGCCTTTGGCGGCGGCCAGGGCCTGCTCGATGCCGGCACCCTGGGAGAGCAGCAGCGTCCCGGCCGCGGCCGCGCCCGAGCCGAGCAGCTGTTTACGGGTGAGGCCGCCCTGGCGGTCGTCCGACTGACTCATTTGTTCCTCCGGAAGATGTCGACGGCATTGCTGCCGAACGAGGTCGAGTAGAGATTGCGGCCGTCGGGGCTGACCGCGACCGAGCCGACGCCGCGCATCGCCTGGGCGCGCGTGCAGCCCGGCACCGATTTCGAGGCGAGGCAGCCGAAGCGTCCTTCCAGCTGGGCGACTTCGCCGGACTTGTTGCGGCTGAGGACGGCGATCGCGCCGGTGGCGAAGACGGCGACGTAGACGTTGGCCCCGTCCGGGGAGACGACCAGCCCCTCGGGGGCGCTCAGCGCCTGGCCGAAGGAGCAGCCGACGGCGCGCAGCCAGACCAGGCAGCCGGCGGTGCCCGTCTTCTGGGTCAGGCCCCCGGCCGGGATCGCACGGGTGAAGGAGGTGACGCTGTTGCTCAGCAGCGAGGTGACGTAGACGTCCTTGCCGCCGGGGCTGACCGCGACCGCGTTGGCGCCCTTGAATTCATAGCCGTCGGTGCAGCCGGTGAGCGGGGTGCTGACGAGGCAACCGCTGCCGTCCGTGGCCTGGGCGAGGGCGCCGGTGGAGGGATCGCGGGCGAGGACCGCAACCGCGTTGGAAGAGGCGCTGCCGGTGTAGACGCCGGTGGAGGTGACCGCCAGCCCCTCGATCGCCCGCAGGCCGATGCCGACGGCGCAGCCGCTGACGGCTTCGGCGATGCAGCCGGTGGTGCCCGACGGCTGAGCCAGGGCACCGGAGGCGGGGTCGCGGTTGAAGGTCACCACCGCGTTGCCGGCGAAGGCACCGACGTAGACGTTGCGGCCGTCGGAGCTGATCACGACCACGTCCGGGTCGATCAGAGCGCGGCCGCTGGAGCAGGCCGGGACCGGCAGGCCCGAGATGCAGCCGAACCCGGCCGGCAGCTGGGTCAGGGCGCCGCTCTTCGGGTTGCGGGCGAAGACGGTGAGCGAGCTGGACCCGCGCGAGGTCGCGTAGACGCTGCGGCCGTCAGGGCTGACCGCGACCGAGTTGGGGCCCTCGAGCCCGACCGCGACGGCGCAGCTGCTCGGCCCCTGGGAGGCGATGCATCCCGCCGGCCCCTTGGGCTGGGTCAGCGCGCCGGTCTTCTTGTCGCGCCTGAAGACCGCGATCGCGTTGCTTTTCGAGGAGGCGACATAGACGTTCCTGCCGTCGGGGCTGACTGCGATCGCCCGCGAACCGAATCCCACGCCGGGTCCCTTGAGGGCGCGGGCGGAGCCGCATTTGCCGGACGGGGCGGAGCGATCGACCAAGCAGCCCTTGGTGTCGGCGAGCTGATGCAGCGCGCCGCGGGGCGGCGCCGGCTTGCCCGGTGGCTGCGGCGGCGTTTTCGCTTCCGGTTTGGCCGCGCCGCCGGCGGCGGCCGGGAGCGCCAGGGCCACGAGCAGGGCGAGTCCCAGGAGCAGCGACGAAGAAGTGTGATGGGTGGTTGATGAGCGCATGTGCCGGGTGGGATCCGCTGTCCGCGTGGCGGTTCACAGCGAACTCGGCGCGAGCATAGAGTTTGCGTCGGGCGCCATAAGCTGCCTAGATTTAGACATAGAGATCAATGTACATCTGTAGATATGTACAATCTCCGCTATGGAGAACGGAAACCCTCTGCTTCGCATCAACCCTGGTGGCGCCCTGACGCCTGCCGAGGTGGTGGGCCGCGACGCCTTCGTTGCCTTGATCTGGGAGGCGCTGGAGCGGCAGAGCGTTTTATTGACCGCGGAGCGCCGGATGGGCAAGACCTCTGTGCTGTTGAAGCTCGAGGCCGAGCCGCCCGCTCACGTCTGCGTGATCAAAAGGACCCTGCAAGGCATCAGGTCGCCAGACGAGTTCGTCCGCAAGTTCGTCGCCGACGTAGAGAAGGCCGTCCCTGGTCTGCTGAAGAAATCCTTCGGCAGCCGGTTCGCCAACGCGGGCATCAAGAAAATCGGGAGCACCCCGCTCTCGGTCGAATTCACGCCAGTCAACGAGGGGAGCTGGAAGGACGTGGTGGCGGAGACGTTCGCGGCACTCGACGATGGCGTCGACGAACTGGTCGTGCTGCTCTGGGATGAGCTGCCCCAGATGATCGCCGACATCCGCGACGACCACGGCGTCGCCGTTGCCCGGGAGATGCTCGACGTAATGCGGGCCGCGCGAGAATCCCACCCTGGGATCCGGATGGTGCTCAGTGGCTCGCTCGGGATCCACCACGTCGTTGCCGACCTGCGTTCCAAGGGTGGGATGTGGGTGCCCACGCACGACATGCGTGCCGTCGACCTGCCGCCGCTCGAGGAGGGCGATGCCGAGTATCTGGCGGCCGCGCTGCTGGGCAATGAAGAGATTCGCTGCGACGACCTCGCCGCGGTCGCTCAGGCAGTGGCGCTGGAGGTGGACCGCATCCCTTATTACATCCACCAGACCGCGCTGCAGCTACGCAGTCTCCAGCGCGGCGCCGACCACGACGTCGTCACCGTCGCCACGGTGGGGAGTGTGGTCGAGGAGGCGATCGCCAATCCGCTCGATCCCTGGGAACTCGGCCACTACGTGGCTCGCACCCCGATCTACTACGGCGACGATGCCCAGCTCGTGGACACCGTCCTCGACATCGTCGCCGTGGCCGACGCTCCGCAGTCCGCCGAGACGATCAACGAGCTGCTTGCGGCCCAACTGAAGCCACCGCCGCTGGAGCGCTTGCGGGAGTTGCTCGACCTCCTCTGCAAGGACTATTACCTGCGGCCAAAACCCGCCTTCGCCTTCTTGCGCAGCCTCGTGCGACGGGCCTGGCTGGCGAAACGAAGGCTCTGACGCCATGGACGACTTCGTGCCGCTTCTCAAGCACAATCCCTCGGCACAGGATCCGAAGGTCCTCGAGGCGATCACCGTCCAGCGCGAGCCGTTGATCGCCGGGCTCGTGGCCGCCGTGCTGGACACCGGCGGTGGGTTGCGTCATCAGCTTCTGGTCGGCCCTCGGGGCATGGGAAAGACCCACATTCTCACTCTGGTTGCGAGCCGGGTCCGGGACAACCCCCGGGCGGATGCGGTCGTTCTCGCCTGGCTCGACGAGGACCCATGGGCGATTCGAACCTACGACAAGTTCCTTGCCGCGATCATCGCCCGGGTCGCCGCCGAGACCGACGACTCGGACCTCGAGCGGAGGGCCGAAGACCTGCGCTCGAGCGATGGCACCAGATCCCTCGAAGGTGAGGAAGTTCTCCGTGAGGCTTTGGGTGCTCGCCGACTCGTCCTCCTCGTCGAGAATCTCGACGAGGTCTTTCGCCGCATCGGCCCGGACGGCCAGGCGAAACTGCGCGCTTTTGTCGAGAACTGGCGCGGACTCTTGATCCTGGCCTCGGCGCCGCAGCTGTTCGAGGGCGTCCGCGAGCACGCCTCGCCCTTCTACGGGTTCTTCGCCATCACCCACCTCGACGAGCTCAGTCTCGCAAGCGCCGAACAGTTGCTCAAGCGGGTCGCCGAGCTGCGTGGCGATACCGATCTCCTGCGATTTCTCGAGACCGAGACCGCGACCAGGCGCCTGGAGACGATCGAAGCGCTTGCCGGGGGTCATCCCCGGATCTGGTTGCTATTCGCCGGCTGTATCTCCATCGCCGCGATCGACCAGCTGGTGCCTTTGTTCTTGGAGGCCCTCGACGAGTTGACGCCCTATTACCAAGACCGGCTGCGCGAACTCAGCGATCAGCAGCAGGAGCTGGTCGTCATCCTTGCCGAATCCGGCGGCGCTCTCAGCAACCGCGCGCTTGCCGAACGCAGCGGTATCGCCCAGAACCAGATAGCGACGATGCTGCGCCAGCTCACAGATCGGGGCTACGTCCGGGCGGCAAAAGTGGACGAGAAGGTTGCGGGTGGCGATCAGCGGATGAGCTATTGGGAGCTGCGTGAGCCGCTGATGCGGTTGTGTCTGGACGTCAAGCAGGCACGCGGAAAGCCGTTGCGCATGGTCGTCGAATTTCTCCGCGCTTGGTACGGATCCCGGATCCTGGATGAGCTGGCTCGGTTGCCGGTCGAGGCCCGGCTGGCGGCGGCCTATGCCGGAGAAGCCTTCCGCACGCTCGAGGGCAATCTCTCCTCCGAGGACCTGCTGCGAGGGTCCGCGGACGAGATAGTCGCCCGCGCGGAGCAGGGCCTGGCTCTCACTCCCGAGCGACTGGACCTCCAGGTCGCGAGATCGACCGGGCTGATCATGGGCCGGCGTTTCGACGAGGCCCGGGAGGTCCTGGGCCAGTTGATCGACGACGATTCCCGGGACCGTCGCAGCTTGATGCTGCGGCTGATGCTCGGCGTGGCGGAAGCGGGGCTTGGCGAACCGGACGCTGTGGATGCCGCCGTCGAGGATCTGAAGCAGGCGGGCTTTTACCCCGAGGACCCGGCATTTCTGATCTTGGTCGGTTCGGCCTATGACTCCTTGGGTCGCGACGAGGATGCGCTCGCGGCATATGAGAAGGCGATCGAGCTGGAACCCGCGCACGCGGGTCTCCTCCAGCGCGTCGGGATATTGGCCGGCCGTGTCGAGCGCAGCGAGGACGCTCTTGCCGCTTTCACCAAACTCCTCGAGCTGAACCCCGAGAGCGCAATCACCTACACCAATATCGGCATTGCCCTGGGGCGCCTGGGGCGTGATGAGGAGTCGCTGACGGCGCATCGCAAGGCGGTTGAGATCGAACCGGACAACGCTTACGTCCAGGATCGTCTCGGTAACGCGTTGGGCCGCCTCGGGCATCTCGAGGAGGCCTTGGCACTCCGCGTGAAAGCGACCGAGCTGGATCCGGACGACGGTGAGCTGCAAAGCAATCTCGGTGTCGCGCTTGGCGCAGTGGGTCGGAAGGAGGAGGCGCTTGCGGCCTTCGAGCAGGCTGCCAAGGTCGATCCCGGCAACTCCGTGGTCCAGCGAAACCTTGGCATCGCGCTGATCGACTCTGAGCGCGTGGAGGAGGCGGCGAGCCTTTTCCGCCGCTTGATCGAGTCCGAGCCGGCCGACGCCGAGCTCTTCAGCCAGCTCGGCGTCGCCCTCAGCCGGCTCGGGCCCGAGAATGAGCAGGAGGCGCTGGAGGCATTCGAGAAAGCCGCCGAATTGGACCCCGACCGCGCCGTTCTACAGACCAATCTCGGGCTCTGGCTGCGCCGCCTCGGTCGCCTCGACGAGGCGCTCGCGATCTTCGAGAGAGCATCTGAGCTTGACCCCGACGGTGCCGAGGCTCATGAAGGACGCGGTGCGATCCTCAGGGAGATGGCGCGTAAGAAGGAGGCGCTCGGGGCATTTGACAAAGCCGCCGAAGTCAAGCCCACGGACGCTGTCTTGCATAACACTCGAGCAAACCTGATGCGCGAGCTCGGTCGCTATGACGAAGCCGAGGCCGCGGTACGTACCGCGATCGAGCTCGATGGAGAGGAGGCGGTATACCGGTTCACTCTGGCCGAGGTGGTTCTCGACCGGGGTGAGATCGACACTGGCCTGGAGCACCTCCGCGAGGCACTCGCGACCTGGCGGATCGGCTCCGAGGGAAGACCGGGGGAGACCGACCTCCTCTGTCGGATTCTGTGGGAGCGCCTCCGAGGCGATCGTGCGCTGGACGAGGTTGTCGCGGAGGTGGTGAAGGTCTATGGCCAGAACGACGCATTGGAGGCCCTCGGCCAGGGCGTCGTGGCATCGATCCCCCTCTTTACCGACCCGGATGTGGGACAGGCGGAGGCTGACTCTTGGGTGGAAGCCTGGTCGGCCGCGGAGGGCGGCGAGGAGTTCGAGATCCCCCTTGACATGCTCGATGCCGCCGGCGGCTGGAAGCGAGACCGCGACCGCGTCCACTTGCTCAACCTCCCGCTCGAGCAGCGCCAGATCCTCATCGGCCTCCTGCCGTCAGACCCGACGGAGTAGCACTCGTCAGGCGCTATCGGGGAGCAGGTGCTCGACCTCGAAGTCCCACTCGTCATGCAGCCGCGCGGCGATCAGCGAGCGGTGGCAGGCGATGGCGTCGCGCTCGACGCAGAGCAGGGCGGCCTTGCTGGAGCCGATCCAGCTGACGATCGACGCGAGGTCGGCCGGGTCGAGGATCTGCTCTATATAGAGACGGCTGTACGCGGGGGCGAGGACCGTGCGCGAGCGCTTGCCCTCGCCGCGCCGATCGTCCTCGCGGTACTGCAGTTCGCGCATCGCGGTGGTCGGCGCCAGCTCCTTCAGGTGGGTGTAGCCGATGCCCGCCTCGGCCAGGGCGGCCTGCAACCGGCCCGCGTTGGCCCAGGCGTACTCGCTGCCGCGCACGCCGCGACGCTGGCGCACGTCGAGCAGCAGGCCGATCTCCGCCGCGGCCAGCGCCGCGAGGAACGAGTCGCGGCCGAACCCGTAGACGCCGATCGTCGCGATCGAGGCCACCGGCGCCGTCGGCTCCTCAGCCCACCTGTTCGGTCGGCCGGATCAGGATCTCGTTGAGGGAGACGTGTCGGGGGCGGGTGACCGCGTAGACGATCGCGTCGGCGACGTCGTCCGCCTGCAGCATCTCGATGTCGGTGAAGCGCTCCCGGACCTGCTCCCTGATCCCGTCGCGGATGTGATCGGAGAGCTCGGTGTCGACGGCGCCCGGCTCGACGATCGTCGACCTGATCCGGCGGCCGGCGAACTCCTGGCGGAAGGACTCGCTGAAGGCGCCGACCCCGTGCTTGGTCAGGTTGTAGACGCCGGAGCCGGAGCGGGCGATGCGGCCGGCGACGGAGCTGATGTTGACGACGTCGGCGCAGCCGCGCTCGGAGTCGGCGGCCGCCGCCAGCAGGTGCGGCAGGGCGGCGTGGGTGGTGTTGATCAGCCCCTTCAGGTTGAGGTCGATCATCCGGTCCCACTCCTCGGTGGGCGCGTCCTCGATCGGCCCGAGCAGCATCTGACCGGCGTTGTTGACGACGACGTCGAGGCGGCCGAGCTCGGCGACAGTGCGCTCTACCGCGGCGATTGCCTGCTCCTGGTCGGTGATGTCGGACTCGATCGCCAGTGCCGTGTGGCCCTCGGCGCCGATCGTCTCGGCGAGCTTCTCCAGGCGGTCGAGGCGGCGCGCGGCGACCGCGACCTTGGCGCCCTGGGCGGCCAGCGCCCGCGCCGTCGCCTCGCCGATGCCGCTGCTGGCGCCGGTGACCAGCGCCACCGTCCCGTCGAGTGAGCTCGGCATCCAATTCCCTTCGGTCGTTTGCGTTTCCGCTGCCTCTCTCTGAAGCTACTCCCCGTGCCTCACCGGCCCGAAACGTGGGCCTCGGCCCGGGCTAGCGCCCGGTGAAGGAGAAGTGGACCGGATCGGTCGCCGCCAGGAGGTTCTTCAGCGGCGAGCCGATCTTCGCCTGGATGGCGCCGAAGCGGGCGAAGTCCTGGACGTCGATCGCTCCCCAGTTGGGCGGGCCGACCTGGGAGTGGTTGGAGGTCTGGCCGGCACAGCGGCCCGGACAGGTGGGAGCTCCACACATGTTCAGGCACACCGATTCGCTGTGGGCGGGCGAGCGCCAGCCGGAGTTGAGGTCGCCGTCCCAACCGCTGTCGACGGACTTCTGCAGCCAGTCGACCGTCTTGCCGTCGGGGCCGACCCGCTCGCCGACCATCCAGGAGGCCACTTTGAAGCCGCGCCAGTCGCTGACCCCGTCGGTGTCTTCGGGCGGGTGATTGTGCTCGTCGCGCATCTTCGCGAAGTTCTTGCGCCGGTCCTCGCTGCGTTTCCTCATCTCCTCGCTGCGCGGCGCGTCCTGGGCGAGGACCGCGAACACCGGCTCGCTGACCAGGCCGTCGCCGATCTCCTTCAGGTTCTCGGTCGGGAATCCCTGCCAGGAGGCGGTGATGCGGGTCGCTTTGAAGGTGAGGGGGCCGGCGACCCCGTCCACCTTCACCCGCAGCCAGTCGAGCTCGGCCTTGTTGAGAGTGCTGTCGACATGTTTTTGCAGCTGCTCGACGACCGCGCCGGTTTGGTTCAGTTTGACCGTGCTCACGTTTCCTCCTACTCGGGACAGACGGGGATTGACACAGTGCAGTTGAGATTATCTGAGTACTAGAGTGTTGGAGAACACACGGCATTTCATATTCCAAGGTCGTAGGCTGCTCCCGTGCCAGCAGAGGAGAAGGGGAAGGAGAAGGCGGTCGGCATGCGGCCGCTGTGCTTCGTGGTCATGCCGTTCGGTGTCAAGTCCGACGGGCAGGGCGGCGCGGTCGCCTTCGACGCCGTCTTCGAGACCCTGTTCGCGCCGGCCGTGCGCGAGGCCGGGCTGGAACCGCTGCGCGCCGATCAGGAGCTGGTCGGCGGCGTCATCCACAAGCCGATGTTCGAGCGGCTGATCCTCGCCGACTACGCGATCGCCGACCTCACCACCGCCAACCCGAACGTCTTCTACGAGCTGGGCGTGCGGCATGCGGTGCGCCCCTACTCCACCGTGCTCGCCAGCGCCGAGACCAAGCGCATCCCCTTCGACCTCGCGCCGGACCGGGTGCTGCCCTACTCGCTCGACGATCGCGGCCTGCCGGCGGATCCCGACGGCGACAGGCCGGTCCTCGTCGAGGCCCTGCGCGCGGCCCGCGCCGCCGCCACCGACAGCCCGGTCTTCCAGCTGATCGACGGCATGCCGACTCCGGAGATCGACCGGCTCAAGACCGACGTCTTCCGCGACGAGGCGGTGTACTCGGCGGCGGCCAAGGAGCGGCTGGCGGCGGCCCGCGCCAAGGGAGGCGAGCCCGCGAGGAAGGCGCTGGGGAAGATCGAGGCGGAGCTGGGGCCGCTGGAGAACGTCGAGGCGGGCGTGCTGGTGGACCTGCTGCTCTCCTACCGGGCGGCCAGCTCGTGGCCGGAGATGAGCCGGCTGGTCGAGGGGATGCCGGAGGAGATCCGCCGCACCTCGCTGGTGCGCGAGCAGTACGGCTTCGCCCTCAACCGCGCCGGCCGCGACGAGGAGGCCGAGCGGGTGCTGCGGGAGGTGCTCGAGCAGCACGGGCCCAGCAGCGAGACCCTGGGCCTGCTCGGCCGCGTCTACAAGGACCGCTGGGAGGCGCAGCGGGGCGACTCGCCGCTGCGCGCCGCCGGCAATCTCGACCGCGCGATCGACACCTACCGCGAAGGGTTCGAGGCCGACTGGCGCGACGCCTATCCGGGAGTGAACGCGGTGACGCTGATGGAGATCCGCGAGCCCGGGGGCGAGGAGCAGCTGCGGCTGCTGCCGGTTGTCCGGTTCGCGAACCGGCGCCGCCTCGGCGGCCGTGGCGCCGACTACTGGGACCAGGCGACCAGGCTCGAGCTGGCGGTGGTGCAGCGCGATCGCGAGGCGGCGACCAGCGCGGCCCGGGCGGCGCTGGCGGCGGTTCGCGAGGGCTGGGAGCCGGAGAGCACGGCGCGCACCCTCTCCTTCATCCGCGAGGCGCGCGCCGAGCGCGGCGAGGCGCTCGCCTGGGCCGATGAGATCGAGCGCGAGCTGGGCCGGGTGGCCGCCGGTGGCTGAGGGCCCGACGGACGCGAGGGGGCGGGCGGAGGCGTTCGCCGCGGGGGCGGAAGCGAGCTTCGCGGAGGTCGCCGGGCTGGTCGCCGAGCTGCGGGCCGAGAAGCAGCTCGGCCCGCTCGGCCCATTGCTGGTCGCCGCCGGCCACCGCGCGCTCTACGCCGGCTGGGAGCCGGCCCGGCGGCCGGAGCTGGCGGCGCTGCTGCGCGACGGCGGGCAGTTCGGCTATGCCCGCCGCCTCTTCGCCCGGCTCCGCGAGGCCGGCGACGACGAGGGGTACCGCCGGCAGCAGGCGTTCTGCACCTACAAGGACATGGAGCTGCCGGCGGCGCGGCGGCTCGATCGGGCGCTGGAGCTCCTCGCCGAAGGGGGCCCGCTCGCGCAGAGCGAGGAGGCCGAGACGCTCGGGATCGCCGGCGCGGTCTACAAGCACCGTTGGGAGGTCGAAGCGCGGCGCGCCGACCTCGAGAGCGCGCTCTGGTGCTACCAGCGCGGCTACGCCCAGGTGGGGGATCCGTATCGCGAATACGCCGGCATCAACGCCGCCTTCGTCGCCGACCAGCTGGCGGCGCTGGAGGAGGCGGGACCGGGTGCGTTGGCGGAGGCGGCCCGCCTGCGCGCCCGCGCCGACGAGATCCGGGCCGAGATCGTCGCGGCGCCGCGGGCCGGAGCCGGCGGCTGGGCCGACGCGACCCTCGCCGAAGCCCACTTCGGCCTCGGCGAGCTCGAGCGTGCCCGCGAGCTGCTGGCGGGGGTGCGCGAGCAGACTCATGAGATCTGGCGGCTGGAGTCGACGGCGATGCAACTGGCCGCGCTCGGCCGGCTGCGCGGGCTCGACCCGACAGCGCCGCTGGAAGCGCTGCTCGGCGAGGCGGCCGGGGCGATCCGGCGCGGCCAGGCCGGCAAGGTCGGGGTCGCGCTCTCGGGCGGCGGCTACCGCGCCTCGCTGTTTCACATCGGCGTGCTCGCGCGGCTGGCCGAGCGCGACGCCCTGCGCCGGGTCGAGGTCCTCTCCTGCGTCTCCGGCGGCTCGATCGTCGGCGCCTACTACTACCTGAAGCTGCGCCGGCTGCTCGCCGCCAAGGCCGACGCCGAGGTCACCGCCGCCGACTACGTCTGCCTGGTCGCCGAGCTGGCCGACGAGTTCCTCGCCGGCGTCCGCGAGGACCTGCGCGGCAAGCTGATCGTCAACCTCGGCGACGACCTGCGGATGCTGACGCCGGGGTACTCGCGGACCGACCGCGTGGCCGCGCTGCTGGAGCGGCAGTTCTACTCGCGGATCCCCAGGGACGACGGGGCCGATTCGGCGAAACCGTGGCGGATGCGCGACCTCTACGTGGCCCCGGCGGGCCGCGGCGAAGACTTCTCGCTGCGCTACGAGAACTGGCTGCGCGAGGCGAAGGTGCCGATCCTCGTCCTCAACGCGACCTCGCTCAACACCGGCCACGGCTGGCAGTTCACCGCCTCCTGGATGGGCGAGCCGCCGGTCGGCGGCGACGACAAGGTGGACGCCAGCCGCAGGCTGCGGCGGGTCTACTACCGGGACGCACCGGGGAGCCACTCCGAGCAGTCGCTGGCGCAGGCGGTGGCGGCCTCGGCCTGCGTGCCGCCGCTGTTCCCGCCGGTCACGATCGCCAAGCTCTACGACGACCTCGACGTTGAGCTGGTCGACGGCGGCGTCTACGACAACCAGGGCATCGCCAGCCTGCTCGAGCAGGACTGCACGGTGATCCTGGTCAGCGACGCCAGCGGCCAGGCGCGCGACGAGGACCACCCCTCGCGTCGCCTGCTCGGGGTCGCCCTGCGCTCCAACTCGGTGCTGATGAGCCGGGTGCGGCGGGCGCAGTACAGCGAACTCGGCGACCGCCTGCGCTCGGGCGTGCTGCGCGGCCTGATGGTCGTCCACCTGAAGAAGGGATTGCCCGCCCCGCCGCGCGACTGGAACGGCTGCCAGGAGCCCTACAGCCGCGAGGACGACGCGCTGCCACCGTCGTACTCCCAGGGCGAGGCGCTCTACGGGATCGACCCCGAGGTCCAGCGGGCGCTGGCCGAGCTGCGCACCGACCTCGACTCCTTCTCCGACGACGAGGCCTACTCGCTGATGGCCGCCGGCTACGCGATGGCGCGGCGCGAGCTGCCGGCGGCGCTGCCCGACCTGCCGCCCGACCCGGCGCTGGAAGCCGCGGTCGAGTGGCCCTTCGCGGCCGCCCTGGGCCGCCTGGCCGAGCCCGAGCGCGACGGCGAGAGCCTCGTCGACATCCTCGCCGTCGGCCACGCGCGCTTCTTCCGTCGCTTCCTCGCCTGGCGCCGGCGCCGGAAGCGAGGCTGAGTCGGTGGGAAAGCTGGGTTGGAGAGATCTATGAGCGAAGGGAGATGGAGATGAGCGCTGCCGACGTGGTGATCAGCTACCGGCGGGAGGATTCGGGCGACGCCCACCGGTTGCGGGAAAAGCTCGGCCTGCACTTCGGGGCGAGCCGGATCTTCATGGATGTGACCGGAATCCGGACCGGGCAGAACTTCCCGGCGGCGATCAGCGAGGCGATCGAGAGCTGCAAGGCGATGGTGGCGCTGGTGACGCCGAATTGGGGCCCTGACCTGGGGAACGCTGACGATTGGGTTCGGCGCGAGCTGCGGGAAGCGCTCGAGCGGGGGCGGCCGATCCTGCCCGTCCTCCTGCGTGGTGGCGAAATGAACTCGTCGGCGCTGCCGCCGGAGATCGCTCCGGTGGCGGAACTGCAGGGACTGCCGGTGAGCGACAACGACTACCGCGACGACGTCGGGCAGCTGATCGAAGCGCTGGAGCGCTTCGTCGGCCCCCCGGTCCCCGGCCAGGCCTACATGGAGATCCCCCAGACGGCGCGGGCCGAGGGGCGGGCGATGTGGGAAGCACTGGAGACGCCCGAGCGGACGGAGAGGATGTTGCTGGCCGCGATCGCCGAGTTCGGCCTCAGGTTCACCGGTCGTGCCGATGACGAGTTGTTGCTCGCGGGCGGCAACAAACTGAAGGCGAGGCTGCTCGGTGCGGTCGGCGGGCCGGAGTCGAGGCTGCCGCTGAACGGGCGGGCACGGATCCGCGACCGCGGCAGCTCGGTCACGATCGAGGTGCTGCTCGAGGAGGACCTCGGGGGGGCCGCGTTCGGCATGGTCCACGGGCGCTACGAGAGCCGTTTCAACAACGTGATCACCGCTCTGCGCAAGGCGACCAGGCCGGACTAGGAGGGCCTGGCGAATCCCTAGGCGGGTTCAGGGCGCTTCGGCCCGGAGCGGCAGCGGCGCCGAGCGCCGACGCTCGGCCGCGACCAGGGTCGCGAGCGTGGCGCCGACGATGACGATCGCGGCGAGGGCGAAGCTGAGCACGGTCTGCGACCTCGTCGCCGAGTAGTCCCAGCCGACCCAGTTGACGAGGACGACGAACATGGCCCCGGCGAGGAGACCGGCCGCGAGGCCGGCGCTGAGGGAGCGTGGGCGCCAGAGGGTGCCGATCAGGGCGCCGAGGATGGCGCCGGTGACCGCGAAGGACACCACCTGGTAGCGGTTCGCCGCCGGGCTGGTTTGGCCGAGTTCGCCGAGGATGACCGGGAGGGCCCAGATCGCGCCCCCGAGGGCGCCGGCCAGCGCCCCGACGAGGAGCCCGATCGCACCGAGGCGCGGCAGTTCGGCTCGCCCTGTGCGGATCCCGAGCCAGAGCGCCAGGGCCGCTCCGGCCAACGCCCAGGTTCCCGCCCGTCGCGCGATCACGCCGGCGACTTCGGTCGCGTGGCCGTCTCCCTGCAGGACCGGGTCGAAGAGCCAGCGGGCGACGTAGGCGGCGAGGCTCGCGACCAGGATCCCTTCCAGGATCGGTCGCGGGGAAGGCCGGCTCGGGTTCGGAGTGGGGGTGGGGGTGGGGGCCGGCGGCGCCGGCCGCGGCCTCACCGGCTCGGGCGGGGCGTCCGCCAGCAGCTCGTCGAGGGCGTTGTTGAGGCGGCCGACGTCGTTGCGCCAGCGCACGTCGCTCAATTCCACCGCGTTGCGGCGGGTGATCGCCTGCAGCTCCGGCGGCAGGTCCTCACGCCGCGGCATGCGGGCGCCGCCGACGAGGACGGGGATCGCGGTCACCTCGGGACGGCGGATCGCGGTTTCGAGCTCGAGCCGGACGAAGTCTTCGGGGTCGACGATCCTGCGGTCGCCGTCTTCGTCCTCGACCGTCGCCCAGCTCGGGCCCATGACCACGATCAGGACCTTGCAGGCGGAGACCACCTCGGTGATCCGCTGGACGAAGTCGACCCCGGGCGGGAGGTCTACGTCCATGAACACGTTGCTCTCGCCGAACCGGGAGACCATCGCGTCGTAGAGGCGGCCGGCGTGGGCGCCGGTCTCCTGGCGCCGGTAACAGATGAAGACCTTCGGGGTGGAACCCGCCCGCCCGCCGCTCACCGGCCGGCCCCCGCCGGTTTGCCCGCTTCTTCGCGCTGGGCGACCCAGGCAGCGTTCTCCTGGGAGACCAGGCTCTCCACCTGTTCGGCCAGCAGCGCCTCCCGGTTCGTGGCGTCGGCGTAGGGGCCGGCCCCGGCCAGGTAGAGGAACTGCTCGTGCTTGAGCCGCTCGCAGGTGGCCCGGTAGGCGGTCCAGTTCTGCTGGTACTGCTGCAGCTGCTGCAGCCCCTCGAGGATGACGATCAGCGCCCCGCCGGCACCCAGCAGCCAGCCGGGGGCGGATGCCGCGGCGGCCACCGGAATCGTCGCCGCGATGACGATCTGGGCGATCTTGAGGCGCTTGAACCAGCGCTGGTTGTGCTGACTCTTTTCGTCGTACCACTGGATCTGATCCCGCAGCCGCAGCCAGGCCGGCGAGCCTTCGAGGGCGGTGCCGTCCGCATGGCCCAGAATTTCTTCAGTAGTTGGGATTCCCACAGTGGTCGTGGGTGTACCCCAGACTCACACCGCTTGTCAAGCGGAGACCGGCGGCGAGAGCGCCAGCGCCGCGGCGCTGAGGTGCAGCTCCTCGACCCGGCTGCGCTGAGCGGTGGCGCGCGCCACCATCTGCGCGAAGTCGAGGCCGTCCACGTCGCGGTGGCCGAGACCGGCCTCGAGCGCTGACCAGAGCCGGATCTGCCCGGTCAGCCCGAGGTAGAGGAGCTCCAGCTCGACCAGGCGGCTGAGCGGGGCGTAGCCGGTCAGCTGACCGTTGAGCTTGAAGCGACCCAGCTTCTCGCCGATCCAGGCACCGGCCGGTTTGAGGCGATCCCGGGAGACACCAAGCTGCTCCATTGCCCCTTCGAGGGTCTCGCGATCGGCTTCGATCTCGGCGCAGAGCTCCGCGATCGGCGGGCCGAAGACCGGGTCGTCGGCGTTGTTGGACCGCAGCCGCCGCGCCAGCTCAACCCCCCCGGCGGATCCCGCGAGGTGGTCGTTCAGGTATATGGAGAGGGGGTCTTTCACAGTGCCTCTCTACCCCGGGTCGCGTTCGAACATGTCTGGACGGTGATCTGATCGACCTCTCGGCAGCGAATAGTCAGATCGACGTCAGAGCGATCATTCATGCTGGCCGGCTCACCGCGGGGACGATGCCCAGGTGGGTGCTGCCCTTCTACTGGGCCTCGGCGGTCTGTCTGCTGCTTTTCGCCGGGTTGATCTGGCTGGTCGGCTCTTTCTGCTTGTCGATGCGACCTCTCTACCAGCGACGTAAGTAAGGCCGGGGCGGATAACCGGTGGTACGGTCGCCGGGGTCAGATGAACGCAAGTACGGGAGAGGCGAAGACGGTGCTGGTCACCGGTGGCTCCGGGTTTCTCGGCGGCTGGTGCGTGGTCGAGCTGCTGCGACGCGGCTACCGGGTGCGCACGACCGTGCGCGATCTCGCCAGGGAGGCGGAGGTGCGGGGCCGGGTCGCGACGCAGGTCGACGCCGACGATCGCCTCTCCTTCTTCGCCGCGGACCTTGGCGACGACGAGGGTTGGGCGCAGGCCGTGGCCGGCTGCGACTACGTCCTTCACGTCGCCTCGCCGTTCCCGGCGGCCCAGCCGAAGGATCCCGACGAGCTGATCGTGCCGGCGCGCGAAGGCACGCTGCGAGTGCTGCGGGCGGCGCTCGACGCCGGCGCCGCGCGGGTCGTCGTCACCTCTTCGGTCGCCGCGGTGCGCGGCGGCGTCAAGAGCGCGCCGGCGCCGCTGACCGAGGCCGACTGGACCGACGGCGACAACGCCGAGCTGCAGCCCTACACGCGTTCCAAGGCGCTCGCCGAGCGGGCCGCCTGGGACCTCGCCGCCGAGCGCGGTGAGACCGCGAAGCTGGCGGTCGTCAACCCCGGCGCGGTCCTCGGCCCGGTGCTGGGCGCGGAGAGCTCCACCTCGCTGGGGATTGTCGAACGGCTGCTGAAGGGAATGCCCGGGACGCCGCGGATCGGCTTCAGCGTCGTCGACGTCCGCGACGTCGCCGACTTGCAGATCCGGGCGATGACGGCGCCCGAGGCCGGTGGCGAGCGCTTCATCGCCGTGGCCCGCTTCCAGTGGATGGCCGACATCGCCGCGGTGCTGCGCGAACGCCTCGGGCCCGCCGCCGCCAAGGTCCCCAAGCGCGGCATCCCCGACTTCCTCGTCCGCGCGATGGGGGTCTTCGATCCCAGCGTGCGCTCGATTGCCAGTCAGCTCGGCGAGAAGGTCGAGATGACGAGCGCGAAGGCCGAATCAACGCTCGGCTGGCTGCCGCGCCCGGTCGAGGAGACGATCGTCGACTGCGCCCGCAGCCTGGGCGCCGAGAGGGAGGACTGACCATGGCAACCGTGCTCTGCGTGCTCTACGACGACCCGGTCGACGGCTACCCGCCGATCTACGCGCGCGACGGCGTCCCGAAGATCGAGCGCTACCCCGACGGCCAGAGCGCGCCGACCCCGGAGGCGATCGACTTCACCCCCGGCGAGCTGCTCGGCAGCGTCTCCGGCGAGCTGGGGCTGCGCGAGCTGGTCGAGTCGCGCGGGCACCGGCTGGTCGTCACCACCGACAAGGACGGCCCCGACTCGGTCTTCGAGCGCGAGCTGCCGGAGGCGGAGATCGTCATCTCCCAGCCCTTCTGGCCGGCCTACCTGACCGCCGAGCGGATCGCCAAGGCGCCGAACCTGAAGCTGGCGCTGACGGCCGGGATCGGCTCCGACCACGTCGACCTCGAGGCGGCGAGCGGGCGCGGCCTGACCGTCGCCGAGGTGACGTACTCGAACAGCATCAGCGTCGCCGAGCACGTGGTGATGATGATCCTCGGCTTGGTCCGCAACTACATCCCCTCCTACCAGCAGGTGGTCGACGGGGGCTGGAACATCGCCGACTGCGTCTCCCGCTCCTACGACCTCGAGGGGATGCAGGTCGGCAGCGTCGCCGCCGGGCGGATCGGCACCGCGGTGCTGCGGCGCTTGAAGCCGTTCGACGTCGGCCTCCACTACACCGATCGCCACCGGCTGCCGGCCGCGGTCGAGGAGGAGCTGGGACTGACCTTCCATCCCGACGCCGCCTCGATGGTCGGCGTCTGCGACGTGGTCACGATCAACGCGCCGCTGCACCCGGAGACCGAAGGCCTCTTCGACGCGGCGATGCTGGCGCGGATGAAGCGCGGCGCCTACCTGATCAACACCGCCCGCGGCAAGATCTGCGACCGCGACGCGGTCGCGGCGGCCTGCGAGAGCGGCCAGCTGGCCGGCTACGCCGGCGACGTCTGGTTCCCCCAGCCGGCGCCGCCCGACCACCCCTGGCGCTCGATGCCCCACCACGGGATGACCCCGCACACCTCCGGCACCAGCCTCTCCGCCCAGGCCCGCTACGCGGCCGGGACCCGCGAGATCCTCGAGTGCTGGTTCGACGGCCGCCCGATCCGCGACGAGTACCTGATCCTCGACGGCGGCGCCCTGGCCGGCACCGGCGCCCACTCCTACTCCGTATGAAGATGCGTGCCGCGGTGCTGGAGGAGTTCGGGCAGCCGCTCGGGGTGCAGGAGGTGGAGCTGGCCGAGCCGCGGGCGGGCGAGGTGCTGGTCCGGCTTGTCGCCTGCGGCGTTTGCCACACCGACCTCTACACCGCCTCCGGCGCCGACCCGTCCGGCTACGCGCCGGCCGTGCTCGGGCACGAGGGGGCGGGGGTGGTCGAGCGGGTCGGGCCCGACGTCACCTCGCTCGCCGAGGGCGACCACGTCGTCACCCTCTTCTCGCCCCAGTGCGGCGAGTGCGTGCACTGCGTCGACCCGCGGACCAACCTCTGCATGGCGATCCGGGCCGAGCAGAACCTGGGGCACCTGCCCGACGGCACGACCCGGATCTCGCGCGGGGGCGAGGACGTCCGCCACTTCATGGGCTGCTCGACCTTCGCCGAGTACACGGTGATGCCGGAGATCGCCCTCGCCAAGGTCAACCCCGAGGCGCCGTTCGAGCACGTCTGCCTCTTCGCCTGCGGGCTCTCGACCGGGCTCGGGGCCGCGATCAACACCGCCGCGGTCACCCCGGGCAGCACCTGCGTCGTCTTCGGCGCCGGGATGGTCGGGCTCGGCGCGGTCGCCGGCTGCCGCCTCCAGGGCGCCGAGCGGATCGTCTGCGTCGACCTCTCGCCGGAGCGCCTGGAGCTGGCCCGCGGCCAGGGCGCGACGGACGTCATGGTCGGCGGCGAGGACACGGTCGAGGCGATCCTCGAGATGACCGGCGGCTTCGGCGCCGACTACACCTTCGAGGCGACCGGCAACGTCAAGGTGATGCGCCAGGCGGTCGAAGCGGCGCGGATGGCCTGGGGCCTGTGCACGGTCGCCGGCGTCGCCGGCAAGGGGGAGACCCTGGATGTCGTCCCCCGCTTCCTGATCACCGGCCGCCGCGTCGCCGGCTCCTCCTTCGGCGGCGTCAAGGGCCGCGACCAGGTCCCGGTCCTGGTCGAGCGGGCGCTGGCCGGCGAGATCGACGTCGCCCCCTTCATCTCCCATCGCATCTCCCTCGACGAAGTCAACCGCGGCTTCGAGCTGATGGAGGCCCAGGACGGCATCCGCAGCGTCATCGAGTTCGGCTAGGCGCGGCCGCGAGGGCGTCGAGCCTGCAGGCGCTCCCGGGCGGAGGGCTGCTCCGCCTTCTGCGCGATGTACTGCTGGGCGACCGAGGCGAGCAGGGCGACGAACACGCCGATCCCGGTGAGGATGTAGAAGATCGTGAAGATCTCGGTGCCGGGGGTGGTGGGGTGGAGATCGCCGTAGCCCACCGTGGTCAGGGTCACGACCGAGAAGTAAAGGGCCTCGACGATGGTCCAGTCCTCGAAGCGCCAGTAGAAGATCGTCCCCGTCAGCACCAGGGCGGCGGCGACGAAGGGCAGCGCCTTGGTCTCGGGGTCGCGCATGACTCCGGAGACGGCCCGTGCGAGTCCCCGAAAGGCGAGGGCCAAGGGAAGCATGTGACCCGGGTTCGCCGACTCCTTGCGGTTTCCTGGCCGCCGGCGCTTGACACGTGACTAAAAGGGGTAAGTATCCCTTCTTAGGGGGTAGCTTTTTCCCGCTTTAGAGCGCCAAAACAACGTCCCCTGATAGCGCTACGTTCCCCGGCCTGAAATGACAAGCGCCGGGGCGCCGCGCTAACGGCCCCCGGCATGGCACAGGAAGGGGTACTTCCCATGCAAGGCCGGAGTCTGCCGCAATCGCGGCGCGCAGTCCTTGGATTGGTCCTCCATGAACACCCCGATGCGCTCAGCGCCGAAGACCTGACGCGGGAGGTCGGGGACGACGCCACGGAGGCGGTCAGCGAGCTTGTCTCCGCTGGCTTGCTCTGGCGCGACGGCGAGGCGGTGCGGGCTACCTGCGCTGCGGTCCACTTCGACCGGCTCGGCTCATGAACTTCGACATCGCCGCCCGCTTCGGGGACAACCTCATCAAGGCCCGCAAGGAAGCGGATATCTCCCAAGATGAGTTGAGCGCGCGTGCCTCCGTGCATCGCACGGAGATAAGCCAACTAGAGCGCGGCCTGCGCATCCCACGGATCGACACGCTGATCAAACTCGCCGCGTCCCTTGAAGCCTCGCCGGAAGAGTTGCTGACGGGCATCGTCTGGGAGTCGGGAAACGTTCGCCTTGGTCGATTCACCGATACCCACCGGCATGGGTCTTGACTATCAGGCATGAATCCATTGCCGCAAATATGCACATATCAGTTAGCGTTCCCCGCGCAAATTGCCGCAAAGAGCGGGGCTGCGGAACGGGCAGTGCCTCTCGACTGATGACACTAGCCCTGTGAACGCATCCGGAGAATCATCGGGAGGAATCGCCCCCGCGCTGGCCGTGGTGGACGACTACGGCCCCATTGGCAAGGGCGCGTCTGAAGCCCGGTCGGTTCTTGCCGAGAACGGCGAGGAGTACATCATCAAGGGACCGAGCCTCGTCCCCGAACACCCGACCGTAGGCGCGAACGAGTGGATTGCCGCCCGCCTCGCCGAAGCGCTTGGCCTACCTATCCTCGACCACCGCATCTTGACCATGGGAGGGGAGCTTTTCTTCGCCAGCGCGTGGATGCAAAAGCCGTCCTTCTATCCCGCCATCGACGCGGAAATCTTCCAGCGCTGCGAAAACCGCGACCGGATCTATGGCGTCGTCATCTTCGACTGCTGGTTCATCAATCAGGACCGCCACGGGGCAAATCTCGTGGTTCGGCACAGCCGGAACGGCAACCACCTGATGATCCTCAACGATCACAGCCACCTCTTGGTCAGTCCGCTTGGTCCGCAGAAATCAGAAGACTTAATGGGGCATCTCAACGATCCTCCATCCCGCTTCATTAGGCTGCCCTTCATCCGCGACGGCATCACCAACCCATCCGAGATTCGCGCCGTTCTCGATCAGATTGAGGCGCTTTCGGATACCCAGATTCGGGCAGCGGTAAATTCGACCCCGGTTAAGCTTCTTTCCGTCGCTGAGCAGGGGATTTATGGCGATTTTCTCGTCGAGCGCCGTGCCTGCCTGCGAGAAGTCATGCACCACGGAAGTGCTGCGTTCCCTAACCTGGAAGGGACGATATGAGCGAGGCCCATTACTCAGTCATCCGCTACATACCCGACCCCAGCCGTGGGGAGCGGTTGAACATCGGCATCCTGCTTTGGGACGAGGACTCGGCCGATTATCGGCTTGAGCTTGACCAGAAGGCGATTGAGCGGGTGATCCGTGAGAACCCCCGCCTGGAGCGCGATTCGCTGCTCTACATCGAGCCGATGCTTAGCGAACAGCTATCGAGCGCCATCACGCCGGTTCCCGCTCGAATTAAAAGCATTCTCGACAGGCAGACCGGGTTCCCTCTTGACATCACCGAGCCGCGGTTTACGACCATCTCGACGGACGGCGATGGACTTGATGTGACGTTGGAACGTCTGGTCAAACGAATCGTGCGACCCAAGCGCCGAGGCTACGCGCACGCCAGCCCTACGGACGAGATGGCTTCTCGTTTGAAGCCGCTCATCAGGGCGCAGGCTGTGTCTCGGGCGTATCAAGTGAAAGCAAAGTCCGGCCTGGATCGCCATGTGGATTTCTTCGCGAACTCAGGGAACAACGTCGCGCTCGATGTTCTTCAACTCGCCATCACCAAGGCCGACGATATTCGTGAACGAGCCGACGCCAAGAGCATGAAGGTCATCGACCTTCTCGACGGTCAACGAGTCAAGGACTATCTGGTCTATTGCCAACTCTCCGATGATCGCCAGTTGGAGGGCGTTTACGGCGAGGCCCGTACCGTCATGGAGGCCCAAGGTGCCCGAGTCCTAACCGATCCTGATGAGGCAGCTGAGGTTCTGTCGAATGCAGCGGCAGGATCGCATTAAGCGCACCGACGAAACGCCGAAGGGGATAAAGATCCCCCTTAGGAAACGTGCCGCCGTCTTGAAGGACTTTGAGAAGGTTTCCGGCCCGCTGCGGGGCCAGAACCGGGACCAGAAACCCAAGGCTTAGGAAGCTTCTCCGGTCCGCTTCAGAGGGCCGCACGCAGCGCGAGGGAGAAGAACATCGCCCGCGTGTCGTCGCGACGGTTGTAGCGCCAGGAATACTCGTTCAAGTAGCCCTGTAGCCATTTGCGAGATACGGCGTGGTAGGTGCCGGCAATCCCTCGCTTCATGTTCCCGAAGAATCCCTCGACGGTGTTCGTATGCACGTCGCCTTCGACGTAGATTTTCTCCGCGTGGCGGATGCGGCGATGAGCCGCATAGTGCTGATCGAGCTTGCGGTAACCGACCCAATCGTCGGTGTAGACGATCGACTCGGGCAAGACGTGCTGGTGGACGATGGAGCGCACGGGTTTCTGCTCGCGGTTCTCTGAGAGCGTCGCCCGGACCCGGCCGCCGCGCTCGACCATTGCGACAACGGTGGTCTTCTTCTTTTTCGCCCACTTGACCGCCTCTTGGCGCGTCATCGGGCCGTCGCTGGCTCGCGGCCTTCCACCCATCGCGGTCTCATCGACCTCGACCTCGCCGCTCAGAGGCTCGCCGTCCATCTCGTCCATCAACTGATTGCGGATCTTGTTGAGCATCCGCCAGGCGGTCTTATACGTGACGCCTATCTCTCGCTCTAGCTGTTTCGCGCTGATCCCGCAGCGGGTCTGGGAGATCAAGAACATGGCGTAGAACCAGAGCTGCAAGGACGTAGAGGACTTGTGGAAGATGGTGTCAGCGGTCGGGTGCAGGTGATACCCGCAGTAGTCGCAGTCCCAGGCCGGACGGCCGCTCACACGGTGGAAGGGTCGGTCTAGCTCGCACTTGGGGCAGAACGCCCGCTTGCCGTCCTCGTCAACGGCACAGCGCGTCTGCCAGAGCCACCGCAAGCAAGCCTCGTCGTCGGGGAACTCCCGCATGAACTCCATGACGGAGTAGCGGGAATCTGACGACTGGGCGCGGACTGGATTTGCGCGGTTAACGGGAGGCATCGACTACTTGGCGTCGAGCTTCGCGGCGAGGCTGTCTACCGATTCTTGGAGCTTGTCGAGCTTGGCGGAGATCGCATCGAGCGGATCGAAATCCAGCGCTTCCTTGCGGTCATGCCGATCCGAAGCTTGCTCAAGGGAGAGCGCGATCTCCTCCGAGGTCATTCCTCGCGCCTTCAGTTCCTCGACCAACTCGTTAAATGACTTCTTAGGTGGGTTCATGCCGCTATCCAACCAGAATTCTTACCCCCTGTCAAGGGATAATTGCCCTAAAAGGTCACCTATAATCTCGCCCATGGACGAGGTCTTTAAGGCGCTGGCCGACCCGACGCGAAGGGGTCTGCTCGACGCGCTCTTCGAGCGGGACGGTCAGACCCTGAGCGAGCTCGAGGGGCGGTTGCCGATGTCGCGCTTCGGCGTGATGAAGCACCTCAAGCTGCTGGAGGAGGCGGGGCTGGTGACCACCAAGCGTCGCGGTCGCGAGAAGCTCCACTTCCTCAACCCCGTCCCGATCCGGCTCGTCTACGAGCGCTGGGTCAGCAAGTACTCCGAGTCCTGGGCCGCCGGGCTCAGCGCGCTAAAACACGACATTGAGGAGGAGCAGTCATGAGCGAGAGAGAAGCGTGGGAGGTAGTCGACGGGCGGGCGATGTCCGTCTTCGAGATCTACATCAAGGCGACGCCGGAGCGGCTCTGGGAGGCGATCGTCGACCCCGAGCTGAGGAAGAAGTACAACTTCGGGGTGGGGGTGGAGTCGGACTGGACCGCCGGCTCGGAGTACCGCTCCGAGGCCGGGGGTGGGTTCGCGATCGCCGCCGGCGAGAACCTCGAGGTCGAGCCGCCGCGCCGGCTGGTGCAGAGCTTCCAGGCGCTCTGGAGCGAGGACGTCAAGGCCGCCGGGCACTCGCGGGTGACCTGGGAGATCGAGCCGGTCGGCGACTCCTGCCGGCTCGTGGTCACCCACGATCAGCTGCCCGAGGGAGCCAACAGCGAACTGTTCGGCGGCTGGGGGATGATCCTCTCCGGCTTGAAGACCCTGCTGGAGACCGGCGAGGAACTGACCACCCCAGGCTCGCTGCGCTACACGGAGGCCGCCGGCGGATGGGACGGCTGAGACGGCTCGCCGCGCTGGCCGGGGTCGCGGCGCTGGTCGCGACCCCCGGCTGCGGCGGCGGCGATGGCTCCGGGGGCGATGGCACCCAGGCCCGGGCGCGGCCCGATGCGACCGCGACCGCGCCATCCGCGCCCCGCAAGCGGGAGGCCCGGGCTCAAACGGTCGCCCCGTCGCACTGCCCGTCCGGCCACCCCGCTTGCCGCACCACCGAAGGGCGGATCGTCTACGTCGAGCGGGTCGATCCCGACGGCGACGGCGACGCCCACTTCGTCGTCGCCGACCCGCAGGGGATCACGCTGCCGCGGCTGACCGCGATCGACGTCCGCAGGGGCCTGCGCCCGCACCCGCTGCCCGGCCCCGGCGACCTGATCAGCGCCGCCGGCCCGGTCCAGACCGGCTCCTACGGGCAGCACCAGATCCACGCGCTGGAGCTGCACGTGGCCGGCCGCTAGGCGGTTTTGCCGCCGGGTGGTCCCGCCGCCGCTCGACAGTAGGCTGGGGCCGGCGCTCACGGAAGCTCGGCGAGCGCGGGTGCGTTGGCTGGTTACAGCTGTCGGGACGAGGCTCGACGGCGCGAACGAGGAGAGCGTGCAAGTGGCGCAGGCGGGTGTGACGGGGAGAGCGTGGAAGGCGGCCTTGGTCGTCTCTCTGGTCGCTCTCGGGGTCTTGATCGGCGCTGCCCCGATCGCCTCGGCGCAGCCGGGTCAGGGCACCCTGTCAGGCACGGTCAGCGACGCCAACGGGCCGGTCGCCGGGGTGGAAATCCAGCTGGTCGGCCAGAACAACAACTCCGCCCATGCCTATTCGGCGGCGGACGGCAGCTACTCGCTCGAAGCGTGGCCGGACACCTACAGCGTCGGCTTCGCGCCGCCCGCGGGTTCGCCCAGGGGCTTCACGGTAATCGAGGGAGTCACCGTCAGCCACGACTCGACGACGACGGCCAACGGGCTCCTGGCGCCCGCGCCGTCGTCCGGGCACCTCTATGGCAACGCCAGCTACGCCGACCACGCTCCGGATGCCGGGGTCCAGGTGAACGCGACCCCGAGGCTCTTCCACGAAGGATCGGCCCTGGGCAAGCGGGCCGAAACGGATGAAGCCGGCAACTGGGATCTCGGCCAGGTCCCGGCCGGGTTCTACTCGCTCAGCTACGCCACCTTCTCCTCCGCGGGCTACCAGGACCTCGGATACGAGTGGCTGCTGGTGAGGCCGGGAGGCGAGAACTTCATGACCAAGGAACTGGTCGGCGAGAAGCCTCCGGGGACGGTGGTCGGCTCGGTGATCGGTCCCGAGGGCTGGCCGGTCGAGCGGGCGCAGATCGCGGCCGGCGGCGGCTCGATTGCCACGACCGACGAAGCGGGCAATTACCACGCCACGCTTCCCGCCGGCAGCTACACGCTGACGGCATCGGGCGAAGGCGACTCGCTGCCGGGCAGCGCCTCCGTCGCGGTGCAGGCGGGCACCGTCAACCACCTCGATCTCCAGCTTGGGGCCAAGCCGGTTCCGGCTGGAACGCCCGAGGGCGTTCAGGCCCAACAGCTGGCCTGGTTCAACGCGCAGCGAGCGCGGTGGGGCCTGCCGGCCGGCGTGGTCAACGTCCCCCTCTGGAGCCGCGCCTGTGCCGCTCACAACGCCTACCAGGATCTCCACGACAAGATGGATCACCCCGAGACCCCGGGGCAGGCGGGATACAGCGATGGGGGCAACTGGGCCGGGACCCATGCCGTGATCGCCGGCGCCGGGGGTTGGGGACCCGAAGAAAATCCTTGGAACGACGCCCCGATTCATCTCAACCAGATGATGGCGGCCGAACTCTCGGTGGTCGGGATAGACGTCTCGCACGGCTACTCGTGCCTGACCACCTGGCCGGGACTGCGGCGCAAGCTGCCGCTCGGTCAGGTCTTCACCTATCCGGGCGACGGGACCACCGGCATTCCCCCGGCGGAGCTCGCCAGTGAGCTTCCGACCACGCCCAACCGGCAGCTTGGAATACCGGATCTCGCGGGACGCCACCTGTTCGTCTACGAGGGTGGCCTGGATGCGGGGATTGGAGGAGCCGTTCACATCGAGTCGGCGTCGCTGTCTTCGCCCTCGGGGCCGGTGGCAGTCAAGTGGATGGACCCGTCCTCGTCCGGCTATCTGATCGGTGGCGACATCATCCCGCTCAAGCCGCTGGAGCCCTACACCACCTACACGGCCAAGGTCCAGATCGCGGCAGTGGAACGTTTCTTCGGACCCGATGCCCCGGCGGTCACCCACACGTGGTCGTTCACGACCGGCAAGGACAACCCGCACGGCTACTGGAACGAAAGCAGCGGCTCGGGCTCCAAGGGCAAGACTCGGCGCGGGAAGCCGAGCCGGCACCGTCCGACCTTGAAGCTGCGCAGGCACGGCGACCACATGCTGGCCATCGGCGCCTACTTTCAGCCGAGGAAGAAGGTCACCCTCCGGCGCCAACCCGGCAACCAGCTGATCAAGCGGGTCAGGCCCAACCGCAAGGGCAGGTTCCAGGTCGCGCTCGAGTGGGGCCGACTGCCCACCCTGACCGTCATCGCCAGGCAGGGGAAGAAGACGGTCAGGGCCAGGATGAAGGCCACCGGCCACGGCGACGGGTAGTAGCTCGAGACCCGAGCGGTGACAGGCGCCCGGCGCTAGGCGGTCGCCGCTCGGGCTGCCCGCCGCCGCTTCACCAGCCACCAGACGACGCCGACGACGATCGCCGCCGCCACCAGGTAGTCGAGGTAGCCGAGTTTGTGGCGCCAGTCCTCCCAGTTGTCGCCGACCTTTTCGCCGACGATCGCCAGGGCCAGGACCCAGGGGATCGAGCCCAGCA